>Ga0307374_10012496_pt1 | contig 11891 bp, 8 predicted proteins | sample OX3MG_FD_202532 | JGI IMG/M metagenome (GOLD analysis project Ga0307374, IMG submission 202532) | Soil microbial communities from Risofladan, Vaasa, Finland - OX-3 | ecosystem: Environmental > Terrestrial > Soil > Coastal area > Acid sulfate soil | place: Finland: Risofladan, Vaasa | collected...
CGACGATCACCGCGCCCTCGGACATCCCGCGCACCATCGACTCGGTCACCAGGATCGGGGCCTTGCGCCCGGGGATCTGCGCCGTCGTGATCACCACGTCCGACGCGGCCACCTCGGCCGCCAGCAGTTCCTGCTGCTTCGCCAGGTACTCGGCCGACTGCTCCTTGGCGTACCCGCCGGCGCCGTCCTGGGTCTCGAGGCCGAGTTCGACGAACTTGGCCCCGAGGCTCTGCACCTCTTCCTTGGCGGCGGCGCGCACGTCGTAGGCGCGCACCACGGCACCGAGCCGGCGTGCCGTGGCGATGGCCTGCAGCCCGGCGACGCCCGCGCCCATCACCAGCACCTTGGCCGGGGGCACCGTGCCCGCCGCGGTCATGAACATGGGGAAGAACTTCGCCAGGTGCTCGGCGGCCGACAGGCCGGCGCGGTAGCCCGCCACCGTCGCCTGCGAGGACAGTGCGTCCATCGACTGCGCCCGGCTGATGCGGGGCAGGAGGTCCAGGCTGTAGACCGTGGCACCGCGGGCGGCCAGCGCCTGGACCACGTCGGTCGAGGACACGGGCTGCAGGAAGCTCATGACCGAGACGCCCTCGGGTAGCAGCGCCGCCTCGTCGACGCTGAGCGGCTGCACGTGGGCCACGAAGTCGGCCCCGGCGAGCGCGGCGGACGCGTCCGCCGCCACCGTCGCCCCGGCCTGGACGTAGTCCTCGTCCGAGAACCGGGCCTCCGCGCCGGCTCCGGACTGCACGACGACCTCGACACCGGTCTTGGCCAGTCTGGTCGCCACCTCGGGGACGATCGCCACGCGACGCTCCCCCGGGCGCGATTCCTTGATGACAGCGAGTTTCACAGGCATGGGTATACCAGGCATATCGGGGGGCGCCGAGCACTCCTGCCTGGGCGGGGAGCGTGACGACGGGCGGATCCGACATCGTAGCCACGATGTGCGGTCCCGTTCCGGGGGGCCCGTCCCGGGGCACGGGCGCCCGCCGGGCCCGTGGCGCCGTCGGTCAGGGGCCGGTCGGCGACTCGAGGTCGGGAATCGAGCGGGGCGCGTCGGCGTGCCGCGCATCGGGCTCCGGCTCGTGCACGGTCACGAAGGAGCCGAGCGGGGCCGAGACCCCGTCGGGCAGGAGCATGGTCTGCGCCTCGGTGCGCGAGAACACGGGGATCTCCGGTCCCTCGGCAAACCTCCGGGCGTCGGCACGGGCCAGCGGCCGCGCGAAGAAGAAGCCCTGGGCCGCGTCGGCCCCGAACGATCCGGCGATGCGCAGCTGGTTGACGTTCTCGACCTGCTCGACGATGGCGGACATGCCGAGGCTGTGGGCCATGTGGATGACCGTCTCGACCACCAGCCGGTTGATCCCCTGGTTCGACTCCAGGCCCGCGACGAACGAGCCGTCGATCTTGACCGTGCTGATGGCGTGCCGCTTGAACGGCTCGAAGGACGACCAGTTGGTGCCGACGTCGTCGACAGACAGTTGCACCCCCATGTCGGACAGCGCCTGCAGGTCGGCCGAGGCCGTGGGGTCGACCGCCGCCTCCTCGGTCACCTCGATGTTGAGCTGGTCGCTCGGGAACCCCGACTGGCCGAGCGCCTCGGCGACCGCCACCGACACCTCGCCCCGCTGGAGCTGCTCCACCGTGCAGTTGACCCCGAGCTGGATGCTGCGCGACCAGTGGCATGCCTCCTCGCACGCGGCGGCCACGATCCAGCGCGTGAGCGGCCCGATGTCCCCGCTGGCCTCCGCCGCCGGAATCAGCAGTTCCGGGGAGATGCGTCCCCGGGTCGGGTGCCGCCAGCGCACGAGCGCCTCCATGCCCAGCAACCGGCCCGTGGAGACGTCGACGACCGGGAGGTACTCCAGATAGGGAGTCCCCTGCAGGGTGAACGTCGGCTCCGGGTGGGTCAGCATTGTCGGACACTCCTGGGCCGACGCGGCGCCGTCCCCCGCGGGGTCGGTACTCACCGGACGGTCCTGTGAAGGTTCATCGTCCTGGGCGGCCCGGGACTTGAGCGGTTCCCGTGCCTGGCCGGTCCCCGCCGCCGGATCGCGGGGGCGTCCCCCTGGTGCCCGACGGCCCGCGCCGCTCAGGCGTCGGGGCCCGCCGCCCGCTCCACCGCCGTGAGGAAGGCCGGACGCTCGCCGCCGCCGTGGGCCACCAGGTTGGCCCCGCTCACGTAGGCGGCGAGGGGTGACGCCAGGAAGCGGCAGATCCCGGCCATGTCGTCCGGGGTGCCGAACCGGCCGAGGGGCACGGTGGCAGCGACCTGCGCCATCCCGGCGGCACCGCCGTAGTGGGCGTCGGCCGACTCGGTGGCCACCAGGCCGGCGCTGAGCGCGTTCACCCGGACCTTCGGCGCCCACTCGATCGCCAGCGACGTGGTGAGGCTGAGGAGCCCGGCCTTGGCGGCGCCGTAGGCGGCCGTGCCGGGCGACGGCCGCAGTCCGCTGACCGAAGCGATGTTGACGATCGAGCCACCCGTGTCCTGTCCCTGCATCACGGCGTTGGCGGCCTGGGCACAGTAGAGAGGAGCGAGGAGGTTCAGTTGGACGATCGACGCCGAGAACCGGGGGGACGCGGTGGCGGCGTCGGCCGAGGGCGAACCGCCGGCGTTGTTGACGAGGACGTCGAGGCGGCCGAAGCGGTCGGCGGCGGCGCCCACCGCCGCCGAGGCCTGCTCGGCGTCCCGCAGGTCGGCCGCCACGAAGACGGCGCGCCGTTCCCGGCCCGCGGCGTCGACGCCGGACGGGAGCGCATCGTCGTCGACGGACGTGCGTCCGCACACGACGACGTCGGCTCCGGCGGCGAGGAACCCCTCGGCGATCCCCCGTCCGATCCCCTTGGCGCCGCCCGTCACCAGCACGGTCCGGCCGGTGAAGTCGAGCGGGTCGACCCGGTCGGTGTTCCCACGTGTTGCCACTGCTGCCTCCCTGGCTCCGACTGGTACTGTCCAGACCACTATTACCTGACACGGCATCAGATCCGAAACGGTCGGTCCCGGCACACCGCCGGGACCCGTCCGCAGCGGGGAACGTCGGCGCCGTGCCCGAGTCATCACGCAGTCACCCGTACGCCGAGTGCGGGGCCGCGCACCTCCCGCCCCCGGGCCGGGGCGGGGGCGGCCGGCCCCGCCGCAGACCCCGGAGCACCACATGCCCATCGTCACCCATCAGGACCGCCCCGGTATCGCCGAGGTGGTCATCGACCACCCGCCGGTCAACGCCCTCGACGTAGCCGGCTGGTTCGGGCTCGCCGACGCCGTGCTCGCCGCCGGGCGGGTCCCCGACAACCGCGTCGTGGTCCTGCGCGCCGAGGGTCGGGGCTTCTGCGCCGGCGTCGACATCAAGGAGATCCAGGCCCGGGGGGACGAGGCGCTCATCGGCGCCAACCGTGGCTGCTTCGCCGCCTTCGCCGCCGTCTACGAGTGCGAGGTCCCGGTCATCGCCGCCGTCCACGGTTTCTGCCTCGGCGGCGGGGTCGGCCTCGCCGGCAACGCCGACACCGAGGTCGACCGGGGGGCGCTGGGTGCGGCTACCCACCTGTCGCGGCTGGTGCCCCAGCACCGGATGCGGTCGATGGTCTACACGGCCCAGCCGGCCACGGCGGCCGAGCTCCACCACTACGGGTCGGTGCTGCGGGTGGTCCCACGCGACGAGCTGGTCGACGCCGCCTACGCGGTCGCCGAGGACATCGCCGCCAAGAGCCCGACCATCATCCGCCGGGCCAAGGAGTCCCTCAACGGGATCGACCCGGTCGACGTCCGGGCGAGCTACCGCCTCGAACAGGGGTTCACCTACGAGCTCCACGTGGCCGGTGTGGCCGACGAGCAGCGCGCCGCCTTCGTCGAGAAGCGCGACGCGGACACGTCCCGATGACCGGGACCCGCGCGCGCCGGCCCGCGACCACCGTCGGCCGGGGAGGGCGTCCCCGTGGCTGACAAGCGGATGGACCTCGACGACCTCGTGGGTGAGCTGGCCGACGGCATGACCATCGGCATCGGCGGATGGGGCTCGCGGCGCAAGCCGATGGCCGCCGTACGGGCCATCCTGCGCTCCGACCTGAGCGACCTCACCGTCGTGTCCTACGGGGGGCCCGACGTCGGACTCCTGTGCGCGGCGGGCAAGGTGGCCAAGGTGGTCTTCGGGTTCGTGACCCTCGATTCGATCCCGACCGACCCCCACTTCAAGGCGGCCCGGCAGTCGGGAGCGGTCGAGGCCATGGAGGTGGACGAGGGGATGTTCTACCTCGGCCTGCTCGCCGCCTCGCAGCGGATCCCCTTCCTCCCCACCCGGTCGGGACTCGGCTCCGACGTCCTCACCGTCAACCCGACGCTGCGCACCGTGCGGTCCCCCTACGACGACGGCGAGGAGCTGGTGGCCATGCCCGCGCTCCGCCTGGATGCGGCGGTGGTGCACGTGAACCGGGCCGACGCCGCCGGGTCGGGCCAGATCCTCGGTCCCGACCCCTTCTTCGACGAGCTGTTCCTGGGCGCCGCGGACCGGCGCTTCGTCACGACCGAGCGCGTGGTGGCGACGGAGCAGCTGTCGGCAGAGGGGCCGATCCAGACCATGTGCATCAGCCGGCTGCTGACCGACGGCGTCGTCGAGACCCCGGGCGGAGCGCACTTCACCGCGTGCGTTCCCGACTACGGACGCGACGAGGGGTTCCAGCGCGAGTACGTCGCCGCCGCCGGTGACCCCGATGCATGGGCCGCCTTCCGCGAGCGGTTCCTCGCCGTCGACGAGGCCGGCTACCAGGCCGCCACCCGCGAGGCCGCCGGGGAGCGCGCCGCGGCCAAGGTCGCCCGGGCCGCGAAGGAGGACGCATGACCGATACCACCGACACCGGGGTGACCCGGGCCGAGTACTGCGCCGTCGCGTGCGCCGAGGTGTTCCGGGGCGACGGCGAGGTGATGGCGAGCGCCTTCGGCACCGCTCCGGCACTCGGGGCCCGGCTCGCCCGGCGCACGTTCGCCCCCGACCTCGTCCTGACCGACGGCGACGCCGCGCTCGTCGACGGGGCCCCTCCGCTCGGCGCCCGGCCGTCGTCGCTCGTCTACGAGTCGCACATGCCGTACCGCCGCGTGTTCGACGTGGTGTGGTCCGGCCGGCGCAACCTGATCATGATGGCGTCGCAGATCGACCGCACCGGCAACCAGAACATCAGTGCCATCGGCCCCCACGCGCGGCCCCGGGCGCAGCTGGTCGGCGTGCGCGGCGCGCCCGGCAACACCGTCAACCACACGACGAGCTACTGGGTGCCCAACCACTCGCCCCGGTCGTTCGTGGAGCAGGTCGACGTCGTGTCCGGCGTGGGCTACGCGCGCGCCGCCGCGGCGGGACCGTCGGCGACCCGGTTCCACGAGATCCGCTACGTCGTCTCCAACCTCGGCGTCTTCGACTTCGCCACCCCCGACAAGGTCATGCGGTTGGCGTCGGTCCATCCCGGGGTCACCGTCGACGACGTCATAGCGGCGACCGGGTTCGCCCTCGTTGTCCCCGACGACGTGCCCGAGACCCGCATGCCGACGCCGGAGGAGCTCGAGCTCCTCCGGACGGTGCTCGACCCGTCGGGCGCCCGCGACCGCGAGGTCCCGGCATGACCCACCCGGCGCTGCACACGCCCTTCTGCGACCTGGTCGGCGTGCGCTACCCCATCGTCCAGACCGGCATGGGCTGGGTGGCCGGACCGCGCCTCGTGGCCGCCACCGCCGAGGCCGGCGGGCTGGGCATCCTCGCCTCGGCGACGATGACCTTCGACGAGCTGGCCGCAGCCATCGCCGAGGTGCGGGCGCGTACCGACGAGCCCTTCGGCGTCAACATGCGCACCGACGTGGCCGACGTGGCCGACCGGGTCGCGCTGATGATCGACAACGGCGTCCGGGTGGCGAGCTTCGCCCAGGCCCCGAACCCCGGCCTGGTCGACCGCTGCCGTTCGGCCGGGCTGGTCGTCATGCCCACCGTCGGGGCGCGCCGCCACGCCGAGAAGGTGGCGGAGTGGGGCGTCGACGCCGTCATCGCCCAGGGCGGCGAAGGCGGCGGCCACACCGGCGCCGTGCCCACGTCGCTGCTCGCCCCGGCGGTGGTGGACGCAGTCGGCGACCGCGTGGCGGTGATCGCCGCCGGAGGCTTCTTCGACGGGCGTGGCCTGGTGGCGGCCCTGGCCTACGGCGCGTCGGGCATCGCCATGGGGACCCGGTTCCTGCTCACCCGCGAGAGCCGGGTGCCGGACGAGGTCAAGCAGCTGTACCTGCGCACGCCGGTGACCGGGACGGTCGTGTCGACCAAGGTCGACGGCGCGCCGCAGCGGGTGATCCGCACCGACCTGGTCGACCACCTCGAACGTTCGGGCTGGCTCCGGGCCCTGCCGCGGGCGATGGCCAACGCACACGCGTTCCGCAAGGAGACGAAGACCTCGCTGACGGACCTGTGGAAGGAAGGGCGCGCGCTCAAGCGGGGCAACGAGCTCACCTGGCCGCAGGTCGTCATGGCGGCGAACGCGCCGATGATGACCAAGGCGGCGCTCGTCGACGGTCGCACAGACGTCGGCGTGCTGCCGACCGGCCAGGTGGTCGGGGAGATCGACGAGCTCCCGACGGTGGCCGATCTCGTCGCCCGGGTCATGGGCGAGGCCGACGCGGTGCTAGCCCGGTTGACGCGCGCGGAGGCACCGACTCCTCCCGCGTCCTGATCCCCGGCGCGCCCGGCGCGGCGCGCTGAGCGCGGCGCACTGCACGCGTGCATCGGACCACGTTCCGTGGTGCAGTCGCGCGATCGCGCGCCACGATGTGCACCCGCGGAAGATTGCCCATTGTGCTGGAGTGGCAACTGGGCGATAATCGCGGCCGGGTCAACGAGTCGGAGTGACCCGCACATCACCGTTCACACGCCACACCCCGCCAACCGTCGGCATGTCGCTCCGGATAGCGTGCATGCGCCCCATCGTGTCGCTTGTAAGAGAGGAGTTGCCATGTCGGGACAGTCCCCTCGATCCACGTCCGACCTCCAGCGGACGCCCGGAGGCGGTGCGCCGGTCAACATCACCGGTGTGGGCGCCGTCACGGGTTACGGATGGGGCACCAAGCACATGTGGGACGGGTTCATGCTCGGGGAGAGTGCGGTCAAGTTGACCCACGTCGCCGACCAGCTCGACGGCGACGGGTCGTACCTGGCCACGATCGCCGCCGAAGGTGACCGGCGCGACGGCCCGAGCCGGTTCATGCGGTCGCTCCGCTTCGCGGCACGGGAGGCCATCACCGACGCCCGCCAGCGCGGTTGGCGACCCGGTCCGGTCGTCGGCGTCGTGCACAGCCTCGTGCTCGGCGACGTCGAGATGTGGGCGGACTTCCACCGCTCCGAGGGCAAGCGGGTCCGTGCGCGCCAGTGGGTCAACATGATGCCGTCGACGGTCCTCTCCATGGTGATGAAGGAGAACGACTTCCACGGGCCGACCATGGGCGTGTCGGCCATGTGCGCATCGGGCAACGCCGGCCTGATCACCGCCAAGTCGTGGATCGACACGGGCGTGGCCACCGACGTCCTCCTCCTGGCCACCGACCTGTCGCTGATGGGTCAGGACCTCCGGGGCTTCGTCGACGTCGGCGTGGCCGTCGGGGACACGCCGCCCTTCGAGGCGTGCCGACCCTTCCAGGAGGGCAGCCGTGGGTTCGTCGCCGGCGAGGCCGCCGTCGCCATGGTGCTCTCCAAGGAGAGCCGTGGCTCGTATGCCACGATGCTCGGCGGGAGCATGTCGATGGACGGCTACAGCGCCGTGGCGATCGAGCCCAGCCTCACGCACATCTTCCGGTGCTTCGAGGACGCCATGCGGATCTCCGGGGTCGATCCGGCGGACGTGGCCTATCTCAACGCCCACGGGCCGGGAACGGCACAGTGCGACGCCGCCGAGGCCCGGGTGCTCGACGAGATGTTCCCCCAGGCGCGGGGGATCTTCTCCGTCAAGCCGCTCACCGGCCACTGCCAGGCGGCAGCTGCGGCCGTCGAGGTCCTGGCCACCGTCTACGCCTTCCAGACCGGGTACATCCCGGCGCCCCGCCAGGTGGCCCCGGGGCATCCCCGGCTCGTATCCGGCCACACGCCCCGGGTGCCGGGTCCGATGGTCAAGTCCTCCATCGGGATGGGCGGCTACAACGCCGTCGTGGTGATCGGCGAGCCCGACAGCTGAACCCCACCTGGCGGCGCCTCCCGAGCCGCGACAGCAGGCACGGAAGGGCCGATTCAGGCTCAAGCTGCGCCAGCCGCCTGCCGATGGTGCGGCATATGGTTACGGCTAGCGGCTTCGGGAGTCAACGCCCCACGCTCTCGTTCGACCGGATCGAGCGCGGTCCCGCGACCATGCTCGAACTGTCCGAGGACGTCCAGTTCACGATCGACGGGCTGCGCAGCGTCTCGTGGGTCTACGACCGCACCGCCGACGAGGTGTCCTGGTCGTTCCCGTTCGAGGAGCTCTTCGGCTACTCCGCCGGCACCCTCGGATTTTCGGTCCGTTCGGGCACGCCGGTGGTGGGAGAGCCGGAGTACACCGTCCACGCACCCCCGCTGGGGCCGCTCACTGCGGTCGACCTCGGGACGGCCGTCCTGGCACCGATCCTGGCGCCGCTCTCCTCGGGGGTCGCGGCCGCCCACTACAACCTGCAGATGGTCGTGGTCACCCCCGAAGGGGATCCGCACGAGCTGGTGATCCGTGCATCCCGCATCACCGTGGGCGGCGGGGGTGGCGGGGGGTCCACACGGCGCGAGGGGGACTTCTACGTGGGGGTCGTCATCGACGTGACCGACACCCAGCGCTTCGAACGGGAGCTGGGTGACCTGGTCGACCGCTACCGCCTGTTGACGGAGGTCTCACCCGACGCCGTCGTCGTGCACCAGGACGCACGGTTGGTCTACGGGAACCGTGCGGCGTTCCGGCTGATCGGGCTGGAGCTGGACAGCGCCAAGGACCTCTACGGCCGGTTCATCACCGAGTTCCTCCACCCCGACGACATCGGCGACACCATCGAGCGGATCGCCGCCCTGCAGGAGGACGGGCAGTTCTTCGAGCACGGCGAGGCGAGGATCCTCCGGACCGACGGCACCTCGGTGGTCGTGGAGGTCACCAGCATCCGTACCCACTGGGCGGGCCAGCCGGCCTACCAGGTGATCATGCGGGACGTCTCGGAGCGCCATGCGGCGGAGGCCGCCAACCGCTACCGGGCCATGCTGGTCGCCCAGGTGTCCGACGCCATCATCGGCATCGACGCCGACGGCAAGATCGAGAGCTGGAACGAGGCGGCCCAGGTCATCTACGGCTGGTCCGAGGCGGAGGTGGCCGGTCTGTCGATCAGCGCCGTGGTCAGTGCCAACCGCAGCGACAGCGCGTCCGTGCTCGAGCGGGGCCAGCGCCGGCACCGTCGCAAGGACGGGTCGGAGGTGGAGGTGCTCGTCGCCATCGACCCGTTGATCGACGACGACACCCAACCGGCCGGGTGGGTCGTGGTCTGCACGGAGCTCACCGACGCCCGCCGGGCCGAAGCCGGTCGGCGCGCCGCCGAGGAACGCTACGAGGCGGTGGTCGCGTCGCTCAGCGAGGGCATCATCCTCTTCGACGAGTCGGGGGAGATGAGCGCCCACAACCAGGCGGCGGCCACCATCCTCGGCAGCCGGCTGACCGGGTACTCCGGACACCGGATGTTCACCGGCGACGCCATCGCCACGTCGGCGGACGGCCAACCGCTCACACGCGAGATGTTCCCCCACGTACGCACGCAGATGACCGGTGAGCCCTCGGACGGCGTCGTCATCGGCGTCACGGACGGGTCGGGCGGCTTCCAGTGGCTGTCGATGAGCTCCCGCCTCCTCACCGGGGCCAGCCGCACCGAGACGCCGATGGTCGTCTGCTCCTTCACCGACGTGACCGACCGCAAGGAGGCCGAGTCCCAGCTCCAGTGGATGGCCTTCCACGATTCGCTCACCGGACTCGGCAACCGTCAGGCCTTCAACAACGAACTCGAGCGCGAGCTGATGATCTCGATGCAGCACGAGACCAACCTGGCCGTGCTCTTCATCGACGTCGACCGTTTCAAGCTCGTCAACGACTCGTTCGGCCACACCAGCGGTGACGAGCTCCTGAAGGAGCTGGCCCGGCGGTTCAAGACGGCGACGCGCAAGGGCGACGTGGTGAGCCGGTTCTCGGGCGACGAGTTCGTCGTCCTGTGCCCGAACGTCCGCTCCCTCGACCACGCCGTCGAACTCGCCACCGAGTACTCGCGGGTGACCGAGACGCCCTTCACGCTGTCGACCGGCCGCTCGGTCGTGGTGACGGCGAGCGTCGGGGTGGCCTATGTCGTCCAGGGCGACCAGTCGGCCCAGGACATCCTCCAGCAGGCCGACACCGCCATGTTCAAGGCCAAGAACAACGGGCGCTCGCGCATCGAGGTGTTCGACGAGTCGCTCCGCGAGAACTCGGTCGCCCGTCTCGAGATCTACGACGACCTGCGCCATTCGATCGAGAACGACGAGCTCGTGGTCCACTACCAGCCCATCGCCTCGGTGGCCAACGGCAAGATCGTGGCGCTCGAGGCGCTCGTCCGGTGGAACCACCCGACACGGGGCCTGCTCGGCCCGATGGAATTCATCCCCTTCGCCGAGGAGACCCACCTGATCTTCTCGCTGGGCCGATGGGTCCTGCGCGAGGCGTGCTTCACCATGGCCCGTTGGCGCCGCGAGGTGCCGGGGGCGGCGGACGCCTACGTCACGGTCAACCTGTCGGTCCACCAGCTGAGCGACGCGACCCTGCTCGACTCGATCGCCGAGGCCCTGGCCGACTCCGGGCTGCCGCCCGAGGCCCTCGTGCTGGAGGTGACCGAGTCCCTCCTGATGAGCGAGACCTCCGAGACGGTCGACGCACTCAACGGAATCCACGACATGGGCGTGGGCCTGGCCATCGACGACTTCGGGACCGGCGAGTCGTCGCTGGCCCGGCTCAAGCGGTTCCCGGTCAAGGTGCTGAAGATCGACAAGTCCTTCGTGGACGGCCTCGGCATCCTGGAGACCGACGAGGCCATCGTGGCCGCCATCGTGCAGCTCTCCAAGGCGCTGGGGCTCGTCGTCCTGGCCGAGGGGGTCGAGACCCCCGCACAGCTGGCGCGGGTGGCGGCCCTCGGCTGCGACCTGTACCAGGGGTACCTGATGTCCCGGCCGGTGAGCGCCGAGCACGTCGACTTCGCCAAGCAGGCGCAGACGACCCCGCAGACAGACCTCCCCGCGTAGCGGCGTGCTCCGGCGCCCGCTATGCGGGGCGGGCCCGCGGCGTGCCCGGGCGCCGCTGCCGCGTCAGCCCAGGCGCTCGATGATGGTGGCGTTGGCCTGGCCCCCGCCCTCGCACATGGTCTGCAGCCCGTAGCGGGCGCCCGTGCGCTCCATCTCGTTGAGGAGGGTGGCCAGCAGGCGCGCCCCCGAGCCGCCGGTCGGGTGCCCGATGGCGATCGCCCCGCCGTTGACGTTGACCCGGTCCATGTCCGGGTGGTGCTCCTTCTCCCACGCCAGCACCACCGAGGCGAACGCCTCGTTGATCTCGACCAGGTCGATGTCGTCGAGGGAGAGCTTCGCCTTCTCGAGGACCAGCGTCGTGGCCGGGATCGGGGCGGTCAGCATGATCACCGGGTCGTTGGCCGCCACCGCGAACGTGTGGAACCGGGCACGGGGAGTGAGGCCGAGCTGGCCGGCCCGCTCCTCGGACATGACGAGCACGGCGGCGGCCCCGTCGGAGATCTGGGACGAGGTGGCGGCGGTCACCCGACCGTCCTCGACGAAGCACGGCGGCAGCGACGCCAGCTTCTCGTAGGTGGAACCGGCCCGGACGCCCTCGTCGAAGGCGAGGGGGCCCTCGCC
>Ga0307374_10012497_pt1 | contig 11890 bp, 12 predicted proteins | sample OX3MG_FD_202532 | JGI IMG/M metagenome (GOLD analysis project Ga0307374, IMG submission 202532) | Soil microbial communities from Risofladan, Vaasa, Finland - OX-3 | ecosystem: Environmental > Terrestrial > Soil > Coastal area > Acid sulfate soil | place: Finland: Risofladan, Vaasa | collected...
GTTCGAGGAGGTATCGCCGTTGCCGTAGGGAACCGTGGCCTGGGTGGCGCCGCCGCTGGAGGCGGACGTCGCGGAATGGCCCGGGTTGGTCAGAGCGGCGAGGGATCCGAACCCGGCGAAGGCCGCGACGCTCGCGATGGCCGTACCGGTGGTGAAGGTGCGAAGCCGGGCGAGGGCGCGGTTCCGATCGCTGGTGGTGTGGCGGATCGCGGTGTTCATGGCGGGAGTGTCCCGGGCGGGACCTTTCGGTCCGATTACACGATGGCCGCCAGGCTGGCGACACCGCCAGGCTCGCGACGAGCGATTCGCGGCTACGCTTGGTGACGATGTCGCATCTGCCGGAGCGCCGCTCGCTCATCGCGATCGTCACGATCGCGATGGCGGTCGCGATGGCGGTGGACGGGTGCGGCGCCGCCGTCACGACCGCAAGCCCCGGATCCGCGGCCCCGGCCACCTCGTCCGCCCCGCCGTTCGTGCCGGCCGCGAGCGCTCCGGCGTCGTCCCCCGTTCCGGCGTCGCCACGAGCCTCGACCTCGGGCCCATCGTCGGCGGCAGCCATCCGGGTCGTCGCCACTGTCGCCCGATTCCGTCTGCCGCGGCCGTTGTCCCGTTCCGCCGCAGTCACCCTCGGCAACGCGGTTCTCGTCTGTGGAGGGCTGACGCCGACCGGTACGACCGCCGACGTCATGCTCTTCGATCCGGCCGGCCGCCTCGTCACCACGATCGGTCGACTCGCCACGCCGGTCCACGATGCCGCGGCGACGACCGTCGGCGCCCGAGCCTTCGTCTTCGGCGGGGGTTCGTTGGTGGCCGGCTCGACGGTGCAGCTCGTCGACCCGCTCGGCGGTTCGCGGCTCGTCGGTCGCCTGCCAGCCCCTCGGGCGGACCTCGCCTCCGTCAACGTCGGCGGCGCGGCGATCGTCGTCGGCGGTGGCACCCCGCTCCGTCCTGATCCGGCGGTCCTCAGCACGGCGGACGGCGTGCATTTTTCGCGGCTGGCGACGCTCGCCGCGGCGGTCCGCTACCCAGCCGTGGCGACCGTCGGCGGGAAGATCTACGTCATCGGCGGGTCGACGCCCGGCGGCGCCAGCGACGCGATCCAGGTGATCGACCCGTCCACCCACACGGTGGCGATCGTGGGTCACCTGCCATTCGCGCTGTCCGACGCAGCCGCGCTCGTCATCGGCGGCCGGTTGCTCGTCCTCGGCGGACGACGCGCCGGCGTCCCGGTCGACACGATCCTGGCGGTCGATCCGCAGACGGGCTCTGCTCGAGAAGTCGGCCACCTTCCATATCGCGTCGCGGATGCCGCGGCGATCGTGGTCGCCGGCGTCGGTTATCTCATCGGCGGCGAGGGTTCCACGCAGCTCGCGTCGATCGTCGCGATCCGGGCGAGCTGAGCTCCCGCTCGCAGCGGATCGGCACCTCGTCGTCATCGGATCGTCACCTCGTCGTCATCCGGCCGCCATCTTCCCGTCACGGGCGACGTCCAGGCTCCGCGACTCAGCGACCGAGTCAGGGAGTCCAACAAATGCCTCAGCCGATCCGCCGAACCATCGGCGCGCCTCTTCTCGTGGCCCTCTTCGCGATCAGTGCCGCCGCCTGCACGTCGAGTGGTGCGGCGACCTCGGCGCCTGCAATCGCACCCGCCGCCGCGCCGAGCGCGACCGCCGCGCCGAGCGAGTCCATGGCCGACAACAGGCCCATGCCCAGCGGATCGATGGTCGACCACAGTCCCGCAGCGAGTGCCGCCGCGCCCGTGGGCATCGGCCCATTCCACGCCGTGGACGGGACCGCGTCGGGCACCGCCGCCCTCTTCCACAAGCCGGACGGTTCGTTCGTCATCACGTTCGAGACCTTTTCCACCCCGACGGCCAGCCACATCGACGTCATCCTCGTGCCGAACCGGGACGTGACGACGGACGGCGAGATCGACCGCACGACGATCGTCGACCTCGGTCCGCTCACCGGTACGGCGGGCATGCAGGACTACGCGGTCCCGGCCTCGGCCGACGCGGTGACGTACCACACGGTCGTGCTCTGGGATACCGAGATGACCCACGCCGTCGCGGCCGCCCCGCTCGCGCCGACGCTGTAGGTGCCCGTCCGGTCCCGTTGGCGGACTGCGATCACGGTCCCAGTGCCAGCCGCGGCTGCGTCCTCGCGCCGGCCGCGGCAGCGTCCTCGCGCGGATATCGGCTGCGTCAGCGTCCTCGCGCGGATATCGGCAGCACGATTAACCCGCGCGTGGTCCGTGGCGACCAGCGTGGATTCGGCGTCGTGTCGGGGCGGACTCGGACGTCCTGCCGGCGCCCGAGTCGCCTTCGATGCTCTGGCGTGCATGACGCGCCCGCGCCGAGGCGGCTCGCATGGGTCGCCGCGACTGCAGGCGCGCGGCACGATCTCGTTCTCGCACAGGCTAATCGCGGCGCTGATAGCGGGCCATGACCAGCATCGCCATGACCGACATCGCCATGACCGACATCGCCATGACCGACATCGCCATGACCGGTGCGGTTCTGGCCGCCCCGCCGATCTACGTGTCGACGGGCCCTCGGCCTGCTGAGGACCCTGAGCGGGCGTCCGTGTCGGTCGTCGGGCGAAGCGCTCCCTCGGCGGTCTCGATGCCCTCGACACGCAGACGCCAGAGGTCCGGGTACCAGGCCATCACGACGCCGAGGGCGATCATCGTGACCGCTCCTCCCACCGCGAGGGTGATCGGCGCGCCTATCGCATTCGCGACCCCGCCGGCAAGCAGGCTGCCAATCGGCGAGACCCCGATGGACGTCAGCACGTAGATGCTGAGGATGCGCCCCCGCAATCGGCCCGGTGAGAGCAGCTGGACGAGCGTGTTGGTACTCGTGTAGTAGGCCACCTGCGACGCGCCGAGCACGGCGAGCGCGACGCACGTCACGATCTCGTTTCGCGACAGCGCGAAGATCGAGACCGTGATCGCCATGAGCGAGAGCCCGATCGCGAGTGTCCGGCCACTCGCCCCGCCCCGCCGGCGCAGCGCGACGCCGAGGGCGCCAGCGAGCGCGCCCACGCCGATCGACGCGGTGAGGAGCCCCAGCCCGGCCGCGCCGATGCCAAGCTCGTCGGCGAAGATCGGAAGCAGTGCGAGGTACGGCAGGACGAAGATCGCCGGCGCGGCGGCAAGGAGGAGAAGCGCCATGAGCGGCCGCCGTTCGCGCACGTAGTCGATGCCTTCGCCGAGATTCGACCAGAGGCCCGCGCGTGCGCGTTCGAACGTTGCCTGCGTCGGCATCCGGATCGCGAGCAGCGCCACGATCACGGCGGCAAAACTCGCCGCGTTGAGCCAGAAGCTCGCGGCTTCGCCGGCAATGCCGATGAGGACCCCGGCGATGGCCGGCCCGACGATCCTCGCGAGGTTGAACTGGGCGCTGTTGAGGGCGATCGCGTTGCCGAGCGTCGAACGGTCGACCAGGGCTGGCACGATGGCCTGGAAGGCCGGGCTGGCGAGCGCGTTGGCGACACCGGCGAGGACTGCCAGTACGAGCACATGCCAGAACTCGATCGCGTGCGTCTGGTCGAGGATCGCGAGTGTGGCGGCAAGGATCGCGAGCGCGACCTGCGTACCCAGGAGCAACCGCCGCTGGTCGACGCTGTCCGCGAGCGCTCCCGCGTAGAGCGTGAGGAGCAGGGCTGGCGCGCTGCCCGCGAAGGCGGCCAGACCGAGCGAGCCTGCCGAACCGGTGAGGCGCAGCACGAGCCATCCGAGGGCCGTCACCTGCATCCACGAGCCGACGTTCGAGATGAACACTCCGGCGAGGAGGATCCGGAACGTAGGCGACGCGAGCGCTGGGAGACGCGAGACCGGCGTTGTCGTCGAAGTCACGGGTGGAGTGCTCGCCATCCGGCGAATCTTGCCCCATCGGGACCCGCGCCCGGAGCCCGCGCCGCCATCAGCCCCACGATTACTGGGCGCGGCCGATCGCAGTGGATCGCAGGCGCCGCAGGCCGATCGCAGTGGATTGCAGGCGCCGCAGGCCGATCGCAGTGGATTGCAGGCGCCGCAGGCGGTTGGTCGAGCTTGCCGGCCCACTGTCAGGGCTTCAGATCATGGCCTGACCGGTGGTTTGACGCGGCCCGCACGGGCGACCAAGGCGATCGCGACGGCCGAGGAGGTGGCCACGCGAGCGATGGCCGTCCATTAATCGTGAGGTGAGTATCGAAGCAGGCTGCGCCGGCCGCCGCCCGCCGGCGCCGCCCGCCGCCCGCCGGCGCCGCCCGCCGCCCGCCGCCCGCCGGCGCCGCCCGACGCCCGCCGCCCGGCATCGGCCTGTCCGTTCGCGAACAGCCCAGGCCAGATGCCCTCCGGTGTCCACCTCATGATTAAGCAATCTTGATCGCCACGAATCCGGCCCGCCATCTCGCGATGCGAAGATTCGCGCTGAAAGGCCTTGGGCCTCGACAGGTGGCAGCGGTCGGTGGACCGCACCCTGGCATCGCATCTGACGAGGAGCATATGAAACGACCTCGTGCGGCATCCCTGACCGCGACAGCGAAAGCGACCGCGACAGCGAAAGCGACCGCGATCGCGATCGCGACCGCAGTCGCGTTGCTCGCCCTCTCGGGGGTTGGGCCCGTGGCAGCCGCCGCGGCGTCCTTCGCCATCTTCACGCCCTACCCGGCGGTCACCGCCCAGCCCGGCGACTCGGTGAACTTCGCGCTGACGGTGACGACGCCGTCACCCGAGCGGGTCGACCTGGCGGTCGGCGGCACGCCGAGCGGCTGGACGGCGAGCATCACCGGTGGTGGCAACACGATCGACGCCGTGTACACCGGCGGAACGACCCCGCCCGCCGTCCAGCTCACGGTCAAGGTTCCCCAGGATGCGGCACCGGGGATCCAGGCGCTCACGGTGACGGCGACGGCCGCCGAGGGAACCCGCCAGCTCCCGATATCGATCCGCGTCGCGACCGCCTCGGGAGGAGTGGCGCTCACCACGAACTTCGCCCAGCTGTCCGGCACCGCGAGCAGCACGTTCACCTACAGCCTCACCCTCGACAACAACGGTGCCCAGCAGCAGACATTCACCCTGCAGGGCCAGGGCCCGGCCGGCTGGCAGGTGACGGTCCACCCGTCCGGCAATGCCCAGGCCCTCACCGATACGGTCGCCGGCGGCGGCACCGATACGCTCAACGTCACCGCCACGCCACCGAGCGGGGCCACCGCCGGTGCGTACCCGATCCAGGTGACGGTCGCAGCCGGATCCCAGTCGGCGCAGGCGCAGCTGGAGGCAGATGTCACGGGGTCGCCAGGGCTCACCCTCAGCACGCCGAACCAGGTTCTCAACGCCCAGGTGACGGCGGGCGGCACGGGCTCCGTCTCGCTCGTCGTCACGAACAGCGGTTCGGTGCCACTGACCGGTGTGACCCTCACGGCGGCCGCTCCGACCGGCTGGAGCGTCACGTACGCACCCTCGTCCGTGGCCGCGCTGGCGCCAGGGGACACCCAGACGGTCACCGCGACCATCCATCCGGCGAGTGATGCGCTTGCCGGCGACTACGACGTCACGATGACCGCGACGTCAGGCGGTGCCACCCAGAGTCTCGACATCCGGACCACCGTCCAGACGTCGCCGCTGTGGGGGTTCGTCGGCCTCAGTCTCATCGCGGTGGTGCTCATCGGGCTCGGCTGGATCTTCCGGCGGTACGGCCGCCGCTGATGGTGCGCCCCAAGGTCATCCGCAGCGGGCAGCCGCAACGAGACGAGCGCGAACGCGTGCCCGCGATCATCCGGACCTACGGCCTGACGAAGACGTACGGGTCGACCACGGCGGTCGACCACCTCGATCTCGACGTGCGACCCGGCGAAGTGTTCGGGCTCCTGGGCCCGAACGGCGCCGGCAAGACCACGACGATCCTCATGCTGCTCGGCCTGTCCGAGCCCACGTCCGGGCGGGCGGAGGTGGCCGGATTCGATCCGACGAGATCGCCGCTCGAGGTCAAACGGCGGGTCGGCTACCTGCCGGATGAGGTCGGGTTCTACGGCGGCCTGACCGGGCGCCAGAACCTGCGCTACACGGCCCGACTCAACGGCATCGAGCGGCGGATCGGCGAGGAGCGGATCGACGACCTGATCAGGAAGGTGGGTCTTCCTGACGTGGCGGATCGACCGGTGGAAACGTACTCCAGAGGCATGCGCCAGCGACTCGGCCTCGCCGACGCGCTCGTGAAGGACCCGGTGGTGGTCGTGCTGGACGAGCCGACGACGGCGATCGACCCGGCCGGGGTCGTCGAGGTGCTCGCGCTCATTCGCACGATCGCTCGGGAGCAGGGCGTCGCCGTGCTCCTCTCGAGCCACCTCCTTCAGCAGGTCCAGCACGTCTGCGACCGGGTCGCCATCTTCGTCTCCGGCCGGATCGTCGCCCAGGGCACGATGCGCCGGCTCGCGGAGCAGATGGCCGGCGAAACGGTCACGGTCGAGGTGGGGCTCGACGCGCCGACGGATGACGCCGAGTCCGCCCTGCGGTCGGTGCCGGGCGTCCACGACGTGCGCAGGGATGAGGCCGAGCCGCGGCTGTGGCGGATCAGCGGCGAGCGCTCCATGCAGACACGACTCGCGGCGGACCTCATCGAGCGTGGATTCGGCATCTGGCAGCTGCGGCGCGTCGGCGACGACCTCGACGAGATCTACCTGCGCTATTTCGCGACCGTGGAGGCAGGCGATGACCGCCCAGGCTGAGCTGCCGAAGCCGTACGCGCCGCGCGGTGGCTGGCGAGTCGTCGCCGACAAGGAGTTCGGCGACCACATCCTCAGCGCCCGGCTGTTCATCCTCATCGCGATCATGAGCCTCGCGGCGGTGGCCGCCGTCTACTCGACCACGGCATTCGTCCGGAGCAACGCCCAGCAGGCGGCCGGTTCGCCCGGCGTGTTCGTGCTGCTCTTCAGCGCCCAGTCGCCGTCATCGCAGATCCCCTCGTTCGTCACGTTCATGGGGCTGCTGGGACCGCTGCTCGGGATCGCCTTCGGGTTCGATGCCATCAACGGTGAGCGCGCCGAGCGGACGCTTCCGCGGCTCGTGGCCCAACCGATCCATCGGGACGACGTGATCAACGGCAAGTTTGCCGCCGGGCTCGCCGCGATCGCCGTCGTGCTCGTCGCCATCACCGTCCTTGTCTCGGGAGTCGCGTTCTTCGAGCTCGGGGTCGTGCCGAGTCCCGACGACCTGGCTCGCGTCGTGGCCTGGGTCGTCGCGACGATCGCGTACATCGGTTTCTGGCTGGCGTTGGCGATGCTCTGCTCGGTGGTCATGCGGCGGGCCGCCACCTCCGCGCTCGCGGCGATCGGGGCGTGGCTCGTCCTCACCCTCTTCGCGTCGCTGCTGGTCGGGATCGTGGCGTCCGCGCTCGCGCCGGTGCCGGCCAACCCCACCCTGGACCAGCAGGTGACGAACGCCCAGCTGCAGCTCGACCTCGCCCGGATCTCGCCGGGCGAGCTGTACAGCGAAGCCACGGCGTACCTGCTCAACCCGACGGTCCAGTCGGTCGGCGTCATCCTGCCGTCACAGCAGGACGCCCGGGCGATCCCCTCGCTTCTCCCGTTCTCGCAGAGCGTGCTGCTTGGCTGGCCCCAGGGCGTCGCCCTCGTGGCGCTGACGGTCGTCTGCTTCGGTGCGGCCTACGTCGCCTTCATGCGCCAGGAGGTGCGCGCCTGACGACGTCGCGGTGACGAGCCACGCCGCCGCTCAGTCGACGACGGCGGCAACCGGCAGGCCGGCCGCGGCCCACGCCTCGAAGCCGCCGACCACGTCCGTCGCCCGGGCGAAGCCGAGGTCGAGCAGGGTCGCCGCGGCGAGACTCGACGAGTAGCCATGGGCGCAGAGGAGGATGACCTGTCGGTCGAGGTCGGCGACCGCCGGGATGCGGTTCGGCGAACTCGGGTCCAGTCGCCAGTACAGCACCGACAGGGGGATGTGCACGGCGCCCGGCACGACGCCCGCTTCGAGCCGCAGCTCCGCACAGCGGGTATCGATGAGGACTGCCCCGTCGAGCATCGCCGCAAGAGCGGCCTCCGGCGTCAGTCGATCGAGCCGCGAACGTGCGGCTTCCAGCACGGCTCCGATCGTCTGCCGTTCGCCCATCACCCACTCCCTCGATCGTCAGATCCCGCCGCGGGCATCCGCGCCATGACGTCCCGCTGGTTGGCGAGGATGGCCTTCTCGAGCCCGACCACCCGTTCGAGCAGCTCGTTGTTCGACTGTTCCAGCCGGGCGATGCCGGTGAGGATGTCGAGGTTCTGCTTGAACTCCTTGTCTGCCTCGGCCGCGGTGTGCTCCAGGGTCATCCGGTCGCGAGCCGCACTGCGGTTTCCCGCAAGGAGGATGAGCGGTGCGGCGTACGCCGCCTGGGTGCTGAAGGCGAGGTTGAGGAGGATGAACGGGTAGACATCGAAATGAAACGCCTCGTAGACGTTGCCGGCGATCCAGATGACGACGATGACGGACTGGATGACGATGAAGCGCCAGCTGCCCATGAAGCCGGTCACCGCGTCGGCGATGCGGACTCCCGTCGGCGCGTCGTCGATGAGGGCCCGGTTCACCGGATGACTCGACGGGGTCCGACGATGGCGAGGCGCCATGGGACGCTGCTCCTTGCTCAACACCCGAACCCTACAGCGCGGACGAGCTCGGTGACAGGGGCAGCGTGGCGATCCCGCGAGGAGGGCGATGCAACGATGACGGCGATGACGCGTACCGACCGATTGACGAAGGCCTACGGGAGCCAACGGGGATCGTCGAGGTCGACCTCGATGTCCAGCAGCGACGTTCATCTCCGGCGGGGCTGCCGAGGAGACGAGCGGAGCGTAGGGCTATGGCCGCCGCGACATCGGCCGCTGATCGACCATTCGGCGGGTGCGCGGCCCTCGAGTGAGGCTTACCCAACAGGTTCGTGGCCCCTCGGGCTCGCCGGACGCGATCGCGGTTGCCGCAGCCGTGCCGCACCAGCGCCGCCCGTGATTGCGTGAACCGTCCTCGAAGAGCAGGCGGCATGCCGGGTTCGCGCATCGTCGCAGACGCCGACGATCCTCTACCAGGGCGAGCAGCGGCGGCAGCAGACCCGACGAGCGAGCGCTCATGCGCATCCGCACCGACCCGATCCGCGACGCGGACTACGCCGTGGCTTCCCATGTCGTCTCGATCGTCGGGGGCAGCAGCAGCGTCTGGAGCACCACGCAGTAGCGCTCGGTCCGTTCGATCAATCGCTCGCGTTGCTCCTCACCGAGTTCGCCGCCGAGGGCGAACCGGATCCGGATGGCCTCGAACCCGACCGGGACCTCGGGGGTGCCCAGCGTACCGCGGAGATCGAGATCGCCCTCGACCGTCACGGACACCCTGGTCTCGGCGAGTCCCATGTTGGCGGCGACCATCTGGCAGGTCAGCTGGGCGCACGCCGCGAGTGCGCCCAGCAGGAGATCGCCCGAGCAGGCGGCCGACCCGGCTCCCCCGACACCCGGGTGCGCTCCGGCTGCGTACAGGGCACGCCCAAGGTCGACCGAGCAGGCCATCGCACCGTCACCCGCCTGACCGGTCGCGCGAAGCGTGATCCGGGCGGCTCCGGGCTCGTCGCGATAGCGCGCCTTGATCGGCTGCTGGATCTCACGAAGGGTCATGCGGGTCCTCCGATGTGATGCCGGACCCGAGGCCCTCGGGGTTCAGCGGCCCGGCGGGCGGTAGGTCGGCGAGAGCTTCGAGGCGGCGTCGACGTCCTCGGGCGTGAGCAGGACCACGGTCCGGCTGTGGACCGTGCCCGATGCCGAGGTGGTCAGGGCAGCCGAGGCGGCGGCGGCGTTGTCGGGCAGGTCGCCGACGATGTAGAAGTCGTCGCTCCCGAAGGCGAAGTAGTACGACTCGAGGGTCCCGCCGACCGATGCGAACAGCTTCTCGACGGCGGCGCGGCGCGAACTCCCGCCTTCGGCGAGGATGCCTCGGGCGCCATCCACCGCGAAGCTTCCCGTGAACAGATACTTGGGCACGCTGCCCCCTCCTCCCGCGGGGCATCCGATCGGACACGCTCGGGCCGCGGTCGGCCAAGCGTAGGGCCGACGAGAAGGGTGTCAAGCCTCGTGGGCGGGCTGTGGTCCCGGACGGTGATCGGGACCCGGCGAACTACGGAAGGAGGAGTCGGTCGAGGCGTCGCGAGACGATCGCCAGCCCCACCAGGCCCATCGCGACGAGGTACACCACGTCGAGGATCATCGACGGCCCGAGCAAGCCGGTCGTGAAGCCCCGGATGAGGTCCGTGCCGCGGTACAGCGGGGTGAGCTCGACGATCGTCGCGAGGGCGGGCGGGTAGGCCGATAGCGGGTAGAACGTGCCGCTGAACAGGAACAGCGGCAGGACGACCAGCTGGACGAGATCGAAGTCCTGCCACGTCCGCATGAACGAGGTGGCGGCCATGCCGACCCCGGCGAATCCGAACCCGACGACCATCGCTGCCGGGATGGCGAGGACCGCCAGCGGCGAGCTGGCCAGGCCGAGGATGACCATGACGACCATGAACCCGATCGCATAGAGGGTGCCCCGGATCATCGCCCAGCCGATCTCGCCCAGGGCGACGTCACCGACGCCGAGCGGCGTCGAGAGGATCGCGTCGTAGGTCCGCTGGAACTTGAGCTTGAAGAACACGTTGATCGTGCTGTCGTAGATAGCGCCGTTCATCGACGAGGCGGCCAGCAGCGCCGGGGCCACGAACTGGGCGTAGGTGATCGGCGCCCCGTTCGGCCCGCTCACGTTCCCCACCAGGGCGCCGAGGCCGAAGCCGATCCCGAGCAGGTAGAAGAGCGGCTCGAAGAAACCCGACACGATGACCAGCCAGGTGCGCCGGTAGACATACGCGTTGCGTTCGATGAGGAGTCCCGCTCGGCGGCTCCCGATGCCGACCGGGACGATGCGCGCGAACCCACTGGCGAGCGTCACGAGACGAGCCGCCGCTCGAATGTCACCAGGCAGGCGATCGCGCCGATCCCGGCGAGGATCGCGAGGTAGGCGATGTGGACCACGCCCGCGGCCGGGTCGAGCGTTCCGAGAGCGAACCCGCGAGCCAGGGCGACGCCGTGGTAGAGGGGAGTGAGCCACGCGACCGGCTGCAGGAACGCGGGCAGCCGCTCGAGCGGGAAGAACGTGCCGCTGAACAGGAAGAGGGGGGTCATCCCGAAGCGGAACAACGCGTTGAAACTCTCGGCGTTCTTGCGGGTCGCGGAATAGGCCGCGACCGGCGTCGCGAACGCGAGCCCGGTGAGGATCGCGGCCGCCCATGCGAGGAAGAAGCCGCCGGGGCTTCGATAGACCCCGAACGCGAGCGCGACCATGCTGAAGATCCCGGTCACCATCCACAGTCGGAACACCATGAACGCCATCTCGCCGAGGGCGATGGCGCGGGGCGTCAGCGGCGTGGCGATCATCGCGAAGTACGTCCGCACCCAGTTGATCGCGGCGACGATGGGGTACGTGGCCACGCTGAACGCGGTCTGCATGCCCGCCGAGGCGAGGAGACCCGGGGCGAGGAAGGCGAGATACGACACGCCGCCGAGCGAGATCGTGGCACCGGACCGGTCGACGATCCCGCCGAGGCCGAGGCCCATCGCGGCCAGGAAGAGTGCAGGTTGGACGAACGAGCTGAAGAGCGACGCGCGGAACGAGCGGCGATACGCGAGGAGGCTGTACTCGAGGACGTGCGTCGCCGACCGCAGGAGGCGAGGCTCCGCCGAAGTCCTGGAACGAGGCACGCTCACGCTTGCCATGGGACGACTCAGTCGACGAGGCTGCGGCCGGTGAGGTGGAGGAAGACGTCCTCGAGCGAGCTGCGGCGGACGAGGACACTCTCCGGCCGAAGCCCGCGCTCGTGCGCCGCGACGCTCGCCG
>Ga0307374_10012498_pt1 | contig 11890 bp, 12 predicted proteins | sample OX3MG_FD_202532 | JGI IMG/M metagenome (GOLD analysis project Ga0307374, IMG submission 202532) | Soil microbial communities from Risofladan, Vaasa, Finland - OX-3 | ecosystem: Environmental > Terrestrial > Soil > Coastal area > Acid sulfate soil | place: Finland: Risofladan, Vaasa | collected...
TGCACGGATCGAAAGGGGGATGGGGAACCAGACTCGCAATGCGAGCACTGCGCCCCTGACTACCAGTGCCCGACCCGCAGCCAGCCGGTCCCTCGGCCGGGGTGGCCCACGTGCAGATCCAGTTCACCATCGACGACCCGGACCGGGCCGACCGGATCATCGAGCAGCTGTTGAGGGACCGGGTGGTGGCGTGCGGCCAGCGCTCCGGCCCGATCGTCAGCCGCTACTGGTGGCAGGGCTCGGTGGAGTGCGCCGAGGAGTGGCTGGTGCTCCTCAAGACGCGCTCGGAGCTCACGGCCGGGGTCGTCGACGCCGTCGTGGAGGCCCACCCCTACGAGACGCCGGAGGTGGTGGCGCTCGACCTCGTCGCCGGTGCGCCCGACTACCTGGCGTGGATCGACCAGGTCACCGCAACGACCGGTACCATCGGACGGAACGTCGAGACGGAGGAGCCATGAGCACTGGCCAGGGACCGAGGATCTGCCTGATCGGAGCGGGCGGGATGTCCTTCGGCCCGGTGATGGTGCTCGACGCCATCAACACCCGGCGCACCCGGGGGGCCACCATGGTCCTGCACGACGTCAGTGCCGAGCGACTCGAGGTGGCCGAGCGCTTCGCCCACCGGACCAACGAGCGGAACGGCAGCCCGATCACCGTCGAGGCGTCCACCGATCCGGCCGAGGCCATGGCCGGCGCCGACTTCTGCCTGACCAGCGCCGAGGTCGGGAGGTGGCCGCACTGGGTGGAGGACTACGAGATCCCCCGCCGCTACGGGTCCACGCAGATCACCGGGGAGAACGGGGGTCCCGGAGGGGTCTTCCACTCGCTTCGGTCGATCCGGACCGTGCTCGGCATCTGCGCCGACATCGAGCGGTACTGCCCCGACGCGTTCCTCGTGAACCTCACCAATCCGCTGAGCCGCGTGGCCCTGGCCATCAACACCGCCACGTCGGTGAGGAACGTCAGCATGTGCCACGAGTTCGCGGGCGGCCTGGCCCGCATCGCCGGCCTCCTGCGGATCCCGAAGTCGAAGATCCAGGCCACCGCGTCGGGGATCAACCACTTCACCTTCTTCACCGACATCCGGCGCTCCGACACCGGCGAGGACCTCTACCCCCGCCTCCGGCGGCTGTGGCGCCGGCGCTATTTCGACTACCCGGCCCCGGTGACCGCGGCGGCCCGGCAGCTGGCGAAGGTGCCCGGGGTGCAGGTGGCCGTGGAGCAGATGTACGCCCCGCTGGTGGCCCACATGTTCCGCCACTACGGGCTGCTCCCGTGCTCGGTGGACAGCCACATCGGGGAGTACGTGCCCTTCGCCGAGGAGGTGGCCGGATGGCACCCGGTGCCGGTCTACTTCCATCGGGGGATCGGTCACCAGATGGAGCGCCTGGTGACGCGCTACGGCAACGGCGAGTCGCACGTGCCCATGCACCGGGCGGGCCGGTCGGCGGAGGAGGTCTTCCCCGTCATCGGGGCCATGTGGACCGACCACCACCGCAAGCTCAACGCAGTCAACGTCCCCAACCGCGGCTACGTGCCCAATCTGCCCGAGGGCGCCATCGTCGAGATCCCCGCCACGGTCGACGGGCGTGGGATCGCCCCGACCACCGTGGCCCCGATCCTCGAACCGCTGGCCGAGTTCATGCGGACCCAGATCGAGCTGCAGGAACTGGTGGTCCGAGCCGCGGTGACCGGTGACCCCGAGCCGGCCTTCGAGGCCGTCCGCCGTGACCCCCTGTCACCGTCCGACGAAGCCTCGTGCCGGAAGATCTTCGACGAGCTGATGGCGGTCCAGGCCGACTCGCTGCCGTTCTGAGCGCTCCGAACCGCCCCGCTCAGGCGCCGGCCCCTCTGCCCTTCTGCTCGTCGTCGTGCCGCTCGAAGGCCGACACCACAGCGGCGGTGGCCGCCCCGATGAACTCCGGTCGGTTGTCCGCCGCCCAGTCGCGGCTGGCGGTCAGCGACCGCGCCGTCCCCTGGAACTCCGGTGCCACGTACCGTGCGATGAGCTCGTAGGAGTGGCGGGTGGCCGCGGTGTCGGCCCACTCGTGCCCCATCAGCAGGAAGGTGCCGAAGCCGCCGGACTGCTTCGACAGGCGCTCCACCTGGTTGACCGCGTCCTCCACCGTCCCGATCACGGCGAATCCGGAGGCGTTGAGCGCGTCGACCAGGGTCTCGTGGTTGGCGGTGTCGGGGGCCAGGGGCAGAGCCGCCACCCGCTGGAAGTAGTCGACCCACTCGGCGAGCCCGAATCCCACGTCCGCCATGGCCTGCTCCTTGGTGTCGGCGATGTGCATGGGACCGACCAGGCGCCACTTGCTGCGGTCGATGGTGGTCCCGAACTCGGCGGCCCGCTCCTCCATCACGTCCCAGTGGGCACCGAGCACGTCGAATCCCCCGGCCGAGGTGGCCCCGATCGAAAGCAGGCTGCAGCCGAAGCGCCCGGCCGCCCGCGGGCCGGCCGGGGACACCTGGGCGGCCACCGCCACTTCGGGGGACGGGCGCTGGTAGGGCCGCAGCTGCAGCCGGGCCTCGACCAGCCGGAACCAGTCGGTGTCCATGCTCACCGGCTCGTCGCCGGCCAGGAGGAGCAGGATGGCCTCGAGCGACTCCTCCATCATGTCGCGCTGCCGGGCCGGGTCGATCCCCATCATGTAGGCGTCGGAGGGGAGGGCACCGGGACCGACGCCGATCATCAGGCGTCCGCGGGTGAGGTGATCGAGGAGGACCAGGCGGTCGGCCAGCATGAAAGGGTGGTGGTAGGGGAGCGAGGACACCCCGGTTCCCAGCCGGATGTGGCCGGTCCTCGATGCCGCCGCGGCGATGAACACCTCCGGAGAGGCGATGATCTCGTAGCCCGCCGAGTGGTGCTCGCCGATCCAGGCTTCCTCGAAGCCCAGCGCGTCGAGGTGTTCGATGAGTTGGAGGTCGCGCTCCAGCGCCAGCGTCGGATTCTGGCCCACCGGATGGAACGGGGCCAGGAAGACACCGAACCTGAGGTGGTCCGCTGCTGCCAGGGTGGTCATGCCGTCTCCTCGTCTCTCGAGATGGTCGGTCGTGTCGGGGCCGTCAGGGACACCGTCTCACCTTGTCACGGTCTCACCAGGATCTTGCCGTGGTCGCCCGGTGCGCGCAGCCGCTCGAAGGCCGCAGGTGTCCCGTCCAGGTCCACCGACGACGTGACCAGACGGTCGGCCCCGGGCACGCCCGCGGCCAGGCGCGCCAGCGTGGAGGTGAACTCGTCGGGGGTGTAGGCGAACGAGAAGATCAGCTCGATCTCCTTGGCCACGGCCACGAAGGGCTCGATGGTGTCGGTGTGCATGCACACCCCGACCACCACGATGCGGCTCTTCGGCGGTGCCTCGCCGATCAGGGAGTGCAGCATGCCCGGCACGCCCACGGCCTCGAAGATCACCGGTCCGGGCACCTCGGCCCCGGACATGGAGGCCAGGGACCGCTCGAGCAGGGTGGCGGGGATGCCCAGTGCGCCCCAGCGGTCGTGGGGCGATCCCTCGGCCGGGTCGATGACCTCGTCGGCTCCGAACGCCTCGGCCAGCCGCCGGCGAACCGGTGAGAAGTCGGCGGCCAGCACCGGTCCGTGGCCGCGGCCCTTGAGGGCGGAGAGGACCGCCAGGCCGACCGGGCCGCATCCCACGACCAGGCTCGCCTGACCGGGGCTGATCCCGGAGAGGCCCACGGCATGCTCGCCCACGGCCAACGGCTCGGTGAGTGCGGCAAGTCCGGTGTCGAGGGCGTCGGGGACCGGGAGGACCAGCAGCTCCTGGAGCAGGAGGAACTCGGCCAGAGCGCCCGGATAGTGATTGGAGTAGCCGATCTGCTCCACGCCGCCCGGTCCGAAGAGGATGGGCATCGAGCACACACGGGTCCCGATCGGCAGCGTCCGGCTGGTGTCGGGTCCGTACCCCACCACCTCGGCGCAGAACTCGTGTCCGAACACCGTGTCGGCGGCGGGGTCGAGGGACGGGCCACCGACCCGGCCCATCAACTCGGCGAAGTGCGAGAAGTCGGCCAACGCATGGAGGTCGGAGCCGCAGATGCCGGCGGCCAGTGAGCGCACCACCACATGACCGGACCCCGGGGTGGGGTCGTCCACCGAGGCCGCCTCCAGCGCTCCACCCCGGGTGACCACGGCACGCATCAGGTCATCCCCCTCCCGGGCTGCACCGTGTCCACCACCCCGCGTGGTGCCCGGCACCTCGTCCGCTCGGTCCCGTGAGGCTCACCACACCGCGCCCACGCCGCCCATGGCGGGGACACCGACGCGGCCCCGCTCGGGCAGGCCGTGGACGCGCAGGACCCGATGCGACGGGCTTCACCGGCGGGGCTCGACGCCCGCCCGGGGCTCGAGGGCGTGCGGATCGAGCCGGAGCTCCTGGCGGGCCATCGCCTCGAAGAACCCGAGGAAGCCCTCACCATCGGAGGACCGGAAGAAGCCCCGGGCCGGCTCGGGGAGCTCACGGCCACCGCCCACGGCCTCGACCTGCCAGGCCCGTCGGCAGCGGTCCTCGAGGGCCACGGCGCGCTGGTGGGCGGCCCGGACGCTGCCGGCGGTGACGAACACCCCGTGGTTGGCCAGCAGTGCCATGTCGGCCGACCCCATCGAGGCGACGGCCCGGGCGGCACTGTCACGGGAGTCCACCGGCCCGTCGTACTCGTCCACCACCACCAGCTCGCCTCCCCCCAGGGCCGAGCTCTGGTCGTAGCAACCGGGCACGCGGGCGGCGTCGGCCCAGACGGTGCCATAGCGGGGATGGCTGTGGACCGCCACCACCACGTCGTGCCGTTGCCGGTGGAGCTCGAGGTGGAGCGGGAGACCCAGGGGCACCGGCCAGTGTCCCTCCAGGACGTTGCCGTCGAGGTCGATGACCAGCAGGTCGTCGGGCCGGAGCTCCTCCCACAGCAGGAGCCACGGGTTGCACAGCAGGGTGCCGTCCTCCTGGCGGTAGGTGAGATGGCCGGCCAGGTGGTCGTCGTACCCCTCGCGCCACAAGGTCCGGGCCAGCAGCACCAGCTCCTCCCGGGGAGACAACTCGGGCAGCAGCGATCCCGGACTGGGCACGAAGCCTCGGGAGGTCACGGCACCGGATGTTCGGGCAGCGGCCAACGGTAGAGGCGGGCGGCGTTCTGGTGGGTCAGCTTGCGCAGGTCCTCCACCGGCAGGTGGCCCCAGCAGCGCTCGATCACCGCCTGGGTATCGGGCCACGTGGAGTCGCCGTGCGGGTAGTCGACCTCCACCATGATGTGGTCGATCCCGATGCGGTGCCGGGTGTCGATGGTGGAGGGATCGTCGATGGTGCAGAACCAGAAGTTCCGGGCCAGCACCTCGGCCGGGAGCAGTCCCGAGGGGTCGTAGTCCCGCCCGTAGCCCGAGCGGTCCACGATGTTGTCGAGGCGGTCGAGCAGCATGGCCACCCAGCCGATGCCCCCTTCGGACATGGCGATCTTGATCGCCGGGTAGCGCACCGGCAGGCCCGACCAGACCCACTCGGCACACGCCGAGAGGGACATCTGGCCGAACAGGGTGGCCCCGAGGGCCACCAGGGGGCCGTCCGGCGGCATGTCCGGCATGCCCGACGAGCCGACGTGGAGGGAGATGACGGTGCCGGTCTCCTCGCAGGCGGCCACGATCGGGTCCCAGTAGCCCGAAAAGAGGCTGGGCAGTCCGATCCGGTGCGGCCGCTCGGGGAGGGTGACCGAGCGGAACCCCCGCTCGGCGTTGCGCCGGATCTCGGCGGCCCCGAGGGCCGGGTCGGCCAGGAAGGTGATCCCGCCCGGCACGATCCGGTCCGGATGTGGCTGCCACCACGCCTCGTGCAGCCAGTCGTTCCAGGCCCTCGTCACCGCCAGGCCCAGCCCGGGGTCGCCGGCCTCGGAGAAGACCCGACCGCAGAACCCGGTGATCTGGGAGGGGAAGTTCAGCGAGGCCCAGACCCCGTTGAGGTCCATGTCGGCGATCCGGGCGTCGATGTCCCAGCATCCCCGACGCATGTCCTCGAACCGGGTGGGCTCGAGGGTGACCGCGTCGGGTCGACGCCCGGCCACGGCGTTCATGCCCACCTGGGAGTAGCGCTTGCCGTCGAACTCCCACATCTGGTGGCCCCGGGAGTTCTCGACGACCCGCGGCGCCCGGCCGGCGAAGCGGGCCGGGAGCCGCCCCTCGAACATGTCCGGGGGTTCCACCAGATGGTCGTCGACCGAGATGACCGTGTAGCGCACGGGGCGGGGCGCCGGGTCGGGGAGCAGGGTGTCCTGCCGCGTGACGATGGTCATGTCGATCTCCCCACGGTCCGAGTATGCCAGCCGACCCGCCCGACCGCCCCGGCCACGGGCGGCGGGCACCGCTCCACCTGCTAGACACGCACCTATGGACGGCCGCCCGCCGATCTCCGGTCCTGTGGCCACCGCCGGGACCCCGCCGTGAACAAGTCCCGCGTCGAAGCGTTCAGCGACGGTGTCTTCGCCATCGCCATCACCCTGCTGGTCCTGACCATCGCCCAGCCCGGTGCCGGCAGATACTCCGACCTCGGCCACCAGCTGCTGGAACGGTGGCCATCGCTGGCGGCCTACGCCGTCAGCTTCCTGGTCATCGGCATCATGTGGCTGAACCACCACACCGTCTTCTCCCATCTGGAACGGGTCGACCGGGGGCTGTTCTACTGGAACCTGCTCCTGTTGATGACCGTGGTGTTCATCCCCTACCCCACCGCGGTGTTCGGGGAGGCGCTGCGCCTGGGCCAGGGGACCCGGACGGCGGCGGTCTTCTACAGCGTGGCCATGACCGTCAACGCGCTCATGTGGTCCGGCCTGTGGCTGCACGCCTCGGTGGGCCGGCGGCTGCTGTTGGCGGACTTCCCCGAGTCCCAGCGGGCCGTCTCGACCTACCTGTTCGCCGGCGGCTCGGTGCTGTACGCGGTGTCGATCGGGGTGGCGCTCCTCGACGCCTACGTCTGCCTGGCCTTCCACGGCGTCCTGGCCCTCTACTACGCCTTCGACCCCATCTCCCGGCGGTTGGCGCACTCCGCCGCCACGTGAGCGCCGTGGCCGGGCGGGGCCGGCGAGGGGCGTGCGACACTGGGGCCGTGAGTCGAGACACCGTGCCGGCCTCGTGGATGTGCGACATGGACGGTGTGCTGGTCCACGAGGGCCACATGATCCCGGGCGCCGACGCCTTCCTCGACGCCCTGCGCAGTCGGGACCGCACCTTTCTGGTCTTGACCAACAACTCGATCTACAGCGCCCGCGACCTCTCGGCACGCCTGGCGACCATCGGGCTCGACGTACCGGCCTCGGCGCTGTGGACCTCGGCCGAGGCCACCGCGGCCTTCCTCAAGTCCCAACGGCCGGGGGGCACGGCCTTCGTGCTGGGCGAGGCCGGCCTCACCACGGCGTTGCACGAGGTCGGCTACGTCCTCACCGACCGTCGCCCCGACTACGTGGTGCTCGGGGAGACCCGCACCTACAGTTTCGAGTCGATCACCCGGGCCATCCGCCTGGTCGAGGCCGGGGCGCGCTTCATCGCCACCAATCCCGATCCCACCGGGCCGACGCTGGAGGGGATCGTGCCGGGGACGGGTTCGGTGGCCGCGCTGATCGAACGGGCCACCGGGGTGGCCCCGTACTTCGTCGGCAAGCCCAATCCGTTGATGATGCGCGAGGCCATGAACTCGCTCGGCGCCCATTCGGAGTCGACGGTGATGGTCGGCGACCGGATGGACACCGACATCGTGGCCGGCATCGAGGCCGGGCTCCAGACCATCCTGGTCCTGAGCGGGGTCACCAGCCGGTCCCAGATCGAGCGCTTCCCCTACCGCCCCGGAAGGGTGGTCGACTCGGTGGCCGATCTGGTCGACGGCATCGTGGACGACGACGGGGCCCCGGCCGAGGGGGACCGTGCTCTTCGTCCATGAGTTCCACAAGGTGGTCGGCAAGCGGGCGGCGGCGTTCGAGTCGGCCTACCGTGACGGTTGGATGCCGCTGGTGGCCGAAGGGGACGAGGCCCGGCTGGCCTGGTACTTCGACCTGGCCCACGGCAGCGGCCTGGCCTACAGGGTGGTCACCGTCACCGCGGTGGCCGACGGTGCGGCCTACGTCCGCCTGGCCGAGCGGGTGGCCCGCGGCGACCTCCGGTCGTGGGCCCGCCGCCTCGACGGGCTGCAGCACGAGTCCCTCGGCCGGGTCCTGGCCATGGTGCCGTGGTCGCCGACGGTCCCCCCGTTGGCCGACATCCCGGTCGGTGGGGTCACCCGCGAGCCCTCCTTGTACATGGAGGACACCATGTGGCCGTTCCCGGGCAGGCTCCGCCACTACGTGGAGGCCGCCGGAGCCGTCTACCGCCCGTCGCTCGCGGCCGAGGACGCCCGCATGCACATGCACGTGGCCCTGGGCCTCGAGACACTGCCCGGCGCAGGGCGGAGCCCCGAGGTGACCCTGCTGCAACGGCTCCCCTCGCTCCCGCCCCTCATCGCGCTCCTGACCCAGGACATCCCGCCCGAGGTCACGGGCCCCGGGTCCTGGATGCACGCGGCCCTCGACCTCCGCGACCGCTGGCGGTCGAGACTCCTGCGCACCGCCCCGTGGTCACCGCTGCCATGAGTGCCGCGGGGTCGACGCCGGGGCCGTCCAGCGCGACCGGCCCCGCCCGCCGTCCGCCGGGAGGTGGCTGACCGGTGCTGTTCGTGCACGAGACCCACCGGGTCATCGGCCGGCACGCGTCGGCCTTCGAGGACCTGGTCCGTGACGAGTGGATGGGGGCCCTGGCCCGGAGCGACGACACCCGGCTCCTCTGGTACCTCAACCACGCCATGGGCAGCGGCCCGGCCTACGAGGTGGTGACCGTCACCGCGGTGGCCGACGGTGCGGCCTGGGAGGCGCTCGGAGCCCGGATGGCGGCAGGCGATCTCAGCGACCTGGCCGCCCGGCTCGACTCGTACCGCCACGAGGTGGAGGGGAAGCTCCTCCTCCCGGTGTACTGGTCGGCCCTCCAGCGGGTGGGCCTCGACCAGGTCCCCACCGACGGCCGCCGGCACGGCCTGTCGGTGTACATGCAGGACACCGGGTGGCCCGATGCGCCCCTCGACGACTACATCGAGCTGTGGGACCGCGACTACTGGCAGATCATGCGCCAGACCCCGCCCGAGCGGAGGCTGCTCGACGTCCAGGCCTGCTTTCAGGTGGCCCACGGATCGGGCATCCGTCCCGAGGCCATCCTGATGCAGAAGATCGTGAACTTCGAGACGCTGGGCCGGCTCCTGACCGACGGCGGGGTGCCCGACCCCACCACCTGGCCGGGCACCTACATGGCCAAGGGGCTGGAGGTGCGGGACCAGTGGGAGTCCAAACTGCTCCGGACCAGCGCCTGGTCGCCCCTCTGGTAGGCCCGGGCCGTCCGCATCGGAGCCCGACGCTGCCTAGGGTGGGACGACCGAACGGGGGAGTGCACATGACCGGAGTCGATGTCGGCGCGGGAGCGAAGTCCCTCGAGGCCTGGGCGTTCGTGCGCCAGATGCTCGAGGACATGACCACCATGGTCACCACCGAGTCCGAGACGGAGCTGGAGCTCCTCGAGGGGCTCCGGGTGCTGGGCCGGGTCACCGCGCTGTGCTCGGAGCTCTCCTTGGACGTCGATCCCGACGCTCCCTGGTTCTTCAGCATGAACTCCGAGGCCCGTATGGTCGGCGGGCCCAATCCCGACGGTGAGTACCACCTGGCCATGATCGACGGCCGCCACCGCTACAGGGTCACCGGCAGGCGTGGCACCGTGACCTACCTCGGGTTCCAGGTGCTGGCCGGCCGGGGGCTCACCCCGCGGCGCCAGGCCACCTACGTGTCCGACCGCGACCTCGAGCTCGACCGCTCCGGGTCGTTCTCCCTGGTGCTGGCCAGCGAGGAGCCTCCGGCGGTCGAGCTGGACGGGTCGACCTGGGTCCCGATCCCCGAAGACGCCTCGGCGGTGTTGGTGCGCCAGTACGTGGCCGACCGGGACACCGAACAGCTGGCGGAGTTCCGGATCGAGTCCCTCGACCCGGCCGGGTCGCCCGGGCGGCCGTCGGACGACCGGGTGGCCGAGGGGCTGAGCGCCATGGGATGGACCATCGTCAAGCTGATGACCCTCCACCGGACGGTCATGCCGGAGCTGCTCGAACGACCCAACCGGCTGGCCACGGCGGAGGCCGCCGAACTCGGCGGCGAGAACACCACTCCGGACAACCTCTACATGCTGGGGACGTTCCGGCTGGCCGAGGGGGAGGCGCTGGCCGTGACGTTCACCCCACCCGGCAACCGCTACTGGAGCGTCACCGTCGAGAACATCTGGCACGAATGCATCGACCCCCGCCGTCGGACCAGCTCGGCGACCAACGCCACCGCCGCGGTGGGGGACGACGGGTCGGTGCGGCTGGTCATCGGTGACCGTGACCACGGCGGCCGCGACGGGCCGGCCCACACCTGGCTCGACACCGGCGGTCGCCACCGGGGCTTTGTGACCCTGCGCTGGCTCGACCACCCCGACCCCCCGGCGGTGACGACCTCGGTCGTGGCCCTGCAGGAGGTGTGATCGGCGTGGCCGCCCTTCCGTTCAGCCGTGACGACCTGGTGGCCGAGGCCGGCCGGGTCACCGGCCTCGACGACTTCGGCGAGCCCACCTGGCAGGAGGGTCTCGACCTGATGCTCGACGACCTGGACCGCTCGGCCCGCCTCAACGAGCTGGGCGTGACCATCGTCCAGACCGAGTTCACGGCCTACCTGGCCAACCGGCTCCGGATCCTGGACTGGCGTGCCTCCCACCCCGAGGTGGCCAGGGGCGAGGTGAGGCGACCCCTGGTCATCTGTGGCCAGCCGCGGACCGGCACCACCATCCTGTTCGACCTGCTGGCCCAGGACCCGGCCCACCGGGCCCCGCTGACCTGGGAGGTCGACTTCCCCTGCCCGCCCCCCACCACCGCCACCTACGACACCGATCCCCGCATCGAGGAATCCGAGGTGATGACGGGAATGGCCGACCAGATCATCCCGGGATTCAGCGCGTTCCATCCCCTGGGGGCGCGCCTGGCCCAAGAATGCGCCCGCATCACCGCCAGCGAGTTCCGGTCGATGATGTTCCAGACCCAGTACGACGTCCCCGAGTACGAGCGCTGGCTGCTGCACGAGGCCGATCCGGGCCCGCTCTACCGGTGGCACCGCATCTACCTCCAGCACCTGCAGTCCGAGCACGCCGCCGACCGCTGGCTGATCAAGTCGCCGGCCCATCTCTGGCACCTCGGGGCGCTGATGGCCGAGTACCCCGACGCCGTTGTCATCCAGACCCACCGCGATCCCCTCAAGGTCATCACCTCGATCAGCGCGCTGGTCGCCCACCTGCGCCGCATGGCCAGCGACCACACCTCGGTGGCCAGGGCGGCGGCCCAGTACAGCGAGGACATCTTCGTGGGCCTCGATCGCTCCCTGGCGGCCCGGACCGACGGCACCCTCAGGCCGGATCAGGTCATCGACGTGCAGTTCGCCGAGTTCATGGCCGACCCGTTCGCCACCATCGGGGCCGTCTACGACCGCCTGGGGGTGGGCCTCACCGCCGAGGCCGAGTCGCGCATGCGCGACTTCCTGGCCACCCATCCTGGCGATGGGGGGGGCGGGGGGACCCGGTACACGTGGGCCGACACCGGCCTCGACGAGCACGCCCTGCGGGAACGGGTCACCCCCTACCAGCAGTACTTCGGTGTCCCCTCCGAAACGCTGGCCTGAGGCGACCGCCTGGCCGGTCCACCCCGGGAGCGGTTCACCCCGGGGAGGGATCGGACGGGGCGAGCTGCCCGTCGATCTCGTGCAGGTCGAAGTAGTCCCGCCACCTGGTGACCAGCCCGTCGGTGTCCACGTC
>Ga0307374_10012499_pt1 | contig 11890 bp, 7 predicted proteins | sample OX3MG_FD_202532 | JGI IMG/M metagenome (GOLD analysis project Ga0307374, IMG submission 202532) | Soil microbial communities from Risofladan, Vaasa, Finland - OX-3 | ecosystem: Environmental > Terrestrial > Soil > Coastal area > Acid sulfate soil | place: Finland: Risofladan, Vaasa | collected...
CCTGTGGCCGAAGCAGAAGCGCGGCTCGATGCCCGTCGCGTCGAAGTGCCGGTACCCGACGTTGACACCCTCGCCATAGGCGAGCCGGCCGTGCACCGCTGGGTACCCCGCGGCCGCGCCGCTGTCGGCGAGACTCTCGGGGACCGTGACCGGAAGGCGCGCAGACGGGTTGACGTCGCCGAAGAGCACGTCTGCGAGGGCGTTGCCCGCCTCCTGGCCCGGAAACCAGAGCTGGAGGATCGCGCCGACCTCGGCCGCCCACGGCATCGCGACGGGCGAGCCCGCGTTCACGACGACGACGACCTCTGGGTGGGCGCCCGCGACGCGAGCGATGAGCTCGTCTTGCGCGCCGGGAAGCGACATCGACTCGCGGTCGAAGCCCTCGCTCTCCCAGTCCTCGTTGGTCCCGACGACCACGACGACGGCGTCGGACTCGGACGCGAGCCGCTCGGCGCGCCCGAGCAGGTCGCGGGCCTCCGGGGCGAGGTATCCAACAGTTACCCCCGCTGGCCCAAAGGCGCGGTTCTCCTTCTCGGTGGGGGGCGCCGGCGACATCTCGAGCGCGCGCCGTGCGAGGTCCGCGTCGGGGGCCTGGAACTCCACCTCGACCTCTACCGCCCGATCGCGCTCGAGCGCGACGTCGACCGTGAGCTGACCCTCGCCCCGACCGAACAGCATCGGTGCGACGACAGGGTCGTCCCAGTTGTCGACGACGGTCCTTCCGTCGAGCCGGAGCCGGGTCCGGCCGACGCCGAGGATCCCGAGCGTGGCGATCCCCGTCGCCTCGGGACGAAGCGTCGCCGTGAGCCGCGCGGAGAACTTCCCGACCGTGAGCGCCGGAACAGGTGGGCCGTTCCACGCGAAGTGGAAGCCCGGAGCGGTCTCGACCGTGACCGGTGGGCCCTCGAGGTCGAGGTTGTCGAAGTACTCGACGGTGACCGGCTCCGCGACCCGCTCGGCGCTCCCCGCGAGCCGGCGCGCGTCGAGCAGGGGCAGGGCGCGCTCGATGCGGCAGCCCGGCTCGTAGGCGACCTCGATCCCCGCACCGCACCTCTCGCGGATCGCGTCGAGCGGCGACACCACGTACGGAGCGTTCACTCGGGCGCTGCCACCGCCGTGGACCTGCACCGCGGAGGCGTTCGGTCCGATGACCGCGACCGTCTTGACGCGTGTCGTCGCGAGCGGCAGCACGCCGCCACGGTTCTGGAGCAGGACCGTCGCCTCCGCCGCGACCCGGCGGATGAGTGGCGCCGGCGACTCGTAGGGACCGAGCGCCGGCGGGTCGAGCACCCGCGACGCGAGGGACAGCAGCCGGCGGACCTTGTCGTCGAGCACCGCGACGGGGACCTCCCCGTCGCGCACGTCGTGGAGGAGCTTCGAGCCCCAGCGCATCGGTGGTCCGGGCATCTCGACGTCGAGGCCGCCGAGGGCGGCCGCCGCGGTGCTCGTCGTCCCGTACCAGTCGGACATCACCGGTCCCGTGAACGCCCACTCCCCCTTCAGCACGCCGCGCACGAGCTGCTCGTGCTCGCACGCCGGGGTGCCGTTGACGCGGTTGTAGCCGCTCATGACCGCCCACACCCCGGCATCGACGACCGCGGCGTGGAACGGGGCGAGGTAGACCTCGCGAAGCGACCGCTCGTCGAGGTCCGAGCTCGTCGTGTACCGCTCGTGCTCGGAGTCGTTGCAGACGAAGTGCTTCGCGACCGCCGCGACCCCGACGGACTGGACGCCTCGGACGTACGCGGCCGCAAGGCGCGCGGACAGGTGCGGGTCCTCCGAGAAGCACTCGAAATTGCGCCCGGCGACGGGCAGGCGAACGATGTTGATGGTCGGGCCGAGCAGGACGTGCACGCCCAGCTCGCGGGCCTCGCGCCCGAGCGCGGCGCCCACCGCCGCGACGAGCTCCGCGTCGAAGGTCGCGCCGAGGGCCGCGCCGCAGGGGAAGCAGACCGACGTCGTCGAGCCCGAGAACTGCGTGCCGCGCACGCCGTTCGGCCCGTCGCTCATCCAGAGCGCCGGTATCGCAAGGCGCGGTACCTCGGCGGTATGCCACATGTCCGTGCCCGACACGAGGGAGATCTTCTCCTCGAGCGTCAGGGCGTCGAGTGCCGCCTCGAAGGCGTGGGTCATCGGTGCGTCCTCCAGCTGCCTCACGGCAGGTCGTAGCGTCGCTCGCGCGAGAGATCGAAAGGGCGACGTCGAGGCCGGAGCCGAGTCCCCAGGGTACGGGCCCCCCGCCCGGAGCTCTCCGGGCGGGGGGCCGTCTACGGCTGTGCTGCTAGCCGCGAGGCGACACCACTAGCCGCGAGGCGACAGGTGGAGAACCACGACCTCGTTCGTGGGCGCGTCTGGCTGGCCGGACTCGTACGGGTTGGCCGGGGTGGGCCATCCGACGATGCTCGTCGAGTTGTACTCGTCGAACGCGGCGCCGTACACGGTTGGGATGACCGGCAAGTCGGTCGCGACGAACTTCTCGATCGGGGCGAGAGCCGCGACCTGCTGGGGGACCGTCGCCGCCGCAGCGAGCTTCTTCAGGTCCGCCTGCATCGCCGCGGAGTGCAGCCGCTCGTAGTCCCCGCTCGCCGCCTTCGTGGCGAGCGTCTCGTCGAGCCACCCCTCGTACTGCTGGTACGGCGTGATGCCCTGGTTCGACCAGTGCATGACCATGTCGAAGTTGCCCGACGCGACGTCGTTCGCCCAGCCGGTGACCGACTGGCCGGTGAACGTCGCGTCGATCCCGGCACGGCGCAGGTCCTGCGCGACGATCGAGTCGTCCGCCGCGTAGTCCGTGTAGGACGACGGGTCGGCGATCGTGAACGCGAGGGTCTTGCCGCCCTTGGAGAAGTAGCCGTCCTTGCCCATCTTCCAGCCGGCCTTCACGAGCACGGCCTTCGCCGCCGCGATCTCGGGCGTCTGGTTGAGCTTGAACTGGCCGAGGCTCGACGTCATGTACTTGTCGAACGTCGGGAGCACGAGACCGCTCGCGTTCTGCGCGGGCGGCTCGAGGCCCGACTCACCCTGGGCGCCGATGGCCGTGCGGTTGATCGCGAGGCTCACGGCCTGGCGCACCGCGAGCTGGTTGGTCGGCCAGCGGTTCAAGTTGGGCTCGAGCGTGTTCGTGTTGAGCGGCGCGAACCACACCTGGTGGTACGGGGACTTGCTCGTGTAGAGCTGCTTCAGGCCCGTGATGAAGTTGCCCTCCCACTGCGCCTGGCCGCTGAACAGTGCCGCCTCGGCGTTCGTGTTCGAGGCGTACGCCGGGTACTGGAGCTCGTCGATCTTGACGCTGCTCGCCTGCCAGTAGAGCGGGTTCTTCACGAGCGTGATGCCCTGCGGCGTGAAGGTCCCGAGCTTGTACGGTCCCGTGCCGACCGGGGTCGCGTCGACGTACTTGCCGGGGTCGCCGACCGAGCCCCAGACCGACTGCGGGACGATGTAGACGTTCCCGATGCCCTGGAGGTTCGTGTACTGCGGCGTCGCGAAGTTCACGGTCACGTCGTCACCGGAGGTGGCCACGCTCGTGATCGGGAGCCCGCCGGTGTTTATGTCGGCGTTCGCCTTCACGAGGTTGTAGGTGAACGCGACGTCCGCCGGCGTGAGCGCGGAGCCGTCGGACCACTTCACACCCTTGCGGATGACGAAGGTGATCGACCGGCCGCCGTTCGACCACGAGAAGCTCGTCGCGAGCCACGGGTAGTAGACGCCCGCCTTCGCGAGGTCGAACTGGATGAGCGGCTCGTAGATCATCGAGGTCGCGCCGAGCTGTTCGGCCGACGACGTCGTGCTGTACGGGTTGAAGCTCTGGGTGAGCGTGTTCTCCGGAGTGGACTCCATCGTGAGCACGGTCGGGCCCGCGGCCGACGCCGTGCTTGCTCCGAAGGCCGAGATCCCACCGGCGAGCATCCCGGAGGTGAGCAACCCGGCGGCGACCACGGACCGGAGCGTGTGCTCCGTAAACCATCGTTTCATATCGGTGACTGGCCTTTCTTGAGGGTGAATGCGACAACGTGCAGGCCGGTCGAAAGGGCGCGACAATCTCAGCCTCCGCCGCATCGCACATGCCGGGAGCTGACGTCGCGCCGGCACCGGGGTCCGCCCCGGTGTCGGTCGACCAGAGGTATCGGGTCCTGCTACTGGTTCATATCCTCGACCCCCCCTCCCCCGTGAACGTGTAAGAGCGCTGGCGCCGCCACATCGAGGCGGAAGCACGCTGCCGCGCGGTCGGGCGCGACCGCGACGAGCGGCGGGGCCTCGGTGCGGCACCGGTCGTCCGCGAACGGGCACCGCGGGCTGAAGCGGCACCCCCGCGCGCTCGCGAGCGCGCTCCCCGACGCGCGGGTCGCGACGCGCGAGCCCGAGCGGAGCACGCTCCCGAGCGCGTCGGGATCGGGCGCGGAGCTCACGAGCAGCTGGGTGTAGGGATGCGCGGGCTGCTGGGTCACGGCCTCGGCCGGCCCGCGCTCGACGATCTCCCCCGCGTACATGACGAGCGCCTCGTCGGCGAAGTACCGCGCGGACGCGATGTCGTGAGTGATGTAGAGCACGGCGAGCTCGTAGCGCTCACGCAGCTCCGAGAGGAGCCCGAGGACCTCGAGGCGGATGGACACGTCGAGCATCGACACCGGCTCGTCCGCGAGCAGCACGCTCGGCTCCGCCGCGAGCGCACGCGCGATCGCGACCCGCTGGCGCTGGCCCCCGGAGAGCTCGTGCGGGTACTTCGCGAGGAACTGCTGGGCGGGCGTGAGCCGGACCTGCTCGGCGAGCCCGACGAGGACCGCCTCGACCGCGTCGCGCCCCGACACTTCTCGGTGCAGCCGGACGGGGCGCTCGAGGTGGTAGCGCACCGTGTGGACGGGATTGAGGGAGGAGAACGGGTCCTGGAAGACCATCTGGACACTGCTCTTGTACCTGCGAAAGCCGCGCCTCGACGCGACGTCGATCGGGCGGCCGTCGAGCGAGATCGTCCCGCTCGACGGATGCTCCTGGCCGGCGAGAAGCTTCGCGACGGTGGACTTGCCCGATCCGCTCTCGCCGACGAGGGCGACGACCGCCCGCCGATGCAGGTCGAACGACACGTCGCGCACGGCGGAGAGCACGGCCCGCGAACGGCCGCGACCGATCGAGAAGTCCTTGTGCAGACGATCCGCGCGCATCGCGAGCGGGCCACGACGCGCTGCTGGGGACTCGACGACCGCGTGGGGCGGGGCGGCACCGCCGAGCGTGTCGGCATGTCGCCGTGCCGCGCTCACGACGCGACCTCGGAGACGTCCTCGGTCGGGCGTCCAGGGGCCTTCGCGCCCGGAAGGACGAACGGGCACGCCGAGACGTGGCCCTGGTCCGACGCGCCCGGCACGGGCCGAAGCACCATGTCGAGCTTCGTGCACGCGTCGCTCGCGAAGGCGCAGCGCGGGACGAAGGGGCAGCCCGGGGGGAGGCTCCGCAGGTCGGGCGGAGACCCGGGTATGCCCGCGAGCTCCCGGCGCGCGCCGCGAAGCGACGGGAAGGAGTTGAGCAGTCCCCGCGTGTAGGGGTGGGCGGGGCCGTGATGGACGGCGTGGGCGCTAGCGACCTCGACGAGCTGACCCGCGTACATCACCGCGATCCGGTCCGCGAGCTCGATCAGGAGCGAGAGGTCGTGGGTGATGAACAGCACCGCGAAGCCGAGGCGCTGCTTCAGCTCGACGATCTGGCCGAGGATCTCGCGCTGCACGACGACGTCGAGCGCAGTCGTCGGCTCGTCCATGATCACGACCTCGGGATCGACCGCGAGCGCCATCGCGATCATCACGCGCTGGCGCATGCCGCCCGAGAGCTCGTGGGGATAGCTGCGCAGCCGGTCCCGGGGGATCGCGACGAGGTCGAGCAACGAGGCGACGCGCTCGCGCGCGTCCTGCCGGCCGAGGGTCAGGTGGGCCTCGACGACGTCGAGCAGCTGGTCACGCACGCGAAGCACGGGGTTCAGCGCGTTCATCGCGCTCTGGAACACGATCGCGATCTCGCGCCAGCGGAGCTCGCGCAGCTCTGCCGGAGACCGCTCGAGGATGTCGACCGAACGCCCGGCGAGCCGGCGGCCGCGATAGGTGACGCCGCCGTCGGTGATCACCGCGGGCGGGCGGAGCAGGCGGCACGCGCCGTACGCGAGGGTCGACTTGCCCGACCCGCTCTCCCCCGCGAGGCCGACGACCTCGCCTGGGCGGAGGGCGAGCGAGACGTTCTCGACGGCTTTGACGTCGCCGGCCGCCGACCGGTACGCGACGGACAGGCCCGAGATCTCGAGCACGGGCTCGACGTCCGCGCTCACCGCTCGACCGCCCGTGCCGTCGCGGCCGACCGCACGACGGGCGTCGGGTCCGACGGGCGCCAGGCGCGGCCGTCGATCCGGACGCGCCCGGTCGCCTCGCGAAGTCGGGGATTGCCGATCTCGTCGATCCCGAAGTTCAACAGCACGAGACCCGTCCCGAGAAGCGCGACGCACAGTCCAGCCGGCGCGAACCACCACCACGCGTTGAGCTGGAGCGCGTTGCCGTTCTGCGCCCAGTACAAGATGAGGCCGAGGCTCCACTGCGAGAAGTTGGTGAGCCCGATGAACGCGAGGGCGACCGACGTCCCGATCGCGTAGAGCACGGTGCCCACGAAGCTCGCCGCGATGAGGCTCACCTCGTTCGGCAGGATCTCGAAGAAGATGATGCGCCAGGTGCGCTCGCCGGTCTCACGCGACGCGGCCACGAAATCCCGGCTCCGCAGCGTCAATGTCTGCGCTCGGATCACCCTCGCCCCCCACGGCCAGCCGAGGAAGGAGAGGACGAGGATCGTCGAGGTCTGGCCGCGCTGGGGCAGATAGCCGATGAGCACGACGAGCAGCGGCAGCGCGGGGAGCACGAGGAACACGTTGCTGAGCAATGACAGCAGCTCGTCCCACACGCCGCCGAGGAAGCCTGCCGAGATCCCGACGACGACCGCGAGAACGGTCGCGATCGCACCCGTGAGAACGCCGAGCACGAGAGTCGCCCGGAGCCCGACGAGGATCTGGGAGAGCACGTCCTCGCCGCGTGCCGTCGTGCCGAGGAGGTGCGCGGCACTCGGGGCGTGGAGGATGTCGACGGGGGCGAAGCTCTGGAACGACGGGTTGTACGGAGCGACCATCGGCCCGACGATCGCGGCGATCACGAACAGCGTGCAGATGAGGGCCCCGACGCGCGCCTTGGTCGAGAGCCTGTGCGTCCGGGACGGCGCCGCGGTCGAGAGCCGCGCCCGGCGAGTGCGCGTCGGGAGGGCGAGGGTCACGGCTCGGCCCGCCCGGCTCGCGCCCTTGGGTCCGCGATCACGTAGGCCGCGTCTGCCGCGAGGTTCGCGAGCAGCACCGCGAGGGCGATGATGAGGAAGATTCCCTGCATGAGGGGGTAGTCGTCGGAGGTCACCGCGTTGTAGAGCGTGAGCCCGATCCCGGGATAGGAGAAGACGATCTCCATGAGCAGCGCCCCGGAGATCACGAAGCCGAGCGAGAGAGCGAAGCCCGAGAGGTTCGGGAGGATCGCGTTGCGCGCCGCGTAGGCCCCGACGACGCGCCGGCTCGAGAGACCCTTCGCCTGCGCAGCGAGCACGTAGTCCTCACCGATCGTCGTGATCATCACGTTGCGCATCTGCAGCATCCAGCCCGCCATCGAGGTCACGACGATCGTGAACGCAGGGAGCACCGAGTGGTAGAGCGCGCTCTGGATGAACGCCCAGTGCCACCCAGGGACGAGGCCCTGCGAATAGCCCTGCTGGATGGGAAACCAGTTGAGGTGGATCGCGAACGCGTCGACGACGAGCAGCGCGAGGAAGAAGTACGGGATCCCTTGGAGGAACGTGAGCGCCGGCAGCACGCGGTCGAGCCACCCGCCCCGGCGCCACGCGGCGAGGATCCCGAGGCCCGTGCCGAGCACGAAGCTGATCACGGTCGCGACCCCGACGAGCGTTAGCGTCCAGGGCAGCGTCGAGGCGATGATCGACGACACCTTCGCCGGGTACTCGATGACCGAGGTCCCGAGATTGCCGTGGAGCACGTTCACGACGTACTGCCCGTACTGGTGGACGAGGCTCCCGTCGTGGCCCGCGCCGAACTCGGCCTCGAGCGCCCGCTGGGCCTGCGGTTGGAGCTGGGGGAACTTCGCCATCATCGTCTCGACCGGGTTGCCCGGCATGAGGCGGGGGATGAAGAAGTTGACGGTCAGCGCGGCCCACCCGGCAACGACGTAGAACACGAGCCGGCGGACGAAGAACGCCATCTCTCTCAGGCCCCGCTCTCCTGCGCGCCGACGAGGGCTCCGTCCGGCGCGGGGCGGTGCACAGGCCTCCAGCGGGCCGGGTCGCAGCCGCAGCTCCCGCGCACGACGAGCTCGGTCGGGAGCACGATCTCGCGGCTCGCCAGGCCCGCGCCGCTCGTGAGCTCGAACAGGCTCGTCACCGCCGTCGCTCCGAGCTCCTCTGCGGGCTGGCGCACGGTCGTGAGCGGCGGGCTCAGGTAGCGCGAGACCACGATGTCGTCGAAGCCCGTCACCGCGACCTCGCCGGGCACGGAGATGCCGTCCTCCGCGAAGACGTTGAGCACGCCGACGGCCATCTGGTCGTTCATGCAGAGAAGCGCTCGCGGCGGCGCTCCCGGGGCGGACGCGATCGAGCGGCCGATGCGCTCGCCGCTCGACGCGCTGAAGTCCCCGGTCCAGGTGCCGACGATGCGCGCTCCGAGCGAGGCCGCGGTGTCCTCGGCCGTGCGCCAGCGGACGGTCGCGTCGAAGCTCGATGCCGGGCCCCGGACGATGCCGAGCTCGGTGTAGCCGTGGTCGACGACGAGGTGCTCGACGAGGAGGCGGGTCCCGTGAGCGTTGTCGATTCGCACGACGATCTCGGTCCCCTTCGGCCGGTCCCACGCGAGCGCGACGACCGGATGGCGCTCGGCCAGCCACGCCATCGCCTCCTCGCTCACCGCACGGTCGACGATCACGAGCCCGTCGGTCCGCCCGACCATCTTCTTCGCGGCCTCCCAGCCAGAGCGCGGCCGGATGCTCACGAGAAGGAGCGCGTAGCCCGTGCGCTGCGCGGAGCGCTCCGCCCCGCGTATGACGGCGTCGACGTAGAGCAGGCTCTCGTGCTCCTCGCTCGCCTGGGCGACGTTCGTCGTGCGGGTCGCGACGACCATGCCGATCGTCTCGGTCGCGCCATAGCTGAGGCCCCGAGCCGTGCCGTTCGGAACGTATCCGAGCTCCTCGACGGCCGCGAGCACGCGGGCACGAGTCGCGGTGCTGAGCCCCGACTTCGCGTTGAGGGCGCGCGAGACCGTCGCGATCGACACGCCCGCACGCTCGGCGAGGTCGTAGATCGTCGGAGCCCGCACACGTCCCCCCTGCCCCTGGCGCGACCCGGTCCCCCGGCGCTCCGTCCCCCCCGGGCTCGTCGCCCGGCCCACACCTGCCCGCGAGTCCCGAGAGGACCTGCGATCCCTCTCCCCCGCCGCACGCTCCCCTGACCGGTCCCGCCCGCGGCGCCCGGCGCACGATCCGCCGGCCCCCGCCGACCTGTCGACGTAAGCGCTTACTCGTAAGCGCTTACGTGATGTTACGAACGCACCGCGTCCCTGTCAAGGACGCGCGCCCGACAGCGCGCGGCCAGAGTTCACGTTGACGTAAGATGTCGGAACAGCTCCGCCGGCAGACCGCTGCCTACAGACCGCCGCTGGGCGGGCGCGGACCGACGACCGGAAAGACGACCGAGCGAGGAGCGACGTGGCCATCACGACACGAGGGACGAGCGCGCCGCAGGCCGACGGAGTGGCGCGCCCCGCGACCCGTCCCGAGCGGTACAAGTGGATCGCCCTCTCGAACACGACGCTCGGGATCTTGATGGCGACGATCAACTCCTCGATCATCCTCATCGCCCTGCCGGACATCTTCCGGGGCATCGGGCTCAACCCGCTCACCCCGGGCAACTCCGGCTATCTGCTCTGGATGCTCATGGGGTTCATGGTCGCGACCGCGGTCCTGCTCGTGAGCCTCGGCCGCGTCGGCGACATGTTCGGCCGCGTCCGGATGTACACGCTCGGCTTCGCCGTGTTCACGGTGTTCTCCCTCCTGCTCAGCGTCACCTGGATGCACGGGACGGACGCGGCGCTCTGGCTCGTCCTCATGCGCGTCGGCCAGGGCGTGGGCGGCGCCTTCCTCTTCGCGAACTCGAGCGCGATCATCACCGACGCCTTCCCGTCTGGACAGCGGGGCCTCGCTCTCGGGGTGAACGGCGTCGCGGCGATCGCCGGGTCGTTCATCGGCCTCGTCCTCGGAGGCCTTCTCGCACCGGTCGAGTGGCATCTCGTCTTCCTCGTCTCCGTGCCCTTCGGGCTGTTCGGCACCGTGTGGGCCTACTTCAAGCTCGAGGAGCGCAGCATCAAGGTCCCCGCCCGGATCGACTGGTGGGGCAACCTCACGTTCGCGGTCGGGCTCGTCGCCGTGCTCGTCGGCATCACCTACGGGATCGAGCCCTACGGCGGTCACACGATGGGCTGGACGAGCCCGAAGGTGATCGCCGAGCTCGGCGGCGGGGTCGCGCTCCTCGTCGTCTTCGCGATCATCGAGGCACGCTCCGACCATCCCATGCTGCGCCTGTCACTGTTCAAGATCCGAGCGTTCTCTGCCGGCAGCGTCGCGACCTTCCTCGCCTCGCTCGGACGGGGCGGGCTGATGTTCATCCTCATCATCTGGCTGCAAGGCGTGTGGCTGCCGCTGCACGGCTACTCCTTCAGCCAGACGCCTCTGTGGGCGGGGATCTACATGCTCCCGCTGACGGTCGGCTTCCTCGTCGCCGGGCCCGCGTCGGGGATCCTGTCCGACCGCCACGGCGCGCGCCCGTTCGCGACCGGCGGGATGGTCGTCGCGGGCGTCGCCTTCGGCCTGCTCGAGGTGCTCCCCGTGAACTTCTCCTACGTCGACTTCGCGCTGTTGCTCCTGCTCATGGGGCTCGGCATGGGAATCTTCTCCGCGCCGAACCAGGCCGGAATCATGAACAGCCTTCCGCCCGAGCAGCGCGGCTCGGGGGCCGGGATGGTCACGACATTCCAGAACTCAGCGATGGTGCTCTCGATCGGGGTGTTCTTCACCTTGATCATCCTCGGGCTCGCCGCGTCGCTCCCGCACTCGCTGTACACCGGCCTCGTCCACGAGGGAGTGCCGGCGGGACTCGCGCACAAGGTCGCGTCCCTGCCACCCGTCGGGAGCCTCTTCGCGGCATTCCTCGGCTACAACCCGATGCAGACCCTCCTCGGGCCCGCGCTCCCTCACCTCGCGCACGCGCACTACCTGACCGGGCGCAGCTTCTTCCCGCACCTCATCGCCGCTCCGTTCCAGTCGGGCCTTCGCGAGGCGTTCAGCTTCGCGATGGCCGCGTCGCTCGTCGCCGCGGTCGCCTCGTGGCTGCGCGGCGGCAAGTACGTCCACGGAGCGGTCCCGTCGTCGGTGCTGATCGAGGCTGAGATCGGTGCCGCGGAGGCGGGAGCCGCGGTCGCGGGCGCCGAGGCAGGCGCTGGCGAGACGGTCGCCTCCGAGGAGGTCGCGGCCACCGCACCGGCCAGTCGGTCGCGTGCCGTCGGGGCGGCCGGCCGTGACTGAGCTCGCGACGGATGCGCCCGCGGACCGGCGGCTGCGCATCGGCGAGGCCGCGCAACGTGCCGGGGTCTCCGAGCGCACGCTGCGCTACTACGAGGAGATCGGCCTCATCACGCCCTCGGGCCACAGCGCGGGCGGGTGTCGGGAGTACGGTCCGGACGAGCTCGCACGCGTCGCCCGGATTCGCGAGCTCCAGGAGCTCATCGGGCTCAACCTCGAGGAGATCCGCGGAGTCGTCACCCGCGAGGACCGCATCG
>Ga0307374_10012500_pt1 | contig 11889 bp, 12 predicted proteins | sample OX3MG_FD_202532 | JGI IMG/M metagenome (GOLD analysis project Ga0307374, IMG submission 202532) | Soil microbial communities from Risofladan, Vaasa, Finland - OX-3 | ecosystem: Environmental > Terrestrial > Soil > Coastal area > Acid sulfate soil | place: Finland: Risofladan, Vaasa | collected...
CCGCGATGCTGGCCGCGATCGGCGAGTTGTGCCTGCACCTGAGCAGCACGGTCCTCGATTGCGGGGGTCAGGTACTCGACTGGCATGGAGGCGATCGGCGGTCGAATTAGGCCCGTCCGCAGCGCGTCCGCCGAGCGCGCGGAATAGCCCACCTCGAGGAGGGTGACGGTGGTGATCCGGACGAGGCCGCGATCGATCCTCCGCGCCCACTCGTCCGGACGGTCCGTGCGATTCAAGCGGACGAGCGCCGACTTGTCGATTATCCATGACTGAGTGGTCATTCCAAGGGTTCATCGATCGGCGAAGACCACGCTCGTGACATAACGTCCGGGTCGGAGAGGTCAGCGAACAGCATCGCAAGTGACTCGAAGTCGCCCACCTCGACGGGGCGGGTCGCCTGGCGCGCCTCCCGGTGAAGCTGCCGACGCAGGAACTCATTGCGGGACAGGCCGAGCTTGCTCGCGCGGGCCTCCACGGCGGCGAGGTCCTCCGCGGGGACGTCGCGGATGAGAACGTCGGGCATGGGAGCCCTCCCAGGATGATATCTAATGATAGCATAGCAGCGTGCGAGCATGAAGGTTCCGCCTGCCAGGGTGTTTCCCCCGAGGCAGCGAGCGGGCCTCCAACCCTGAGCCGTCCCGGGTGGGCAGGCGGAACGTTGCGACGCCGGGCGGAGCGGATTCCAGCGCTCCGGAGCGGATGCGAGAGGGATGTGCGCAGCCTGTCGCCTCCGACGGGATTCGAAGTCGAGGACCAGGGCCGACTCTGCGCTTCCTTGGCATGGAAGAGGTCGCGGGTTCGATCCCCGCCGGCTCCACCGCCCGGAGTCGACCGCACCATAGGTGACCCGTCCGGTGGCTGGCCGGCGTGCAGGGGGCGGTGGACTTGAGGCGGCGGCCGAGACTGAGCGGCCAGCTTCGTACGTACGTCGATCATGCCACAGTGCGTACGTGCCTCTGAGCGCATCACGGCTTCGTGCCGACATCTACCGGGTCCTCGACGAGGTGCTGCGCACCGGACAGCCGGTTGAGGTCGAGCGCAACGGGCGGCGGTGCGCATCGTCGCCGTCGACCATCGGTCACCGCTGGACCGACTCGACAGCCACCCGGGCGCCGTCACCGGGGACCCGGCGGACCTCGTCCACGTGAACTGGGCGGAGGTGTGGCGCCCCTGATCCAGCTCGATACCCATGTCGTCATCTGGCTCTACCTTCCGCGCCTCGACCTCATGAGCGATCTGGCCGGAAGGATGATCGGCCGAGACGCACTGACTGTGTCACCGATGGTCATCTTGGAGCTCACCTACCTCAAGCAGATCGGCCGTCTCTCGGTTGACGGCCCAGCCATCGTGGCGAGTCTCAAGGACCAGCTCGGGCTCGCCATCGACGATGCCCCGTTCCGGGCGGTGGTCGGCGAAGCACACGCGCAGCAGTGGACGCGTGATCCCTTCGACCGGCTCATCGCCGTCCAGGCCCTGGTCACCGGGGCCGCCTGGGTGACGGCGGACGCGACGATGCGGGAGCACGTGCCCAACTCGGTGTGGTGACGCTCGCTTCCTCCGGTGGGCTGGTGCCACCGAGCCGGGCGACCGGGCTCGAAACCGGGCGACGAACCGCACGCCCGGACCGTCCCGTGAGCGCCCTGACCGTCGCGAGGGCGGGAGACGCTCCGGATTGCGCGACGCCCGCTTCGCTCATCTCCCGCCGCGAGCTTGCTTCGCCGACGCCTCCACGGTCAGGAATCGGTTCCGCGGGCGGGATGAGCCCACCGGCCGCACCCTCCTGGGAGCTGGGGCTGGACCGGGTCACCTATCGGGGAACATCGCCGCTCTTCGCTGCGAGCCTAGGGACGCGCGCGCGAGTTGGCCCTGCCCGGGATGGCAGCGACCGGCGCCTACTCGCATGAGGCCAGCCGTCGGGCGGCGAGCCAGTAGCCAGCGGCGCCCAGGGTGTTGACGGCGCTGGCGATGCGCCAGAGGCGCTTGGACCCGCGGATCTTCCCCGCCGGACGCCGATGGATGTCTCGCCAGGTGATCGCGGCAATGGCGACGTGGAACGGCAGGTAGTAGAGAACCGGCTTGAGAGCGTTGGTCTTGCGCATGAGAGCGGGCTCCTTGGCACGATGAGTAGAGTCTTCGGCCTGGTGTCGCTCAGTTCCCCGGTGGGCCTGCTGCTGAACGGTGGCAACGATGAGGGCGGCAGTGAGGATCGCGGTGACAGCGGTCGCCTGCCAGAGCTGCCTGTGTTGGGTCCCAAGAAGACCGGCGGCGAGCGCGGGTGGTGACCACGCCGCGAGGTGGGGGATGTCGGCGAGGAGCGCGACCCCGACAGGTCAGGAATGTGGAAGGCAGCGCCGTCACCACCGGACGCTCGCAATCGGCGAGCGCCATCTCGACCAGCGGGTCCCTGCACCCGCCCGTGCGAGATCACGTTGCCGGTGATCCTGAGCGAGCCGGCGGTCACCGCGACCGTCTCGACGTGGGCGTCGACGGCCGCCTCGTCGAGAGCATCCACCCGGGCGGTCCCTTCCTCCTGGCGCGCGACACCATCGCGGATCTCCTCCGCCGGCTTTCCCAGCCGGTCCCGGTGGCGGCCCGCGAGGAAGACCCGTGCTCCTTCACGGGCCAGTGCCGAGGCGACCGCCCCCCTGATCGGACCGCCGCCGCAGATCACCGCCCCTCGACGCGCGCAACACCACGCCCTCCGTGGGTGCCACCGAATCGCGCCGGCTCCGACGGCGCCGCCAGGCCCTCAGGCGGGGCCGCCACTGCCGACCAGCTGCCCCATCCGGTTGTCACACGATCGGCGCGGCCGGCGATCGTGGTCGGCCCTCGAAGCGGCCGCGCTGGGCGAGGGTGCGGGAACCGCTGGCAGGGGTTGCCGATGATGGATCGGGACGGCCGCCAGCGCGGAGAGCCGTCGTGGATCACCCATGGCCGAATTGGCCTGTGAGCATCAGGCCACCTCCCAGGCGTCGAGGACGCCGGCCTGGGTGAAGCTCGTGAAGAGAAGTGGGCCGGGGTTCGAGCACACCAGCGTCACGGTGGTGGTGCCGGCGCTCACCGGGAGGGCCGCGGTGACGGCGACATCGGTGAGGTAGGGGAAGGTCGAGGTGGTCTCGGCCTGGCCCGCGCCGTAGGTGGTGCCGGCGACCCGGATGTCACAGGTGACGATGACGCCCGGGCTGGAGGGGGACCCGGCGCCGACATTCACGTTGGCGGTGGCCATCAGGGTGCCGGCGAAGGTGCTGGTGACCGAGGCCGCGGCGACCGGCGCGCCGTCCACCGGGAACAATGGAAGCACCGAGGCGCTGGCGCCTGCGGTCGGGCCGGGTGCCCCCTGGGGCCCGGTCGCTCCCGGAGGCCCACCCGGGCCGCTTGCTCCACCCGGCCCCTGGGCCCCCCGCGGCCCGGCCGGCCCCTGGGGGCCCGGCTGTGCCGCCACCCCGCTCAGCGCCCGCTGAAAGGCCGCCTCGCTGGGGAACTGGACCACCGTGCCGGTCGGGCACTGCCTGGCGACCGTGGTGTCGACCACCGTCAGCTGGCGGCCCGGCGTGGTCCAGCAGGCGGTGAGGGTGGAGGCGCGGCTGACGGTGGTGTGGGGGTGGGTCGCCGCCGAGACGGCGACAACTCCGGCGGCGGCGACGACGACGGGACCGGCGAACAGGGCCAGGGTCCGGCGGGCGCGCGCGTGGATCGAGGTCATGATGGACTCCTGGCGTGGAGGTGGGAGCGCGGGACATCCCCTTACCGCGGTGGGCCCAGTATCGCGGCCACGGGGTCGGGGCGGCGTCACGGCGGGGACCGCGAGCGATGACAAAGCAGGACCGGGACGCGACACGGTTCCGAAGACCGGGTGCGCCCATGCTGGTGGCGATGGCCGGCCCGGTGCTGGTGGTCAGGTGCCGGAGTCGCCGGCGCTCGCGGCCCGGTCCGGGCGGCATCGCTGCCGGGCGGGCGCGGCGGTCGCGGAGCGGGTCGGACCGTCATCGCCTGCGCCCCGGTGCGCACAGCGCCTCGGCCTGCCTCGAGCGGAGCTGACAGGGCCGCCGTGCCCGCGCTCCGTAGGGTGCCTCCCCGCCGCGGTCGGTTCGGCCCCCCGCCTGCGTCGACATACCCGGGGCCGTGGTCCGGTGCAGCGCCGGCCCGGGGGTGGGGTGCGCTCGGTCTGCCCGGGTCGGGCCGCGCGGAATGTCGTTCTCGCGGCCGGTGCGGACCTGATCGGGCTGGTCCCCATCGCGCCGCGTCGGGTGATGGTGATGGCGACCCCGGGACGGAGCGCCTCGTGCGCGCCGAACGCGCTCGGGCTGGGGTCGCGATCCGACGGCGCCGGTGGTGGGGCGGCCCGGCGGTCCGGGCCGCCCCACCAGCCTGGGCAGCCTACTTGGTGAGGTACCAGTCCTCCGGGGTCACCGACCCCAGCGCGTTCTGCTGGACTCCGCGCAGGTTCTTGGCGATCACCGAGATCTGGGTGGGAGTGTTCGGCCACCAGATCACCGGCAGGTTGAGGGCCAGGTAGTCCTCGTAGTGGAACATCGCCTTGGGGTTGCTGCTGACGTGGGTGGCGGTGATGTTGGCGTTGTTGGCGGCGCTGGCGTAGCCGCCGGTCTGGAGCGGCGAGAAGGTCTGCTCGCCGGTGGGGTAGGGGCTGCCGTAGCCCCAGCCCTCCCAGTTGGCGAGGTCCCAGGTGCAGGTGGGGCCCTTGCTGCAGGGGTTGGCGATCTGGCCGATCTCCGGCAGCGGCAGCGATTGCAAGTTGAGGGTGAGGCCGATGCGGGAGGCGACCGACTTCCAGGCCTGCATCGCCTGGGTGATCGACTCCACTCCCGACGGATAGATCACGTTGAAGCTGAGCGCGGCGCCCTTGGCGATCCCGGCACCGCACTCGTCGGCCCTGCTGCCGGACCGACTGCAGGTGTCGGTGCCGGTGGCCGTGATCGTCCAGCCGTGAGCGGCGAGCAGGGTGCGGGCCGCGCCCGGGTTGTACGGATAGGGGTTGGCCCGTTCCAGCGGGCTCACCAGCGGCCCCCTGGGCTGGAGCGGGATCGGCCCGTCGATGGGGGATCCGTAGCCGCTCTGGGTGTCCTTGATCAGCAGGGGCTGATCGACCAGGCGCTGCATCGCCTGACGGAGGTAGAGCTGCTTGAAGAAGCGGCCCATGGTCGGATTGCTGAAGTTGATCACCATGTAGTTGATGCCCCAGCTGGGCCACGCCTGGATCGCGTCGCCCTTGCCGAGGAAGTAGTGACGCTGGCTGAGGTCGGTGGTGGGCAGGTAGCCGTAGTCGATCTCGCCCGCCCGCAGCGCGTTGAACTCGGCGGTGTTGCTGGTGAAGGGCATCTCCACCAGCTTGGCGATCTTGGGCTTGACCGGCCCGCTGTAGCTGGGGTTGGGGACGAAGGCGACGTAGTTGGTGGAGGCGTTGTAGGCGGAGAGCCGGAACGGGCCGTCCACCACCTTCCAGAGCGGGCTGCTGGCGTAGGTGCCGAGGGTCAGGGACTGCTTGTCGAGGAAGGTGTAGACCGCCTTCGCCCCAGCCGGGGTCCGGTCGTAGTTGCCGACGGCGCCGCCCAGCGAGGTGCGGTCCCAGGCCTTCTGCGGCAGGGGCACGATCGAGGTCAGCTCGTCATCCTGCAGCCACTCCCGGGAGTAGACGCGGTCGAAGGTGAGACTGAAGGTGCGAGCACTCCTGGCTGTGAACCTCACCACGTTGTCGGGGAAGGAGCCCTTGGTGTATCCGCCCCAGTTGTCCTTGCCAGCCTTGATGAGATTGAGGAAGAAGCCGACGTCGCGGCTGGTGACGGGGTCGCCGTTGGACCAGCGATAGGGCTTGAGGGTCATGGTCACGGTCCGCCCCCCGGCGCTGTAGGTGGGCGCCCCCACCAGGCTGAGGCTGGGGTCGATCACCGGCTGGGTGCCGCTGCCGAGCCAGTAGAGGGCCCGCCAGAGGAGCGGCTGGAGGAGGGCCAGGTTGCCGGAGACGTAGGAGTTGGAGCGGGTGATCGGGAAGATGTAGTTGGGGGTGTTGCCGACCGACTGGGCGAAGGTGACGGTCCCCCCGGTCGCCAGCCTGGCCGCCGGGCGCGCCGCGGCGGCGCCGCAGGCCGACACCGCCAGCGCCAGCAGCGCACCGCCGAGCAGCGTCCACCGGGGTCGGGCCGACCTTGAGCTGTGCACCCGCGACCCTCCTCCCATCACCCGTTGGGCGACCACCGTCCGCCGGCCCCGCGGCGGGCGTCCAGCCCGCCACCGGCGGTGGCCGGCCCTGTTCTACCAGATCGGAGCCCTGGGGGGATCACCCGCTGGGGTGGATCCGGGGGCGGCTCCGGTCCGGGGCCGCCGCGAGCGCAGGTTCCGCGGCTGACGTGATCGTCGGCGATGCGGTAGGCTCGCGCCGATGGCCCGGGCACGACCCCGGCTGGGCCGGGTCTCCTCATCGCAGCGGGGACGGGTGTCGGGGGTCGGCGCGGCGGCGGTGGCGGGGATGGCCGCGGTCGCCCTCGGGCTTCCGGGGTTGTTGGTCCGGGCATCGCTGCCGACCCCGTCCTCGGCCCTCGTCGGTGATGCGGTCTACGCGCCCGGGGCGCGTCCGGCGCCCCCGTTCACACTCGCTGACCAGGCCGGCCGGCCGGTGTCCCTCCGCGGCCTGCGCGCAGGGGTGGTGCTGGTCACCTTCATGGACTCCCGCTGCCGCAGCGACTGCCCGGTCGAGGCGGCCGAGCTGGCGCTGCTGCAGCGCCAGCTCGGCCGCCTCATGCCCCTGGTCGTGGTGGTGAGCACGGACCCCCGCGGCGACACCCCGCAGTCGATCCGGGCCTTCGCCGCCCGCTACCACCTGCGGGAGCCGTACCGGTGGCTGGTGGGGAGCCGGACTCGACTGGCCCCGGTCTGGCGCGCCTACGGGATCGAGGTGCGCAGCACCAGCGTCCACAGCAGCGCCATCTACCTCATCGACCGCGCCGGCGACGAGCGGGTGGGCTGGGGGATCCCGTTCCCTCCGAGCCTGTTCGCCAGGGATGCGCGGGCGCTCCAGGCGCGGCGGGCCACCGGCTGGCGCTGGCCCTGGCAGCTGTGATCAGCCGCCTCCGAGCTGGCGGAGGCGGATCACGCCGCAGGCGAGGATCCCGCCCGCCCGCCCGAGCTGCGGCGGACCGGCGGTCAGCCACAGCGACCAGGCGTTGAAGCGCAGGTCGGTGATCGATCCCACCTCGGCGTTGAGCTGGGCCTGACCGGCGCCGCTGGCCCGCACCGCCCCAACCCGGCGCGACGGAACCTGGGTGGCGCCGCAGCTGCCGGTGTGGGTGAGCAGGAGGGCATGCCGGCTGCCGGGGTCGAGGCCGCTGGCCTGGAGGGTGACGACCAGGAGGCGTCCGGACGCGTACCACACCAGGCGGGCGTCGGCCCGGGCGCGGGAGCCCGGTTGCGGCGCCAGCGCCACCGCCACGGCGTGACCGCTGGGGAGCAGGGGGCCCGGGCCGCCGGCAACCCCGACCAGCCCCAGCACCACCGCGACCGCCGCCCCTGCGACGACCACAGCCGCCACCACCCGGGTCCAGGTCTGCCCGAGGGTGCTCGGGCTCCAGTCGGGCCGGGCCGCCGGCCGGCGCAGGTAGAGAGGGCGGTGCCCGTTGTGCGAGGGGGGGGGGCTGCTCGGCTCGGGCGGGTCAGCCATGGCGCTTCCCAGGGGACGACGGATGCGCCGACGGGGACGGGGAAGACCCGCGGTGAGCGCAGCGGCGCGAGACTATACTCTGCTCCATGGTGGATCCAGGCTCCATGGTGGATCCAGCCGCTTCGGTGGACCCCGCGGCGGAGGCCCCCGACGGCGTCGCGGGCGCCCGGCCGGGGCTGCCGGCTGGCTGGCGGCCCCGGCTCGAGGCGTCGGAGCGCTGGCTCCTCGTGGGGATGTTCGTGGTCGCCGGGCTAGCGTTCCTGGTGGTGGTGGTCATGCTGGGCGTGGCCGGCGACTGAGCGGCGGCCCTCTGAGCCAGGCGCGGGCAGCGGTGGTCTGGCTCAGTGCAGGGTGGCGGCGATCACCGCCGTTCCCAGGAAGAGCGCGAACAGGTAGAGCATCGAGAAGCGGAAGAGCTGGCGTGCCCATCTGGTCCCGGTCGTCTCGCGCAGGACCCGCACCGCCAGCCAGCAGAAGGCGAGGCCGAGGACGGCGGCCAGCGCCACCTCGGCAGCGCCCAGCCACACGCCCAGCACCAGGCTGAACGCGGCCAGCAACACCGAGTAGGCGAGGATCGCCAGGCGGGTGCGCCTCACCCCGACCACCACCGGGCGCATCGGCACCCCCACCGCCGCGTAGTCGCGGCGGACGATCAGCGAGAGCGCCCAGAAGTGGGGCGGCGTCCACAGGAAGATGATCGCGAAGAGGGCGAGCGCGAGCGGCCCCACCGAATGGGTGACGGCGGCCCAGCCCACCACCGGCGGCATCGCCCCGGCGGCGCCGCCGATCACGATGTTCTCGCTGGTGCTGCGCTTCAGCCAGACGGTGTACACGAGCACGTAGAAGAGGCCGCCCAGCAGCGACAGCCACGCCGCCAGCGGGTTGACCTCCACCCAGAACAGGGCGAAGGCGAGGCCGGTGAGCAGAAGACCGAAGGCGAGGGCGTGGCCGGCGGGGATCCGGCCGGCCGGGACCGGGCGTCCCCGGGTCCGACCCATGATCGCGTCGATGTCGCGGTCGTACCAGCAGTTGATCGCGCCCGCCCCCCCGGCCGCACACGCCCCTCCCGCCAGGGCCACCAGGCTGAGGCCCAGCCCGGGCCAGCCGCGGGCGGCGGTGACCATGGCGAGGTACTCGGTGACGAGCAGCAGGGCCACGATCCGCGGCTTGGTCAGGCTGAGGTAGTCGGCGAGGGGCTGGGCGCGGGGGCGGGCCGGCCCCGCCGGCCCACCCCGCAGGCGTCCCAGGGGCGGCGCCGCGAGCGGGGTCGCCGAGAGCAGCGGGTCGACGCGTGACTCAGCGATCGGGAAGCGCCTCCTCGGGGATCCGGTGACGGCGGACGAGGTCGTCCGCCCGACGTTCATCGTCGACCAGCCAGCGGTACACGATGATATCGACCAGGACGGCGAAGGGGATCGAGGCCGGCACCCACATCATCCCGGCGCCGATCTGCTGGTCGGTGAGGGCGGAGATCCCGCCCGGCCGCCCCGCCACGTGGAAGTAGGCGCTGTAGAAGGGGTGGGAGGCGAACGCCAGGAGGAGGGCCAGCACCCAGCTCTGGAAGGCACCGGCGAGGAGGTAGCCGAGCATCCACAGGGGTGGGAGGCGGCGCCGGAACGGCAGGCTGTCCATGGCCTGTGACCAGTAGAGGAGCCCGGCGCCGAGGAAGGTGAGGTGCTCGAGGTCGTGGACGAGCGGGCTCTGGATGGTCAGGTCGTAGGGACCGGGGACGTGCCAGAACCAGATCACCGTCGCGAAGAGGACCAGGTCGGTGACCGGGTGGCGGAGGAACCGTCCCAGCCGCTCGACCGGGCGGGCGCCGAGAAGGTGTGCTGCCGGTGGGGCGATCGCTCGGCGGAGCCGGAGCGGCAGGCCGCGCCACATCGGGAGCCAGGGCGACCCGGCCACGATCAGGGGGGGGGCGGCGACCAGCAGGACCAGGTGCTGGGTCATGTGGATGAAGAAGAGGGTGGTCGCAAAGTGGTCGAGCGGCGACTCCAGCGCCACCACCACCAGCGCCACCCCGCTGACGAACGCGGCAGCGCGCCAGCGATGACTGCGACGGGAGGCCGGGCTCCACGCCCACGACACCTGTCCGTAGCCGCGCCAGTAGAGCACCAGCGCCAGCGCGGTCGGGAGCCAGATGGACCACTCGAACGACCAGTCGTGGGTGAAGAGGCGCCACAGGCTCACCCCATCGTCCCCCGGCGGCGGCGCTCGCGTGCGTCCGCCGCCCGGCTGCCACCTCCAGCGGTCAGAGGAAGTACAGCACCACCCAGCTGATCGCGCCGGCGGCCGCGAGGAAGCAGGAGAAGATGAGGTAGGAGGTGGCGAGGGCGGTGATCGGGGTGGGCGACTCGACCGAACTGCGTTGCGGGTCCATCACCGCGATCGGGTGGCGCGACTCGTAGCCGGCCCGGTTGGTGAGGCTGATCAGCCAGAGCGCCAGCACGCCCACCTCGATGGTGTAGAAGACGGAGAGGGCGACGAAGACGCTGGCGAACCCGCCGTCGACGATGCCGAACCCGAGGTGGGAGAGCTGCCAGATCTGGGCCACCACCGCCCCGACGAGGAGCAGGATGCCGACCCAGCCCGAAGCCACGAAGCTGCTGAGGGTGGTCTGCGCGCGCAGCCGCGGCACTGAGATCGAGGTGAGGGCGATGCTGCCCAGGACCAGCGCCAGGGCGATGGTGCCGATGGCAAGGCTGGGGGGATGGACCCCGTGGGGCTTGAAGGCGTGGTTGTCATTGCTGGACTGGAGCAGGAAGAAGGCGTAGAAGAACGGGACTAGGAGGAAGAAGTTGGCCCCGACCAGGAGCCAGGTCCCGACCAAGGGGATCCTGGCGATCTCCTCGGGGCTGTGGGCGAGGCCCCCAGGCTGCAGCCGGCTGCTGCTCCCGGTTGGCGATTGGGAGATCATCTGGCAGCTCCTCAGGAGGCCGGCACGGGCGCCGTGCCGGGGGTGAACTCGGCCACGGGCAATGCGGTCGGGTTGCCGTACTCGTAGGGCCCGGCCACGATGGTCGGGATCCGCTGGAAGTTGTCAGCCGGGATCGGCGTGGGCAGCTGCCATTCCAAAGAGCGTGAGTTCCAGGGATTGAGCGGCGCCCGCTCCTTGACGAAGGCCCAGGAATAGATGATGTTGACCAGCCAGATGAGGTTGGAGAACCCGAACAGGAAGGCGTTGACGGAGATCCAGACGTTGAGGGCCTGCAGGCTGGGCAGGTAGACGGGCACCCGGCGCGGCTGGCCCAGGTAGCCGACCGCGAAGAAGGGCAGGAAGGTGGTGTTGAAGAAGATGAAGGCGGTCCAGAAGTGGAGCTTGCCGAGGCGCTCGTTCAGCATCTTCCCGGTCAGCTTGGGGAACCAGTAGTAGGTGGCCGCGTAGAGCGAGAAGATCTCGCCGCCCACGATGGTGTAGTGGAAGTGGCCGACCACGAAGAAGCCGCCGTGGAGCGTCACGTCCAAGGGGACGTCGGAGAGGAACACCCCGGTGAGGCCGCCGATCAGGAAGTTGAAGAAGAAGGCGGCGACGAACAGCATCGGCAGCTTGAACTGGATCTTGGCCCGCCAGATCGTTCCCAGCAGGTTGAGGAACACCACCCCGGTGGGGATCGAGATGAACTCGGTGGCGGTCATGAAGAAGGGACGCAGCCCAGGGGCGATCCCGCTCTCGAAGATGTGGTGGTTCCAGACGAACCAGCTCATCATCGCCACCCCGACCATCCCGGCGACGGCCAGTCGGTAGCCGAACAGCGGCTTGCGCGCGAACACCGGCAGGATCTCGAGGGCGATCCCGAAGGCGGGGATCACGAAGATGTAGACCTCGGGATGGCCGAAGAACCAGAACATCTCCTGGTAGAGGAAGGCGCTGCCGCCGTTGGAGGGCAGGAAGAACGACGACTGCACCGAGCGGTCGAGCCCGACCAGGGCCAGGGTGGTCGCCAGCACCGGCGGCGCCAGCACCGAGAGGAACTCCACCGCCACCATCGCCCAGACGAAGATGGGGAGCCGGCTCCAGCTCATCCCCGGCGCCCGCATGGTGAAGATGGTGGTGAGGAGGTTGATGCCGGCGATCGTGGCGGCGATGCCAATGAAGGAGAAGCCGACGATGTAGCCGTCCATCCCGGCGCGGGCCTCGACCGCCAGGGGCGCGTAGCCGGTCCAGCCGGTCGGGAACCCGCCCCCGGACCCCTGGAAGATCGAGGAGTACAGGATGA
>Ga0307374_10012501_pt1 | contig 11889 bp, 8 predicted proteins | sample OX3MG_FD_202532 | JGI IMG/M metagenome (GOLD analysis project Ga0307374, IMG submission 202532) | Soil microbial communities from Risofladan, Vaasa, Finland - OX-3 | ecosystem: Environmental > Terrestrial > Soil > Coastal area > Acid sulfate soil | place: Finland: Risofladan, Vaasa | collected...
CTGGTTGTGCAAGGTGGTGATCGGATTGCTATTGAGGCGCTGGAAACTGTGCAGACGGCGTAAACGTCTCAGGCGAGGAGAAAGAGGGAGGTGATTTGCCTCCCTCTTTTTGATTCCATGCCATAAGTTTCACTCTTCATCACAGGCGTGTTTCCCTGCTTCTCTCAAAAAAGTAGCTTATAAATAAATAATTATATAAGCATACATATGACTTTAAGCAAATTCTAATCTTTATTTCAGTATACAGGCTTGACGAGACAATAAGCCCTTGCTACAATTTAGACCATTAGTTGTTTAATGCTCAGTAGCTCTGTTTTAAGCAGAAGAACAAATACCATAGAAAGAAAATTATGCAGCGCGGGCCAAAAGAGGAAGAGAGTCCCCAATTTATGCTAAGGGAGCAGAAGGCACATGAGGAAGCCAATGGGACGACAAAAAGACTGGAAGCATTGCTTTTGGTAACGGATACCGCGCTGACATACCTGGCCCTTGATGATCTACTGCGAGAGTTACTTAAACGCGTGCGCGAGATCATGAATGTTGATAACGTGGCTATTTTATTGATGACCGGAGATCGGCAGACATTAATTCCCCGCGCAGTACTTGGAGTTGAAGAGGAAGTTGCGTCGCAGGTGCGCGTCCCCATCGGGCGGGGTTTCGCCGGAACCATTGCCACTCGCGCAGAGCCAGTCGTCATAGAACATGTCGCGAACGCGGAGGTCGTTACGCCACTGCTGCACGAGAAACTGCAATCCCTGTTAGGAGTGCCGTTATTGATCGAGGGACGTGTGATCGGCGTTATTCATATTGGCACAATAGGAGCGCACCGATTTACCGGAGATGAAATTCAGTTGCTCCAGCGCGTTGCTGACCGTATTGCCCTCGCTATCGCGCAATCCAGGCTGTACGAGGCAGAGCAGCGCGCGCGCGCAGAGGTGGTAGCGCGTGCTGCCCAGTTAGAAACTATCATCGAGACGATGGTGGATGGCGTCTTTATATACGATATTGAAGGACAGTTGGTGCAGACCAATAAAGCGGCGCGCGAACTACTTTCGCTTGATGAGCTGAGCGAGGTTGCGAAGCAATCCGCGCCTGAACGGATTGAGATGTTGAAGTTGCGCGACGAGGATGGCGTTCCTCTTCAACTGGATCAGATGCCTACCATGCGAATTTTACACGGGGAGGTACTGAAAGGCGTCGATGTACTCATGCAGTCGCTGGATGGTCGTAATCTGCGCATTAACGCGAGCGGCGCGCCTGTATATGATGCAAGCCATCAAATCATCGGTGGTGTGATGGTAGTGCGCGATGTCACGCTACGGCGTGACATCGAGATGCGGGCGCATGACGTATTGAACGCGCTCTTGAACATGGCGGAAGAAATGGTGCGCATCCCTGGCGACGCCTCTCTAGATGGAGAAATGCGCGATGAGACGACTGTAGTGCGCCGACTGGTGGATTTGACCTGTAGAGTCCTGGGGTGTGACCGCGTGGGGCTTGTTGTCATAGACCCTGAGACCGAGATCATTCGCTCTACAACCATCGTTGGGTTGGCGGCTGAGCAGGAGGAGCAGTGGAATCGTGAGAGACACAAACGAGAGAGCAGTCTGAAAAATAGTACATCGCCGTTTATTGCCGCGCTGCGCGCTAATGAAACGTTGTTAGTGGATATGAGAGAAGCGCCCTTTGATCCCTATTGGAAGCAATTTGGGGCGCACTTCGTCCTGTTTGTGCCAATGTTGTTGCGCGGGCAACTGGTGGGCATTCTTTCGCTCGATCATGGTGGCCAGGATTACCAGTATGCACGCGAGGAAATCGCGCTGGCCGAGACGGTTGCCAAACTTTCAACACTGGTAATCGAGCGAGAGCGGTTGCAGCGCGAGCGCGAGGAGACACGCGCGAACGAACTGGCCTTGCGTGAGTCCAGGTTGCGCATGGACCAATTTCTCAGCATGGCCAGTCACGAATTAAGAACCCCTTTGACTACCATCAAAGGCAATGTGCAATTGTCGAAGCGAGAGTTGAAGCGCATGGCTGATCGCGAGAGACGGGCTGATGAGTTTGATAATAAAATAGATTTGATACATGAACTGCTTGAACGCGCTGACAGCCAGGTGGGTTTCCTCAATCGACTGATTAGCGACCTGCTGGATGCCTCGCGTATTTCGGCAGGTATGTTGAGATTGGATATACCATCGAAACCCTGTAACCTGGTGGATATCGCCTGGCGAGCAGTTCAACACCAGCGACAGCTAATGCCCAAAAGGGTGGTGAGCCTGGATATTTCTGCCGAGGCAAAGATACTGGTCATGGGTGATGCTGAGCGTCTGGAACAGGTAATTACTCATTATCTCATCAACGCGCTCAAGTTTTCTGCTGCTGATCGTCCTGTAGACCTGTCAGTGGATATGCAGGGAAATCTGGCCAGGCTGTCGGTACGTGACGGAGGGCCAGGGCTTTCGCTCGCTGAGCAGTCGCGCATCTGGGAGCAGTTTTATCGCGTGCCGGGCATTAATATACAGAGTGGGTCGAGTGTGGGCCTGGGGCTGGGCCTCTACATTTGCCGATCTATTATTGAACTACATAACGGACAGGTAGGTGTCAGCAGCATATCCGGCGTGGGTTCTACGTTCTGGTTTACACTGTCGCTGGCCAGTAAAATATCAGATGAAGAGAATGAGATCAGGAGAGCCAGAAGGCTATGAAACGATCAGTTTCGGAGTATGGTAGGGGCGCACCCTCGCGGTCGCCCTGGCCTTTTGGTACAAGGGCCTCGCGGTCGCCCTGGCCTTTTGGTACAAGGGCCTCGCGGTCGCCCTGGCCTTTTGTCGCAGGAACCGCTGTCGGCGCGCTGGGTGTTGGGCTTATTGTGAGGAGTTTCTTGCCGCAGCGCTTTCGATTGGATAACTGGTATGCTGAGCCGGCGGAACAATTCACGCAAAATGCCAGTCACAACGGGTTAGTCGCTGAACTGCCAGAGGTGGAAGTCTCGATCTTACGCTGCGGCACGCAGACTGTTCCTGAGTGGGTTGCCGTGCGCGGTGGGCTATTCTCTCCGGTGGATATCGCGCATAGCGCGGTGCTGGTGCGCCATCCCAGGGCCACTTTTTTATACGACACCGGTCTCTGCAACGATATTTCTCTCTATCTTGCCAACCAATCATGGTTTTTTCGCAAGACGCTGGGGAATTTCGTGCTTGAACAATCCCTGAGCGGTCATCTCAAGTCTCTTGGTCTGGAGCGCGGCGGCATCGATTTCGCGTTGTTGTCTCACTTGCACTGGGATCACGTGAGCGGCGTCCCTGATATCCTGGGTGTGCCATTGCTTGTGAATCGCCTTGAGTATGAAGCTGCTCAGTTGGGCCTCTTCGACGCCTTTCAAGCGCTGGTGCGCCGCCTGATGGGCAATAATCCCCTGGAGTTTTTCGACTTTGCCGGTCCGCCTTACGAAGGTTTTCGCTCAAGCCATGATCTCTTTGGAGATGGTTCCATCGTGCTGGTTCCCTTGCCAGGCCATACAGCAGGCAATACCGGCATGTTCATCAATCGTATCAGATCGTCGGGCGGGCAGAGGGCGTTTTTGCTGGGCGATGCCGCGTGGGTGGCAGCGAACTACCAGCGTCCCGCAACCATGCACCCGCTTATCTGGAATACGGTCAGCAGCGATGACGCCACCGGTCGCGATACGCTCATTCACCTGCATCATTACGCGCAGGCGCATCCGGAAACCGCGTTGATTGCCATGCATGACGGAGCCGCGCAACAGCAATTTATGCGCTGCATCCAACCAGTATTCGTGCGCAACTAGCCAGCTAACTGCATCTGTTCAATCACCTCTAATAGCTCGTGAATCCTGAAGGGCTTGCGTAAAATCGGCACCTGTGGAAGTACCAAACTTGCTTGCTCCAACTCTTTCTGGCTACATGCCGAAATGACGATAATGTGAAGTTGTTGGGGCGGAATATCGCGCCGGATGATTTGCGCCGTATAGAGACCTGAGATAGGGCCTGGCAACAGGAGGTCGATGAGCGCGAGATCGTAGGGAAGAGGTGCGCGAGCATTTTCACCGCTAAAAAGTGTTTCAAGTAAAGCATCGCTGTGTATAAAAGTATAGACGTTGTGACCGAGCATCTCTAATGCGGTTGAAAGGTAATCGAGGATGGAAGGATTGTCTTCCAGCAGGGCAATATTCACGGGGATTTTCCTTTTTGTAGCAGCGCGTCTGCAAGAGACTGAAACGATACTGCGTTCATTATACATGATATCGTCTATATACCGTCTGGTTGTCTGGGTGCGTGCTCAGATACCGGTTAAGCGCGCTTTTTACGCTTGATTGCTAGCATACAATAACATTGAATGCAGCGCAAAAAGGAAGAATTTGCAGCACGCAATTAGGAAAAAAGTACTAATTATGTGAGAAAAACTGAAATCTAATGTGATAGGACTTAACCTTACTACCTTAGTTCGAGGCAAGGGTGACAGGAGCCGATTTATCTATCCCTTGCTATCTTTCCAGAGATTTCAATGGTTTAGAATAGAAAAAACCTCTGAATACTAAAATCCAGAGGTTTTATCAAACAGGGGAGACAGGAATTGAACCCGCAACCTTCGCTTTTGGAGAGCGCTGCTCTGCCAGTTGAGCTACTCCCCTAGGAGTTTAATTGGGCCTAAAAGGTACCAATTATGAGCAATTATTCAGATATCGGCGGAGAGGGCGAGATTTGAACTCGCGAGGGGCAGAACCCCTACCCACTTAGCAGGCGGGCGCACTAGGCCACTATGCGACCTCTCCGTATGACTGTGCCATTATTATGACATAAACGGGTTGGCCTGTCAATCATTTTGTTGAAAAAAGGCAGCCAATGAGCGCTCTGGTGATCTTCCTTTGCTCGGTTGCTCCATTGTATGAGAGAAAGCTTACGTCTTGCCTGCTACTCATTAAGCAACGCCTACATCCTCTTTTGTAGAGGTTCACTCACTTGCACGTTTAAGGGCATAAAGTCGTTTCAAGTTCTACTATGCCCACACTTCCCCTCCTTATTCAGGCAGATTAGCCGGAAACGCGTAAGACTGGTCGGGCGGTGGATTATTCGAGCCATACTCCAGTGTGATGGCATCGTGCGAATGCATGGGTACTTCTGTAGTGAGGGGTGAGGTGACTGTGGTAGTGATGGCTTTACCATTCACGAATATCTTCCAACCGGTTGTCAATGTCAACTGCTGGGGAAAGCCGAGTTTGGCAAATCCGACATCCCAGATGGTCAGGAAGTCGTCCAGGGCCAGGTTCGAGGCTTGTTGGGGAGCCGCAATATGGATGATACCATCAGATGTGTTCGTGTGCAGCCAGTAATAGCAAATGTTATTGGCACCAATGCCAACACCCTGCGGGATCGGTATTTGTTTGCCATTGATGTAGATGCTGACGTGAGCATGAATATGGAAGTTGGTTTGCTCCGTGCTATAGCATGAAACGCCATTGATGGGTGGATAGTTGGTTTCGATCGTAGATATTTGTTGAATTTGCAGGTAGAAGTAACCAATAGCCAGCAGCAGGATCACGCTCAAACTGATAGTAGACCACAGGATTATGCGCGCGCGGCGCCGTTGTTTGCGGCGTCTTAACCTGACTGCGCGTCGCTCCTGTCGCAATGCTTCATCTTCAGGATTAGTACGCGGAATCAACTGCTGGCTGTACATCACCCATCCTCCTGTCCTCTTCTGCGAATTTCGACAAAAATCCCTGTTCTCATTGTATGCAACGTGACATAAGCAGGCTTGTAACAAAAATCTCTGAAAGTATCACTTGACAGCCCGCTTGCTAAGATGAGTGCTAAAGCAAGGATTAAAGGGGCTTTAGGGGTTAGGCTATTCGAAATTTTTATGGAGTAGTCTACTCTACACTGCAAATCAGCCCGTAGCCCTGGGAAGCCGCCGTCTCTATAGCCTTCAGCAGTTCGGCTGCGTGAGTGGGCAACACCTCATCAACCAGGCGAAACGAGGATGGGAGGCCCGAATGCTGGTAGCGATAGGTGATATAGTCTTCTTCCGCCTCCGATTGGTCGGGAGTAATCACCCCTTCCAGGCAAGTCGCCAGTTGTGCTACCTCGTCCGGGGTGAGATAGCCTGAAAATGCTCCGAAGGGTTCGCCAGCTTCAAAACCAAACGGCATAGAACGACGCCCGCAGGCCAGAAACTCAAATAGAGCCATGGCGCGCACCGAAATGCCCGCCAGCCAGCCGCGCAAATGTAACAGGTTTGGTTGATGTCCGATGAGCATGCCGCGCGCCGCGACAATGATCTCTGTTTCCTCTTCATTATCATTATCAGTGTCAGGAGTATCGGGCAGAGCCATTTGCCCAAAATCCGGCTGCGCAGCGGCTTCGTCAGTCTCACCGCGTTCGTCAGCAACCCACTCAATGCGTTCGACTTCGGCTGGCTGCGCGCTAATCTCCTGTGCCAGTTCGCTCATACCGACCTCCTGGAGCAGCGAGACAAGTTCGCTACGCGCGATTGAATCTTCGGCAGTTGAGTGCTGGCGTGTCAAACCTTCTTCCAGCGAGGCGTTTGTGGGATGTCGATCCCTCCAGGTATCGGTTGTCCAGGGCAAGCAGTAGGTTTCGACAATCGCGCCCCAGACCGAGCGCAGCGCGTCGGACTGCTGGTAAAGTTGCGGAGCATGTTTGTACAGGTAACGATCGCTGAGCGCGGTATAGTGTTCGGCGGAGCAGAGCTTGTTGTACTCTCGACGACTATAGGGGCCGCGCGGCAGCGTCTGCGCGAAAGCGCGCGCGCGTGGCCAGACGCGCAAGCGCTGCACCGTTTCGGGCAAAAAGCGCTCCTCGTACGCGCAGCGCGTCTGCTCGTAAAGCTGCCCGACGGTAGTATCATCGCCTTCGACCAACCACTGTTCAAACGCCGGCATTACGCGCTCGGAATAAGCAACCCAATCAAAGCCATGCAAATGTACGACCATATCTCCTCTTTATCAACTCGCGTGCCCTTTCTGGCTATACTGTTGTATCATAGCCTGCAAGTGCGGATCGCTCAATACCGCAATGTCCGTGGAAAAATCACCCTCACCGGCTGGCTGCTCCAGGTAAGATGGCTGCACGCCGGTGGCACGCAGCGCGTTTCGCCTGAACCTTTTTCTTGCAGATGTGTTTGATGAATCAAGTGATTGACTGATACCCGCGAAGGGGTCAATACTCGCCACCGTACCGGTATTTTGCTCATTTCTCACGTGAACGGTGGGGATAACGGGCGGCGTAGAAAAGGGCGGGGGAAGCTGTGTCTGCCCACCATATCCATCCATTACATATCCATTTGTGATAGGGACGACGGGCGGCGTAGAGAAAGCAGAAGCCTGCCACATGGCCACCTGTTCCTGTTGTTCGCTCACGCGCGTGCGTATCCAGGGAGCAGCCCCACTGGGAGGCAATTTTGGCGTAGAAGAGGGGAGCAGGCGCTTGCGCAAGATGAACCACCCTGGTATAAGCAGGCATCCCAGCAGGATGACTATTCCCAGGCCGACCGCCAGAGACGTGAATGGGAACGCGTTGCCGGATGTGTTTGTCGTCTGACCTGGTTGCTTGAACTGGTTGCTCGCCCTGGCAGGCGATATGGCTGGCGTCTGCGTTATGCCTGTTCCCTGGGTGCTGGTTGATGTCGCGGCACTGGTGGGAGTCTTACCGGGTACTGGCGTTTGCGAGCCTGTGCTTGTCGGCGATGGCTGAGGAGTTGTAGCTCCTGTTGATGTAGGAGTTGTAGCGGTTGTGCCGGTTACGCTGGGCGAAGGCACTGGCGTGGATGTATTGGTCGCGGTAGGAGAGGGAGTGCTGGTCACGGTGGGAGAAGGAGTATTGGTCGCGGTAGGAGAAGGAGTGCTGGTCGCGGTAGGAGAAGGAGTATTGGTCGCGGTAGGAGAAGGAGTGCTAGTTACGGTAGGAGAAGGAGTGCTGGTTACGGTAGGAGAAGGAGTACTGGTTACGGTGGGAGAAGGAGTACTGGTGCCAGTAGTTGTATCAAGTGGCGAGAGTGCGTTTAGTTTCTTGCTCGCGGCGCTGTTATTTGCAACGCTGGCATGGGCCGGTGTCGTGAAAAAAATTATGCATAACAAAGACATACAAGCGAGGACGAACATAAGTATGCCTGTCATGTATTGGAGCATGGTTGGTCGGGTGCTGTGCTCTTTTTTCGTAGTGCGCATTCTCTATCTGCATGCAGGCGCGCGTTGAAACGCGGCTCTACATATTCCTCTCATCCTTGTATGGTCCTGGTGCGGCAAACAGACCTGACTGGACCTGCTGTCGCATGGCCTCTAATACGGGATCATTTGCCGCGGCAAGCGTCCTGCTGGTTGTCTCGCGAGATGCGACGTTAGCTGTACCGCCAGCAGGTAGCATTGTGAGCCAGGCTGGTGGTGTAATTGGCTGCTGTTGCGTTGTGGGAGGCGGCGCTACGCTGCCCGCGAACATCGCCGTACCAACCTGCACAGGCATCGCGGGCGGTGCGGCCAGTACTGGCATATTGTTCATAAAGGCCCCCTGGGAGTTTGACCAGGAAACTTGACTTGCGTTTACAGGCATTCCGGGCGGTATAGCATGCATCACCTTGCGGGCTGCTTTTCGCCTGTGACTGAGCATGAATGCTAGCCCGGTGCCTGCAAAAAGCAGGATGAGCAGGCCGGCGACACCCAAAAATAGCAGTGGCGCGCTTGATGAACTGGTGGCCGGAGTGCCAGTGTTGCCACTACTGTTATTCCCGGAAGTTGTTCCGTTCGTCGTTGGTGCCTGACTACCTGTCGCCGTGGGCGTTGCGCCCGTTGTAGCTGTCGCGCTTGCCCGCGTCGTTGGAGTTGTAGTGGCAGTTGAAGTCTGCGTCGCTGCCGGTGAAGGCGTTGGAGAGAGCTTTGGGGCAGGTGTTGGCGACGGTGGTACAACTGGCGCGTTAAAGGTAAAGCCAGTCGATGCAAAGAGCGTCGGTGGTTGTCCGTTGCCCACGTATGCCTGCATGATGTATGAACCGCCTGCAATCAAAAAATTTGGCACAGGGAAACTCAAAACCGCCACGCCGTTGGCATCGGACAACGCGCTATTTAGCGTGTCAATCACTGTATTGTCTGAGGCTACCCAGGCGAAGTTTACCAGTGTTCCAGCCGGATAAAAGTTGCTTGCCGTGATAGTCGCCTGCTGGTTTGCCGAGAGGGCAGAAGGTGAGATCGATACGCCCGGCGGAGTGATTGATTGCACGCTGAAGCTTCCGGCAAGCGCCGTTCTATTCCCAGGCATCGCGCAGACCTGGTAGGTATTCAGCGTTGTTACCGCCGGCCAGCGGAACCAGCCTCTAAAATTACCATCGTTGAGGGTGCCGTTCTGGGAATCCGCCACGACTGAACACTTCGAGCCTACCAGGTAGCCAAATGTCACCTGTATGCCGTCGGCCAGCATCCACCCTGAGCCACTCACCGTAATGACTGTGCCTGCCGGACCCGCGGATGGTGAGCTTTGTGCGCTGCCAGAAATAACTATTAATGACGCGCCAGCCACGTCAGCGTGTGTAGTGGAGTGGAACTCAACAAAGGTCAGAACTGCAAAACAAAGCCACCCTACCACCATAACACCCAGGACAACACGCGTAATTGCCTGTAGCAAATGACGTGTCTGAATTTGCATGCTGATCTTCCTTTGTTGGACGCGCCTGGCGCAGAAATTCTTTCGTGCGCGTCCTCTTCGGCGTCTGAATTGCCTGCATAACTTCCCTCATTATGAGAGTGTAGATGAGGTAATGATTTCGTGTCAAGCAACAGGGCTGATTGTACTACCAATTTATGCTTCAATCAGTTCAATCTCAACCTCGTAAGAGATCGCTGCTGTACTGCCTGTTGGACATCCACAAGGGGCGTCCCTACTGATTTTCTCCTCAAAGCCGATAAAAAACTGTGAAAGGAGGAGTCAATGGTAGAGCAATTCATAGTTTACCACTCCTTCAGAACAGGTAATAGCGATGATAGTCATCCTGTCTGATATCCAGTTGTCAGCCTTGAAAACAGAAGGAGAAGTGGAGTTGGCATATGGTCTCTAATTTCTTACCTCAATCTTCTTTTCCTCCTGAGCAAATGGATGAGACGCCAGCTACGCAAGGGGAAATCACTCCTTCCTCTCCGCTTGTCCACGTGGTACCTTTGCCAGCCGTACTCGGCACAGGCGATCTGACCGTCTTGATGGTATTGATAGTCCTGTTCGTCGCCAATAACAATAGTGTCCAGATAGGCGGTCCGGCTGCGTTCTTCTACTGGGCATTTGGCTTACTGACCTTCTTGTTGCCATGCGCTTATATCACGCGCTGGTTGGCCTTACGCTTCCCAGGTCAGGGCGCGCCCTATCTCTGGGCCACCAGGATTCTGGGGCCGCGATGGAGCTTCTTCTCCGCGTTTTCCGCGTGGCTACCAGGAGTCCTGGTCATAGTGGCGGCTATTCAGAGCAGCCTGATTTTCGTGCAATACCTGGCTCCTAACTGGTTTACCACTTCCACCCAGCAAGGGCTGGCCATTGTCGCAATCCTGATTGTGCCAACTGCCGTCGCCTGTATTCCCCTGCGGCAGCTCAAGCGCATTCTGCTGGTGCTGGCGACGTTCTACGTCGGTGTTTTTGTTTTGTTGGGCATAGCGGGCATCTGGTGGTTGAGCAGCGGACACGCGGCGGCCACGGCCCTGAATAATGGCGGCGCGTGGATGCCGAACAAGGTCGATTTCGCAGCCTTTGGTGTCGTCATCCTGGCATACCTGGGAGTTGATGTTCCCCTGTTTATGGGTGGTGAGATACGGGGTGGAAAAGCTAAAGTGCGGCGGGCCACTACCTATGTATGGTGGGGAACCGCGATTGTGTTCCTCGCCTATGTGCTGGGAAGCTTTGGCGTCATGGTCATCGTGCCTGCCGCGCAGGCGGGTGGTATGTCAGCCAATGTCATCGCCATTCAGATGGTATTCGGCGCTCCGGTTGGGAAAATCGCTGACATTGTGCTGGTTATCGGCCAGATTGCCCTGACGATCGCTTATATCCTCACCTTTTCGCGTTTGCTTGTCGTGGTAGCGCAGGACAGGCGTTTGCCTTTCGCCTTGACGAATCTTACTCGACGGGGTGTGCCGGTGAACAGTATTATCGCGCAGTCATCGCTCGCAGCCGTAATTACGATTCTCTCACTGGTCATAATTCCTATCCTGTTCGGATCGGTGATCCGCCCGGGTGACCTGGCTTTTGCCATCTATAACGTCTTGCAAGCCAGTACAACGGTCATCTGGGTTTGCACAGTGATCCAGTTGTTTGTCTTTGTCATCTGGCTCTTATACCATCGCAAACATCGTATAGCCACCTCACGCATACAGCGATGGCTGCTGCTGGGCTGCTCATTGCTGGGCTTTGCATCCTCGCTGATTGGCATCTGGGCCACCGTTTCCAGTTCCTGGCTGCCGAATCTGATTCCGAACACGAACTGGAGCATTATTATCCTGGGTGTAACGATCTTCTCGTTTCTGGTTGGGCTGGTGGGCAGCGAACTGCCGCGCCTCTACGCGCAGGTCAGCGAGCAGAAACGCCTCAATACCCGCGAGAAGAAACTGCGCGCGCAGTTGCAGGAGGCATATAACGAGCAGCAGGTGTTGGTGGAGCAGCAGCAAGAGCTGTTGGGAGAAGTGGATAGACTCTATCGCGAGCAGGCGGCAGCCGCCATCACCGATGCTGTGACGGGTCTGCCCAACCATCGCGCCATTATCAGCCGCATAGACGAAGAGGTTGCCCGCAGCCAGCGCACGCAGCGCGCCTGCGCCGTGCTCTTCGTAGACCTTGACCATTTCAAGCAGATCAACGACACCTGGGGACACCTGGCCGGAGATGC
>Ga0307374_10012502_pt1 | contig 11889 bp, 6 predicted proteins | sample OX3MG_FD_202532 | JGI IMG/M metagenome (GOLD analysis project Ga0307374, IMG submission 202532) | Soil microbial communities from Risofladan, Vaasa, Finland - OX-3 | ecosystem: Environmental > Terrestrial > Soil > Coastal area > Acid sulfate soil | place: Finland: Risofladan, Vaasa | collected...
GCGGAAGCCGTGCAGGACACCATGCTCTGTGGGTTCGAGTGTGGGTTGGAAATTAGAAAAAGTCCACGAACTCCGAAGCAACCCCCATTTCTCCCAGCCGGCGCCCGGCGGCGAATCTAGGCTTACAGTTCAAATCCGTTACATTCAAATGGAGTTCCTCTTGCTTATCGACGACAGCGGGCGTATATTGCCATCGGTTACCGAGGACATAAAACATGAGCAAACCTTCTGATCTTGTGCAGGGCACGCTGGACATGCTGCTGCTGAAAATTCTTGCGCTTGAGCCGATGAACGGGTTCGCCGTGAGTCAACGTTTGAAGCAAGTGTCCGGCGACGTTCTGCAGATGAGCGACGGGTCGCTGTACCCGGCCTTGCACAAGTTGGAGCAGGAGGGCTGGATTACAGCCGAGTGGAAGACGTCCGTAAACGGTCGCCGCGCGAAATACTATTCGCTGACACGGTTGGGGCGGCGACACCTTGAAAAGGAAACTGACAACTGGGGCAGGTTGTCAAGTGCGATTTCACGTGTCGTCAAACTCAAAGAAGCATGACGAGGGCGAAAGGAGGAGACGATGCGACCGGAGCATTGGCTATATACGATTCCTCTGCGGTTGCGGTCGTTATTTCGTCGAAGACAGGCAGACCAAGAACTGGACGACGAACTGCGCGATCACGTTGAACAGAAAACTACGGAATACGTCGCCAAGGGCATGGCAGCACAAGAGGCTCGACGGCAGGCGCTCCTCGAAATAGGTGGCGTCGAAAAACGCAAGGAAGAATGCCGCGACATGCGCGGCGTGAACTGGACTCAGGATCTCTTCCAAGATTTGCGTTACGGCCTGCGCATGCTGCGCAAATCCCCCGGATTCACTGCTGTCGCCGTGCTCACGCTGGCTCTCGGCATCGGCGCCAATACGGCAATTTTCAGCGCTGTGAACGGCATTTTGCTCAAGCCGCTGCCTTACCCAAATTTCTCCCGGCTGGTCGAAATTTCTAGCGAAAAAGTGAGCGGAAGCGCAGGCTCAGGGCTCGGCATGATAACGGGCGTCGCGCCGGCCACTGTCCGAGATATCGAAAGACAGTGCCCAGCCTTCGAAGGGCTCGCTACGTACAATTTCGGCCAGTCTTATACTCTTACCGGCCAATCCGCACCGGAATTGCTCTCGGGAACTGTCGTCTCCGGCAATTTCTTCACTTTCCTCGGAGTCGGACCGCTGCTGGGCCGTCCTATTCTTCCATCGGACACGAAAGCCGGGAGGGATCGTGTGGTTGTGCTGAGTTATCGCGTCTGGAAGGATTTCCTGGGAGGCGACCCGCATTGGATCGGCAGAAAGATCACGCTGAGCGGGAAACCATACAACGTGATTGGCGTGATGCCGCCCAGGTTTGATATGGAGGTCGCCCCGAAGGGCGGAATATGGCTCCCCCGCGTGCCAGCCCCGGACGATGCAACGGATCGCGTTTCCCGTTTTTGGGGAACTTTGGTGCGCCTAGAGCCTGGAGTCACCATTGGCGCAGCTCAAGTGCAACTCAAAACGCTCAGCGCGCGGCTTGCTGCGGCCGATCCGAAGGAAGAAGGGGGTTGGACACTGCTCGCGCGCAATCCGTTCATGACGGACTCGCAGATAAGAGAAGGCTTGCTCCTTTTGTTCGGCGCAGCAGGATTTGTGCTGTTGATTGCCTGCGTCAACGTCAGCGGGCTGCTGCTCGCGCGCAGCTGGAGCCGGCAAAGGGAAGTTACCATTCGTAGGGCCCTCGGCGCGACGCGCCTGCGCGTCATTCGGCAGTTTTTGTCCGAGGGCGTCCTGCTCGCACTCGCTGGCGGAGTCTTGGGCGTTTTCTTTTCTGCGTGGGCCATTCGCGTGCTCCGAGTGCTGGCGCAGCCCTACACATCGAATGTTGACGACATACGGCTGAATCCGCCTGTCCTGTGGTTCACGTTCAGCGTGTCACTGCTCGCGGGGATTCTCTTTGGCCTCGCACCCACCGTGCAGGTCTCCGCGCGGCGCATCAGCGGGGCGGTAAAAGAGAATCTGACCGGTGCGCTGGCGGGTTCCTCAGGTCGGCATCCCCGAAAGTTACGCGGCGTTCTAGTCATCGTCGAAGTTGCCCTCGCCGTCGTTCTGGTTATCGGAGCTACTCTGGTTGCTCGCAGCTTTGAGAATCTAACCAGCATCAAGCGGGGCTTCCGCACCGACCACATCCTGACACTGGGCGTGAATTTCAGTAAGCCCGTCTGCGACCCAAGCAATAAGAACGCAGCAACGCAATGCGCGTTGGCCGTAAACGATGTTGTCTCACATGTCAAATCCTTGGAAGGCGTTGAAAGCGCAGCGGTCGCGTCGAGTATTCCTGGCCGAGGAGCCACTGTCGGGATGGACATGAAAATTGAGGGCCAAACGCAAAAGATTGGATTCTCTGGGGGCTTTCCGTTCTCGGAGCGCAGTGTCTCACCGCAGTACTTCGATGTTGTGGGGATGAGAATGCTCGAAGGCAGGAGCTTCACCACTGAAGACGTCGGCGGCTCTCAACTCGCCGCAATCGTGAATGAAACATTCGCAAACAAATTCCTGGCCGATCACCCGCTCGGAAAGCGCATCAGCGATCATAAGGACAAGAACGGACGGCCGGAATGGATGACGGTCGTTGGCGAAGTGAATGACAGCCAGGACTGGTGGCTGGGAGGGGTCTCCGCGCCTATTCCAGAACTATATCTTCCGTATGCGCAGAGCACCAATGTCACACCTGTTGCGCCCGATCTGCTTGTGCGCACGGCGGGCAACCCGATGACGATGGCCGCGGCCGTGAAACAGCAAATTTGGGCTGTGGACAAAAATGCGCCAGTCACCAGCATCGCGACATTGGACGAAATCGCTTCCGCCGCGGTCGCCGAACCGCGTTTTCAGGCCGTTCTACTCGGCTCGTTTGGCGCGCTGGGTTTGGTTCTCGCGATGGTGGGAATTTACGGGGTAATTTCTTACAGCGTGACGCAGCGCACCCACGAAATTGGCGTGCGCATGGCGCTCGGGGCACAGCCGCCAAACGTGCTGCGTATGGTGATTCGCGAAGGGATGTTGCTTGCAGGAATGGGAATTGTTGCAGGCGTGGGCGGCGCATTGGCGTTGGGCCGCGTGCTGCAAAGCTTGCTCTTCGAAATCAAACCGACTGACCCGGCGACGTTCGTCGGCGTCTCGATTGCGCTTGCGCTGGTTGCTCTCGCCGCCTGCTACATCCCCGCCCGCCGCGCGATGCGCGTCGATCCTATGGTCGCGCTGCGTTATGAATAGTCATTGTGGAGAGACGGACTAGAACATTTGCGCCGTTAGATCCCGGCATGAAGAAAGGCCCTCCGACTTTTGCCGGAGGGCCAATGCAGTCTAGGCCTAGAACGGATCGCCAGCGGACGTTTGAGCAACTCCGTCCGAAGCATTAGAACCGGAAGCGATTGTTTCCGGCTCAGGCTCACCGCGATCAAGCTTGCGCACGACATCGGCGCGAATGCACCAAAAGGTCTGCTTGGTCGTCTTAGCTTTCGATTCCGCGTCGCCGACAATGCGGCTGAAATTATTATCTGAGGAGTTGGATTGAGACGTCCCGCTTGCGGTACGATTTGGGTGCAGGAGCCAGCATGGGGACGCTGATTCAAGACTTCCGATACGGGCTGAGGATGCTCGCGAAGGCGCCGGGGTTCACGGCGGTGGCGGTGCTTACGCTGGCGCTGGGGATTGGCGCGAACACGGCGATGTTCAGCGCGCTATACGGATTGGTCTTGCGGCCCCTGCCTTACGCGGATGCGTCGCGGCTGGTGATGCTGTGGGACTCGAATCGCAGAACGGGCCTGAAGCACATTTCTGTGATGGAGGGTTCGTTTGCCATTCTGCAGAGCCAAGCGAAGAGTTTCGAGGGTATGGCGGCCTTCACTTCTGCGGACTTAAGTGGCGGTCTTCTCGCGGCCAGACTTTGGGGAACGGAAGAGCGCGTGGCAGCCGCCGGAGTCTCGCCGCAATTCTTTTCGGTGTTGGGAGTGGCACCCTTGCTGGGGAGGACATTCACAGCAAGCGAGGGCGTTGCCGTCGCGAAGGACAACAGATGGCAATTCGCGCACGTCGCGATTCTAAGCTATGCATACTGGAGGCAGCATTACGGAGCGAACCCTGACGTAATCGGCAAGACAATCACTCTCAATAAGTTTGGCGAGAAGAGACAGTACACGATTGTGGGCGTGATGCCGAATGGTGTTGATTTTCCTTATCCACTCGGGCCGAGCAAGCCCGATATCTGGACCAACGCGGCACTCATCCAAACCAGTCTCGGGGGAAACGACCTGGAAGTTGTGGGCCGCTTGAAAGTTGGCGTGAGTCTGGCCCAGGCGCAGGCAGAGATTCACACCGTTGCGGATCGCATTCGCGCGCAGTATCCCAAGGATTACAAAGATGAAGATGTCAGCGTGGTGCCACTCAGCAGCGAGCTGATCCGAGATGTGCGCAGCATTTTGTGGGTCCTACTGGCGGCCTTCGGATTCATTCTGCTGATTGGTTGCGCTAATGTGGGCAATCTCTTGCTGGTGCGCGCGGTGTCGCGCGAGAAAGAGATGGCGATTCGCGCGACGTTGGGCGCGGGCAGATTGGCGCTAATACGCCAGATGCTGGTCGAGGCGATGCTGCTGGCGCTGGCGGGAGGCGCGCTGGGGTTGTTACTGGCTTATGGAAGTCTGCGCGCTTTTCTCGCCCTGCTGCCGCAAACGATTTACATTCCGAGGTTGGATTCGGTGGCCCTGGATTCGCGAATGCTCGTCGTCGCCGGGCTGCTCTCGGTGTTTGCCGCAGGCGTGTTCAGCGTGCTTCCCAGCTTGCGTTTGGCGCGGCCCAATCTGAATGAAACGCTGAAATCGGGAAGCGCGCGCAAATCGTCACCAACACGGTCAGTTTTGCGCAGGCCGGGCAGCGCGCTGCTGGTGGTGGAAGTTTCTCTAGCACTTGTTTTGCTGACCGGCGCGCTGTTGATGCTGAGGAGTATGCAAAAGCTACTGGCCGTGAATGGGCAGTTTCAGCCCGAGCACCTGCTTTCGATGAACGTCGATATAGACAACGCCTATTTAAGGTCACTGCCCGAAAACGATAACGATTCGGTGCGGATTAAGTTCGAGCAGTTTGAACAACGCGTCGCGGCATTGCCCGGCGTGAAAACGGTCGCTTTGGCAGACGGGTTTCCGCCGGTGGCTCACGAGCACAGTTTCGACCAGTTTAAGGCCGACGGGGGTGGGGGCCTCATTGCGGAGGGCTTTCAACCAGCGGACATGCACATTGTGACGCCAGAGTACTTCGACATGATGGGCATGCGCATTCTGCGCGGGCGATGGTTGGCAGATGCGGATGGAAACGGGACATTGCCAGTGGCGGTGATCAATGAAGCGATGGCGAAAGCTTATTGGCCGAACCGCGACCCAGTGGGTGTTAGGGTGAAGCCGATGTTTCGATTCACTGACAAAGACATCTCCTACACGATTGTGGGGGTCGTCCATGAGCCAAAACAATTCGGGAGCGGCGAGACGCCCCCGCCTGCGGTTTATTTGTCTTATTCGCAAGTGCCTACTGCATTTGGTTCCGTGATTGTGCGCACTGCGGGAGAACCGCGGGGCCTGGCTGTGGCGATGCGCAACGCCGCACTGCAATTGGTTCCGGGGCATATGTTTGTCGGCCAAGTGCAAACCGGCGATGAAATGATCTCGGAATCGAGCGCGCAGCCGCGGTTCACAGCGCAACTGTTGACGGCGTTTTCGACTCTCGCGTTGCTGCTCGCCGTAGTGGGCATCTACGGGCTCATCTCGTATTACACGTCGCAAAGAACACATGAAATTGGAATACGCATGGCCCTGGGAGCGCAGCGCGCGGATGTGATGCGGCTGGTGTTGCGAGAAGGAATGTTGATCGTCGGGCTGGGACTGGCCATTGGCATCGTGGCGGCTGGGGCGTTCGCAAGAACGCTGGGGAGCTTGCTATATGGAGTGTCGACGATGGATCTTTCTTCGTTTGGGGCGTCAGCGGCGGTGCTGGCGATTGTGGCGGTGGCGGCGTGTTGGATTCCGGCGCGGAGGGCGATGAGGATCGAGCCGATGGAAGCGCTAAGGTATGAATAGGTCGCATGAATGACCGACAACACTTCCTCAAATCTGACTTGAGGCCATTCCTGGCGATTGACGGGCAAACAGGAAGGAACCGAATTACTTCTCGTTTGCCGACAATGCGCCCGGAATTTCTGAAGAGTTGGATTTAGACGTCTTTCTTGCGTTACGATTTGGGGCGGGAGCCAGCATGGGAACGCTCATTCAAGACTTGCGCTATGGCCTGCGCATGCTGCGCAAGAGTCCGACGTTTACAGCGGTCGCGATCCTGACTCTTGCGCTTGGCATTGGGGCGGGCACGGCCATTTTTACGCTGCTCAACGCCCTGCTCTACCGCGAGCTGCCAGTTCCGCGAGCCGAACAACTGGTCGAACTCCAAACCATCTTTCACAACGGACAGCACGTCTACTTCTCGCTGCCCATGTTCCAAGAACTCCAGCGCAACCAGCGAGTTTTCTCCGGAATGTTCGCCTGGCAGGATGGCGGCCCGGCCGATGTAGACGTGAACGGCAAACTCATGCGCAACAATGTTCTCTACGTAAGCGGCGAATTTTATTCTGAGCTCGGCCAGCGCCCGATACTGGGCCGACTGATCGAGTCCGCTGATGCAAATCTCAACGCGCCGATTTCGCATGTCGCGGTGATCAGTTACGCATTCTGGCGGAGCCGCTTCGGCGAGAATCCGACTGTGCTGGGCAAGCAAATTCTTGTGGTAGGCCAGCCATTCACCATCATCGGCGTTACGCAAAAAGCATTCGCCGGACTGCAGACGAGCGGCCCGCCGGAGATCACCTTGCCCCTCACCGCATTCGGCATTGCTGTGCCCGATCCTACGTTCCAGATAACCAGCGGTCATAATCTCTGGCTGGATATCATCGGTAGGCTAAAGAATGGCGTTTCGGTTCCGCAAGCTCGCGCGCAGCTCAGTGCTATTTGGCCGGGAATTGTGGCTAAAGTCGTTCCTCCGGACGAAAAAGGCGAGCGGCGGCAGCAATATCTTTCGATGGGGCTGTACGTCACGTCCGCCGCGCGCGGGCCTGGTTGGGATGACCGTGCGCAGTACTGGAAGCCGCTTTTTTACCTGATGGGCATAGTGGTTCTGATGCAGCTGGTCGTTTGCGTCAATCTAGCCAGTCTGATGCTGGCGCGCGGCGCGGGCCGCACGCACGAAACCAGCGTGCGCCTGGCGCTGGGCGCGGGACCGTTGCGCATCGCGACGCAAACTCTTCTTGAAGGCTTGCTGCTTTCGTTCGCGGGCGCGCTGCTCGGCCTCGCTTTTGCTTTTTGGGGAACCCGCTGGCTGTTTGGTCTGCTCACGCGGCAGGCGCTCGCGCCAGTCGTGGTCGATCTCCATCCCGATCTTCGCGTGCTCGCGTTTACTGCTGCAATTGCCATCCTTACCGCGATTCTCTTCGGTCTCATGCCTGCCCTGCGGGCCGCGTTCATTAATCCCGCCGCACTGCTGCGCCAGGATTCGCGGACCTTTGCGGGTGGCAGCGGCCTGCTGGGTCAGGGACTTATCGTCACGCAGATTTCGCTTTCGCTGATGCTCGTGCTCGCCAGCACACTTTTCACGCGCTCATTCTGGAATCTCCAGTCTGTCGATTTCGGATTTGAACGAGCGTCGGTGCTCAGTGTCATGATGCTGGAGCGTCCCGGCGCCGCGAAGAATTTCGATGTGGTCGCGTATTATCGCGAAGTGATTGGGCGCATCAGCAGCCTGCCCGGAGTCCGCGCAGCCGGGCTAGGCGGTGTGATCCCTGGTACGGAAGAAAATCCCTATACTGACAACGTAGCCCCAATCAGCGCCGCTTATGTTTCAAAAGGCCCGATGTGCGACATTTCTGTCGCCGGTCCAGGTTTTTTCGATGCGATTGGCATGAAGATTCTGCAGGGGCGCGACTTCGCCTGGAGCGATGGGCCGCACCAGCCTCCCGTTGCGATTATTTCATCCAGCCTCGCCAAACGGCTATTCCCTCACGGCAACGCCATCGGCGCGCACGTTCGCATCGGCACGACTCCTTACTTCCCGAATCTTGAGATCGTCGGAGTCATTAACGACGCACGGCTTTACAATCCGCGCGACGCCCATTCGCTCGACATTTTTACGGACTCTATGCAGGATAACCCTACCGGAGAGCGCAGTTATCTCTTCGTCCGCGCCGCGCAAAATCCGTTGAGCCTGATTTCTGCCGTCTCGCAGGCCATCGATTCCTTCGGTTTCCAGTTTGCCGCGCGCAGCATGACGCTCGAAGAGGCGCAGGGCCAATCGCTCATCGAGGAACGGCTCTCCGCCATGCTCTCCAGCTTTTTTGCCGGTTTCGCGTTGCTGCTGGCTTGCATGGGTCTGTATGGACTGATTTCACAGAACGTGACGCGGCGCACTCGCGAAATTGGCATTCGCATGGCGCTCGGCGCTCAACCGCGCGATATCACGCAACTCGTTTTGCGTCAGGCCGTCATCCTTTCCGTCGTTGGGATTGTTCTCGGCGTGCTCTGTTCTCTGGTCGCTTCGCGTCTGCTGTCAGCAATGCTCTATGGAGTTTCGCCCGAGGATGTGCTCTCCGTTACTGGAGCCTCACTGGCGCTGCTTTTCATCGGGCTGATTGCCGGCTATTTGCCCGCACGCCGCGCGATTCGCCTCGATCCTATGTTCACACTGAGACACGAGTAGTCCTTCGCAGAAGTGACCGACACCCTTCCTTAGAACAATCTCGCATAGAATACGGCACTCGTGGATATTCCTGACGATTGACCGGCTATCGCCGAAGGGCCTCACAGAAGATTCAGTTTGTGTTCTCCTGCCAGCCTCGAAGCTTATCAACGGGAGCATTCGGAATTGCGTTCCTTTGCCCAGTCGGATTAACGGCAAGGCCTTGCAGGCTACGCGCCGAGAAATTCTCCATGTTCTTCACCGCACCTCATGCAGCAGTGCAGTGGCTAGCCTCCATCGCCGGAAAATTGCGGTGTTCGCCGAGCTCTTCTCGGCCCCACACAGCCCGCAGTAGCTGATGGCTTTCTTGATCGAGGAAAACTGCGCGTCCCCCACTTCCAGCGTCGCGAAGCGGGAATTGGGTAAAACCCGTGAAATCAAGGGGCGAGAGAAAAATCAACAAATCTTCAAATACTGTGAGCAATTTTTCTTTGAGCAATTCCACCGAAATTTTGGCTATAGGTAATAGTAGAAGGCAACTCTCGCCGGACTCCTCACCGACGCAGAGAGACAGAACCTGACAATCGGCTCTCCGCCCCCCACCCGAGTTTGCTGCCAGTTACCCGTCCCCTACACTCGCGATTCCGCTGCGACCTCGCGGGATATTGAGAACGGTTTCGCGGCGGCTTGCCGCAAATTCATACTCCGGCTCCTCCTTCTCCTATTTCACCCCACAGAATCCAACGAGAGCTTGCCCGGCAGGATTCTGACCGTTTACGACGTGTTTTGAACGATCGGGAAATCACTGCGGAGATCCTCAGCCTATGAACATCAAAGACATCTACCTGGACTCGCTAAAAGAACTTGGCTACACCGAAGCGGAGGTTCGCTTTCTCTATATAGCCGGCACCCATTCCGGCTACTTCACTGTGCAACAGTATTTGGATTTTGCTGGCGTGAAGCGCGGATATCGCTCCGATGCGCTAACTAGGAAGCTCCTCGCCAACAAACACGCCTCGTCGGAAATCTATCGCAAGAATGCGCGTATTTATCACCTGTTTTCCAGAAAGATTTACTCCGCCATCGGCAAAGAGGACATCCGCAACCGCCGCGACCACGAATTCCAGTTCATCGAGACGCGGCTGTTAGTCCTCGATTTTATCCTAGCCAACCAGCAGCACGATTACTTCGAGACCGAGGACGACAAGGTCAGGTACTTTTGTGATGCTCTGGCCGTCGAGAAACAATTCCTTCCCACCAAGCTCTATCTTGGCACGAGAAGTCCCTCGGTCACGTCGCGCTATTTTGTGGACAAGTTCCCGATGTTTCTGGCCTCGACCACTGACTCGCCGGTCATCACTTTCACCTACATTGCTCCGGAGGTCGAAACCCTCACTGGTTTCGTAACGTACCTCCAAAGCTATATGCCGCTGTTTCGGAGCCTCAAGCAGTTCAATTTTCTCTTCATCTCCCCCTGTGGACCTTTGTTTCCGAAAGCCCGCGCGATCTTTCTATCCTTCGTGAAGCGCCCACTAGAGACGCCCTCGGCCATGGATATCATCCGGTATTTCCGAGTGCGGAAGCTTTGGATATCCAGAGAGTTTGCAGCCCTGAAAACCGAGGACATTGAGTTTCTGAATGAAGCAACGCTCCGTTTTGCTTCTGCTCGCGTGCAAGAGCTTTACAAATCTTGGGAAAAAGGCGAACTCCCGGACGCACGGCTCGCGCTGCTATTTTCCGATTCGAGCGGCCAACGACGGGTTGGTTTTGACACCTGTCTCGTGAAGCCCCAGCGGTTTCTTGCCGCCGCCGCAAACGCGGCGTGGACAGAACACAGAAACACACACAGTGTTCTGGCCTAATTGAGGCTCTCGCGTTCTGTCGCTCGCTCGCGCAATCGTCTCCAAACGAGGCGGCTGCAAGCTCCGATCCCTGAAAAAAGACCGCGGACAAAAAACGCAGCTTGGGCGGGAGCGACCCACATTGCGCGGCTTTCAGCCGCCCAAAAGGTTCGTGGGGTCGCTCCCGCCCTGTCACGCATACTGCGTGAGCCGTTTTGGCCGCGTCTTCGGAGTCGAAGCAGAGTTCTTGTAATGCGCCGTGTACTACGAACCTCATTATAAAAAGAGGAAAAAGCACTTGGCACTGTTAAAAGCACCATCGAAGCAACCAAAGACTACAACCCTTCAGGTTCGCCTGGACTAACAAGTCAGGCACAACTTGAACAGATACGCCGAGTTCATTGATGCAAATTCGTCCTACGTTGCCAGCGAAGCGCTCAAGCTTCTCTTCAAGCGCGACGATGAGTTCAAACGCCGGCTGAGTGAAACTAAGAACAACATCAACCATAAGTAAGTCAAAGGAGACGTTCTTACGAAGACCGCGTGACAACCATGAAGCCCCGTTCAACCCAATTCGGTGTGCGCGAGAATACAGCGTCCTCAAGACAGCATGCCCCGCGCCTTGCAGTGGATTCGTTGCCCTCGATGTCCGAGATCCTTCCAGGAGGTTTGCAACATCGACAGCCGACTCAACTCTTGGCAAACGAGCCGGACAAGTCAATCATTACCATGCCGCTGGAAGCGGCCACACGAGGAGAAACGCGAGATAGTGCCGAAACTTTTTCCTCTCCTGCGATGGTTATCACTGCCAAAGAGTCGAGGCAAGTGACCGTGGCGCCGGAGCCGTTTGTTTCGGCCCAGGAGGCGGCGCAGTTCCTCAGCGTCAAGCGCCGTTATCTATTGGAGCTCGCCCGCAGGGGCATTGCAGGAGCCTATCCACTTGGCACGGGAAGCAAACGGAAAGTCTGGGTCTTTCGCCTATCGGAACTCGCCGCCGCTATTGAGCGAGATGAGAACCCGATCCCAAATTCGCCGAAACCGTGTACGATTGAATCTGGCAGTCCCCGCTGAAAAGAGGAGCTATGTCCTATCAGCGAGGATCACTCAAGAAAGTACGCCGCAAGGAAGGAGAAACCTGGGTGCTCAGATACCGGGTTCCGAGTGCGGACGGGAGGCGGGTCGAACACAACACGCCCATTGGACTTGTCCAGAAATTTCTAAAGGATGAGGACGCATGGCGTGAGGTGGACCGGCTGGGAATCCTAATCCGAATC
>Ga0307374_10012503_pt1 | contig 11889 bp, 10 predicted proteins | sample OX3MG_FD_202532 | JGI IMG/M metagenome (GOLD analysis project Ga0307374, IMG submission 202532) | Soil microbial communities from Risofladan, Vaasa, Finland - OX-3 | ecosystem: Environmental > Terrestrial > Soil > Coastal area > Acid sulfate soil | place: Finland: Risofladan, Vaasa | collected...
TGACGGCCGACGTGGTGATCGGAGCGGACGGCGCCACGAGCCGGGTCGCCGCCGCGGCCGGACTCGTCAACGAACGGCAGGTGTTGTGGGGCTTCGCCGTGCGCAGCTACGGGGTCGTGGACCCGCCGCCGCCCTTGCCGCGGATCTACTTCTGGGAGCCGCAGCGCTGGTCGGGCTACCCGGGATACGGGTGGGTGTTCCCGGGGTCGGGTGGGACCTTCAACGCCGGTGTCGGGGTCGGCGCCCGAGGTGACCGGCGGGTCGGGATGCGCGCGTCCAAGGACCTCCCGGCGTTCCTCGCGTCGGCGGGCATCGACCCGGGCCGCGCCGGCCGGCCTCTCGGGGGGTGGCTGAAGATGGGCATGACCGGCACAATCCCCGCCGGCGGGCGGACACTCCTCGTCGGCGACGCGGCCGGGCTGGTGAACTCGCTACAGGGGGAAGGTATTTCGCAGGCGCTCGGCAGCGGCCGTTGCGCCGCCGAGGCGATCCTGTCGGCCGGCCCGGGTGGAGCCGCCCGGGTGTACAAGGCCGACGTCGCCCGGCTCTACGCCCCGTACGCGTGCGCGACCGCGCCCATCACCGCGTGGATGCTCCGCCATCACCGGGCCGTGTCGGGTCTCGGAAGGGTCCTCACCAATCCCGCAGCCGCGGCGATCCTCGCCGGCGGGTGGTCGGTCTACTGGAACGACCTCCTCGACGGTGCCTCCCCAGGTCGTGCCCGCCGGACTGCTGCGGTGGCGGCGCGGGCAGCCGGGTTGCTGACTGCCCGCGCTTCGGATCGTCGCTCCGTGATCGAAAGCCTGGAATCATCCGCGGCCGGAGGCCAACTGTGCCCGGAACCCGGCGACGGTGGCCTCGACGACACGGTCGTGACCCCATCGCAAGAAGGGGTACGCCAAACGGGCGGCGACCCGCATCGGTAGCTGCTTCATCTCGAGCGACCAGCCCACTAGCGCGACCGTCCTGCTCCCATCGGGCCCATAGGGTTGCAGCCGCAAGCTGGCGGGCCCGTCGAGATCGCCGGTCACCGCGGCGTCGATGAGCTGCCCCGGCAGGCACCGGCCGAGCTCGACTGCTACCCGCATCCGGTAGGGGACAGGCGGCGCGACCGTTCCGCGCAGGACCGAACCGGTTCGCAGCCCACCGCCGTCCAGCTTCAGGTCACCGAGCCACTTCCACCAGAGCTCGAACTGATCGATCCGCTCGATCGCCGCCCACAACTCGAGCGGGGCGACCGGGAACGTGAACCTGCCGGCGTAGTCCATCACGTAGCAGGACGCGACCACCCCGGCGATGCTACGACCGCCCCGTGCCTATGCGTGACCGACAGCCGGCGAGTTCAGCGGTTCCGGGCCTCGCGGTAGGGGAGTCCCTTCGCGGGGTCGGGGTCCTTGGGCAGTCCGAGGAACCTCTCCCCGAGGATGTTGCGCTGGATCTGGTCGGTCCCGCCGGCGATGGACTGCCCCGGGACCGAGATCAGTATCTCGGCGATCACCCCCTGCAGCGGGCTGAGCGGATCGTCGCCGGCGAGCATGGCGCCGGCACCGGCGATCATGGCGTGGACCTTGGCTGCTTGTCTCGCCACGTTGCTCAGCGCGAGCTTCCCGATCGAGCCCTCCGGACCCGGGGGGCGCCCGATCGCTCGGCTGGCCTTGGCACGCTCGGCAGTCCACTGGCTGGAGCGGTGCAGGGCGAGGAGGCGCGCGATCTCCTGGCGGACGAGGGGATCGCGCTCGACGCCGGCTGTGCGCGCGTGCTCGACGACCAGGTCGGCACGGCCGGCCCGCTGGGGGTACCACGAGTAAACCTTCGAGATCTCCGCGGCTTCCTGGCGCGCCTCGTCGAGCGCCTGCCCGGGGTCGACGCCTTCGAAACGACCCAGTTCGGCGAACAGGCTGAACCGGCGCTCGTGCGCGAGAGTCGCGAGCGCGGCCGTCCAGCCCTGGTTGACCTCGCCGACGACCCAGTCTCTCGGGATGCGGGCGTCGGTCAGGAACACCTCGTTGAACGAAGCGTGATAGTTCATCTGGCGCAGCGGCCGTACCTCCACGCCTGGCTGCTTCATCGGCAGGACGAAGTACGTGATCCCCTGGTGCTTAGGAGCGTCCCAGCTGGTGCGCGCGAGCAGCATCCCCATGTCGGCGTGATGGGCGCTGGTGTTCCAGACCTTCTGCCCGTTGACGATCCACTCGTCGCCGTCGAGCAATGCAGTCGCGGTGAGTCCCGCGAGGTCCGAGCCCGCTGAGGGTTCGCTGAACAGCTGGCACCACACCTCCTCTCCTGTCAACAGCGGTCGAAGAAATCGCTCCCGGGTACTGTCAGGCCCCTGCTCGAGAATGGTCGGCCCAGCCAGCCCAGCCGGCCCGGTGGCGACCGATGAGACGGCGCCGCACCTGTGGATCTCGCTTCTAACCACGTCGTCCGTCCACGCCGGCAATCCCTTCCCGTACCACCTCTCGGGCCAGGACGGAACCGCCCAGCCGGATTCGACGAGCTGCTCCCTCCACGCCCGCAGCGATAGGGATGGGTCCCAGGTGGCCTCGACCCACGAACGCACCTCGGCGCGCAGGTCCTCCTCCGTCGTCAGGGTCGAAGTCGTGTCACGGGTCATCCGATCGCACGCTACTTCGGTCACGGAGCACGTGAAATGTTGGGTGACCCCGGAGCCGGGTTATTCGACCGGCAGCTTCCCTCTCGACCACGAGGCCCCCGCGGCGACCAGGCAGGCGACGATCGCGAACAGGAACGCCTCGGTGAGTCCCGAGTGGAACGCCGACGAGATCAGCTTCGGGAAGTACGAGTGGCCGGTCAACGCCGCCCGGTTGGCCGCCGAGAGATGCCCCAGCGCCTGCGACCCCACAAGGGTCTGGATGGGGTTGTAACCCAGGAAGGCGGCGAACAACACCGACACCGGCGGCAGATGCCCGACCCGCGCCGCGACCGAAGGATCGACGCCGTGCTGGATCAGACCGTGAGTCAGGTCGGTCGAGAGCGCCGATGACAGCCCGAGGATCATCAAGGTGAAGAAGATCCCGATACTCAGCACCTGGGCCGAGTTCTGGAAGGTTGCTTGCATGCCGCCACCGACACCTCTTTCTGCGGGAGGCAAGCTGTTCATCACACCTGCACGGTTGGGTGAGGCGAACGCCCCCATCGAGATGCCGCTGAGCAACAGGATGAGCGCGAACTGCCAGTAGGAGAAGTCGACGGGAAGCAGCAGAAGGAACGCGAACGACACCGCGGCGCCGACCATGCCGCCGGTCGCGAACGGCCGCGCGCCGAAACGATCGGACAGGAATCCCGACGCGGGCCCGGCGACCAGGATCCCGAATGTCAAGGGCAGCATGTAGATGCCTGCCCACAACGGAGTGTTCTCGAAGCTGTAGCCGTGCTCGGGCAGCCAGATGCCCTGCAGCCAGATGATCAGCATGAACATCAGGCCGCCGCGCCCGATCGCCGACAGGAAGCTCGACAGCGTGCCGGCGGTGAACGCCCGGATCTTGAACAGCGGCAGGCGGAACATCGGGTTGGCGACGTTGAGCTCGATGATGCAGAAGGCAATCAGGCAGCCGACGCCGACGGCGAGCTCGGTGATGACCTTCGGGCTCGTCCAGCCCATGTTGTGACCACCGGCCGGCTCGATGCCGTAGGTGATCCCGATCATCAACATGGTGAGCCCGACCGCGAAGGTGGTGTTGCCGGCCCAGTCGATAGGCGCCCGTTTGCGTATCCCGCGCTCCTCGAGCTTCATGTACGCCCACACCGTGCCGAACAACCCGAACGGCACCGACACGAGGAACACGAGACGCCAGTCGATCGGCCCGAGGATCCCGCCGAGGATGAGACCGATGAAGGTTCCGCTGATGCCGGCGATGTTGTTGATCCCGAGGGCCAGCCCGCGCTGATTGGGAGGGAACGCGTCGGTCAGGATTGCCGACGAGTTGGCGACCAGGAACGCCGCGCCGACTCCCTGCGCGAGACGCCCGATGATCAACCAGAGCGCGCCCGAACGACCCTTCATCGGATCGATGGTCAGCACCAGCGACGCGACCGTGTACACGACGAACCCGAGGTTGTACATCCGCACCCGGCCGAACATGTCGCCGAGGCGGCCCAGGGATACGACGAGCACCGACGATACGATCAGGAACCCGAGGATCATCCACAGCAGGTAGAAGCTGTTGCCCGGCGCGAGCGGGTCGAGCCCGATGCCCCGGAAGATGTCGGGCATCGCTATGAGCATGATCGACGAGTCGAGCGTTGCCAGCAGGACGCCGACGGTCGTGTTGGACAGGGCGATCCACTTGTAGCGGTCGTTGTGGGTGCCGGCGAGCTGGGGGGCCGGGAGGTTCGTGATCTGCTGTTGGCCGACTGTGGTCACCGGAAGAGCTTTCGAACTAGTTTGTGCTGCTAAATATGATGGCAGAGATGACAGCGGCGGACACACAGACGGCCCAGACCAGGGGAGCGGGCGGACAAACCGACGATCATCACAAGCGGGTAGCGCTGATCCTCGCCACGCTCGGCGTGGTGATGGTGACCATAAACCAGTCCATACTGCTCATATCACTGCCCGACATCTTCCGCGGGATACACCTGAACCCCCTCACGCCGGCGAACGTGTCCTACTTCCTCTGGGTGTTCATGGGGTTCCTGCTGGTGACCGCGGTGCTCGTCGTGTCGCTCGGCAGGGTGGGGGACATCTTCGGGCGGGCGAGGATGTTCAACCTCGGCTTCGCGCTGTTCACCTTTTTCTCGATCCTGCTGTCCGTGACGTTCTGGACGGGGACGTCGGCGGCGCTGTGGATCATTGTCATGCGGGTATTCCAAGGCGTCGGCGGAGCGTTCCTTTTCGCCAACTCCACGGCCATCCTCACCGATGCTTTCCCGGCCAGCGAGCGGGGGCGGGCGTTGGGGATCAACGGGGTGGGCGCGGTGAGCGGGTCGTTTCTGGGGCTGATACTCGGCGGCCTCCTCGGACCGGTGGAGTGGCGGCTGGTGTTCCTCGTGTCGGTGCCCGTCGGGCTGGTCGGGACGATCTGGGGTTACAGGAGCCTGCGCGACAACGGCGTGCGCACCCAGGCGCGCATCGACTGGCTCGGGAATGCGACGTTCGCCGTGGGACTGATCGCGTTGCTCACCGGGATGATCTACTCGCTGCTCCCGTACGGCGGGCACCCGACCGGCTGGTCGAACCCGTGGGTGCTGGCCGGCGTGTTCGGCGGTATCGCCATGCTCATCGTGTTCCTCTGGGTCGAGACGCGCGTCCCGGACCCGATGTTCAACCTGAGCCTTTTCAGGATCCGCGCGTTCAGCGCCGGCAACCTCGCCGGCCTGATGACCGCGCTCGGCCGCGGCGGCATGCAGCTGATGCTCATCATCTGGCTGCAGGGCATCTGGCTGCCACAGCACGGCTACAGCTTCAGCCAGACACCGCTATGGGCGGGCATCTACATGATCCCGTTGACACTCGGCCTGTTCATCGGGCCCTATTCCGGGAGGCTTTCCGACCGCTACGGCGCGCGCGGTCTGACCGTTGCGGGACTGATCCTGTCGGCCTCGAGCTTCCTGCTGCTCGAGGCGCTGCCGATGAACTTCAACTATTGGTGGTTCGCGATCCTGATCCTCATCTTCGCGATCGGCATGGGCCTGTTCTTCTCGCCCAACCAAGCCGCGATCATGAACAGCCTGCCGCCGGACCAGCGCGGGGCCGGCGCCGGCATGTCGATGACGTTCTTCAACGCCGGCAACGTGCTGTCGATGGGCCTGTTCTTCACCATCGTCACCCTCGGGCTGGCGTCCGGGTTGCCGTCGCATCTCTACAACGGGCTCACCGCGGCGGGGGTCGATCCTGCCGCGGCGCACCGGGTCGCCGGCGAGCCACCGGTCGGGAGCCTCTTCTCGGCCTTCCTGGGCTACAACCCGATCCAGCAGCTGCTGGGACCGACCGGCGCGCTGAACCATCTCCCTCCGCACCAGGTCGCATACATCACGGGGCGGTCTTTCTTCCCGTCCCTGATAGAGCAGCCCTTCGCCAACGGCCTGCACCTGGCGTTCGCCTTCGCGGCGGGGGCCACGATCGTCGCGCTCATCGCCTCGGCGCTCATGGGTGGCCGCTACGTGCACGACGAGGATCGGGAGAAAGACGCAGCCGTTGGCGTACCGGCGGCCGCCGCGGAGGCACTCTGACTTTTAGCGGCCGGAGAGGATCGCCGGCAGGAACATGCGCCGCAAGTGCTCACGTCGCTCCGCCCGCCCGCGCTGTTGCACGTCACCCATCGCAGCAAACGACACGATCGTTCGCATCGCCCACTCGGTGATATCCGCATCCGTGATGTCCGAGCGGATGAGGCCAGCTTTGCGTGCCGGGGCGAGGCGCTGGCTCATGAACTCGACGAAGCTCTGGAACCACTCGTCCTGGTGCGGCGCGGTGCTCGTGTGCACGGCGACTATGTCCTCGATGCCGAAAGCGGCAGCCATGATCTCGCTGTTGCGGCACTCGTCGATGCTCAACATGAGGCCCTCGACGAGAGCGTCCTCGACGTCGCGCATCTTGGCCAGCCGCTTGTCCAGCCGCTCGAGGAAACGGGTCCACTCGCGGTAGACGACCGCGGCGATCAGATCGTTTTTGGTGCCGACGTAGCGGTAGGCGGTGGTGCGGGGTACCCGGGCCGCCCGGATGACGTCGTCCATGGTGGTCTGGGTGATGCCGAGCTGGTGGAAGCACGACTCGGCCGCGTCGAGCAAACGGGTGTGGACATCCTCCCGGCGCCGTACGCGGGGTGCGGGAGCGGTCGTGTCTACCGGCATCGGCGCCAATCCTAGCTGCCGTAGTGGAACAAGACCGTCTTGACGTACCACTCGCCGGAAAGTAACAATGTGGAACACATAGACGATTTTGATCCATCTGCTCCGGGGCCGGCCCGGGCCGGTGGGAGGAAGGAGTTGGATCGAATGGGCCACCCGTTTCTGTCGGAGGACTGGTTCACCGCGGTGAAGGCACTCGACGCGCCGGAGCCGCCCGCGGCGATGCAGGGCCTGCTCGTGAACATGGAGGTGACCGACGGGCCCGACGGGGACGTGCGGATCCATCTCGACTCGGGGCGCTTCGAGCTGGGCCACGTCGAAGGGGCGCCGACCACCGTCGCGGTTCCATACGCGGTGGCCAAGCAGATGTTCGTGGACCAGGACCAGCAGGCGGCGATGCAGGCATTCATGTCCGGCAAGATCAGGGTCACGGGCGACATGACCAAGCTGATGACGCTGCAGATGGTTCAGCCCACGCCCGAGCAGGTGGCGTTCCAGGCCAAGATCATTGACCTGACGGCGTAAGGAGAAGCTCCCATATGCACGACCTCGTGATCCGCGGCGGCAAGATCGTGGACGGCACCGGCGGCCCGTCTTTTACCGGAGACATCGCCGTGGACGGCGGCCGCATCACCGCCGTCGGTGAGGTCACCGGCGCCGGCAGGCGGGAGATCGACGCCGACGGCCTGATCGTCACCCCCGGCTGGGTCGACGTCCACACCCACTACGACGGGCAGGTGACGTGGGACCCGGAGGTGTCGCCTTCGGGCTGGCACGGTGTGACCACCGTCGTGGTCGGCAACTGCGGGGTCGGCTTCGCGCCGGCGCGCCCCGGCGAACGGGACTGGCTCATCCAGCTGATGGAGGGTGTCGAGGACATCCCCGGCACCGCCCTCGCCGAGGGCATGACGTGGCGGTGGGAGACGTTCGGCGAGTACCTCGACGAGGTCGAGCGCATGCCGAGGATCCTCGACGTGGCGGCGATGGTGCCCCACGGCGCCCTTCGGGCGTACGTGCTCGGCGGCGACCGCAACAACGACGCAGCCTCCGACGAAGACATCGCTCTCATGGCCAAGCTCGCTGCGGAAGCGGTGGACGCCGGCGCGGTCGGCGTGTCGACGACCCGGACGCTCGCCCACATGGCCAAGGACGGCTCGCCGGCCGCCGGCACGTTCGCGCCACCGGAGGAGTTGATCGCGATCGGGCTGGCACTCAAGGGCGCCGGCCGGCGGGTGTTCTCGGTTGTCAGTGAGAACCTCTTCGACTCGCGTGCGGAGCCTGAGTTCCAGTGGATGGCGGAGCTGTCGCGCCGCGCCCGCATTCCGGTCACCTACATGGTCCTCGACATCCCCTTCCAGCCCGGAGGATGGCGGCGCGCGCTCGATCGCGGCCTCGAGTTGAACCGCGACGGTGCATGGTTGGTGCCGCAGGTGGCCGGGAAGCCGGCGTCGCTCATGGTCGGGTGGGAGTCGACCTACCACCTCTTCACGGGTCACGAGCACTACCAGCCGCTCGCGGATCTGCCCCACGACGAGAAGATCGCCCGCCTGCGCGACCCCGAGGTGCGCCGGGCCATCCTCTCGGAACCGCTGAGCTTCACCAACCCGTTCGTCGCGATCGTCCACGCGCAGCTCGCAAACCGCAACCTCTACCCGCTGGGTGACCCGCCCGACTACGAGCCTCGCCGAGAGGACAGTGTCGCGGCGATCGCCGAGCGGCTCGGGGTCCCGCCAGTCGAGGCCGCATACGACCTGATGCTCGAGCGCGACGGGCACGAGCTGCTGTACACGCCTTTGCTGGGTTACACCGACGGCAACCTCGACGCCATTCGCGAAGGGCTCGTGCACCCGTCGACGGTGCTGGGGCTGTCGGATGGCGGCGCGCACGTCGGGTTCATATGCGACGGGACCATGCCCACGTTCATGCTGACCCACTGGGTGCGCGACCGCAGCCAGGGTGAGCGCATCCCGCTCGAGCACGCCGTGCACGCGCAGACCGAGCGGACCGCGCGGTTGTTCGGGTTCGACGACAGGGGAGTGCTCAAGCCCGGTTACGTCGCCGACGTGAACGTCATCGACCTCGACAACCTCGCACTCGGCCCGGTTCGCTTCGCGTACGACCTGCCCGCCGGCGGCAAGCGCCTGATGCAGAAGGCGACCGGGTACGTGGCGACGGTGAAGTCGGGTGCCGTGGTGCGCGAGCGCGACGAGTCGACCGGCGAGCGCCCGGGCGTCCTGCTGCGCGGCCCGCAGCCGGCGCCGGCGGCTTGACCGGCAAATCATGCCGGTCATGAACGTCGTCGTGGTGGGCGCGGGCGCCGGAGGGCTCGCGGCGGCACTGACGTTGTCGCGCGCGGGTCACCGGGTGACGGTCCTGGAGCGCGACACGACCGAGGTACCGGCCCGGTTCGAGGACGCGTTCGCCTGGAACCGCAAGGGAGCCCCGCAGTTCCACCACTCGCACGTCTTCCTGCCGCGGCTGCGCAACACGTTGCGCGATCGCTACCCGGACGTGCTCGAGGGGCTGGCCGATCACGGTGTTCCCGAGGCTTCGATGGCCCCGCTGATGGGCATCGACGCGGGTACGCCCGGTGCCGGCGATCTCGTTGCGCTGCCTTGCCGGCGGACCACCTACGAGTGGGTGCTTCGCAAGATGGTGATGGCCGACGACTCGGTGCAGTTCCGGAGCGGGACCGTCACCGGGGTCGCGGCCGACACGTCGCGCTCGGGTCCTGCCCACGTGACGGGTGTCTTGGTAGAAGACGGCAGTCGGGTGGCTGCAGATCTTGTTGTCGCGAGCACCGGCCGGCGCGGCGACGTGCCCGGCTGGTTGGCTGAGCTCGGCATCAACGTTGGCGAGGAGTCGCAGGAATCGCCGGCCACCTACGCCACCCGCTTCTACCGGCTGCGTGACGGCGCCGAGGCGCGCCCCGGTGGGTACCGGCTAGGGCGCTACGACGGGGTGGGCTTCGGGATCTTCCCGGCCGACAACGACACCCACTCGGTGAGCCTCTTCGTGCGTCCCGACGACACCGCACGGCGCCGGCGGGTCCTCGACACTGAACGCTTCGACGAGGCTTGCTTGGGCGTACCTGAGGCAGCGCCGTACGTCGATCCCGACGCGGTGGAGCCGATAACCCCGGTCAACCCCATGGCCGGGTTGATCAACCGGTTGCGCACGTTCACCGACAGCAGCGGGCTGCCGCTGGTCGCTGGGTTCGTGGCGCTGGGCGACGCGTACCAGGTGACCAACCCCACCTACGGCAGGGGTTGTTCGCTGGCGATGATGCAGGCCGTCCATCTGGCCGACGCCCTTAGCGATCACGGCGGCGACGAGGTCGCAGTGGTCCAGGCCTACGAGGCGGCCGCTGCCCTCGAGATCCGGCCTTGGTACTACCTGTCGGTGCTGGCCGACCAGGTGTCGGCGGCGTCGGACAGGGGAGGGGACCTGACCCTTGGGTCGAACGTGATGCCGCGGGCGGGTGACCCTGAGACGCAGCTGGCTTTCGCGAGGGTGTTCTCGTTGCTCGATCCGCCGGACCAGCTCTACCGGAACCCGGAGCTGACCAGGCTCCTCACCCAGCCGCCGCTGCAGCTCAGCCCCGCCTGAGTCCCCGCGGGTCGATCACCCCTTGGCGAACCGGTCGATGGTCGTCGAGGTATTTGAGTGGATGGCGGCCGTCGACGTTGCCGAGCAACCCGATGACGTTGTAGCCGAGGAGCTCCTGCGGGCGCCGCGGTGGCGGTCGAAGGGACCGGTTTGGCCGGCGAGCAGGAGTTTCCAGCGGCGGATGTGCTCGACGTTCTGGGCGGTCTTCCTGGCCTTCTTTGTAGGCCTGCCCTACCCCGCGTGGGTCTGGAACGTCCGGCGGTACGAGGTCGGCGAGGTCCCGAGGACGCCACGGAACTGGGTGCGCATGTTCGTCGCGCTGCCGAGACCGCTCGCGTCGGCAACCTGGTCGACCGCCAGATCTGTCGTCTCGAGAAGACGTTGCGCAAGAAGGACTCTTTGACGCAGGACCCACTGGTGCGGCGTCATGCCGATCGACTCCCGGAAACGGCGCGCGAAGGTCCGCGAGCTCATCGCGGCTCGGTGAGCGAGTTGCTCGACGCTCAGGTCATCGTCCAGGTGCGACGCCGCCCATTCGAGGGTCCCGGCGAAGAGGTCAACGCCGGAGGCGGTCGGGATGGGCGACGAGATGAACTGCGCCTGACCTCCTGAGCGGTGCGGTGGCATGACGAGCTCGCGCGCAACCTCGTTGGCTACGTGCGCGCCGAAATCACGTTGGACGATGTGCAGGCAGAGGTCGATGCACGCGGCGCTGCCCGCGGATGTGAGGATGTCCTGCCCGTCCACGTAAAGCACGCAGGGGTCGACGTTGATCGACGGGTAACGCTTGGCGAGGTTGCTCGTCTGGCTCCAGTGGGTGGTCGCGGTGCGCCCGTCGAGCAGACCGGCCTCGGCGAGCACGAAGGCCCCCGTGCACAGCGACAGGATGCGAGCGCCCCGGCGGTGGGCCTGGCGGAGCGCTGCGAACAGCTCGGGGTCCTTCTGGGTCATCGGTGGCACCACGACCGTTCCCGCCCGGCGGAGCGCGGTCAGAGGCTCCACGTCGGTGATCGTCAGGCCGGGCATCTGCGTTGCGAACGGCGGCTCGGCGGCGCTGCAGAGGACGGAGCGGTACCACGGGACGCCGAGGTAGGAGAAGTCGTTGCCGAACACCTCCCAGGCGGCCGCGAGCTCGAAGACGCTCACACCCGGACCCGTCACCATCGCGACGAACGGGCGCCGGGTTGTCAGCCGGCGCACGCGGCTGCCTGCCGGTCGTTCGCGAGGGCGGTGCCCCATCGGACGAGCACGCGTCCGACGGCCGCCCTCACCGTCGTTGCGTGGTGAGGTCCGGTGGTGGGTCGCGGTGGGGTCGCGCCGGTGGTGGTGCCGAGGGCGCGGAGTTGGTTGGCGTGCTCCCGGGCCACGTCCAGGAGGAATTCTGCGGGGATCATGACTCCATTCTGGAGGTGGCGGGGTGCCTCTGCCACTGGCAGATGTGCCATCGTCCGAAATAATTCTGCCACTCTT
>Ga0307374_10012504_pt1 | contig 11888 bp, 9 predicted proteins | sample OX3MG_FD_202532 | JGI IMG/M metagenome (GOLD analysis project Ga0307374, IMG submission 202532) | Soil microbial communities from Risofladan, Vaasa, Finland - OX-3 | ecosystem: Environmental > Terrestrial > Soil > Coastal area > Acid sulfate soil | place: Finland: Risofladan, Vaasa | collected...
CTACGCATGGCCGATAGTTGCCAGGCAGCGGCTCAAACCGCTTTCGAAGGCTTCTTCCGCGAGCACTTTGCCAAGGTGCACGGCCTGCTGTATCGGGTCACGGGCAACGCCCAGCGGACGGCCGTCCGCCACGCGCTCCACAAGCTCAAGCCCCAGGAGAGCCTGCTGCTGCTGGCTCGCCACAGCGGCCTCAGCTACGCGGAAGTCGCCGCGGCGCTGGACCTCAACCCCGCCTCGGTCGGGACATTGCTGTCCCGCGCCGAGCGTCGATTCAAAGACGTGTACCAGGATCAGGAGGATCACCATGGAACCCATCCCTATGCTGGCTAGCGATCCCGCGATCGCGCGCGCGCTGGACCTGCTGGCGCCGAGCGCCGGCCCCGATGTCGACGGCGCCCTCGGCCGGCAGCTTGCCCTGCAGGCGCGCTCCGCCGCTCCGCCAAGCGGCTGGACCGGTCGCTTGGCGTTGCTGAGCCGGCCAGCCGTGGCTCTGCCCCTGGCCGCCGGGCTGGTGGCCGCCCTGCTGGTGGCCACGCCTGCCCGAGGTTGGGCGGCCAGCGTGTTGACCATCTTCCGCGTGCAGGACGTTACGCCCATTACCGTGGATCGGGTCTCGCAGCCGCTGCCCAACCTGAGCAAGCTGGGCGACATGTCGCCTCCGCCGGGCGACGTGCGTCGCATGCAGCCGACGCAGGTGACGAGCCTGGCCGCGGCCTCGTCTCAGGTGGGCTTCACGGTCCAGACCCCGAGCCAGCTGCCGGCAGGCCTCGGGCCTCAGCCCAGCGTCATCGCCACCACCAACCCATCGACCGTCAACTTCACCTTCCGGGCAGCCAAGGCGAAGGCCTACCTCGAGTCCACCGGCCACCCCAATGTGACGATGCCGGCCAAGTTCGACGGCGCCACGTTGACCCTGCACATTCCCGCCGTCGCCAGCCTGGCCTATCTGCCGGCCGGCGCCAATCTCTCCGACTTGACGGCCACTGCCAGCTCCGCCAAAGCCGGTGGCAAGCCCGATGCTTCAGCCATCAACCGCCTGCTCGACGGCTCGGGCGTGCTGGTCATGGAAGCCAAGAGCCCGGAGCTGGACGCCACCGGCGTGTCGGCCGGCGAACTGCGCGACTTCCTGCTGTCGCTGGACATTCCGGATAGCCTGAAGACGCAGCTGCGCAGCATCGGCGACTGGCGCAACACCCTGCCGGTGCCGGCGGAGCCTGGCTCGAACCTGCACAAGGTGTCCGTCAACGGCGCATCCGGTGTTGCCGGCCGCAACGGCGGCACGCAAATGGTGCTGTGGGTCAAGAACGGCATGGTCTTCGCCGCCGCCGGTCCCAAGCTGGACGAAGCCGCCCTCTTGTCCCTGGCCAGCTCGGTCAATTGAACGGGGCATGACGCCCGACCTGGCCATCCGGACCACCGGGCTGCGCAAGGCCTATGGCAGCAAGGTGGCGCTCCAGGAGCTGACCCTCTCCGTCCCTCGCGGAGAGGTGTTTGGCTTCCTGGGGCCCAACGGCGCCGGCAAGACCACCGCCGTCAAGCTGCTCACCGGCCTGGCCCGGCCCACGGCTGGCAGCGGCTGGCTGTTGGACCGGCCCCTGGGCGATCGCGAGACGCGCCGCCGGCTGGGCTACCTACCCGAATTGTTCCGGTTCCACGAATGGCTCTCCGCGGCCGAGCTGCTGGAGCTGCACGGCGAGCTGTGCGGCATGTCCCGGCAGGAGCGTCGCAAGCGCATCCCCGAAGCGCTGGAGCTGGTGGGCCTGGCCGACCGCGCCAAGGACCGGGTGGGCACCTTCAGCAAAGGCATGCAGCAGCGGCTGGGCTTGGCCCAAGCGCTGATCAACCGCCCCGAGCTGGTCATCCTGGACGAGCCCACCTCCGCCCTCGACCCCATTGGCCGGCGCGACGTGCGCGTCCTTATCCAGCGCCTCAAGAGCGAGGGCGTGACCGTGTTCCTGAACTCTCACCTGCTCAGCGAGATCGAGCTGGTGTGCGACCGTGTGGCCATCGTCGATCGCGGCCGGGTCGTGCAGGAGGGGCGGCTGGAGGAGCTGCTGACCCTCAGCCACGAGCTGGACATCCGGACCAACGGACTGCCGGAGGCCGTGTTGGCGGGGTTGTCGCGGCATTGGAAGGTGCACGAGCATGACGGGCAGCACATCGTCCTGGGCGTACCGCGGCCCGACGACGCAGCCGAAGTGACGCGCTTCCTGGTAGCCCACGGAGTGGACCTCCTGGAGCTCCGGCCGCGGCGGGCGAACCTGGAGGACCTGTTCCTGCAATGGATAGGAGGAGAAGATGCCGCCAGTCTGGACGTTCACCCGTCTGACGCTGCGCGAAGCGTGGCGTAGCAAGCTGCTGGCGCTGGCCTTCGGCCTGACCTTGCTGTACATTGGCCTGGTTGCTTGGGGCGTGTCCAAGTTGGTCGAGCACTCGCGCAACCCGCTCAACACGCTGGCCAGCAGCGCCGCGCTGGAGGTTCTGGCCTTCTTTCTCGGCAGCTTCATGGTGACCCTCCTCGCCGTCTTCGTGGCCGGCCACAGCACCCGCCAGGAAGCCGAGAGCGGCCTGCTTCAGGCCATCCTGACGAAACCTATTCGGCGCTTTGACGTCGTGGCTGGCCGCTGGTTGGGCTCAGCCATGCTGCTGGCCGCCTATGTGGCGCTGTTCAGCGCCGGCGTCGTCGCAGCCGTCGGACTGCAGGTAGGCTACTACCCGCCCAGTGCCACGCTCGCCGGCGCGCTGCTGCTTCTGGAAGGCCTGGTGGTCCTCAGCCTGCGCATCCTGTTCGGCTCTTTCCTCGGGACTCTGGCCAGCGGCATCGCTCCCCTGATGGTCTACGGGCTGGGCTGGATGGGCGGCATGGTGGAGCAGGCCGGCAGCGTGCTGCACATCGCCAGCATGGCCACCGGCGGGGTGATCACCAGCCTGGTAGTGCCCACCGACGTGCTGTGGCGGGGTGCCTCCTATTACCTGCTGCCCGAGGTCGCGCGCCTGGCGTCCGAAGCCGGCGCAGATCTTGGGAACGGCAATCCGGTCGTCTCCCTTACGCCAATCGCCGGGCCGATGGTCCTGTGGGCGGCGGCCTACGTCGTGGCCATGTTTGCCATCGGCACGCGCATCTTCTCCCGACGCGACGTGTAGATGCTGCGACTCGCTGCGTGTTAGGCTGATTTCGCACGACATCTGGGGAGGCACAAACATGGCGGACAAGCTCGAATTTCGCGAACCAACCGGCGACGAGGCGGTCGGCTACCGCACCTACACGCCGACTAAGAGCGCCTACGAATGCTTCATGGAAGAGGAAGGCATTCCTATCTTCCGGGGCATCGGCGTGCATGACACGCGCGAGCTGGAGCTCGGCGAGTGGAAGCGCATGGGCGGCAAGGGCATGTTTCTCGCCCTGGAGGGCCTGGAGGGCCTCAAGGGCATGTACGTGGTCGAGATTCCGGCGCGTGGCGCCCTCAACCCCGTGAAGCACATGTACGACGAGTTTTTTCTGGTGGTGGAAGGCCGCGGGACCACCGAGGTGTGGGCCGACGGCCAGACCAAGCCGCACGTGTTCGAGTGGGGCCCGGGCACGCTGTTCATGGCGCCGCTCAACGCCAACCACCGCTTGATCAACGCAACGTCCTCCGGGGCGCTGCTCATTGCCTCCAACAATGCCCCACCCGTCATGAACATCTACCAGAGCCGGCGCTTCGTGTTCGACAACCCCTATCAATTCAAAGAACGGTTCGACGGCAGCGACGACTACTTCAAACCCAAGACGGATGTCGAAGCGGAGAAGGTCCGCGGCCGAGCAGCGATCCGCAGCAACGTCTTCACCGACGTCGTGAACTGCGAGCTGCCGCTGGATAATCAGCGCGCGCCCGGCTATCGCCGCATCCAGCCCTACTTCAGTGGCTTCATGGCGGACGCCAGCACCGGCGGTTTCGTGGCGCAGTATCCCAGCGGGCGCTACTCCAAGGCGCACTATCATCTGTCCGGCGCCGTGCTGGTCTGCCTGAAGGGCAGCGGCTACACCTTCAACTGGCCAGTCGACCTGGGCCCGCATCCGTGGGAGGATGGGCACGGCGACAAGGTCGATATCTGCGAGTACGTGGCCGGCGGTCTCGTGGCGGCGGCGCCAGGCGGCGGCAACTGGTTCCACCAGCACTTCAGCAGCAGCCGCGAGCCGATGCGCGTGATCAACTACTGGGGCGGGCCCACCGGCCGCTGGGGCATCTTCGACGAGCCGGAGAGCACCGGCGATGGCCAGGTCAAGGCCGGCAACCTGTTCGGTATCCACGAGGGCGGGCGCACCATCCTGTACCACGAGGAAGACCCCTACATCCGCAAGTACTACGCGCAGCGGTTGCACGACGTGGGTGTGGAGATGCAGATGCCGGAGTCAGCCTTCGCCCCTCCCCGTTAGGGATCTGTCCCCTCGTGCAGCCAGGTCCAGATCAGCTGGCGGGAGATTGACACCGACGGCGGGAACGTCAGCGACCCGTCCTGGATGGCCGCCAGGATCTCGGCCCGGCTGAACCAGCGCGCTTCCTCCAGCTCATCGTCCACCGTGAGCTCGCCGAACTCCGCCTCGGCCTCATAGCCGAGCATCAGCGACGCCGGGAACGGCCACGGCTGCGAGCCCAGATAACGCACGCTGCCGACCCGCACCCCAACTTCCTCGAATACCTCGCGCACCACCGCCGCTTCGGGCGTTTCGCCGGGCTCGACGAAGCCAGACAGCACCGTCCACCGATTGAACGCCGAGCCGGGTCGCCGGCTCAACACGCAGCGCTCGCCGGCGGCCACCAGCATGATGACGGCCGGATCGGTGCGTGGGAAGTGCTGCGCACCGCACGTGGCGCAGCGCCGCGAGTGGCCGGCCTCCTCCGCCCGCGTCGGCCCGCCGCACACGCCGCAGAAGCGGTGCCGCCGCTGCCAGCCCACCATCGCCACCGCCTGCACCGCCAGCGCCGCCTCGCCCGCCGGCAGCGCCGCCCCAGCGATTCGCAGCTCCTGGAACACATCTGGCTCGCCCCCGCTCGCCGTTGAAGGCCCTCCGGCGCCGCCTGGGCCGGCGTCAAACACGAACACCGCCGCGCCTTGCTCGTCAATGCCGAGCAACGTCAGCTCTGCCTCCGGCGGCAGGCGGCTGACGTCCAAGCAAGCCAACCGCGAGCCGGCGGCGACAAGCAGGTCCGAGCTGGAACGGACGGCGATCACCCGCGTCGTCGCGGCCTGTCGTGCTTGCGCCAGCCAGGCGTCGTCGCGGCGGCGCAATGCGGCACGGTCGTGAGTGCCGGCGCACAGCGGAATCTCGATGAGCCTCTCCATTTGCGGGCTCAGCTTACCAACGCGGGCGGGCCCTGGGTCAGCTTGTCGCTGGTCTCGAGCAGCCGCTCCCGCAGCCCCGGCGTGAAGCCGAAGGCGATGGCCAGCGTGGCGCTGGCTAGCCCGCCGGTGATGGCGGCGGCGACAGGCCCAATGAAATCCGCCACCACGCCCGACTCCAGGCCGCCGATCTGAGGGCCGCCGACGTCGAAAATACCCGACAGGGCTGTGACCCGGCCCCGGACCTCGTCGGGCGTCTTCAGCTGCATCACCGTCAGCCGCAGCACCTCGCCGATAATGTTCGCCACCCCTTTGAGGAACAGCGCCGCCAGCGCCAGCGCAAAGCCGCGGCTGAAGCCCAGCGCCGCAAAGAACACCCCCTCCGCGGCGTAGGCCACGATCATCAGCACCAGCGGATGCTTGACCTGGCGGACGCTGCCCAGCACCAGTCCCGCCGCCAGCGCCCCGGCTGACATGGAGGCGCTGAGGACTCCGAGACCCTCCGCCCCCACGAAGAACACGTTGCGGGCGAAGATCGGCAGCAACGTGTTGGTGCTGCCGCAGCTGCGCGTCAGGAAATCCATCAGCATCGGCACGATCACCAGTGGCTCCTTGCGGGCGAAGTGCAGCCCCGCCGTCAGCCGCTCCCAGTTGCGGCCGGACGTCGCCGCCATTTGCGGCACAGGCCCCAGCACCAAAACGGCGGCCACAACCGCCAGGAATGACAGCGCGTTGCCGAAGTAGTTCCACGAGAGCCCGAAGCGGCCAATCACCAGCCCGCCGATGCCAGGTCCAACGATCATCGCCGTCCGGCGCAGCAAGGTCAACAAGGTCGTTGCGCCGGCCAGCTCTTCGCGCGGCACGAGGTTGGGGATAATGGCCTGCCTCGCGGGCGAGTCGAAGGCCGAAGCCGCCCCGCCGAGGAACGTCACCAGGTACAGCAGCCAGACCGTTACGTGCCCGGTCGCCGTCGCCGCCACCAGCCCGCTGGTCAGCAACATCTGGCTGCTCTGCGTTAGAATCAGCAGCCGCTTGCGGTCCACGCTGTCGGCCAGCGCTCCGCCCAGCAGCGAGAACAGCATGAACGGCACGGCCCGGAACAGCCCCAGCAGGCCGAGCTGCAGCGGCGAATTGGTCAGGACGTACACATGCCAGGCCAGGCCGATGCTCTGCATCTGATCGCCGGCGCTCGACACCAGCTGCCCGCCCAGCAGCAGCCGGAAATCGCGATGCCGTAAGCTGGCCAGCGCAGTCCGTGCGGCCGGCCGCGGTGTTGGGGCCGTCAACCCGGCCGCGTTCGCCATTGCCCTTAGGATAGGGGCGGAGAGGAGCGTGCATGCCACTAGTCACCGGCGGCCAAGCCATTGTCGATTGCCTCGAGGCGGAGGGTGTGGACGTCGCCTTCGGCATTCCCGGCGAGCACACCATCGCGCTGTACGACGGCCTGTTCCATCGCCCCGGCATCCGCCACATCCTGCCGCGGCACGAGCAGGGCGCGGGCTTCATGGCCGAGGGCTACGCCATGGCCTCCGGCAAGGTGGGCGTGTGCATCACCACCACCGGCCCCGGCGCCTTCAACGCGCTCACGCCGCTGGCCGAAGCCTACGGCGACTCGGTGCCGGTGCTGCTGATCGCCAGCGAGATCGGCCTCGAGTTCATCGGCCAGGCGCGCGGCATCACCCATGAGAGCAAGGACCAGCTCGGCGTGCTGGAGCGCGCCTCAGGCTGGGCCGCCCAAGCCGGCAGCGTGGGCGAGATCCCGGAAGTGATGCACGAAGCCTTTGTCCGCATGCGCAGCGGCCGTCCCCGGCCAGCCGTCGTCCAGGTGCCTCTCGACGTCATGGCCGAAAGGGATGATGTGACGCCCCTGGCGCCCGCTCAGGTCCAGCGTTCCGCGGCCGATCCGGCCGCTGTCGCCGAGGCCGCCCGGATGCTGGCCCGCGCGCAGCGGCCGATTATCTGGGCCGGCGGCGGCGTGAACATCGCCGCCGCCAACGACGTCCTGCGCCAGCTTGCCGAGCTGCTCGGCGCGCCCGTGATCGCCACCCCGGATGGCAAAGGCGCCATCCCCGAGAATCACCCGTTGGCCCTGGGCGGCTCCAGCGGGGAAGGCCCGGTCATCGAGCTGATGCGCCGCGCCGACGCTGCCCTAGTCGTCGGCACCCGCTTCCAGCAGCGCCTCACCCGCAACTGGACCATGCCGCTGCCCCGGCAGCTCGTCCAGGTCGACGTCGATCCGTCCGAGATCGGCAAGAACTACCCCGCCAGCACCGGCCTGGTCGGCGATGCCGCTGCCGTGCTGGGCCAGCTCCTCGAACAGCTGCGCGGCCAGACCATCGCGCCCAAACCCGAGCTGGCCACCGAGCTTACCGGCATCCGGGAGGGCATCGCCGGCTACCTGCGCGAGCGGTTCACCCCAGAGGCCGAGATGCTGGCTGCCTTCCGCGAAGGCCTTGCGCCCGATGCCCTGATGTTCAGCGACACCGCGCGTGCCGTCGGCTGGCTGCGGAACCACCTGCCGATCTACGCACCACGCTCGTTCTTCACTCCGGGCGGCTTCAGCACGCTGGGCTTCTCCTTCCCCTCCGCCATCGGCGCCAAGGCAGCCTTCCCCGACCGCCAAGCCGTGGCGGCCTGCGGCGACGGCTCGTTCATGTTCACCTGCAATGAGCTCGCCACCGCCGTCCAGGAAGGTCTGGCCGTGACCGTCCTGCTGTTCAACAACCGCTGCCACCTCGGCATCAAGGACCACCAGGACGTCGAGTGCGGAGGCCGGCACATCGCCGTCGATCTGCACCAGCCCGACTTCGTCCGGTTCGCCGAGTCCTTCGGCGCCCTCGGGCTGCGCGTCGAGCGGCTCGACCAGCTGGCGCCCGCCTTAACTCAAGCCCGCGAGTCCACGAAGCCGGCCATCGTCGAAATCACGTTCGACATGCAACGCCTCCACCGCACACCCTAATCTCAATCTCCCTCTCCCGTCGCCGCGGGAGAGGGTCGGGGTGAGGGAGCCCACCCGCTGCGTCCAGCGTTCGTCAGCAGTCCAGCCCGTACACTAGCGGGGCACGTGACCTTTGAAGACAAGCTCCTCTTGAATGCGCCGGCAGCCGAGGTCTGGGATCTGCTGCTTGATGTAAATCGCTTCGCCGCCTGCATGCCCGGTGTGGAGCAGGTGACCCAGATCGACGACCACACCTTCGACGGCGTTATGACCGCCCGCGTCGGCCCCATGTCCGGCAAGTTCGCTTTTCGGGCCAAGATCGTGGAAAGCGACCCGCCACGCCAGCTGGCCGCCAATGTCGAGGGCGCCGATTCCGTCACTAAGAGCAAGCTCACCGCGGACATGGGCATGACGCTCACGCCGCGGGGCGAGAATCAGACCGAGCTGGCCCATCGCGCCACAGTCGAGATGCACGGCCGGCTGGCCATCCTGGGCGACATGGTCATGCGCGCCACGGCCAGCCTGCTGATCGACGAATTCGGCAAGCGGCTGCGCCAGCAGCTCGAAACCGGAAAGTAAGGGGTACGCCAATGGAACAGCATTACGACGTCATCGTGGTCGGTGGCGGCTCCGCCGGCTGCGTCGCCGCCACTCGCCTCTCGGAGGATCCCAACCGCAAGGTCCTGCTGCTGGAGGCCGGCCCCGACCCTCGGCCCATCCCGGACATCGTGTCCGACGCCAGCCTCCAGACGCGCCTGCTGCTCGAGTCCGACTACCTCATGATGTACCCCACCAAGCGCCAAGCCGACGGCAGCACCTACTATTCGCTGGCCGGCCGCATCATGGGCGGCGGCTCGTCCGTCAACGTCATGGCCGCGCCCCGTCCTACCCGTCGCGACATGGAGTCGTGGGTCGCCCACGGCAACCCGGATTGGACCTACGACAACGTCCTGCCCCTCCTCAAGCGCATCGAGTCCGACCAGGACTACCCCGACAGCCCTATCCACGGCAGCACCGGTCCGCTGTATATCAAGCGCCCCTGGCAGCTGCACGATCCCGCCTCCGATCCGGTTGAGGCGTTCATCGAGCGAGCCGTCGACATGGGCTTGCCCATCTGCCCCGACCTCAACCAACCCGACCCCTTCGGCGTGTGCGCTTCGCCGTACAACATTAAAAACGGCGTCCGCCAGTCCACCACCGTCGCCTACCTGGAGCTGGCTCGCGGCCGCTCGAACCTGGACATCGTGTCCGAAGCGCTCGCTCTGAAGCTGAACGTCAGCGGCCGCCGCGCCGAAGCCGTCGTCTACGAAAAGGACGGCCAGAGCGTCATCGCGGGCGCAGACAAAATCGTTCTCACCGCCGGCTGCTATCACAGCCCGCAAGTGCTCCTGCTGTCCGGCATCGGTCCGGCCAAGGAGCTGGAGCGCCTCGGCATCAAGGTCGTCAACGCCCTCGAAGGCGTGGGCGAGAACTACCAGGACCACGCCGTGGTCTACATGACCTTCGAGGGTCCGTCAGCCTTCAACGAGGACTGGATCATCCCTCGCTTCCGCGTCCTCTACAAGAGCCCCAACGCCCTCTCGTCCTTCGACTTCCACATCATGATGCGCCCCGCCACCGAGGTCGAGGGCCTCAAGCGCATGATGCCCATCTCCATGCACCTGCTGGAGCAGCGCAACCGCGGCAAGGTGTCCCTGGCCAGCGCCGACCCGCGCGATCAGCCGCTGGTGGACGCGCGCATGATGGAGCACCCCGGCGACCAGGAAGCCATGCTGTCCGCCATGCACTTCATGCACGACCTCACGCAGGACGCCTCGATGAAGGACTACTACGGCCCGCTCATCACGCCCACCCCCCGGGACGACTGGCGCACCTTCGCCTGCGCCAGCTTCGACAGCTACCACCACGGCTCCGGCACCTGCCTCATGGCCCCCGCCTCGAACCCCATGGCCGTCGTCGATCAGCGCCTCCAGGTCCACGGCCTGGACAACCTGTGGATCGCCGACGCCTCCATCATGCCCACCGTCGTGCACGCCAACACCAACCTCACCTGCCTCATGCTCGGCGAACGCGTGGCGGAGGTTATCGGAGGCTCAGAATAGTAAGGTAATCGTGATTGGACACTGAGCCGAAGAAGATTGCTGGGCCGGAGGCGGTCCTGACCGGCGGCGGCGAAGTCGGCGCGTTGATGGCGGCCATGGACTGGTCCCAAACGGACGTTGGGCCGATCGACAGTTGGCCGGAGGCCCTTCGCACCGCGGTGAGCATCTGCCTCGGATCGCGGTTTCCAATCTGCATGACCTGGGGCGCCGGCTACACGACCTTCTACAACGACGCCTACACCCCGATCATGGGTGACAGCAAGCATCCGCGGTTTCTCGGGCGCTCGTTCAAAGAGTGCTGGGCAGAGGTCTGGGATGTGGTCGGCCCGATGATTGACAGCGTCCTCGCCACCGGTCAGGCCACCTATTCGGAAAACCTGCTGCTGCTAATCGATCGCCGCCACTACGCGGAAGAGGCGTACTTCACCTTCTCATACGGGGCCATCCGCGACAGCTCCGCCATACGCGGGATGTTCTGCGCCGTCACCGAAACAACCGAGAGCGTGGTTGGCGAGCGCCAGCTGGCGTTGCTCCGCGATCTGGCCACGGCTACCGGCGAGGCGCGAACAATCGCGGATGCCTGCACGAGCGCGGGACGCAGTCTGGAAACCGACTTGCACGATCTGCCGTTCGCCATGCTCTACCGCGTCGACGCGGAGCGAGGCCGGGCAGTTCTGGCCGCCGCATCGAACATCGTTGCGGGGCATCCGGCCGCGCCCCAGGAGATCGATCTCGAGGAACCCTCACACTGGCCGCTGAGGCAAGCTCTTCGGGCGAATGCGCCGTGCACCGTGTCGAATCTGGAATCGAAGTTCGGCGGGCTGCCGGCTGGGGCATGGGACCGGCCGCCCAAACAGGCCGTGGCACTGCCCATCGCCGGCTCGGGCCAGGCCGGCCCGTCCGGCATCCTGGTCGCCGGCCTCAACCCCTACCGCCTCTTAGATGACAGCTACAGCCGCTTTCTGGGGCTGGTCGCGGGGCAGATCGCAGCCGCCATAGCCAATGCCCAGGTCTACGAAGAAGAACGAAAGCGCGCTGAAGCTCTCGCCGAGCTGGATCGCGCCAAGATGACGTTCTTTTCCAATGTCTCGCACGAGTTCCGCACGCCGCTGACCCTGCTGCTCGGCCCGCTGGAGGATGCCTTAGCGGCGGGCGAGGACCGCCTGCCGCCCGAGCAGCGGGAGCGGCTGACGGTCGTTCAGCGCAACGCCCTGCGGCTGCTGCGCCTGGTGAACACCTTGCTCGACTTCTCGCGCATCGAGGCTGGCCGGGTGCAGGCCTCTTTCGAAGCGACAGATCTGCCGGCTTACACGGCGGACATGGCCGCCAACTTTCGCTCGGCCATCGAGCAGGCGGGCATGTCGCTGATCGTGGACTGTCCGGCATTGCCGGACGGCATGACGGCCTACGTCGATCGCGAGATGTGGGAGAAGATCCTCCTTAACCTGCTCTCGAATGCCTTCAAGTTCACCTTCGAGGGCGAGATCGCCGTCTCGCTGCGGGTCGTGGATGGCCATATCGAGCTC
>Ga0307374_10012507_pt1 | contig 11887 bp, 7 predicted proteins | sample OX3MG_FD_202532 | JGI IMG/M metagenome (GOLD analysis project Ga0307374, IMG submission 202532) | Soil microbial communities from Risofladan, Vaasa, Finland - OX-3 | ecosystem: Environmental > Terrestrial > Soil > Coastal area > Acid sulfate soil | place: Finland: Risofladan, Vaasa | collected...
CAGCAGCGGCACCCGCAGCGACCCCGGCCGCGACTGCCGAGACGCCTTCCTCGGCCTCGCCAAGACTTGCGCCAAACTCGGCATCTCGTTCTGGGATTATCTCGGCGCCAGGCTCAGCACCGCCACAGCCGACGTGCCATTCCTCCCCGACCTCGTCAGGCTGCGCAGCGCGCAAGCTTGACCGCCCAGGGTTTTGCCCCTGTTACCTGGCCAAGAACACCGCACAGCTCCACACCCTGTTTGCGCTGGCCAATCTGGTAATCGTCAAGAAGACCCTCCTCGCTCGATCGCCGGCCTGATGACACCCGGAGTCTGCCTCGATCCCGGAACAGAACAGGAGACCCAGCCTAACCCCCGAAATTCCGCACTTGAGATCAGCACCAGCGGCGCCGCCGGCGTCGAAAATCATGCTTCGGCGGTCAAACCACCACGTGCGCCAGCCTTGTTCAGTGTTTCCTTAGGGCTGAACGGCGCCCGGCATGCTTTTGCAATAGCCGACACCGCGCTTGCCGCGCACCTCGATATGCAGAATCTTTTCGCCGTCTTCGTCTTCGATTGATACGTCTCGGTGTTGGAGGTTGCCCGCTTCGTCGGGCCGCAATCCGGTGTTACCGAGGAACAGCACATAGTCGTGAAGCTGCTCTGCCTCCCAGCGGTGATCGGCGCGGGCTTCGTGCGTGTATTCGCGTGTCGCCTGATAAAGCTCCTTGTATTCGGCGGGGCTGAACCACGGGCGGTGCACAACCTTGCCTTGCGTCCGGTAGGGCGGCGACAGATCGGGCAGGTGGTCGAGCCACCCGTGGCGAATAGCGGTTTTGAGCACCAGACGCAAAGTGACGACCTCGTCGTGCAAGGTGCTCCGCGAAAGAGCCTTGTAGACCGGCGTGGCGTCCCTGGTCATCTTGACGGGTTGCTTCCCGCCGGTCGGCGGGACGGTCGCGCGGTGCACGCGGTACTCCTGCACCTTGCCGGGGGGTGACCTCCGAGATGCCAAACTCACCGAAAAAAGGGACGAGGTGCAAGCGCAAACGGATGTCGTGGCCCGCGACCCAGCGTTGGCTGCGCTGGCCCTCGGTAATGATGCCGTATTCCTTGGTGAACTGGTCAGCGGCCTGCTTGAAGATTTTCTCGGTCTTCAGGAGGCCAGCGCGGGATTTGCCGCGCAGTTCAAGATACCAGTCCTCCGCAAGGGTCTTGGCGAGGGCGAGGTTCTCCTCCTTCGTACTGGCGCGGCGCTGCTTGCCGTCGAGCGAGGCGGCGCACCACCAGTAGCCACTATCGCCGCGGCGATAGAGCTGAATTTTGCCGCCGAGAATGCGGTGATTTGTTTGTACGGGCATGGTCGACTGTCGCCCGCCGGGGTTGGGGGGAAGCGGGGGCCGGCTGGCGTGCTAAACGTGTTAGCTCCATGTTAGGCCATTTGTCAAGAAAAATGGGTTAGACCGAGGTCTAACCCATTGATATTTGGTTGCGGGGACTGGAAGCCAACACTGTTTGGACGAAATAAAGTTGGTTGCGGGGGCTGGAAGCCAACTTTATTTCCTGTTCAGGGCCTACGGGCTCAAGCCTCTCGAACATCGAGTGTGATGCAGCCAATGCGGGTGGCGCGGCCGCCCCAAACGAACAAGCCGGTGGGATAGCGTGACTGCCGCCGAGCAGGCGTCGCTACCGCTCGAGATGATGCACTGGTCGATACATTCGTACGGCGCGATGTTCTGCGAAGTGCGGGTTAATGGAATCACCGGCGAGTCACGCGTCAGCCGCTTCCTGGGCTCCTTCGACACCGGGCCCATCATCAATCCCAAGACCGCGCGCAGTCAATTTCGCGGCGGCATCATCATGGGGCTAGGGATGGCGCTGATGGAGGAAACTCAATTTGACGAGCGAAACGGCCGGATCATGAACCCGAGCCTCGCAGAATACCATATCCCGGTTCACATGGACGTGCCGGAGATTGACGTGATCTGGACCAACATCGCCGATCCGCACACGCCGATGGGCGCGCATGGGGTTGGCGAAATCGGCATTACCGGTGTGGGCGCGGCTGTTGCCAATGCAGTCTTCAACGCGACCGGTCGACGGGTGCGCGCGCTGCCGATCACGCTGGACAAGCTATTGTGACGGGACCACCTCGGGGCTTGACCTCAACGTCAGCAGCGGATCGGCGGCTTTGCGCCATTGTCCGTCTGCGTCGCCCCGAGATTTCTCCGAATTCAAACGGCCGGAAGCTGGAGAATGGCGGATTGGGTAGCGATGGAGTTAACGGATCTGTCGCGGTTTATCCTGTAGGCTCCGCCGGCCGATCATCGCCGGCGGCGATTTGACTGCCTGGATCGCTGCGCCAGAGAAATTCTGGATATTTTTGAAGCCGAGATCGCGGAGCTGATCGAGGCTAGTAGGACCATCGACCTTATTTGATAGCCGATTTCGCAAGCATTACGGCCTTGAGAAACCTGCCGCGGGTTGCTTCACGCAGCCGCCCGAGGTGGAAATACTCTGCCATCTTCCTGAGTACCTGTTCGTCATCCATTCGAATGCGGATAAACGGAAGAGCAAGGCCAGCCAGTTCCGCGATCGGAACGTCGTTATGGGAGCGAATATGCTCTGCACTCGCTCGGCATGCAACGGGAATGCCCGTCTGCGCGCCTACGCGCCAGAATACCTCCCGTCCATCCTCCGTGGTTTTGGGAAAGCCGCGATCTATTGCTGAAAGAACGAGTTTCTGTATGGTATTACCAGCGCGTTGAAAGCCATGAATACGGGCTATGCGCGTGACAAGAACATCATCATAAACAGGACCTTCAACTTCGATGATATAAAATGCCATTTGGGCGAGGACCGCTTTGTACCCGGGTTCATAGAAGCGATCGGAGCGTGGAGTAACAGGTAAATTCGCGATATCCGCAATCACGTATTGATCCCCGGCCGGAGGGACGTTCGCCGGAGCCGGTGTATCATTCGTTGGTGGTAATGATGTTTGGAATGGTGGTCTGGCGGTGTTTGGCGGTGTCAGCGTAAACGGTTCGGACTGTGCGGGTGGCTTTGGAACGCTTGCATCATCGATGCGCTCGATAATCTCGCAAATCCGCGTAAGATAAAGGCTCTTTTCCGGGGGATTGGTGCCAGATCTCTGAAACTGTGGAACCTTACGAAACCAATCATCCGGATCGCTCAGTCGTTGCGTGACGAAAGTCTCGATCATGCCATCCCGCAAGATGGACCGGTGAGGTTCCCAATCATTCATTGCCAGTTTGATGACGGTTTCGCGGAAATGCTCAAGTGCCTTGGATGCCTGGCTTGCGGTGATTGGCCCTTCGTTCGCGAGGACCGGCTCCCCGTCTGCCAGCGGCTCGGATGACGATCCCGAAGGATACGGTCCTTCGAGGTCGACGGTAGCGGCGGGCGGGCTGTCGTCAGCGTCGCCGGGTGAATACGGCTCTGACACTGGTCCAGGATCGATCTGGCCGGCTGGATCGACAATTTGGTAATCATGGAAGGTGCGTGGCGGCCCCGATCGTAACCGCTCAAGCTTTCCTGCAAGCTTGTCGGTCTCCAGATCGGGATTGTCGAACCAGTCAGTGGACCATACGCGCAGGATTTCCCATCCCAACCCGCCGAGCACCTCCTCCCGCAAGCGATCTCGATCGCGTGCGCTTTTGCTTGAATGGTACCGGGCACCGTCGCATTCAACGCCGGCAAGGAAGGTCTCCGGGTGATCGGGATGCCGGACCCCCAGGTCGATTTTGTATCCGGAGACGCCAACCTGAAAATCGAGCTGGTATCCTTTGGCACGCAGCCGATCGCCGACCTCAACTTCGAAGTCGCTGTCTGCCTGGTTCCCGATGGCTTCTACGACGGCACGGCCTCGGGTCTCAGCATACTCAAGGTAGCGCTTCAGGACATGCGGCCCGTCGGCACTCGTCTCGCCCGGCCGTACGTCGATTGACCCGAATGATGTGAACAGGCCGATGCGGATTCGAGCTCGGGAAAAGAGAACGTTCAGACGTCGGTGACCCTGTTTCCCGTTGATAGGCCCGAATCGCTGTTTCAACGCAGTCGCGCCCGGTTCCCGGCCATATGTGAGCGAGATAAAGATGAAATCCCGTTCGTCACCCTGTACATTCTCAAGATTCTTGACGAATAAGGGTTCTCCCTTTTTCTGCACTTTTTCGCGGTAGCGATCCACAAGATCGTCGTCCGCCCACGCGCGTCTCAATTCCTCATCGATCAGGTCCCTCTGATCGATATTGATGCTCACTATGCCGAGAGTCGGGATGGTCTCCTCATTCATGTCGGCAAAATGCCGCATCAACTGGATCGCCTCCTCCGCGACGCGAACGGCTTCCGCAACGTTCCTGCGTGCTTGATAGGCGCCATCGACCCGCACGAGATCAATGGAGAATGATCCTGGCCGCGCCATCGGGAATGTGATGAGGGAGTTTTTGTAAAACTCGGCGTTTGAAAATGCGATGAGACTTTCACACCGGCTACGATAGTGCCATTTGAGCGGGCGGACCTGGCGGAACGTCTTTTCGCAAGCCTCCAGAATCGATTCATCATCGATGTCTTCAAAGTCGTCGTCTGCATTCGCGGCCACGACGGACCGATTGAAAAAATCTGTCGGCGGAAGCTGTTTCGCGTCGCCTACCACAACGACCTGTCTCGCGCGGAGTAACGCGCCAAGGGCCTCTTCCGGTTTCATCTGCGACGCTTCGTCAACAACCAGCATATCGAATTCAAGTTGCCCTGGCTTCGCGAACTTTGCCAAGGAGAGCGGTGACATCATGAAGCACGGCTTGAGGCTCTGGATGGAACGACCGGCGCGCGACAGCAGGCCTCTGACAGGTGCAAACCGCCGTTGCTTTGGAAATTCATTTCGCAGCAGAGCCATGCCAGTCCAACCGCTTCTCGGCCCCACGTCTGAGCCTGACGCAGGGACGTTCTGCAGGAGGCTCGCCGTGACGAGCAAACGATCGCTGTTGATCTTGGCGCGATCCCGCTCTGCAAATCTCCGGCGCAGCGCTTCCAGCGTAGCCCCGTTCTGGTGGCCAAACACTGGTGAGGCGCGGCGGGCCAGATCGGCCTGCCCGTGAGCGACCAGAGTTTTAAACAACGCGGGCAATCGGTCCGGATCGAGAGCGACACGATCGCTGCAGGCAAGGAAATCCCCGAGACCGGCATCATCGAGTTCCCGGCGGCGATCGCGGATCGCCAGGAAATCGGCAAGCTCCGCGCGATGCGCAATCAGGAGGTCGAGGCGCTCCAACAATGAATTTGGCGGCAGACCGGCGAGATCAGATACCCCGAATTCCGATGAAAGGGTTTCTACAATTGTCAGGTACGAATGGCTGAGGGCGGCCCCTGCCAATGCTGCCTCATGCAGTAGTCGCCGGACAGCGTGAGCGTCCGACATGGTCAGGGCGCTCCGGAGCGGACCTGGTAGCACTACGGCGTGAACCGATCGGATCCAATCAATGGCCCGCTCCGCCTTGTCAATATCGGGCTGCGTGCCGCTCAGAGCGTCGATCGCGTACGAGAGAGGGGATACCGCCAACCTTTGGGAGAGATCTGCCTTTTGTGCGAGGAGCGTTGCGACGTCGGATATTTCCTGGATTGAGGCATCAATGCCCGCGAGCATCCCCTCCGGATCGACGCGAAGAAATTTTTCGAGGACCGCCAGTTCGCTGCGCAGCGCCGGGACCACCGCATTGATGGGCGTTTTGTCGAGACGCCGGATGTTTGCGGCCGCGTCCTGTACGGATTGAGCTGTGCTGGTGAAGGTTGCCAGCGTGGCGAATTCGGTAACGGGCAGGGTCAGTAGCTGATGCGCGACGCGTTCGCCGGCGGGAAGCGATGCGAGTTGACCATAAACGGCGCGCCTGAGCTTGGCTCCCGCCGCAATTTCGTTGAAGGGCGTCAGGATGCCCTGCCAGAAACCGCCGAGAAGTTGGGCGACATCGCCATCGGCCTCGAAGTCAACAATCGCCTGAACGTGGTCGGCCAGCCGGTCAAGTTCGTCAGCCAGTGTCGCGGCCGACCCTGAAAATCCGAACCCGGCCGTGAGTGCGCGGGCAGCGCGCCTCGAACCGTTGATGGCCGCTATGGCGCCACCGAGGCCTGATTTCCTTAGGATTACAGCTGCGGCGCGCAGCTCAACGGTTTCTGGCCATGGGTTTGAGTTGTGCCCATTAGCCTTACGTCGCCAATCACTTTCGGATGCGGACAAGCGATTCCAGCGAGCATGCGCAATCGAGAATGCAGTTTCGTCAACGTTCGGAAGCGTACCGATCCATGTGCGGTGCTGATCGGGTATTTCAGCAGAAATGAGGATAGCGACTGCAACTGCGCAAAGACCATCCGACGAAAAATCCCCGTCGATAGAGAGTGCACGCAGGATCGGAAAGCAGCTTTCAATAATGCGGATAGTCAAGGTCAGTTGCCCGAGGGCCTCTGCAGCGGCCGCATAAGCTTCGGCAGGTCGCATGTGTATGAGGGTTGCGGACACCTCGGAGGCGATTAGTCCGGATGCGAGTGCGAGATGCTTCGGGTCCGCTCCTGAAAGGTCCGGTTTGTCGGATAGCGCGCGATCGATTTTGATAATGGACCGCTTGTCGCGCAAGCCCCGGGCAAGCTCGACAAGATCAAGGTTCGAAATCTCGGCTATGGGTGATCCGTCGGGCGGATCACCGATTGAGCGGTCAATCTCAACGAGCTGCCCGATGTCGGCAACAGTTTCAATCGCCAACGTGGTTGCGTATTGCTCGAAATACCCGGCCAGCTCGAATCCGACCGTGCGCAGTTCGATCAAGTTCGAGATCAGGCGATCGATGTCATATCGTTGAATGTCGCCCAAGGGCACATCGGACCACGGCGAAAGGACCGGATGGCCAAACGCTGTGGTAAAAGCAGTTGATGTATCCGCGAGCAGCGTCAAACGAGCGTGCGCGGACGCGAGCTTGTTATAATCAAGCAGGAGGTCTCTTGAAATTTTGCACGATTTAAATGATTCGATTAAATCAGCGTTCAGCGTTCGTCCGCGGAGCGCTTTCCAGATGAGTGTAAACGGAGTGATGCCATCGGGCCCTTCCGCGTGCAAGCCCGCGAGGTACCCGGCTATCGCGGTTCGGTTCTCGTTCCAACCGATCGCGTTTATGTTCGCCGCATAGGGCGACGCGCTGGGCATCTTGCCCCAACCGAGGCTGCTTCGCTTCTTCAGGCTTTCGATGACGGACTTGGGTGTCGCTTTGTCGGAGTGGAGTTCGAGACAGAAATCTCCGAGTCCGGCCATATCAAGGCGTCGTTTGACGACATCGAGCGCCGCCTGCTTCTCGGAGAGAAAGAGGACACGCTTCCCCACGGCCAAAGCATTCGCAATGATGTTCGTGATTGTTTGCGACTTCCCTGTTCCCGGCGGGCCCTGGATGACCATATTTTCTCCGCGCATGACATCAACCAGAGCGCTGTGCTGCGACGCATCGGCATCCTGGATAAGCAACGGCGCGATCTTTTCAATGTCCGGGTCATCGATCGGGTGGTCGTCGGGTACGGAGGGCAATGCGGGTTCGTCACCCTCGCCGCGCTCTACACCGCTCAGAATCGCATTGACGAGAGGGTGCACGACGGGGTGTCGTTGCCAGTTTTCGTGCTTCAGGTCCGAATAGATAACAAATCGACCGAAGGCAAAATGTCCAAGCACCAGCCAGCGCCTGATCTGCCAGCGCCTCAGACCGTCAATTGCACTTTGCGTCTGATCGAGGTATTTCTCCACCGATCCGACGGCACCCTCATCGTCTACCTCGAAATTTTCTAGCTCCCGGTTGTAGTTTTGCTCCAGCAATTTCTGCAAACTCAAATTCGCTTCGGCGGCGCCTTCGCGTGCGGATAGATAATAAACCTCCTTACCGCGGAACTTTTCGCTTTCAAGCTTGACGGGAAGCAGCAACAAGGGCGCGTACGCCTTCTTGTCGGAGTCGTCTGACTCGTACCATTCCAGAAACCCAAACACCAAAAACAGGGTCGATATACCCATCTCCTGCTCGGCCAACCGAGCCTGTCCGGCGATCTTGCCGGCCACGCGTTCGAGTTCATCCGGATATTTCAGTGTCTGAAGCGTATGCCGGGTGCGAGCGCTTCCCTGGCGCCGAGACTGAAGCTCAAGACCCGGATCGATCCCGAGCGATCTGGCGTGGTCCGTACGGTTAATATCGGCACGGTTCGAGCGGGGCGGGAGTCCAAGCTGTGCGCGAACCTTGAGGCGCAGCTGGAGGTCGAGGCGCGCGAGTTCGATTTCGTCGTCACGCCCTTCCCGTTCGAGCACATCAAGCTTTGTCAGGTAGTCGATATCGGAAACTTTAGCGTGCTCCAGCGCTCCAAGGAAATCCTCGGTCTTTTCTTCCTGTGGCAAACCATCTGGCTCCGGTAAAAAGGAGATCCTTATCCTTGTCTCCTCGCTGACAAGTTTGCCGTAGACGTCCTCAAATACATCATCGACTATCTGCAGGTAACGTTGCGAGCGGGTACCCAGGCTGTAATTCAGCATCTGGTTTCTTCTGGATAAATCGAGAAGCTTTAATCGCAGTTTTTCGTATAGGCTTTCCAGCCGCTGTTGCTCGCTTGAATCCGACATGAATGTCCTTGATCTCCCTGGGTGCCCGGATGCCGATCAAAGTTAAGGCCTGACAGGCGTGCCCAAGATTACGTAGTTGGCCGGATCATAGCGAAAAATCGTGTAGTTTTTGCAAAAATCAGTAAGGCTGCCGCCTCCTTTTGAGGACCGACAACGTATTGGAACTCACCGCCCGAAATCATTGTCCCGATCGCGATCCCCCTGACGGGGCGTCGACCCTCCGGCGGGCTGGGCGGCCCTGGTCAACCCGAAGAGTCACGACCGTCTTCACTGCCAACTGATCCGTGGCCGCCGGTGGCGCGCGCGAATTCCACCCGGAGCTGGATCTCCCTCTCCCGGCGGTCGGCCATGATGGCCCTGGCCAGCGCCTGCGCCAGCGGCGAATGATACGGTTCTGCACTTTGTGCGGGACCGCCTTGCGGCCCCGCGGTTTGAGTTCCGGCGTGGGCGCGGGCATCCGTTGCTCGCGGCTCCGGGCGAGCGGATGAGGTCCTTCAGGCAAAAGAAGCAAGCCGCGAACGGACAAGCGCCAGCATTCGGGTCGCCATGCCCTCGCCGTCTGCGCCATCATAATGATCAAGTTTCGGCAGGGTAACGCGATCCAGGGCCTTGTTCATCCCGGCGATCAGATCGTCGATCGCGGCATCTGCCTCGGCCGCCCTTAGACCCGCGGTACCAGCCAGCGCGCGGAAGTCTGCCCGTCGCAGATTGTCATCCTTCCCGTTCAGCTTGAGCGCCAGGCGGTCCCGCTCCAGCCGGGGAAAGACGCGGGTGGTTACCGCGTCGTAGAGCGGCGCCATCCGCACGGAGCGAAACCGTTCATCTCCCGGCTCCGCACTCTTCAACAACGCCATGTTCTTGAGGTGCATATCGCCGTCCGCGATCAGCCAGGCAAAGAGCGTCCGCCTGAGAATGATGACGAGATCCTCCTCCGGCGCTGTCGATAGCGGCCGGACGGCGCGCGCGACCCGCTCCATCGTTCCGTCGTATTTCGCTTCGGTTGGCAGGTCCAGGACGGAGCAAAGATCCTCCAGCGCCAGCAGGCGTGTGTCCTTGATGCTGTCGCGAATGTCGAAACGCTCGACAACGAGCGCCGGCGCCATGCCGTCGGGCATAGGTACGAGAGCGGTTTGCGGGACCACGAACCCGGCTGCCCGGCCAAGCGCGAGCGCAAGCCACTCTACGATCGGGAGGGATTCGAAGCCGCTGGTCCCGGCAGGCTTCAGGATATGCGTGAAAGGCTTTCCTGTGCTCGGCGACAGCGTGCCCCTGGCGTCGAGATACATGGGGGCCTTGATCTGAACGCCGGACAGGCGCGGCGTGTCTGCGCGCTCGTAAATCCGCGCGAGGTTGCGCTCAAAGCTGTCCTCAAAATCGCCCCTGCCAGGTCCCGCATAGCTTCCGGTGAAGACCTCGCCCCTCGTATATCGATCGAGACGCGTCAGCAGCACATCGGATGGCAGGGCCGCCAGTTCATCCTGCCGCTCCACGATCGTGATATTCGACATGTACCGTTTGCCCGAGCGCAGCATCGCGCGCTCGTCCCGATCCTTCAGGACCGCTTCAAGCCAGCCTTCCGGCAGCAGCGAGAGAATGAAGGGCGGCAACTTCCCGGGCGTGGTCTGCCGGATGAGCGGCGGCTTCACGTCCTCAATGGGGTTCCATCGCCACTCAAAGCCGTCATGGATCAGATGGCCGGCGGGCGTGCCGTGCCAGGCGACAATCAGGTCGAGCGCTGCTTCGTTCCTGGCCGGCGCGGCGGCCGGGCGGCGCCGGAGGAAACGCTCGGCATGCTCCCCTTCCCGGTACCACTCGTTCGCGCGCGCGAGCGCCCAGAGCGCGTCGGCAGCGCCCTGCGGGGTGGCATATTCCTCGATCAGCCGCGCCGCGATCGCTTCGCGCATGGTTTCATCGATGGAGGCGGCGTGCTCGCTGCGCAGACGGAACGCTTCAAGGAAGCGCTGCCGGATCGAGGAAGCCTCGATGCGGAACTCTCCCATGCCGTCATCGACGATGGCCGATCCGGTCGAAGGGTGTCCTGGCGCCTGGTTCTGGATAATCTCCAGCGCCCTGATACGGGTGCGCTGAATGCGCCGGCCGCTTAGAAAGAGGCGGCCGTCGCGCGTCGGCCCCAGCAAGGCGGCGCTGGCGGCAGATAGATAGGCATGCGGGTAAAGGTATCGGGCGATGCGGACCGCATGTTTGAGGACCGTCCCGTCGATGTCGTCACCGGAATCCACATAGATGCCCCGCATGAGCTGGACGAGCTTGCCAGTCTCCGCCTGGTAGTGGCTGCGGGTTTTGTCTATTGTTTCTCCAACGAGATGAAGGGTCATTCTAACTTTTCCGTATCTTAGATACGAGAAAGTTAGCATTTCTCAAGCCCGCCTGTCAACGACTCCTCTAACTTTTCCGTATATCAGATACGTGTTAGTTAGATTCCGTCGTGCCTCTGGGCGTCCACCCGACAGGAAGCTGTTCAGAGCCTATGGGCTCAAGCCTCTCGAACATCGAGGCACTTTTGTATGATGCAGCTGCGGACTTCGTACAACATGAGCGAATCTTCCAGGTGACAGGGGTTGGCAAGGCGATATGCCAGCCAACCTATCCGGCATTTCCCATATGGTCGGCGGATCCGTCCTTGGACAGCGCTCCCGAGGGGTTTTGCGAAAACGCGTAGATCCACTTCCGGAAGCCCGACCCTGATCCGGCTCCGCTTCCGACAAACCGCACGCGGTCGTCTCTCCCTTCAAATATCAGGTGGGTGGAGTCGCCAGTCCTCTGTTGACCAGAAGGTCCAGATACCTTGTCGCCAGGAATTGCACTGCCTCTTCGGCGTCCTGCGCGTCCCACTCATCAAACTCTGGATTACTGTTGTGTAACGCCAGAAGGTTCTGCGCGGTCTCCCTGGCGAATTGCTCGGCAACGCGGCGGGCTTCTTTATGGGATAAAGGACCTTTAGGTTGGTTGTCGTTCATGTTTATTTCCTTTCAAAAAAGGCACTATCAACCATCACGGATTAAGCTCTCAAATTCTTCAAGGTTACGCCGTTCAGAAGGGAATGGGTTTCGGGAAGCAATTTGCAAAAACACCGTCATCGCATCCACCGGCAATAATCGTCAGGGGCACTGCGCAGAGGTGTAAATCTGACCGCCATTATTGGTAACAGGGGCAAAAGGCCGGGCAACGGCGGATTGACGGCGGCGCGATGCGCGGTCGGGTGATCACGGTCTTGGTGCGGGTGCGACAAATCGAATCGGG
>Ga0307374_10012508_pt1 | contig 11887 bp, 11 predicted proteins | sample OX3MG_FD_202532 | JGI IMG/M metagenome (GOLD analysis project Ga0307374, IMG submission 202532) | Soil microbial communities from Risofladan, Vaasa, Finland - OX-3 | ecosystem: Environmental > Terrestrial > Soil > Coastal area > Acid sulfate soil | place: Finland: Risofladan, Vaasa | collected...
TCTATAAATTTCACTTTGTCTCAAAAGTTAAAACGTAATAATCTCATTATTCAGTATGTTGTTAAAAGAATATCCTCTGATTTGTACCGAAGAAATTATACTTAACGAGTTACTTTCGTATTTCAAGGTGTAATAATTTTTGTGCTTTGAAAATTTGCAGAGCGCTGCAATCGTATCGTTTGCCGCTACGCCTATATTTAGTGCGATAATCTCTTCGCTGTGCTCTTCCAAATAATTTTTTACATTTTCCAATGATTTTGCGGCAGTATTTTTTTGAAGATTTTCCTGCAGCAATGACCAGATTTTTTGTGCACCTGTATCACCCGGAACGGGCCTATTTAGTTTTACTCCTCTTATCGCTCCGTTGAAAACAAAACAATACTTACCAGCGATATACGGCTGGTTGTACGATATATTGCCTTTTTCTTTTGGAAATGTCGCGCTTCGCGCATGAACCGCCAGCATTTTCGTTTCAGGGATAGTTGAAAAAGTATCATTATCTTTCCAGATAGGCTGCAGTGATTTTTTTGACTGCCATTTATTTTTTTTATCCAGCCAGGCAACACCCCAGCCGTCTTCCTGCAGGTCACCATTCGGAGCAATAGCTTTTTCGCACGATGATGCAAATGTTTCCAGTAATCGTTGCGGCGTGAATTGTTTTTTTGAAGACGCGATAAGAAATCTGCACATTATTTGAATACCTCCCGCACAATTTTTATGACCGCGTCGACATCCTTTTCTTTGAAAGTGATTGGCGGCAGAAAACGAATCCCTGTCGCAGCGGTCGGTATGGTAAGAAGTCCCAGATCCTGCAGCTTTTTAATATACATGGTTGATGGTACCGTTAATTCCATGGCTATCATAAGCCCAGAACCACGGACTTCTTTGATAATCGGATGCTTTATAGTTTTCAACTGACTCAAAAAAAATCCACCCACTACATCCGCGTTTTTCAATAGCTTTTTCTTTTGAATGTATTTGATCACAGCTGCTGCTGCCGTACATGCAAGCGGATTGCCGGCAAAGGTACTGCCATGAGCTCCTTTTGGCATGAGATCTGCTATTTCCTTTGTCGCTGCCACAATCCCGAACGGCAGCCCATACGACAAACTTTTTGACAGACAGACAATATCAGGAACGATACCGAATTGTTCGGACGCAAGCCAGGTCCCTGTCCGGATAGCAGACTGTACCTCATCAAAAATCAGAAGAATATTTTTCTCGCTACAAAGTTTTTTCACTTGTTTGAGATAATTTTTGTCAGGGATAATCACGCCGCCTTCTCCCTGTATTGGTTCGAGTAGGACAGCTGCAGTTTCGTTTGAGAGGGCTTTTTTAAGCGCTGTCAGATCGTTAAATGGTACATGGGTAAATTCCGGCATTAATGGTAGGAACGGGGTGCGGTATTTTTCCTGTCCCGTCGCAGCAAGCGCTCCGAAGGTGCGTCCATGATAACTATTCACAGCAGCGATAAATTTTTTCTTTCCGGTTGCTGTCATTGCAAGTTTTAATGCCGCCTCGACCGATTCGGCACCGGAATTGGTAAAGATAATTTTGGAAAGCGTTTCGGGTAGGACACTTGTTATTTCTGAGAGAGCTTCAGCCCGCTTTTCGGAATAAAACGATTGATGCGTACTCGTCAGTGTTTCCAATTGTTCTGCGATCTGTTTTGCAATGTCAGAATTTCCATAGCCCAAAATAGTAACCCCAATGTTGGTCATGCAGTCGATATACCGTTTACTTTCGGTATCATAGACATATATCCCCTTCCCTTTTGCAAGAGCGATGCCTCTTTTCGGATAAAGCGTGACTTCGCTATTTTTTTCTATTGTTGCTATTTGATCATGTGTCAGTTTCATTGAATAAGCGTTCCTTTCTTGTTATGCAGAGCGTTTGTTATCGGCTGATTCGTTCTTCCGTCGCTGATGATTATTCGTTCTATCTTATTCTCGAGTGCCCACTTGCTGACAAGCAATTTCTTTTTCATCCTGCCTTTGGCATACATCAGGTATTCTTCAATTTCTGTTTTTTTAATGATCGGGATAACAGACTTGCTATCATTTACATCTTTAAGCATACCTTCGGCTTCAATGAGAAAAAGTAATGTATCCGCTTTGAGCTCTCGAGCAATATATAACGCTATTTTATCGCCATCCACATTGATGATTTCATTTTCAAATGACAGTACCGGCGGAGTGATAACAGGCACATAACTGTTTTTGATGAGTGTTTTCAGCAAATTTACATTTATTTCTTCAACAGTTCCGGTCATATCGTCTCTAATCACCTTTTTTTTACCATGTTCAACGGTAAGAATTGCTTTATGTTTTTTGCCACGTACCAACTTTCCGTCAAGCCCTGTGAGACCGACTGCGTTGATCCCAGACTGCTGGCATTTCGTGACGATCGTTTTATTCATATATCCCGCGTAGCTCATCAGCATTGTATCGATCATTTCCTGATCGGTATAGCGACTGGTTTGACCATCAACAGATGTAAGCAGTTTCTTTTTGATGCCGAGTTCTTTTATCAAATTATCAAAGACATAATTCCCCCCATGCACAATGATATAGGGCTCTTTGAGTTCTTTGAGATCTATAATAATATTGTCCAGATCAATTGTCTGTCCTCCGCCTATTTTTATAATGATCATAAAATGTTAATTTCCGCTCGACATCAAATGATAGATGTAGCGGGTCCTGCCCCGGGCTCCTCTCTTCAGTGCTCGTTGCTAGTGAAGCCATTCTAGAATTTTAATTTAGGTATGCTTCAACGCACTGCGCGCTGAAGAGAACTCTCCGCCCGTGCCACCCGCGTTTTGAATATCAAACCGGATGCAAGCCAACCGTTGCCAGGCCTGTTGTTTCTTCCCATCCTTTGCGGATATTCAGACATTGCACTGCCTGTCCTGCCGCGCCTTTCATGAGATTGTCAATTGCTGAGATGACCACAAGACGGTTTGATCCTTCTTCTTTTTCAAATCCTATTTCACACATATTGGTACCGGTAAGAATTTTGGGTTCGGGATAACGGTAGATCCCTTTTTGCTCTTTGACAATTCTGATGAACGGATTGTCTTTGGCGAATGCACGGTAAGTTATCCATATATCTGTTTCTGAGATATTGTCTTTGAGAATCACCTGGCATGTCGCGAGAATACCCCGTACAGCTTCAATGCCGGTCGCGGAGAAATGCACTTCCGGTGTCTTTTTTATGGTTAATTCCTGGATGATTTCGGCAGTGTGACGGTGTCCAGTCGGTTTGAATGATCGCATCACACCGCTTCTCTCGGCATGTTGAGATGCTGCTGAATCACTTTTTCCGGATCCGGAGGAGCCGGTTTTTGCTTCGATGAAAATCGGTTCACTAATGTTCAATAAATTATTTTTAACCAATGGATACAGCGCAAGGATACTTGCCGTTGCCATACAGCCGGGTGTTGCTATCAGACTGGCGGTTTTTAGTTTGTCTTTATATAACTCGGGCAGACCAAGGACTTTTTGTTTCAATAACTGCTTTTGCGTATGGGTGAAGTGATACCATTTTTCATAGTCATCAGCATTATTCAGCCGAAAATCTGCACTCAGATCGATGATGACTGCTGCTTTCTTTTTCAGATCTTGTATCATGTCGAAACTCTTCCCATGCGGGAGACATATAAAGAGAACATCAGAGTTTTTTAATTCTTTGAGAGAAACAAATTTGATGGGAAACGAACGGAGATTGGGATGGACGGTTTTTACAAGATTTCCCGCAAAGCGTTCGGAAGTTACCTGTTGTACTTCAACGTTTGGATGTTGAAGTAAGAGACGCAATAGTTCTCCCCCCGTGTATCCAGATCCTCCTAGTATTGAGACTGTTATTTTTTTCATATTTTTTTAAGCCTGCTTGCTGATAAAGCTTACCATGTAGTCAGCGATATTTTTTTCGGTAGTCGTTTGTAGTCCATGGAATTCCGGTGTGCTGTTGATTTCCAGAACTTCATATCCATTTTCAGTTTCAATAAAATCAATACCTGCAATATCAATTGAAAAAATTTCCAAGATTTTTAGTACAAGCTTCTCAAGAGAAGCATCAATCTCGCATTTTTTTGCTACTCCACCCAGCGCCGTGTTGGTGATCCAGTGATCCGATTTCCGGTACATCGCGGCGATGGGTTCTTTGCCCACCGTTAATACCCTGATGTCTCGTTCTGGTTTATCACGATATTTTTGCAGATAAAATACTTGCTGATACGGATTGCCGAGTGCTTCTTTATGTTCAATGATCGTTTGGAGGGAATCTTTGTTATCGACTTTTGCTATTAGTCTCCCCCAGGATCCCATGATGGGCTTTACAACAACAGGATATGTGAGGAGTTCGGCTGCATGAAATGCCTGCTCAAGTGAAAAGACAGTATACGTCTTTGGCATCGGTATCTTATTTTTTTGGAGCACCCAGGTACTTATCGCTTTGTTATTACAAAGCCTTGTTGCTTTGGAGGAGTTAATTGTCCGTAGCCCACATGTCTCAAAATATTTTAAAATTAACTCTGAACGTACCTGACCGATTTCCCGGTTGAATACGAGATTAACTTGCGGCTTGTTACCGCCGTTGAGCATAAGCTCTCTCGGATCAATCTGAATCAGATCAATTTTTGCTTTCCGAAAAGCTTCCAATAAAAATTTTTCTTCTATCCTCATTCGAGAATATACCATCCCAATCATATTTTTTTCGACTTATTCCCCCCAATCTTCCTGTGCTTCAGGTGCTTTTTCGATTTTGAACGGATTTGTGCCGGTGATCTCCAGATCAAGACTGCAGTCAGGGCACGAGATGACTTCACCTTTTTGTGCGTCTGCTGCTAGTTCTATTTCGGCATGACAATCAGGACAATGTGTCTGTTGTTTGTTACTCACGAAGCTCACCTCCCTTTATATCTAATAGAAATAGTATCAATGCCATTTGCGCCCACATTCTATTTTCCGCTTGCTGAAAAACAATCGACTGCTTGCCATCGATTACCTCCGTAGCTACTTCATTTCCTCGGTATGCCGGCAGATCATGCATAAATATGGCGTCTTTTTTTGCTAGTTTCATGAGTTTGGTTGTCACTTGATATGTTTTAAACGTATGCAATCTTTTTTCTTTTTCCTTCTCATCCCCCATGCTGACCCAGGTGTCCGTATAGACGACGTCTGAGTTTTTAATCGCAGTTTCTGGTTTGTTAGTCTCCAGAATTGACGCTCCAGTTTTCTTTGCCAATGTTTTTGCTTGGTCAACAATTTTTTTATTCATATGATAACCAGATGGTGCAGCACAAGAAAAATTTATGCCAAGAAGTGCAGATGCCAGACACAGTGAATGGGTTACATTATTTTCTCCATCTCCAATGAATGTTACCTGGAGTCCTTTCAAATCTCCTTTTACTTCCAGCATCGTGAGAAGATCTGCCAGTGTCTGACACGGATGTTCCAGATCCGAGAGCGCGTTGATGACCGGAACTCTTGAGTATTTTGCCAGTTCTTCAATTGCTTGATGTTTGAATGTCCGTGCCATGATAATTTCTCCCATGCGTGATGCAACATTTGCGATGTCAGATATTGATTCCCTGGTTCCCATGCCGATGTCATTGGGGCCAAGGTATACCGCGTGTCCGCCCAATTTGGTCATGCCGATTTCAAATGAAAGTCTTGTCCGGAGACTGGGCTTTTCAAAAATCATGATGAGGCTTTTATTGGTTAACGAGGCACCGAGTGTGCCAGATTTATTGAATTTTTGTTTGAGAGATTTGGCCAATTGCAAAATATCCAAAATTTCTTTGGACGAAAGATCGGATATGGAAATAAGATGTTTTTGTTTCATCATTTGTATCCGTTTATAATTTATCCATTTTCCCTACGAATTTTTAGAAAAATTACATAACTCTTCTGTTTATATCTTCAATTTTTCTAATTTTTTCGTGATAAAATTAGATTTTGTATATTGTATGGAAAATTCGTTTTTATGTCAATAGAAGCGGTTGTTTTATGTATGTCTTCTGTAACCAGTACGCTAACTGCTGTTCTAAAATTTTTAAGGACTTGTTGATAGTGTTTTTTTTCTGTATCAAGCATCTTGGAAAAATGCTCAAGCATCAAGTTGCCTGTCCCGCCGATATGGTTTGACTGCAGCATAAGCTCTGGTATATTTTTCTGCTCAACATGCTGCAGATCGTTCCCGACTTTTTGATATGCCGATCGGAACGGCATACCTTTGGATACAAGTTCCAGTGCTTGATGGGTAGCAAAAATTTCAGATGTTAATGATGATTCCAGTTTGGTTTTGTTCGGAATAAGATTGTTTATCAATAATGTCGTTGCTTTGATGCTGTCGTGTGTCAAATCCAAGCTCTCAAAAAACGGCTTTTTACTGTCTTGGAAATCTCGATTATAGCCTGAAATAAGATTGCTTGAAAGACTCATGATCTGTGTATAGTGACCGAGAAGCAGATGGAGTTTACTTCGCAAGAGTTCCGCGACATCGACATTTTTCTTTTGCGGCATGATACTGCTGCCCGAATAGAGGTTTTCAGATACACTAAAATAATTAATTTCTGAAGAAGTAAAAAATAAGACATCGGTTGCAAATTTATTAATATCAATAAGTATTGCCGATAACGCAGCAATGATCTGCGTCTCTATTTTTCCCCGTGAATTTTGGGAATAAATCGGATTGATCTGGACTCTCGCAAATCCCATCAAATCTGCCGTATATTGCCGGTCAAGCGGCAACGGGACACCATACCCTGCTGCAGATCCGAGAGGAGATTGATCATTTAATTCGTATGCGGTTTTTAACGCGGTAAGATCGTCCAGGAGTGCTTCTGTGAATGCGCTTGCCCACATGCCGACTGTTGACGGCATTGCTTTTTGCATATGCGTAAATCCCGGCATAGCCATCGATTCATACTTATTTGCAAAATGTTGGAAGCTCTCAGTAAGTTGCATGACATCTTCCCAGATGGCAAGCAATTTGTCTTTGCTGTACAATCTCAATGCTGTAAGGACTTGGTCATTTCGAGATCTTCCTGTATGAATCTTTTTTCCTATGTCTCCGTATTTTTCTATGAGGAAGTTCTCAATTTTGGTATGGATATCCTCATCTCCAGCTTCCAATATGAATTGATTTTTTTCTGTTAACGTAAGGATTTCCTTTAGCCCTTCGGTAAGAAGTTTAAGTTCATATGCAGAGAGAATACCTATTTTTTTCAGCATTTTTGCATGAGCAAGGGAACCATAGACATCATAAACGATCAATTTCTGATCCAGCAGCAAATCATCCTTGGTTTCAAAGGTTTCAATAAAAGTATCAAGCATTTGTGTATTTTTTTGCCAAAGTTTTTTCATATGTTTATTAAGGTCTCCGCCCTTTCGCGTTCGCTCAGTGCGTTGCGTCCATAATATTTACCAATAGACGCAAAAAAAAGCCCTTGTAAATCTCCAAGACATGCTTAGAAACTTACAAGGGCCCAATTTCTGGACGGTACCACCTTGTTTATTAGCTCATTATAGCTGTCCTTTCGGACACTATGATGTGACAAAATTGTTGTGTCCCATCAAAAAACCACCTTTCGGTGGATTACAGTTTATAGCTAATGCTCATTATCTGCGCTCCGTTACCGACACGCTTTGTCGTATTTTTACGGGTGACTTCCGGCTTAGTAATGCTTGTTTAAGGCTTTCTCCTAAGCAGCGCTTCGATACACTCAGCATCGAGACTCGTACCCTGCGGGGAACTTTTTATCCTACGAAACTTTATGGGAAGTAGGACAAACGCTTTTATAGATTAAAACTATTGTAACACAAAGAATTTTTATTTGTCAAATTTTGTCAAACCTATACTGTAATGAAAATTTGTAAGTAACAGAAAGAAATGCTAATTATCACTTTCAGCATTTTCGTTCTCAGGCACATATGCCTCACCAGTTGCGTAAGTACGCTTCCCGTCAGAGTAAGTTAAACCTTCTTCAATAAACTTAGCAAAGATATATTGTACCGTTCTCGGACTCGTGCCATATTGAGTAGCTAATCGAATTGCTCCGGGTAGACGCGCATCAGGAGGTAGATGTGAAAGGAGTTCCCGCATACGTATCTCTACCTGCTTCACCATAGGTATATTTTCAGTTCCTACGCGTGTTCCAGCGTTGGTAGAACTGACAAGTCCTTCCTCTTGAAGTGTTTGATAAGCATCTCGTATTGGTCTCGTGCTTGTTCCTAAAATAGCTGCAAATTCCTCCTGTGATGGAAGACTGTCTCCTGCTTGTTGATATCTTATATATTCTCGCATGAGTGCTGCTATTTGTTCAGGAGATTGAATTATTATTGGTCGCATCGCATCTGTTACCGCAAGGTCATATACTAGTGTTCGCACTGAGGGTAAAGGTTCTCCGGCAGGTTGAGAAGCAAGACGTTCTCTTACAAATGATTCTATTTGTGGTCTGTCAGTCACTCGTTCACCTGCAATGTGTGTTCCAAGACGACCACCATGCTCCATAACTATTAATTGATCTTTACGTAGTTGATCATATGCCGTTCTAACCGAAGAATAAGTTGAGTGAAATAGCTGTACAAGTTGATTTATTGTTGGAAGCTGTTCTCCTCCATTTCGAGTCAGTATGTACTCTCGGAGAAATAACGCTATTTCTTGAGCAGATCTCACTGCTTCAGCAGATTTTTCTTCTTGCTGTCTATAATTGCGTAAGAATAAAGCAACTTGGCTAATTGGACTTATCTCTGCAACAGTAGTGCCTTCGACAAGTAGACTTTGTAACTCAGATCCTCGCAGTGCCATGTAAACACTTGATGAACTGGTGTCAAATTGTGAGGCCAAAACACTGTTGCCGGGAACTCTGTCTCCGGGTTTTATTGCCCCTATAGCAATGAGACTTATAATATGCTGTATAATCCTTGTCCTGGCAGGTACCAGTTGTTCGGGAGAAGGGCGATTTTCGGTAACAATGGTTCCTCTTTTTGTTCTTCCCAATATGAGTCCAGCTTCAGTGAGATTTCTGAATATTTTTTGTACTTCTCCTTGATTCAAATTATAGTCTTCAACCCATCTTCGCACCGTTGGAAGTCTATCACCCGGCCTCAGAATTCCAGCATCAATAGCTACTCGTATAGCCGTTTCAGCCTGTACCGTTAACGAAATTTCCCTATTTGGCTCATTGCGGACAACATAGGTACTAGCTGTTTCTGCATCTGGCAAATTCAGTGTAAAGATAAGGTTTGAAGCATGAAGATTTGCTACAGCTGACCTTGTTGCATCTGGATCATCGTGTGGATCTATTCCAAATAGTTCATCAAGATTATCAGGTAAGACAGATCCTCTGATCACTGTTGCAGGGGCATCCGTAATGATACGTTGGAGAATGGAAGTGATTTGATCTACAAGAGGAGGTGCGTTTTCAGCACGGTTCAAAGATGTATCCGCGAGTACCTCTTGAATTCTTTGTGCAACATTTATTCTTCCGTTTCCCTCGTCACCAGCAGCAGGTAGATGTTCTGGAGGAAGAGGTGTTCCTCTCCCCGCTCCTCCTGCAGCAGGTGTCGCCGGACGATCTGTTCCAGCTCTGCCAGGAGCATCTACAACGTCCCGATGATAGACCTCTTCACCGGCTGGTCTCTCAGCAGGTCTGTCCTGTTTTCCGGGCTGATCGCCTGGATCTTTTCCCGCATCTGCTCGTAGAGGAGCAGGTACCGGTTGTCTTCCGGCTTGATCTGTTCTCGCTACGCCGGATGAAGTTACCGGTTCCGCTTTAGGAAAAGGACTTGATCCGGGAGCTGGGATGGGGCCACGAACATGGACAGATCGTCTTACTCTTGGAGCTCTCCCAGGTGCAGGGGGAGCTTCTCTTGTGCCAGGTAACCAAGTGGCAAGATCTGCGCGTCTACCGTCACCAGATCCTCCTATTGGAGTACCCGGTTCTCTTGAAGGAGAGAAACGACTCAAAGCGCCAGTGGGTAATGCACCCTCCTTTATAAATCTCATAGTGTAAAATTATATCACAGTAGGTTTTTTATTCAAGGCTATTTGGTCTGTTTTTCTGTCGCGGTGATTAAGTTTTTCATGAGTATTGCGACGTTGCAGAATCTGACACATGAGGCAGGTGGAAAAGAAAATGTGAATTTTACCTGAGATTCTTTTCTTACGATTCTGGTTCTTTGATATAGGTACCAGAACCTTGCCGTATCTCTATTCGTCCCCTTCTTGCGAGGATCTTCATTGCTTCACGAACTGTGTTTCTGCTAACGTGATATTCTCCCATTAAATCCCATTCCGAAGGAAGTTTGTCTCCAGGATTGAGGTTGCCGGTTTCACAACGTATTAGTATATCATCAACAATCTTACCTTGAAGTGTTTGCCGGCGAGGTGCCAATTTGGTTGGTTTTTTCAAGACAAATGTTCCTTGACCGGGTACTTTATCAATTAATCCTTCGTCTGCAAGCGTTTGCATTGCTGCTCGGAGCGTATTTCTACTTACTCCTAGCGTATCAACAAGATCAGCTTCAGGTGGTATTTGGGTCCCTACTGGAAAAGTACCGTCAGCAATTCTGCCTCGTACCATATTTGCTGTAGCTCTTTGCAGTGTTATTCGTTTTTTATGAGGGATTGTGTCTCCTTCAGCAGGTCTTTCAGCGACAAATGTCCCTCTCCCCTGTAATCTCTCAATTAATCCTCTATCTTCAAGAATAACTAACCCTTCACGTACCGTGGTTCTATCATGACCAAATATCTCAGTTAAGACTGGTTCTGAAGGCAATCTTGTACCTGAGGGGAGTGTAGTAACGACTCTTTCTAAAGCGGCTCCAATTTGCCTATGAACAGGTGCCATAGTTTTTGAATAATCTAACGGATTTGCACGAATCGACTCTTCAATTAAATGTCTTACCTCTAAACTTTTACCAGGTTTATCTGCGGTGGTTTCTCCCCCTTGTGGACCTGTATCTCGTGGAGCATCTGTCCTGGCTGGTAGAGTTACAGCTCGTACGGGTCTTGCCGGATGATCTGCTCTAGTTCTGTCGGCTCCTCTATCGTCCTGAACAACTTCTCCTTTTGGTTCTTCAGGCCTTCGGGTATCCGGTCTGTCGTTCGCATTCGCTGCTTGACTGTCGGGTCGACCGCTGTCTTTTCCTGCGTTTGCTCGAAGAGGTGCTGGTGAAAGTTGCCTTCCGGCTTGATCTACCCGCGGAACCTCTTTTGCTTGAGCAGTTTCGCCTGGAGGCAAAGGAGATGATCTGGGAGATGGAGCAAGTTGCCCTCCCGAAGCTGGAACATGGCCACGAACATGGACAGATCGTCTTACTACCTGTATCCTCCCTGGCGGCAGCGGAATTTCATTGCGACCACTTCTAGATGTAAGATCTGTGCGTCTGCCATCGCCTGATCCACCCAATGGACCACCTGATTCTCTTGGTGCTGAGAAGCTACCCAGAGATGCATAAGGTAATGCCCCTTCCCCTATTAGTCTCATAGTAAAATTATGTCACAATAGATTTTTTATTTAAGGTTATTTAGTCAGTGTCTGCTTTTCCGTCGCTGAAAGAAGGTTTTCCATGAGCATTGCGACGTTGACGGGGCCGACGCCGCCCGGGGTTGGTGTGTAATATGATGCGATATCTTTGATCTGTTCTTCATCATAGTCTCCGTGAAGCTTATTATTTCCATCACGATTAATACCAACGCTGATGAGGATGACATCTTTTTTAATCATTTCAGGTATGACAGTCTCTTTTCTGCCTACTGCTGAGATTAGAATATCTGCTTGCTTGGTAATTTTTTGAGGATTTTCAGTTTTGCTATCAATCAGGTGAGGTATAATAGTCAGAGATTTAAGATGTTCAATTATTGGTCCGCCTCCTGTTGG
>Ga0307374_10012509_pt1 | contig 11887 bp, 10 predicted proteins | sample OX3MG_FD_202532 | JGI IMG/M metagenome (GOLD analysis project Ga0307374, IMG submission 202532) | Soil microbial communities from Risofladan, Vaasa, Finland - OX-3 | ecosystem: Environmental > Terrestrial > Soil > Coastal area > Acid sulfate soil | place: Finland: Risofladan, Vaasa | collected...
GCACCTAGACTCGGCCCATGAGCATCTACGAACCCCCGCTGCGCTCCCTCGCCGGAGATCCCACCAGTCTCGGCGACTACCGGGGCCAGGCCCTGCTGGTGGTCAACGTGGCGTCCAAGTGCGGCCTCACCCCCCAGTACGAGGGCCTCGAGCGACTGCAGAAGACCTACGGGGACAAGGGGTTCACCGTGCTCGGTTTCCCGTGCAACCAGTTCGGGGAACAAGAGCCCGGGTCCTCCGAGGAGATCGCCACGTTCTGCTCGGCCACCTACGGGGTGACCTTCCCCCTGTTCGAGAAGGTGGAGGTCAACGGCGACCGTCGCCACCCGGTCTACGAGGAGTTGGTGGCCTTCCCCGACGGTGAGGGTGAAGCGGGCGACATCCAGTGGAACTTCGAGAAGTTCCTGGTGTCACCGGCGGGCGAGATCGTGCGGCGTTTCCGTCCCATGGTGGACCCCGAGGCCCCCGAGGTCACGGACGCCATCGAGGCCAACCTGCCGGGCTGACGCCCCACAGGTCCGGCGACCGGGTCTACCCGGCGGCGATCCCGTGACGAGGGAGGAGCACATGTCGGGTCCGAGCGGCCGGGGCGAACCGGTCATCGAGGAGCTCACCGAGGTCTGGGCCTCCATCGTGACCGCGTGCGAGCAGTTGGACGACGAGCAGTGGAACCGCGCCACCGACTGTCCGGGCTGGACGGTCAAGGACCAGGTCTCCCACCTGATCGGTATCGAGCAGATGCTTCTGGGCGAACCGTCCCCGCCGCAGATCGACGTCGTGCCAGTGCACGTGCTCAACCCGTTCGGGGAGATGAACGAGGCGTGGGTGGAGGCCCGCCGTGGTGTGCCCGGGCCCGAGGTCCTCGCCGAGTTCGTCGCCGCCACCGATCGGCGGGTCGACGCCCTGACGGCCATGGACGGCGCACAGTTCGACACGGTGGGGTGGAGCCCGGTTGGCGACGTTCCCTACCGCGAGTTCATGGTCACCCGGATCCTCGACAGCTGGGCGCACGAGCAGGACATCCGTAGGGCGCTGGATCGGCCGGGGGGTCGCAACGGTGCCGGCGAGCGCGTGGTGCTGGACCGCTGCGAGCGGACGATGCCCTACGTGGTGGGCAAGCGGGTGGCGCCACCTGACGGCACGTCGGTGCTGTTCGCCGTGACCGGGGCCATGGGCCGCCACCTCCTGGTGGCGGTGGGCGGCGGGCGTGCGTCGCTACAGGCCGCGCCACCCGCCGATCCGCCCTCGGTGACCATCACCACGGATCAGGAGGCCTTCTGGCGGCGGTGCTTCGGGAGAGTGACGCCCGACGAGCTCATCGACTCCGGATCGGTGTCCGTCGTCGGTGACGGACCGCTCGGCCGGCGGGTGCTGGCCGCCATGGCGTTCATGACCTGACGCCCCGGGATGCGCCTTCACGGGACCCACCGGTCCCAGGGCACCGATGGGCCGGAAAGTCGGGGGTTCCCGTGCCGGTACACTCGGCTATCCGTATGCGAGCCACAGCCGCGCCCGAGGAGGGCAACAAGGTCCGTCTGTCCGTCGAGGTGGACGAGGCAGAGATGGACGAAGCCCTCGATGGTGTCATGAAGCGGCTGGCCCGCGAGGTCCGGGTCCCCGGGTTCCGACCGGGCAAGGTCCCGCGTCGGGTTCTCGAGGCCCGCATGGGCGGGGCCTCTGCACTGCGGGGCGAGGCCTTACGCGAGGCGCTCCCCGACTTCTACGCCCGCGCCGTCAGCGACACCGAGGTCGACCCGATCGACCGACCCGAGATCGACATCACCTCGGGCGACGAGTCGGGGGCGGTCTCCTTCGACGCCGTCGTGCTGGTCAGGCCGACGGTGGCCATCCCCGGCTACCAGGGCCTGGTGGTGACCCTCCCCGGCCTCGAGGTCACCGACGACGAGGTGGCGGCACAGATCGACCGTCTCCGGGCCACCTCGGGCGAGTTGGTCGAGGTGGCCCGTACCGCCCAGGACGGCGATCAGCTGACCATCGACATCCACGGCAGCCGGTCCGACGCGCCGGGGGAAGGGGACGACAGCGATCTCGACGCCGAGGACTTCCTCTACGAGTTGGGGAGCGGTAGCGTGGTCCCCGAGCTCGACGACCAGCTGCGCGGGGCCAAGACCGGCGACATCCTCGCCTTCGATGCAGCGCTCGGGGCGTCGGACCAGGCCGTGGCGTTCCGGGTTCTGGTCAAGGACGTGAAGGAGCTGGTCCTCCCCGAGGTGACCGACGAGTGGGCGTCGGAGGCGTCGGAGTTCGCCACGGCCGACGAGCTGACCGCCGACGTGACCGAGCGGCTCCGCCAGCGGCACGTCGTCCAGGCCCAGATGGCCCTCCAGCAGAAGACCGCCGAGGCCCTGGTGGAACTGGTCACCGAGGACATCCCCGAGCAGTTGGTGCTGGAAGAGCTCCGCGAGCGCATCCACGACCTCACCCACCGACTGGACTCCCAGGGCATGAGCCTGGGCCAATTCCTCGGGGCCACCGGACGCGACGAGCAGGAGTTCCTCGACGAGCTGCGTGCCGGGGCCCTCCAGAGCGTCAAGGTCGACCTGGCCCTGCGGGCCCTGGTGGAGGCGGAGGGCATCGAGGTCAGCGACGAGGAGCTCGACGAGGAGCTGGCCGCCATGGGCGAGCGCCTCGAGATGGGCACCGACGAGGTCCGCCAGCAGTTGGAACGGGCCGGGCGACTTCCGGCGGTACGCTCGGACCGGCGCAAGGCGAAGGCCATGCGCTGGCTGGTCGACAGTGTCGACCTGGTGGACGAGAACGGGGACCCCGTGTCGCGGGACGACCTGACGGTGAACCAGGGTGAGAACCAGGGTGAGGAGGACGTGCAGTGAGTGCCACGGAAGGAAGCAGAGTGATGGACGCACAGGCCTACAGCGTGCCGTGGGTGGTGGAGTCCACCAGTCGGGGGGAGCGGAACTACGACCTCTACTCGCGACTCCTCAGGGAGCGGATCATCTTCCTCGGGACGCCGATCAACGACACCGTGGCCAATCTGGTCTGCGCCCAACTCCTGTTCCTCGAGTCGGAGGAGGCGGACAAGGACATCCACCTCTACATCAACTCGCCCGGCGGTGACATCACGGCCCTGTTCGCCATCTACGACACCATGAAGTACATCAAGCCGGACATGTCCACCTTCTGCTTCGGCCAGGCGGCGTCGGCGGCGGCCGTCCTGCTCGGGGCGGGGACCCGTGGCAAGCGCTTCGCCCTGCCCCACGCCCGGATCCTGCTGCACCAGCCCTTCGGCGGCGTGGAGGGTCAGGCCAGCGACATCGAGCTCCAGGCCAAGGAGATCCTCCGCATGCGCGACCTGTTGAACGGCATGCTGGCCGACGACACCGGACAGACCAACGAGCGGGTCTCGAAGGACACAGACCGTGATTTCATCATGACGGCGGAGGAGGCCGTGGCCTACGGCCTGATCGACGAGGTCATCACGGCCCGGGACTCGATGCCCATGGAGGCCATGGGAGCGGCCTAGCCGGTCGGACGGGCGTGCCCGCGGCAACGACCCTCCGCGGTCGGACCAGCCGCTAGGGTTGTGTCACTGCATCGCAGGGTCGACCGCCGGAGACCTTGGACCGGGGGACGGCACGGGGGCAGCGAGTACCGGATGACGAGTGAGCAGCATGCACAGACGAGCAACTCAGGACCGCTGACAGAAGGACACGAGGAAGCGACGTGGCGAAGTTCGGAGACGGTGGCGATCTGGTGAAGTGCAGCTTCTGCGGCAAGTCGCAGAAGCAGGTGAAGAAGCTCATCGCCGGCCCGGGCGTGTACATCTGCGACGAGTGCATCGAGTTGTGCAACGACATCATCGCCGAGGAGCTGGCCGACACCACCGAGCTGTCCTTCGAGGAGCTGCCCAAGCCCAAGGAGATCTTCGAATTCCTGAACGACTACGTCATCGGTCAGGAGTATGCCAAGAAGATCCTGTCGGTGGCGGTCTACAACCACTACAAACGGGTGCAGGCCGGGAACAACGGCCCACACGACAACGAGGTCGAGTTGGCCAAGTCGAACATCCTCCTCCTCGGCCCGACCGGATGCGGCAAGACGCTGCTGGCCCAGACGCTGGCCCGCATGCTCAACGTTCCCTTCGCCATCGCCGACGCCACCGCCCTGACCGAGGCGGGCTACGTCGGCGAAGACGTCGAGAACATCCTCTTGAAGCTCATTCAGGCTGCCGACTACGACGTGAAACGGGCCGAGACCGGCATCATCTACATCGACGAGATCGACAAGATCGCCCGGAAGTCGGAGAACCCGTCGATCACCCGCGACGTGTCGGGTGAGGGTGTCCAGCAGGCGCTGTTGAAGATCCTCGAGGGCACCACGGCCTCGGTTCCGCCCCAGGGCGGACGCAAGCACCCGCACCAGGAGTTCATCCAGATCGACACCACCAACATCCTGTTCATCTGTGGTGGTGCCTTCGCCGGCATCGACACGATCATCGAGAACCGCATCGGGCGCAAGGGCATGGGCTTCCGGGCCGAGGTGCGCAAGGCGGCCGAGCGCGACGACTCCGAGCTCCTGCGCCACGTGCTTCCCGAAGACCTCATGAAGTTCGGGCTGATCCCCGAGTTCATCGGCCGGCTCCCCGTGGTCAGCGCGGTCTCACACCTCTACAAGGAGGCCCTGATCCAGATCTTGGTGGAGCCGAAGAACGCACTGACCCGTCAGTACAAGCGGACGTTCGAGCTGGACCACATCGAGTTGGAGTTGACCGAGGACGCACTCGAGGCGGTGGCCGAACAGGCCCTGCTGCGGGGGACGGGGGCCCGCGGGCTGCGGGCCATCCTGGAGGAGGTGCTGCTCGAGGTGATGTACGACCTGCCCAGCCGCACCGACATCTCCAAGTGCGTGGTGGACCGGGCCGTGGTGCTCGACAAGGTCCACCCCACCCTGGTGCCCCTCAACAGCCCCCCGGCCAAGTCCAGCCGCAGCCGCAGGGCCGCCTCCTAGCCGGCGACGGCCCGGAGCCTCCGGCCGTCGACCGCCGTCCGCCCGTCCCATCCGCGACCGTGCCCTTCGACGATCTCCCCGAAGCCCTGGCGTGGCTGGACTCCCACATCGACTTCGAGTCGACGACACCGACGAGGCGCGCCCTCCCGTCGCTGGAGCGGATGCGGGACCTGGCCCGTCTGCTGGGCGATCCTCAACAGGCCTACCGGTCCGTGCACATCACCGGAACCAACGGCAAGGGATCCACTGCGGCCATGGCCACGGCGCTGCTGGCGGCACAGGGGCTGACGGTGGGCACCTACACCAGCCCCAATCTGAGCCGGGTCAACGAGCGACTGTCCCGAAACGGCGAGCCCATCGACGACACCGCCTTCACCGACGTGCTCGAGGCACTGGCCCGACTGGAGCAGTTGATGGACGAGCCCCCCACGCGGTTCGAGCTGCTCACCGCGGCCGCGCTGGCCTGGTTCGCCGACGAGGCGGTCGATGTGGCGGTCGTCGAGGTTGGCCTCGGAGGCCGGTGGGACTGCACCAACGTGGTGGACGCCGAGGTGGCGGTGCTGACCAACGTCAGCTTCGACCACACCGAGGTGCTGGGTCCCACCCTCGAGGACATCGCGCGGGACAAGGCGGGCATCTTCAAGAAGGACTGCCGGGTGGTCATCGGCGAGACCGATCCGACCCTGGTGGACCTGCTGCGCCAGGCGGCGGACGACGTCGGCGCGGCAGAGGTGTGGGTCCGAGGCAACCACTTCGCCTGCACCTCCAACCGCCTGGCTGTGGGTGGGCGGCTTATCGACGTACGGACCCCCGCCGGTGCCTACGGGGAACTGCTGGTGCCACTGCACGGTGCCCACCAGGGGGACAACGCCACGGTGGCGCTGGCCGCGGTGGAGGCCTTCTTCGGGTCGCCTCTCCACGAGGACGTGGTCGAGGAGGCGTTCGCCTCGGTCCGGGTGCCCGGCCGCCTCGAAGTGGTGGGGCGACATCCATTGGTGGTGGTGGACGGGGCGCACAACGTGGCCGGCATGCTGGTGATGTCCCGATCGCTCGCCGAGGAGTTCACCGTCGATGGCGAGGCCCAGGCCGTTGTGGGCATGCTGACCGGAAGGGACCCGGTGGCCATGTTGGGGCCCCTGCTCGGCGCAGGCATCCGTTCGGTGGTGGCCTGTGCCCCCGACTCCCCCCGCGCCGTGCCGGCCCAGGTGGTGGCCGAGGCGGCGTCGGCTCTCGGAATGGCGGCCACCGTGGCCACCACCCCAGGCGATGCCGTGCGGGTGGCCGTGGGCCGTGCCGGCCCGGACGACCGGGTGGTGGTGTGCGGCTCGCTCTACGTGGTCGCCGAGGCCCGTCGGCTGCTGGTCCGGGACACCGCCTGAAGCTGGTCCTGGCCACCGCTCGGCCTTCCGACGTCGTGCCCGGCGCGACGGCCGGAGCGGTGTCGACTAGCCTGCGTCGCTCGTGGGACGAACTCTTGTCATCTGCAAGCCCGACGCCGTCGAACGCGGCCTGGTGGGCGAGATCGTCGGCAGGATCGAGCGCAAGGGCCTCGGCCTGGTGGCGATGGAGCAGAGGACCATCACCGTGGAGGTTGCCTCGGCCCACTACGCCGAGCACCAGGGCAAGCCGTTCTTCGACGATCTGGTCACCTTCATCACCCGCTCCCCGGTCGTGGTGATGGTGGTCGAGGGCCCCGACGACGCGTACAAGGTGGTGCGCAACCTGATGGGAGCGACCAATCCGGTCGACGCAGCTCCCGGAACCATCCGGGGCGACCTGGCCATCGAGCTGGGCGAGAATCTGGTCCACGGCTCCGACGCCCCCGAGTCGGCGGAGCGCGAGATCGAGCTCTTCTTCCCCGGCCTGGCCTGACTCGCGGGAGGACCGGCCTGACTCGGGAGGGGAATCGCCCCCTCCCGGAGGCCCGTCTCCGGTGGATGGCCTCTCTGACCTGGAGAATGCAACTCCGCACCTCGAGACGATCTGCAGGGCGACCTTGTGCCCAACCCCTGATTCCCGTAGCCTGATGGCAGATGCCGCTCGTACCGGAGACCCCGGAGCACGGCACCCAATCTGCACGGGAGCCCCAGTGCGGTCATTCGCACTCACCAAGTCCCGACCCGACATCGACGGAGGAGTGCATCTCTGATGCGCGACAACAGTTTCTCACTGCTAGGCCGAGACATGGCGGTCGACCTCGGAACCGCCAACACCCTGGTGTACGTCCGGGGCCGGGGCATCGTGCTCAACGAGCCCTCTGTGGTGGCGGTCAATGTGAAGGACGGGCGCCCCCTGGCCGTCGGGGCCGAGGCCAAGCGGATGATCGGCCGTACGCCGAGCCACATCCAGGCCATCCGACCGCTGAAGGACGGGGTCATCGCCGACTTCGAGATCTGCGAGAAGATGCTCCGTTACTTCATCCACCGGGTCCATCAGCGACGCTTCGCCAAGCCCCGCATGGTGATCTGCGTCCCCTCGGGCATCACCGGGGTGGAGCAGCGGGCGGTGATGGAGGCCGCCGAGTACGCCGGGGCCAGGAAGGCGTACATCATCGAGGAGCCGATGGCCGCGGCCATCGGAGCCGGACTGCCGGTGCACGAGCCCACCGGCAACATGGTGGTGGACATCGGCGGTGGGACCACCGAGGTGGCGGTCATCTCCCTGGGGGGCATCGTCACCAGCCAGTCGATCCGGATCGGCGGCGATGAGCTGGACGAGGCCATCGTGTCCTTCGTCAAGAAGGAGTACAGCCTGGCCCTCGGCGAGCGCACCGCCGAGGAGATCAAGATCGCCCTCGGCTCGGCCTACGAGCTCGAAGAGGAGCTCCACGCCGAGATCCGTGGCCGAGATCTGGTCACCGGCCTGCCCAAGACCGTGGTCATCTCCACGCAGGAGATCCGCAAGGCCATCGACGAGCCGGTGTCGGCCATCGTCGACGCGGTCAAGGTGACCCTGGACCGCACGCCGCCGGAGCTGGCCGCCGACATCATGGAACAGGGCATCGTGCTGACCGGCGGCGGCGCCCTGCTGCACGGTCTCGACAGCCGGCTCACGCAGGAGACCGGCATGCCGATCGTGGTGGCCCGCGACCCCCTCAATTGCGTCGCCATAGGCAGTGGGCAGTGCCTCGAGGAGTTCGAGGCCCTCAAGCAGGTCCTCATCACCTCGTCGGCGCGCTGAACGACCGGAGGGCTCGGCTCCTGTGGCGCCGCCGCGGCGCTCCCGCCGACCCCGCACCACCCTCCTGATCCTGGTCCTGGCCTCGATCACCATCATCACGCTGGATGCCCGAGGCGGATTCCACCGGATCACCTCGGGGGTCAGGACCGTGGCCTCGGACGCATTCGCCCCGGTCCGCTCCGGCGTGGACGACATCATCGAACCGGTGGGCAGCTTCCTGGCCGGCGCGGTCCACTACGGCGCAGTTCGCCAGCAGAACCAGAAGCTCCAACAAGAGATCGACCAGCTGCGTTCGCAGCAGACCGCCCAGGTCGACACCGAGCAGCGGCTCAAGCAGCTCAGCGCGCTGCTCCACCTGCCCTTCGTGGGGAACCTCGAGCAGGTCCCGGCCGAGGTGACCAACGTCGGCACCAGCGACTTCGCCGCCACCATCGACATCAGTGTCGGCCGGGACGACGGGGTCCAGCTCAACATGCCGGTCGTGGGGATGGGTGGCCTGGTGGGCCAGGTGGTGGAGGCTCATCACACGACAGCCACCGTCCGACTCATCACCGACGGGCAGTCCCAGGTCGGCGTGCGGTTCGGACCGGGAGCGAACTCTCTGGCCGTGATCAGCGGCCATGGCCCGGGCAGACCCCTCAGCGCTTCGCTGGTCCCCACCAACACCCCCCTGGCCGCCGGGCAGACCTTCGTCACCAGCGGTCTGCCCAACGCCGAGTTCCCCGGGGACATCCCGGTGGCCAAGGTGGTGACGTCGGCCAACGGGGTCACCGCCTCCCAGGAGTCGGTGACCCTGGAGCCACTCGTCGACCTGGCCCACCTCCGGTACGTGTCGGTGCTCGAGTACGGGCCGTCGTCGTGATCCGCCGGGCCGTCATCGAGGTGCGGGCCCGGTGACGGCACGTGAGGCGGCCCGGGTCACCCTCGTCGTGACCCTGTTCGTGACGGTCCAGAACACGGTCATGTTGGACCTCCACGTAAGAGGGGTCAATCCCGACGTCATGGTCCTCCTCCCCATCGTCGCCGGCCTCATCGGCGGCCCAGGCACCGGAGCGTCCATGGGCTTCGGGGCCGGCCTGGTGGCCGACCTGTTCCTCCCGACGCCGTTCGGGCTCTCGGCGCTCGTGGGCTGCATGATCGGATTCGCCGTCGGGGTCACGACGCTGGCCCTGGACCGCACCGCCGGGTGGCTCCCGCCCGTGGTGGCCTTCGGGGCCAGTGCCATCTACGAGGTGATCTACGCCGTGCTGGGGTCGGTCCTCGGTCAGCCCCAGATGATCCACGTGGACCTGACCCGGATCGTCCTGGTGGTCTCCGTGGTCAACGCCGTGCTGGCCCTGCCGGCGCTGCGCCTGGTGGGCTGGGCCCTTCCCGCGGCGTCGACCGAGGGCGTGCCCACGTCCACGGTCTCCTCGGGGAGCCTCCGGTGACCCTCGGGCGGGGCCGCGTACCCAAACCGGCCAAGGCTTGGGATACTGGCACCCCGTGAGCCGCTCCCTGCGCCACCCGTTCAAGGGCTCGCACCACTACCTCCGGGCCGGGAGGGACCGGGGTCCGCGACGCAAGAAGCCCAGACAGCCCCGGATGCGCCAGAGCCGCTTCTCGATGGAGGCCATGCTGGACGCCCCCGACACCAGCTCCTCCCGGCCCGGACTCCGGCTGCGGGTCGCCGGGCTCGTCGTGGCCGCACTGTTCGCCCTGCTGGGGCTCCGCCTGTGGGCCCTGACCGTGCTGCAGGCCCCGGCGGCGGCCCAGGCCGTCTCGGTCAACCAGATCCGCACCGTTCCCATCGATCCGACCCGGGGCCTGATCCTCGACCGCAACGGGAATCCCCTGGTCGGCAACCAGGTGGTCCAGCAGATCACCCTGTCCCGGGCCGCCGCCCTCGATCATCCCCAGGTCATCGGCCATCTGGCCGCGCTCATCGGCCAGACCACCCAGCAGGTGCAGGCCACCATCGCCGACCCCCGCTACAGCCCGTACCGGCCGGTTCCGGTCCTGACCGGCGGCACCTCTCCGGCGGCGCAGAACCAGATCCTGTCGGACATCCTCTACATCAGCGAGCACCAGGTCGACTTCCCCGGCGTGTCCTCGGTCCAGACCACCGAGCGCACCTATCCGCAGGGTGAGCTGCCGGGGCCGGCCCAGGGCGAGTATCCGGCCTCCCAGACCCTCGGGTACGTCTCGACCATCAATTCCGCCGAGCTCAAGGCCGACGCGGCGAAGGGGTACCAGGCCGGCGACGCCTACGGCCAGTCCGGGCTGGAGTACCAGTACGAAACACAGCTGCGGGGGACACCGGGGACCCAGGACCTCGAGGTGACGCCCCAGGGCCAGGTGGCCGGAACGGTCAAGACCACCCCGGCCACAGCCGGTGACAACGTGGTCACCAACCTCGACACCAACCTGCAGCAGGTGGCCGACAACGCTCTGGCCGCCCAGATCCTCAATCTGCGCAAGACGTACGACAAGCAGTGCAACTCCAACACCGGCTGCTACCCGGCGGCCACCGGCGGGGCGGTGATCGTGATGAGTCCGCAGACCGGCGCGGTCTACGCCATGTCCTCCTACCCTTCCTACAACCTGTCCGAGTGGGTGGGGGGGATCACCACCGCCCAGTACGCCGCCCTCTCGTCCCCGGCCAGCAACGAGCCGCTCATCAACCGGGCCATCAACGGTGTGTACACGCCCGGGTCGACGTTCAAGCTCAACACGGCCACGGCCGCCCTCCGGCTGGGTCTGTGGACTCCGACCCAGCTCTTCCACGACACGGGCACCTATACCGCGCCTGGGTGCCAGTACCAGAGCACCACCTGCACGCTTCACAATGCACCAGGTGATGGAGCCCTGGGCTACATCGACATGTCCACCGCCCTCACCGCATCGGACGATGACTTCTTCTACAACCTCGGCGCGCAATTCTACGATGCACGGTCGACGTACGGGCCGACCGCCATCCAGGACCAGGCGGCCCAGTACAGCCTCGGGCAGCTGACCGGCATCGACCTTCCCTACGAGACCCAGGGCCGGGTCGACAGCCAGGCCGAGCGGCTCAAGCTCCACGCCCTCAGCCCGACGGGCTTCCCCAACACCACCTGGTACACCGGTGACAACATGGAGATGGCCTTCGGCCAGGGGGCCACGGCCATCACCCCCGTCGAGCAGGCTGTGGCCTACTCCACCTTCGCCAACGGGGGCACCCGCTACGCCCCCCAGGTGGCCGCAGCCATCGTCTCCCCTACGGGCCAGGTGGTCAAACGGGTCACCCCCCAGGTCGTCGGTCACGTCTCGCTCAGTCCCGCCAGCTACCAGTCGATGCTCACCGGATTCGAGGGCGTGGTGAACCGGGGTCCGCCGAACGCCGGCACGGCCTACGGCATCCCCGGCCTGGCCAGCTTCCCGGGGGGACTGGCCGGTAAGACCGGGACGGCCGACACCGAGCCGGGGAAGGAGCCCACCGCCTGGTTCGTGGGGTGGGGACCGACGGCGTCGGCGGCCCAGTACGTGGTGGTCTGCGTCATCGACCAGGCCGGCTACGGTGCCACGGCAGCGGCGCCGGTGGTCGCCCAAGTCTTCGACTACCTCGCCACCCACCCGATCGGCCCGGCGGTCATCCCCCCAGCTCAGAAGGTATATCAGGCCACGCAGGGGATCGGGTTGCCCGTCTCCACGACGACCACCACGCCACCCTCGGCGGGGTCTGGATCGACCACCTCGAGCA
>Ga0307374_10012510_pt1 | contig 11887 bp, 8 predicted proteins | sample OX3MG_FD_202532 | JGI IMG/M metagenome (GOLD analysis project Ga0307374, IMG submission 202532) | Soil microbial communities from Risofladan, Vaasa, Finland - OX-3 | ecosystem: Environmental > Terrestrial > Soil > Coastal area > Acid sulfate soil | place: Finland: Risofladan, Vaasa | collected...
GGCGCCATGACGTGGGCGCGGGCCGCCTCGAAGCGGTCGTAGAGCCCTCCGCCCGGCGCGGCGACGCCGGCGGCGGCCATGACCGCCTTGGACTTGGCCTTGTCCATGGCCAGCGCCGAGGCGAGCACGCCGGAGTGGGTGTAGGGAAGGCCGAGCGTCTCCAGTACGCCCTGGACGCAGCCGTCCTCGCCCCAGGCGCCGTGAAGAGCGTTGAAGCAGACGTCGGGCTTCAGCCGGGAAAGCACCCCGGCGATGTCGCGGCCGGCGTCGATGCGGCTGACCTTGGCGCCCAGCCGCTCCAGCGCGCCGGCGCATTCGCGGCCGGAGACGAGGCTGACCTCGCGCTCCGAGGAGAGCCCGCCCAGGAGGACGGCGACGTGGCGACCGGCGAGCGGCTGAGGCATGTCCGCCTCCTCTGCCCGACTCGGGCGCGGCTGTTAAGGGGCGCTCGCGCCGCGTCCGGCGCCGCGCTAGACCCGAGCGGGGCGGCGCCGCTCCACCCGCATCGGCAGGCCGCCCCTGGGCCGAATGGTGACGCGCTGCTGGATCTCCACCCGATAGCCAGGGCGCAGCCGCAGCCGGAAGCGCTGGGCGAGGCAGGCCAGGATCAGGGTCGCCTCGGTCATGGCCAGCACCTGGCCGATGCAGACGCGCGGACCGCCGCCGAAGGGCAGATAGGCGAACCGCGGCCGGCTGGCGGCGGGCTCGGCGCCGAACCGGTCCGGGTCGAAGCGCTCGGGACGGTCCCAGAGCGTGCGATGGCGATGCAGCACCCACGGCGAAATCAGGATGGTGCTGCCGGCCTTGATCTTCTGGCCGGCGATCTCGTCGGCCGCCAGCGCCACCCGCGCCGAGAGGCCGGGCGCGGGCGGATAGAGGCGCATGCATTCCTCGATGATGCGCCGGGCGAGGACCAGCCCGGGCAGATCCGCCTCGCCTGGGGCGCGCCCGCCGAGGACCGCGTCCAGCTCCTCGTGCAGGCGCGCCTCCCATTGCGGCATCAGCGAGAGCACGTACCAGACGAAGGTCATCGCCGAGGCGGTGGTCTCGTGGCCGGCGACGAAGATGGTCAGCACCTCGTCGCGGACCTCGCGGGGGGTGAGGCGGGCGCCGGTGTCTTCGTCCAACGCTGCGACCAGGCGCCCGAGCAGGTCGAGGCGGCCGGGATCGGTCCTGCGGGCCTCGATCAGCCGCGCCAGGGCGCCGTCCATGGGGGCGAACATCTCGCCCATGATCCGCTCCTTGGCCGCCAGCCGCATCGGCCCGATCACCGGCAGTATGTCGAGGAGGTTGAAGTCGAACGCCGCCTCCTGGCTCTGCTGCAGCGCCAGGCCCGTGGTCCCGGTCATGCCGGCGGCGTCGGCCGAGAACATGGTGCGAGAGATGATCTCGAGCGTCAGGCCGGTCATCTGCTCCGAGACGTCGACCTCGGTCCCATCGTCGAGCCCGGCCCAGCTGTCGCCGAAGGCGCTCGCGGCCTCCGCCATGGTCGCGGCATAGCCCGCGACGCTGCGCGGATCGAAGGAGGGCGCCATGATCCGGCGGTGGGTGCGCCAGGTCTCGCCGTCGCTGGAGAGCAGGCCGTCGCCGAAGAGCGCCCGGAAGATGCGCCGCTCCAGCGGCGTCTTGGGATAGTTGGCGACATTGTCGAGCAGCACCCGCTTCAGCCCGGCCGGATCGTTGACGAGGAAGGTGGGGCCGAGGATCGAGGGCGAGCGCCAGATCGGCGCCTCGTAGGCGGCGGCCGGCAGCGCCTCGAGCGGGTTGCGCCGCCCACCCGACGGAAACCTGCGCGCCCGCGCCGGCGGCGGGCCGACGCCGACGAGCCCGCCCGGATCGCTTGCCTCGACGACGCTCATCGACCCTCTCCTCCCGACGCGCTCGCCATTCTGGACCGCGACGGCGCGGCGCACACCTTAATTGCGGTTCACGCCCCCGCGCGCCAGGAGGCGGCTTCAGGGCGCGGCTGCAGCGAGCGAAGGCGGCGGCGCGGGATTTCGGCAGAGCCAGCGCACCTGGTGGGTGTCGATGGGGTTGTCGACCCAGCCGGTGATGGCCGGATTGACGAGTTCGTGGCTGGCGATGAAGTAGAGCGGCGCCACCGGCGCATCGGCAAGCAGCATGGTCTCGGCGGCGCGCATGTGCTGGGCGCGCACCGCCGGATCGGCGGCGGCCAGCGCCGCGTCGAGCTCGGCGTCATAGGCATGGTTGACGTAGTCGCCGTAGTTCTGGCCGCCGGTGTCCGAGCGCGCGAGGTCGAGATAGACCATCGGGTCCTCCGAGAGCCAGCCGGCGTCACCCACCTGGAAGTCGTGGACCTCGTATTCCTGATAGGCGACCTGGACGTCGTTCTGCTCGAGCTGGGCGTCGACGCCCACGGAACGCCAGTCCGCCTGGACCGAGGGCAGGAACAGCATCGGATCGGCGCTGTTGCGGTGCTTGACCACCAGCTTCAGGGGATGTTGCGGGCCATAGCCGGCGGCGGCGAGCAGACGGCGCGCCTCGGCCTGTCGCCGCGCCAGGGGCCAGCTCGCCCAGTAGGCCCGCGGACCGTGCGGATAGCCGGCCATGCCGCGCGGCACGAGGCTATAGGCCGGCGTCTGGCCGCCGCGCAGCAGCTTGCCGGTGATGAACTTGCGGTCGATCGCCATGGAAAGCGCCTGGCGCACCCGCACGTCGCGCAGCGCCGGGACGTCGAGGTTGAAGACCAGGTAGGTGACGCCCCACTCGGGAGCCACCCGCAGATAGCTGGCCATGCCGCTGCGCCGCAGGAACGCCAGCCGGTTCGACTGCACCACGGTGGAAAGGTCGAGTTCGCCGGAGCGGACGCGCCGCTCGTTGGAGATGGCGTCGGCGCTCGGGAAGAAGTCGACCTCGCCGTAGCAGACGTGGGCGGCATCCCAGAACCTGGGGTTCTTGCGCAGCACCACCTTGTCGCCGAGGCGCCAGCTCACCAAGGTGTAGGGTCCGTCGCTGACGTAATGGCCGGGCCTGGTCCAGGCGTCGCCCCAACGCCGCACGGCCTGGCGTGGCGCCGGCCACAGCACCCGCGTGGAGGTGTAGATCAGCAGGTTCGGCCAGGGGTGCGCCAGATGCAGCACCAGGGTGCGCGGCCCCTTGGCCTCGATTCCGGCCGCGCTCGCCGGCAGCTTGCCGGCGTTCACCGCTTCGGCGTTCTTCAGGATCGGATAGAGGATGAAGGCCGAGAACGACGCCGTCCTGGGGTCGAGCACGCGGCGGACCCCATAGACGAAATCGGCCGCCGTCACCGGGGTTCCGTCCGACCACAGGGCCTTGCGCAGATGGAACGTCCAGGTGAGGCCGTCGGCGCTGGTGGTCCACGACCTGGCGACGCCGGGCATGGGCCTGCCGGCCGCATCGCGCGTGGTCAAACCGACGATCATCTCGCTGACGATCGTGTTCTCCCAGACGCCGTCGATCTGGGCCGGATCGAGCGACGCCGGCTCGGCGCCGTTGCCATAGAGCAGGCACAGCACGCCGGCCGGACAGGGCGGACGGCCGCTGGCGCCCTGGCAGGCGAAGAGAACCGGGGCCAGCATCAGCACGCCGGCAAGCACGAGCGCCAGCCGGCGCAGGTCGAAGGTCGGCGCCTCGTCAGCCCGCGCGGCCAATGCGTTTGATCTCCCACTCCAGCTCGACGCCGCTCCTGGCCCTCACGTCAGCGCGCACCGCCTCGCCCAGACTTTCGAGATCGGCCGCCGTGGCCGCCCCCCCATTGATCAGGAAGTTGGCGTGAAGGGGCGAGAACATGGCACCGCCAAGGGCCCTGCCGCGCCATCCGGCCGCATCGATCAGCTTCCAGGCGCTCTCGCCCGGCGGGTTCCTGAAGGTGGAGCCGCCGGTCTTCTCACGGATCGGCTGGGTCTCCTGCCGGCGCGCGGTGATCTCGGCCATGCGCGCCTCGATGGCCTCGGGCGCATCCGGGCGGCCCTGGAACACCGCGCCCAGCCAGATCACCTCGCCGTCCGCCAGCGCGCTGGTCCGGTAGCCATAGCCCAGGTCCACCAGGGTGAAGGCGCGTTGGGCGCCCCGCCGGTCCACGCCCCAGGCAAGCGCCAGCACGTCCTTGGTCTCGGTCCCGTAGCAGCCGGCGTTCATGGCCAGCGCCCCGCCCACGGTCCCGGGAATCCCGGCGTAGAACTCCAGCCCGGCCAGCCCCGCCTTGGCCGCGGCGCGCGCAATGGCGGTGTCGAGCGCCCCCGGCCCCGCCACCAGCCGCGCCTGGGCGCGATAGACCTCGATCTCGGCGAAGGCGCGCCCGGCCAGGCGGACGACGACGCCCTCGACGCCGCCGTCGCGCACGATCACGTTGGAGCCGACGCCGAGGGCGAGGCGCGGCACCTCCTCGGGAAGGCCCTGGAGGAACTGGATCAGGTCGGGCGCATCGGCCGGCAGGAACAGCGCGTCCGCCGGCCCGCCGACCCGCAGCCAGGTATATGGCGCGAGCGGCGCGTCGAAGATGAGCTTGCCGCGGACGGGGGGCAGGTGGTCGCGCCAGCCCATCATCGCCCACTCGTCGCCAGGGCCTCGAGCTGGGCCGGGAGGGCGTGCGCCCAAGCGGTGATGTCGCCGGCGCCCAGGCAGATCACCAGATCGCCGTCGTGCGCCTCCTCGGCCACCAGCGCCGCCAGATCGGCAGGCGAGGCCAGCGCCAGCACGCGCCGGTGCCCGTGACGGCGCAAGCCCTCGATCAGGGCGTCGCGGCCGACGCCGTCGATGGGCGCCTCGCCGGCGGCGTAGACGTCGGCCACGATCACCACGTCGGCATCGTTGAACGAGCGGCAGAAGTCGTGGAAGAAGTCGCGCAGGCGGCTGAAGCGATGCGGCTGCACCACGGCGACGACGCGTCCATTGGTCACCGCCCTGGCCGCCTTCAGCACCGCGGCGATCTCCACCGGGTGATGGCCGTAGTCGTCGATGACGCGCACTCCGCGCGCCTGGCCGGCCAGGGTGAAGCGCCGGCGCACCCCGCCAAAGCCGGCCAGGCCCTTGCGGATCGCCTTTTCCGGCGCGCCGAGTTCGCGGCCGATGGCGATGGCGGCGAGCGAATTGAGCACATTGTGCTGGCCGGCCATGGGCACGGTGACGTCGCCGAGCACGGTCTTGGCCCCGCCCGGCCCGTCGATCAGCACGTCGAAGGTCGAGCCTTCGGCGCCAATCCCGATATTGAGCGCCCGGATCTCCGCCTGCGGATTGGTCCCGTAGGTGATCAGCCGGCGGTTCTCGATCTCGGCGGCCATCTCCTGCACGTCCGGATCGTCGATGCACACCGCCGCGAAGCCATAGAAGGGGATGCTCTCGGCGAAGCCGCGGAAGGCGCGCTTGACCGCGTCGAAGGTCTCGTAATGGTCGAGGTGCTCGGGATCGATATTGGTGACCACCGCGACGGTGGGCCGCAGGCGCAGGAAGGTGCCGTCGCTCTCGTCGGCCTCGACGACGATCCAGTCGCCGGCGCCGACCTTGGCGTTGGCGCCGTAGGCGTTGATGACGCCGCCGTTCACCACCGTCGGGTCGAAGCCGGCGGCGTCGAGGATGGCCGCGACCATGGAGGTGGTGGTGGTCTTGCCGTGCGTGCCGCCGACGGCGATCGAATATTGCAGGCGCATCAGCTCGGCCAGCATCTCGGCGCGGCGGACCAGCGGGATGCGTGCGGCCCGCGCCGCGGCGAGTTCGGGATTGCCGTCCTTGACCGCGCTGGTGAAGACCACCGCCGAGGCGCCGACGACCTGCGCCGCGTCATGGCCGATGAAGACCTTCGCGCCCAGCTTCTCCAGCCGCTCGGCATTGGCGCTGGCGCGCAGGTCTGAGCCCTGCACCTGATAGCCGATCCGAAGCATGATCTCGGCGATGGCGCTCATGCCGATGCCGCCGATGCCCACGAAGTGCACCGGACCGAGGTCGAACGGAACGGGCCGCCGGTTCATGCGTGGCTGCTTAGCCGAACCGGACGGCGCTTCCTACTCTCGCGGGTTCGGGCCCTTGCCCGCGCCGGCGAGGCCATGATAATGAATGAACCACTCATTTTAATACTGGAGCAGTTCGATGCTGGAGGTCGCCGCCGTGGACGCGCATGCGGCCGAAGACGCGGCGTCGATCGCGCCGGCCGACGCGGCGACGCAGTCCAGCGCCGCAGCGGCGCCGCGGCTGCTCTACATCGACAACGTGCGCTGGGTGATGATCACGCTGGTGCTCGGCATGCACGCCGCGGACACCTACAGCCCTCTGGGCAACTGGTACTATCAGGACCATCCACGCCTCGGTCCCGCCAGCACGCTCTTCTTCGTCACCTTCCAGGCCGTGTTGCAGGGCTTCTTCATGGCGCTGCTGTTCTTCATCGCCGGCTATTTCGCCGCGGCCTCGTATGACCGGAAGGGGCCGCGGGCCTTCATGGCCGGGCGGCTCTACCGCCTGGGACTTCCCACGGCGCTCTACGTCTTCGCCATCGGTCCGGTCACTGAGTACTACATCGCCCACTCGTGGCATACGCACCAGTCCTTCGCCCACGAGATGGTGCTGTACCTGACGCGCGGGCGGTTCCTTTCGGGCACGGGGCCGATGTGGTTCTGCGCGGCGCTGCTGATCTTCTGCGCCGCCTACGCCCTCTGGCGCGCGGTCGCACCCACGCGGACCCGCCGACCGGCGCGCGAGCGCCGGGTCGGCGCGGCCGGCGTCGCCGCCACGGTGGCGGCGCTGGCGGTCACGACCTTCCTGACGAGACTCTGGGCGCCGAGCGGCGCGTCGGTCTTCAACATGCAGCCGGGCGACTTTCCCTCCTACATCCTGATGTTCGCGCTCGGCCTCGCCGCCAGTCGCTGGCGCTGGATCGAGCGCGTCGACGACCGCTTCGCCCTGGTCGCGGCCGGCGTCTGCGTCGGCGTGGCCATGGCGGCGTGGACGCCGCTGCTCGCCCTCGGAGGCGCGCTCGGCGGCCAGTCGGCGGCCTATGGCGGCGGCCTCACCTGGCAGAGCGCCGCCATGAGCTGCTGGGAAGCCCTGATCTGCGTCGGCGCCAGCTTCGGCGTCCTCGCCGGCTTCCGCGTCTGGGTGGGGCGCCGGGGAAGGATCGCCAAGCTGATGTCGGACAACGCCTTCGCCGTCTACGTCCTGCATCCGCCGGTCCTCGTCGGCGTCGCCGTCCTCCTGACGCCCGTGGACCTCGCGCCAGTGGCCAAGTTCGCTTTGCTGTGGGCCGTGAGCGCGCTTGCCTGCTTCGCCGTGGCGGCGCCGATCGCGCGCCGGATGCCGCTGCTGGGACGCATCCTGTGACCGTTTCGGCTCGCTCCACCCGCGAGGCGCGGCCTCGGGAGCGAACCGCGCGCAGGAGACCCGCCCAAGCTCGGCCGTGGTCAAGATGCCGGCTTGCGGGCCAGGAGCTGCGCCCGCAGCGCGCCGCGCAGCACCTTCCCCATATGGTTGCGGGGCATGGTCTCGACGAAGTGGAACCGGGCCTGGGCAAAGCCGTGCAGCGTCGCGCGGGCCGCCTCGGCGAGGTCGGCCGCGGGGATGGGCCGGGCGGTCTCGATCACCACGTGCAGTTCCTCCTCATGATCGGCGCCGGTCTCGGACATGACGCAGACGCTCTCGATTCCGAGGCGCTCGGCCAGCGCCTGTTCGAACGGCTCGGCGGCGCGCTTGTCGCCTCTGATGTTGAGCACGTTGGTGATGCGGCCGTGGAAGGCGATACGGCCCTCGCCGTCCAGCACCCCAAGGTCGCCCGGATGGAACCAGCCGTCGCGGAAGAACCGGGCCGTGCTTTCCGGATCGCCCCAGTAGCCGCCGCTGGAGCTCTCGGGAGTCCTCACGCGAACCTCGCCCAGCTCGCCCGGCGGCAGGGGCCGACCGGTCTCGTCGACCACCTCCACGCTCCAGCCCGCGGCGATCTTGTGCCATTTCAGGTCCTGGGGACCCGCGATCTCGGTGAGCGCCCAGCCGCCGACTTCGCTGGAGCCGAAGGCGGTGAGCACCATGGGGGCGAGCCGCGCCTTGGCCTGGCGCGCCAGACTGGCCGAGAGCGGGCCTCCGAACACGGTCAGGCGCAGGTTCTGGTGACGTGGAGCCTCGCCCTCGAGACCGGCGAGGACGCGGGCGAGGAACGCCGGCGTAGCGAAGGCATGGGTGATGCGCGGATAATCGAACGAGCGGTGCAGATCGGGCCCCTGCCAGACGATCACCGCCGAGCCGGTGCACCAGGCCGCGACGGCGGTCGAATAGCCGATGGCGGTCCAAAGTCCGAACTGGAGCACGTTGACCACCCAGTCGAGGGCGCCCATCGCGGCCGTCAGCTGCTCGCGCTCGGGGCTCAGCAGAACGCATTTGTAGACGCCGGTCGTGCCTGAGGTCAGCAGCACATGGCCGCCGACGAGGGCGGTGACCGGGGCGCCTTGCAGCGCCCCCGCCGCCTCGCCATCGATCGCCACGTCGGCCTCGATCTCCACCACTTCGGCGCCGGGCGGCGCGAAGGAGAGCGCTTCGGCCCACCGCATCTCGCCTTTGCGGATCACCACCAGCGCCACGTCCAGGCGCGCCAGGTGGGCCATGTCTGCGCCCCGGTCGATGGCGACGGTCGTGCAGCCGAGGCTGCGCAAACCCAGGACCACCGGCCAGGCATCCGCGATGCTGTAGATCAGGACCGCCGCCACCCTGCCCGGCTGCGCTCGCGGGGCCAGTCGGCGCCGGGCGGCGAGGATCGCCCGGTAGAGCCCGCGATAGGAATGCTCACGGCCGTCCGCGACCAGGGCGAGCTTGCCCGGCGAGGCTGTCGCGGTCTCGCAGATCTTATCGAGGCTGAACAAAGAGTTTGACCGGACTGGGAACTGGCCGCCCGTCGTGCCCGCAACGGCGCTTGCCCGCAAGAGCGCGATCAGCCTCCCCGCCCCCCAGCGAGAGCGGCTGCGTCATAGAGGCTCATGTGCAGTCCGCTCCACAAGATCGGCGAGCCGGTCGGCGGCGTCGGGCCTGGCGACGGCGCGGGCGGCGGCGGCCATGCTCGCCAGACGCGCGGGCTGGGCGACGAGGTTCCCGATGAGCGCGGTCAGCGCCTCGCGGTCCAGGGCGTCCTCGCGCACGACTTCGGCGGCGCCGGCGTCGGCGAGAACACGGGCGTTCTCGCCCTGGTCGTCGTCGAGCGCGATCTTCAGCGGCACCAGGATCGAGGGGCGGCCGGCGACGGCGATCTCGCACACGGTCGAGGCGCCGGCCCGGCCGATGACGAGATGGGCGCCGGCGAGGCGGCCGGCCATGTCGCCGAAGAAAGGAGTGATCTCCGCGGCGACGCCCGCCTCGGCATAGGTTCTGCGCGCGCCCTCGACGGACTCGGCGCGGGTCTGCTGCTGCACCTTCAGCCTGGCCCGGACGCCATCCGGAAGCCCGGCGACCGCCGCCGGGACGAGTTCGGAGATGAGGCGCGCGCCCTGACTGCCGCCGGTGACCAGCAGGCGGATCTCATCTTTCGGGAGCGCGTAGGGAAGATCGGCCAGGGCGCGGATTTCCGCCCGCACCGGATTGCCGACCACCACGGCCCGCGCCTGCACCCGTGCGGGCGCCTTGCGCAGGGCGGGAAAGGCGCAGGCCACTTGCGCGACGCGTCCGGCGAGCAGCCGGTTGGCGCGACCCATCACCGCGTTCTGCTCGTGGATCACGCTCGGCAGACTCCGCGTGATCGCCGCGATCAGGGCCGGCAGGGAGGGATAGCCGCCGAACCCCACCACCACCGCCGGCGCGATCTCCTTCAGCGCCGCCCGCGCCTGCAACACGCCCCTGCAAATGGTGAGTCCGGCCCGCGCCATGCCAAGCCGGTCGCCGGGCCGGAAGGTCGCGGTCGCCAGCATGAGACGACGCTCGGCGGGAAAGGCGGCGGAGAAGCCCTGCGCCCGCGCATCGGTCGCCAGCACGATGCGCCAGCCGCGCTGGATCAGCGCCTCCGCCAGCGCCTGGGCGGGGAAAAGGTGCCCGCCAGTGCCGCCGGCGGCGATGACCGCGATCCTGGGGGCGACGGAGGCGTCAGGCAAAGGAGCCGGACGCGGCAAGCGGGCCTCGCGGTGCGTACGCGCCTGGGCGACGGCGCGTCAGGGCCAGGGCCAGGCCCATCGTCAGGCCCATGGCAAGCATCGAGGAGCCCCCATAGGAGATGAACGGCAGCGTCATGCCCTTGGTGGGGATGAGGTCGAGGTTCACGGCGACGTTGATGAAGGCCTGCAGGCCCACCAGGACGAACAGCCCCGCCGCAGCCACCTGCTCGAACGGATCGGAAAGCTTCATGGCCTTGTAGAGGCCGCGCACGGTGATCAGGGTGAAGAGGCCGATGAGGATGAGGCAGAGCCACAGGCCGTACTCCTCGGCGGAGGCGGAATAGATGAAGTCGGTGTGCATGTCCGGCACCTCGCGCTTCATGATCCCCTCGCCGGGGCCGCGGCCGAAGAAGCCGCCGGCCGCGATCGCCTCGCCGGCGCGCTGCACCTGGTGGGAATCGAGGGTCTTGTCGTGGCCGAAGAAGCGGTCGACGCGGGCGGCGACGTGCTGGAAGGCGAAATAGGTGCTGGCGAGACCGCCGGCCGCGACCGCGCCGAGCAGCATGATCCAGCTCATCGGCACCCCCGCCATCCAGAAGGCGGCTCCGAAGGCGCAGGTGATCAGCACCGTCTGGCCGACGTCGGGCTGGAGCAGCAGCAGGGCCACGGCGAGCGCGTAGAGCCCGAACGCGATGGAGACGCCGGGCACGCCCTGGCCCTTCTGGCCCTCGGCGAACATCCAGGCCACGAGCACGATCAGCGCCGGCTTCATGAACTCCGACGGCTGCAGGGTGAAGCCGGCGACCTCGACCCATCGGGTCGCGCCCTTGGCGGCGTGGCCGAGGAACGGCAGCGCCATCATGCAGGCGATCGAGACGATGTAGAAGCCAAAGGCGCTGCGGCGGACGCCCCGCGGGCTCAGCATCGAGACGGCGACGAGGACGCAGACGCCGAGAGCTGCATAGACCGCTTGGCGCACGGCGAAATGGAATGGATCGGGCAGGTCGAGCCTGGACGCCGCCGCCGGACTCGCGCCGAACGAAAGCAGCACGCCCAGGCCGATCAGGGCCAGCGTCGCGCCGAGCAGCAGATGGTCGACGGTCCACCACCAGACGCCGAGCGCGGTGCGGTCGGTGCGCGGAAAGGCGTGCGTGGCGGCGACGCGATCGACCCCGGCGCCGGTCATGCGCCGCCCTGGGCCGAGCGCAGCCGCCCCTCCCCCTCGAGCGCCGGCGCGGCTGTCAGCGTGTGCACGGCGGCCCGGAAGGCCTCGCCGCGCGCCTCGAAATCGGCAAACTGGTCGAAGGAGGCGCAGGCCGGCGACAGCAGCACGATGGCGGTTTCGCCCGAGGCCCTGGCGTCGGCGAAGGCGGCGCGCACGGCCGCCTCGATGGTGTGGGTCCTGGCGTAGGCCACGCGACCCTCGAGCGTGCGGGCGAAGGCGTCCTCGGCCTCGCCGACGAGATAGGCCTTGGCCACCACGCCGTAGAGATCGGCCAACCCCTCGATGCCGCCGCTCTTCGCCTGCCCGCCGGCGATCCAGTAGACCCGCGGATAGCTGGCCAGCGCCTGGCGCGCAGCGTCGGCATTCGTGGCCTTGGAATCGTTGACGAAACGCACCTTGCCGATGCTTCCGACGCTCTCCATCCGGTGCGCGAGGCCAGGGAAGCTCATCAGGCCCTCGGCGGCGTCCTCGATCGAGAGCCCGAGATGGCGGGCGCCGGCGTAGGCGGCCGCGGCATTCTGCCAGTTGTGGCGACCCGGCAGCGAGCGGGCGCGGGCGAGGTCGGCGACCTCGGCGACCCGCTCGCCGGTGGCGTCGTAGAGCACGCCTTGAAGGGCATAGACGCCGCGGCCCA
>Ga0307374_10012513_pt1 | contig 11885 bp, 7 predicted proteins | sample OX3MG_FD_202532 | JGI IMG/M metagenome (GOLD analysis project Ga0307374, IMG submission 202532) | Soil microbial communities from Risofladan, Vaasa, Finland - OX-3 | ecosystem: Environmental > Terrestrial > Soil > Coastal area > Acid sulfate soil | place: Finland: Risofladan, Vaasa | collected...
GTGCGGGAGAGATGGTCGATGCGCCCCATACGGGTGCCGACGTGCGGGTGGAGGGGGCGTCGTGGCCCGATCTGATCGGTGCCACCAGGCCCGGGTGATCCTCCACGAGGCATGCCGGTGGGCACCGAGACTCGTGGTGTCCGGCTTCGGGCACCGAGACCCGCGGGCGCCGCGTCAGTCGGCCCCGCGTAGCTCCCGGTAACGCCGCACGAGGTCGACGGTCGAGGGGTCCTTGCCCGCGAGGTGCTCGGCCGACTCCGCGGTGCCGCGGGCGATGAGCGCCGGCGCGAGCTGGCCGGCCATGGCCTTGCCCAGCTCGACGCCCCACTGGTCGAACGAGTCGATGCCCCAGATCACCCCTTCGGTGAACACCGTGTGCTCGTACAGCGCGACCAGCTGACCGAGCACCGACGGGGTGAGCTTGCGGGCGAGGATGGTGGAGCTGGGCCGGTTCCCCGGCATGACCTTGTGGGCGACGAGCTCGGGCGGGGTTCCCTCGGCGGCCACCTCCTCGGCGGTCCGGCCGAAGGCGAGCACGGCGCTCTGGGCGAAGCAGTTGGCCACGAGGAGATGGTGCTGGTCGCCGAGGTCGTGGTTGGACTCGGCGAAGGCGATGAAGTCGGCCGGCACCAGCTTGGTCCCCTGATGGAGCAGCTGAAAGAAGGCGTGCTGACCGTTGGTCCCGGGTTCGCCCCAGTACACCTCGCCGCTCTGGGTCTGCACGGGCGAGCCGTCGCGTCGCACGGACTTGCCGTTCGACTCCATGGTGAGCTGCTGCAGGTAGGCGGGAAAACGGGCGAGGCGCTGGCTGTAGGGCAGCACGGCATGGGTCTGGCTTCCGAAGAAGTCGTCGTACCAGACGTTGAGCAGTCCCTGCAGCACCGGCATGTTGGCACCGAGCGGTGCTGTCCGGAAGTGCTCGTCGATGACGTGAAACCCGGCGAGCATGTCGTCGAACGCGTCGCGACCGATCGCCACCATGAGCGAGAAGCCGACGGCCGAGTCGTACGAGTACCGGCCGCCGACCCAATCCCAGAACCCGAGCATGTTGGCCGGGTCGATCCCGAACCCCATGACCTCCTCGCGGTTCGTGGACACCGCCACGAAGTGCTTCGCCACGGCATCCTGGTGGCCACCGAGGCCGTCGATGACCCATCGGCGGGCGGCGTTCGCGTTGGCCAGCGTCTCGAGCGTGGTGAACGTCTTGGAGCACACCACGAACATCGTCTCGGCCGGGTCGAGGTCTCGGGTCTGGTTCCACAGGTCGAGCGGGTCGACGTTGGAGACGAACCGGCAGGCGACCTCGGCCGACGCGTAATCGGCCAGTGCCTGGTAGGCCATCGCCGGACCCAGGTCGGAGCCGCCGATGCCGATGTTGACGACGGTGGTGATCCGGAGCCCGGTGTGCCCGGTCCACCGCCCGCTCCGGATCCGCTCGGCCAGGTCGCCCATCTGGTCGAGCACCCGGTGGACGTCGGCTACCACGTCCTGGCCGTCGGCGACGAGGGAGGCCCCGGCCGGCATGCGCAGCGCGACGTGGAGCACGGCGCGGTCCTCGGTGGTGTTGACGTGCTCGCCTGCGAACATGGCGTCACGGCGACCCTCGAGCCCCGCCCGTTCGGCCAGCCGGACCAGCAGCGCGAGGGTCTCGTCGGTCACCCGGTGCTTGGAGTAGTCGAGGTGGAGGTCGCCGGCCCCGACGGTCAGCCTGCGAGCCCGGTCCGGGTCCTCGGCGAAGAGGTCGCGGAGGTGCACGCCGCCGATCGCTGCATGGTGCTCGGCCAGGCCCCGCCACTCTTCGCTCCCGGTGACATCGGCGACCTCCGGGGCCGCGTGGCGGCTCATCGCAGTGCGAGCTGCCCCGGTTCGACCGGCGCCGGCAGGGCGGAGTCCCCCATGAGCCACCGGTCGACGCTCCTGGCGGCGGACCGGCCTTCGGCGACGGCCCACACGATCAGGCTCTGCCCGCGGGTCATGTCCCCGCAGACGAAGACGCCGGGGACGTTGGTCGACCAGTCGGACGAGGCGACGACCGATCCTCGGTCGCCGACCTCCACCCCGAGCTCGCCGACCACTCCGTTCCGCTCGGTTCCGAGGAACCCCATCGCGAGCAGCACCAGATCGCAGGGCAGCTCGAACTCGCTGCCGGGGACCGGGGTGAAGGTCGGGCGCCCGTCACGGGTCTCGATCTCCACCTGATGGCCCCGCAGGGCCTGAACCTGTCCGGTCCCGTCGTCGACGAACGAGGTGGTGGTCACCGAGAAGAGCCGGTGGCCGCCCTCCTCGTGCGCCGACGACGTCCGCAGGATGATCGGCCAGAGGGGCCAGGGATGCTCGTCGGACCGCTCGCCCGGTGGCTCGGACAGGATCTCCAACTGGTGCACCGAGGCCGCCCCCTGCCGGTGGGCGGTGCCCAGGCAGTCGGCTCCGGTGTCCCCTCCCCCGATGATGACGACGTGCTTGTCCTCCGCCGAGATGGGCGACTCGGCGAGGACGCCCTCCTGGACCAGATTGGACGGCTTGAGGTACTCGAGCGCGTAATGGACGCCCCGCAGGGAGCGACCCGGGATGTCGAGGTCCCGTGGAAGCGTTGCTCCCCCGGCGAGGACCACCGCGTCGAACCGCTCGCGGAGCTCCTGGGCCGAGATGACGGTCACGTCCGGTGCACAGGCGACCGTGTCGCCGCGTTGCTCCCCCGGCTCGGGCGCCTGCGCCCCGTCAACCGGTGGCCGGAACCCGGGCGGGCGTCCCACCGAGGTGGCGCACTGAAACGTGACGCCCTCCGCCGTCAGCTGGGCGAGGCGGCGGTCGAGGACCGCCTTCTCCATCTTGAACTCGGGGATGCCGTAGCGAAGCAGCCCGCCGGGCTTCCCCGCCCGTTCGAAGACCACCGCCGAGTGGCCGGCCCGGGCCAACTGCTGCGCGCACGCCAGGCCGGCCGGTCCCGACCCGATCACGGCGACGTGCCTGCCGGTGCGCTCACGTGGGACCTGGGGCCGGACCCAGCCCTCGCTCCACGCCCGCTCGACGATCTCGTACTCCACCCGCTCGATCGTGACCGGATCGGAGTTGATGCCGAGCACGCAGGCCGCCTCACAGGGCGCCGGGCACAGCCGCCCGGTGAATTCGGGGAAGTTGTTGGTGGCGTGCAGCCGCTCGATCGCCGCGTACCAGTCGCCCCGGTACACGAGGTCGTTCCACTCGGGGATCAGGTTCCCGAGTGGGCAGCCGTCGTGGCAGAAGGGGATCCCGCAGTCCATGCAGCGGGCGCCCTGCCGGCGCGCCGACTCCTCGTCGAACGGCTCGTAAACCTCGCGCCAGTCGCGCAGCCGCACGGGGATGGGGCGGCGACGCGGGAGCTCGCGGTCGAACTCCATGAACCCGGTGGGCTTACCCATGTGCCGCCGCCATCACCGCTTCGTCGACCGACCGGCCTTCTTCCTGGGCCCGCAGGGTCGCCTCGAGCACCCGGCGGTAGTCGCGGGGCATGACCTTCACCAGGTCCCGAGAGGAGCGCCGCCATTTCCCGAGGATCCGACCGGCCACCGCGGAGCCGGTCTCCTCGCGATGGCGCATCACGATGCCGAAGACCCATTCGTGGTCGTTGGCGTCGAGGGGCTCGACGTCGACCATCTCGGGATTGAACTGTCGTCCGAACGTCCGGTGGGGGTCGTAGATGTAGGCCGTCCCCCCGGACATCCCGGCGCCGAAGTTCCTCCCCGTCGGACCGAGGACGACCACTCGACCCCCGGTCATGTACTCGCACCCGTGGTCGCCCACCCCTTCGACGACGGCCACCGCGCCCGAGTTACGAACGCAGAACCGCTCGCCCACCTGGCCCCGGATGAACACCTCACCTGCGGTCGCCCCGTAGAGGATCACGTTGCCGGCGATGATCTGCTCCTCGGCCGCGAACGGGGCGTCGTCGGGCGGGCGCACGACGAGGCGCCCGCCCGACAAGCCCTTGCCGAGGTAGTCGTTGGCGTCCCCGTGGAGCCGCATCGTCACCCCCCTCGGGACGAAGGCGCCGAAGCTCTGCCCGGCCGAGCCGTTGAAGGTGAGCGAGATGGTCCCGTCGGGAAGGCCTGCTGCGCCGTGGCGCTTGGTGATGGCCGAGCCGAGGAGGGTACCTACCGTCCGGTCGACGTTGGCGATGTCGAGCTCGGCGCGCACCGGTGTCGCGTCGTCGATCGCCGGCCGGCACGCGGCGAGGAAGCGGTGGTCGAGCGCCCGGTCGAGGCCGTGGTCCTGTTCCCTGGTCTGGCGGGGCGCCGTCTCGTAGGGGGAATCGGGTATGGCGAGGATCGGGGCCAGGTCGAGTCCGGATGCCTTCCAATGGTCGATGGCCCCGGCGGTGTCGAGGAGGTCGGCGCGACCGATCGCCTCGTTCAGCGAACGCAACCCGAGCGACGCCAGGTGGTGCCGGACCTCCTCGGCGATGTACTCGAAGAAGGTGGTGACGAATTCGGGCTTGCCGTTGAACCGCTTGCGCAGGACCGGGTTCTGGGTGGCGATGCCCACCGGGCAGGTGTCGAGATGACAGACGCGCATCATGATGCAGCCGGAGACCACCAGGGGCGCGGTGGCGAAGCCGAACTCCTCGGCACCGAGGAGGGCGCCCACGACGACGTCGCGGCCGGTCTTCATCTGGCCGTCCACCTGCACGACGATGCGGTCCCGGAGACCGTTGATCATGAGCGTCTGCTGGGTCTCGGCCAGGCCCAGCTCCCATGGGATCCCGGCATGCTTGAGCGAGGTGAGTGGAGCGGCACCGGTGCCCCCGTCGTGCCCCGAGATGAGGACGACGTCGGAGTGGGCCTTCGCCACGCCCGCCGCCACCGTGCCCACCCCGACCTCGGCCACCAGCTTGACGTGGATCCGCGCCTCGGGGTTTGCGGACTTCAGGTCGTGGATGAGCTGGGCGATGTCCTCAATGGAATAGATGTCGTGGTGGGGTGGCGGCGAGATGAGCCCCACGCCCGGGGTGGAGTAGCGGGTACGGGCGATCCACGGGTAGACCTTGGCCCCGGGCAGTTGCCCTCCCTCACCCGGTTTGGCACCCTGGGAGATCTTGATCTGGATGTCGTCGGCGTTCACCAGGTACTCGCTGGTGACGCCGAAACGGCCGGAGGCGACCTGCTTGATGGCGCTGCGGCGCAGGTCGCCGTTGCCGTCGGGGACGAAGCGGTCGGGGTCTTCCCCTCCCTCGCCCGTGTTGGAGCGACCGCCGATGCGGTTCATGGCGATGGCCAGGTTCTCGTGCGCCTCGGCGGAGATCGACCCGTAGGACATGGCGCCGGTGGAGAACCGCCGGATGATCGCCGCCGCCGGCTCCACCTCGTCGATCGGGACCGGGCCACCCGGCAGCGGCTTCAGGTCGAGGAGGCCGCGGACGGTGCCGAGCTTGGCGGACTGGTCGTCGACGGCGCGGGTGTACTCCTGAAAGATGTCGAACCGCTTGGACCGGGTGGCGTGCTGCAGCTTGAACACGGTCCGGGGATTGAACAGGTGGTGCTCGCCGTCGCGCCGCCATTGGTACTCGCCGCCGGTCTCGAGCTCGCGGTGGGCTCGCTCGGTCGGCCGGTCGAGATGGGCCAGACGGTGACGGGTCGCCACCTCGGCGGCGAGCACGTCGAGGCCGACCCCGCCGATGCGGCTCGCGGTTCCCGTGAAGTACTCGTCGACCAGGGCGCGGTCGAGCCCGATCGCCTCAAAGACCTGTGCACCGGTGTAGGACGCCACCGTCGAGATCCCCATCTTCGACATGACCTTCAGGACGCCCTTGCACGATGCCTTTATGTAGTTCTGGTGCGCCTGGCGCGGCGACACGCCCTCGAGCTGGCCGGCGGCGATCATGTCGTCGATCGACTCGAGTGCCAGGTAGGGGTTGACCGCCGCCGCCCCGAAGCCGATGAGGAGCGCCATGTGGTGGGTCTCGCGGGCGTCGCCCGACTCGACGACCAGCCCGACCCGGGTGCGGGCGCGCTCGCGGACCAGGTGGTGGTGGACCGCGGCCACGAGCAGCAGCGACGGGATGGGTGCCAGCTCGGTCGTGGAGTTGCGGTCGGACAGCACGATCAGGTTCGCGCCCTCTGCGATGGCGGCGGAGACCCTTCGCTGCACGTCGGCGATCGCCTCGGCCAGCCCCTGCCCCCCCTCGGGGGTCGGGTGACCCTCGTCGCCGGCGGCCGCCACGGGGAACAGCCCGTCGACCGCGAAGGCACGGAACCCGGGGGTCTCCCCGTTCTCGTTGACATACATGAGCTTGGCCAGGTCGGCGCGGTCGATCACCGGCTGGGGCAGCACGATCTGCCGGCAGGATCCCTGCGTCGCCTGGAGAAGGTTCCCCTCCGGTCCGACGGTGGCGGCGAGGGAGGTGACCAGCTCTTCGCGGATGGCGTCGAGGGGAGGGTTGGTCACCTGGGCGAAGAGCTGGGTGAAGTAGTCGTACAGCAGCCGGGAGCGATCGGAGAGGACGGCGATGGAGGTATCCGAGCCCATCGAGCCGATGGGCTCCGTGCCGTTGCGGGCCATGGGGGCGAGGATCACCCGGAGCTCCTCGGTCGTGTAGCCGAAGAGCCGCTGGTGGGCCACCACGCTCGCGTGCTGCGGGGTCAGCATGGCCCGCGGCGGCAGCTCGTCCAGCGGGACCTGGTCCCGCTGGAGCCACTCGGCGTAGGGGTGCTCGTCGGCGAGCGACGCCTTGATCTCGTCGTCGTCGACGATGCGCCCCTGGGCCGTGTCGACCAGGAACATCCGGCCCGGTTGCAGCCGGCCCTTGCGCACGACCGAGGCGGCCGGAAGATCGAGGACGCCCACCTCGCTCGCCAGCACGACGAGGTCGTCGTCGGTCACCCAGTAACGCGCCGGTCGGAGGCCGTTGCGGTCCAGCACCGCGCCGACCACGGTGCCGTCGGTGAAGGCCACCGCGGCCGGGCCGTCCCAGGGCTCCATGAGCGACGCGTGGTAGCGGTAGAAGGCGCGGCGGGCCGGGTCCATCGACGCATGGTTCTCCCACGCCTCGGGGATCATCATGAGGACGGCGTGGGGCAGTGAGCGGCCGCCGAGGTGCAGCAGCTCGAGCACTTCGTCAAAACTGGCCGAGTCGCTGGCGCCAGGGGTGCAGATCGGGAAGATCCGGTCGAGATCGCCCGGGATGAGATCGGTCTGCAGCAGCGCCTCGCGGGCACGCATCCAGTTGCGGTTGCCGGCGAGCGTGTTGATCTCGCCGTTGTGGGCCAGGTAACGGTACGGGTGGGCCAACGGCCAGCTCGGGAAGGTGTTGGTCGAGAAGCGCGAGTGCACGAGCGCCAGGCCGGACTCCACCCGCTCGTCGGACAGCTCGGGGTAGAACTCGCGGACCTGTCCCGGTGTCAGCATGCCCTTGTAGACCAACGTGCGAGCCGACAGGGACGCGAAGTACATGCCGTCCACGGAGTGCTCGGCGCGCTTGCGCACCACGAAGGCCAGGCGCTCCAGGGCGAGCAGATCGGGGGCCGTTCCCGAGGCCGGGGCCAGGAAGGCCTGCTCGATCCGGGGCTGGGCCCGCCGGGCCGTCTCCCCGAGCGTGCTGCTGTCGGTCGGGACCACCCGCCAGCCCAGCACCGCCAGGCCCTCCTCGTCGGCGGTGGCCGCAAGCTGGGCCCGGGCCTTGTCGGCGTCGTCGGGGTCCCTGGGGAGGAAGCCGATACCCGTCGCGTACCGGCCCGGCTCGGGCAGTTGGAGGCCCGCGTCGGCGGCGACGTCGCGGAGGAACCGGTGCGGGACCTGCAGCAGCACCCCGGACCCGTCGCCGGTGGCGGCCTCGGCCCCGGACGCCCCCCGGTGGGCGAGGCGGTCGTTGACCGCCAAGGCCTGCATGACCAGGCGGTGGCTCGGGCGGCCCTGAAGGTCGGCCACCAGGCCGATACCGCACGCGTCGTGCTCGTGTGCCCCGTCGTACAGACTGCCGACGGCGTATGCGCCACCAGGGTCCGATCGGGCCATGGTCGTCCTTCCGGGCTCGGGCCAGCTGCGTCGTCCGACCATGCAGGTCGCTCCACAGGTAGCTCTCAACTGTTGGAGATCCTGCCGCCCGGGACGACGCTGGCCCTGGAGCAGTCGACTGAGACTATCAGCCCCCACATCGGTTCCTGGCCGCCCGGCGGCGGCGGGCGCCACCCTAGGATCGCCGGGGTGACGACCGATGCGGTCTTCGTCGGCGGCGGGGTGATCGGGCTGAGCAGCGCCTGGGTGTGCGCCCGCCGCGGGTTGCAGGTCACGGTGGTCGACCCGGCCCCGGGCCGGGGGGCGTCGTGGGTGGCCGCCGGGATCCTCGCGGCGGTGAGCGAAGTGTCCTTCGGCGAGGAGCGCCTGGCGGACCTGCTGGCAGCGGGCGCCCGACGGTGGCCGGCGTTCGCCGAGGAGCTCGAGGCCTCGGCCGGTCTCCCGGTCGGGTACCGGACCTGCGGGGCGATCGCCGTCGGGGTGGACGCCTCGGACCGGGCGGCGATCGACGACCTGCTGAACCTCTACCGGGAGCTCGGTCTCCGGGCCTCGAGATTGAGCGGGACCGAGTGCCGGCGGCGGGTCCCCGCCCTCTCCCCGGACGTCCGCGGCGGGGGCGATCTTCCCGCCGACCATCAGGTCGACAACCGGTTGCTCGTGATGGCGCTGCTGGCCGCGTGCTCACGAGCCGGCGCGAGGGTGGTCACCGCGGCCGTCGACCGGGTCGTGCTGGGAGCAGGTGGTGCGGCCGAGGGGGTCCGCCTGTCGGACGGCTCCGAGATCCGTTCGGGAGCGGTCGTGCTGACCGCCGGCTGCGAGACGGGCACGGTGCGCGGGTTGCCCACCGGGGTGCTGCCACCGGTGCGGCCGGTGAAGGGCCACGTGGTGCGCCTGCACGGCGACCCCGAGGTGCCGCTCCTCACCACGACGGTCAGGGGGCTCGTGAGCGGTCGGGCCTGCTACCTGGTGCCGAGAGAGGACGGCTCGATGGTGATCGGTGCGACCGTCGAGGAGCGGGGCTTCGACCGGAGCGTTCAGGCGGGAGCGGTGCACGACCTTCTCTGCGATGCCCGGACCCTGGTCCCGGGGATCGACGAGCTCGAGCTGGTGGAGTGCATCGCGGGGCTCCGGCCGGGCTCCCCCGACAACGGGCCCTTCGTCGGTTGGACCGGCGTCGATCGGCTGGCGGTGGCCAGCGGCCACTACCGCAACGGCATCCTCCTCGCGCCGATCACGGCGGAGGGTGTCCTGGCCCTGCTCACCGGCGGGGAGGGCCCCGACGCGCTCGGCCCGTTCGACGTGGCCCGCGCCGAACGGGCCGGTTGGATGTCGGCGTCCTCGTCCTCGCCACCACCGTCGTGAGCGCCGGGGCCGGGGTGGGTCCAGCCCGCGTCCGGGCGACCGTCAACGGGAAGGCGGTGGAGGTCCCTGCGGGCACCACGCTGGCGGAGGTGGTTGCCCGAACCTGCCCGAGCGAACGCGGCGTGGCGGTCGCCCTCGATCGGTCCGTCGTCCCGCGCTCGCAGTGGAGCTCGGTGCTCCTGCCCGAGGGCGGGTCGGTCGAGATCGTCACCGCCGCCGCCGGCGGGTAGACGACACCGCCGCCGCCGGCGGGTAGACGACACCGCCGCCGCCGGCGGCTAGACGACACCGCCGCCGCCGGCGGCTAGACGACACCGCCGCCGCCGCCGGGTTTCACGGGGGGTCGCCCGGATGGGAGACTCGAGGGTCATGGACCAAGTGCGGACGGCGTTCGTGCTGGCAGGGGGGGGTGCCAAGGGAGCGTTCGAAGCCGGGGCCATCAGGTTCCTGGTGGAGGAGCGTTCCATCACGCCCGACGTGATCACCGCATCGTCGGCCGGGGCCATCGCCGGATCGGTCATCGCGCAGGCCCGGACGCCGGCCGAGTTCGTCGTGCGGACCCGCGAGCTGCGCGAGGACCTGCTGGCGATGACCCACACCGAGCTGCTGTTCGGCACCCAGCCGTGGGTCACCGCGCTGAACGGAACGCGTCTCGGGACCGCCATCGGTAGCTTCATCACCGAGCGCATCCGCCCGCCCCTCCCGGGTGAGGGCCTGGGGCCGATGGTCGGGGGCGTCCCGACGAGGCCGGTCGCCGGTCGGCGGGGGCTCGATCTCGTCACCGAGCTCGTTCGGATCCTGTCGTCACTCCCCCGGGCGCGCAAGGGGCTGAAGGGCAACAGCGGCTCGCTCCTGACCCTCAACCCGTTGGCCGCAGCGTTGCGACAGGGGGGTCCGAGTGGCATCCGCGCCATCGACCCTCGACTGATCGCCCGGCCCGGGCTCGACCTTCGCCTGGCCGTGGTCGCCCTGCAGGCGGGCCGGCTCCGGTACGTCACCGAGGACGGCACCATCGTCGAGGACGACGCCGTGACGCCGGTGGCCGAGGCCCGAGGGGCTGGGCCCGTCGACTTCGTCGAGGGCGTGCTCTCGTCGGCGAGCGTCCCCATGATCTTCCCGCCGCGGCCGATGGCCGACGATATCTACATCGACGGCGGTGTCCTCCAGAACGTCCCGGTCCGGCCGGCGGTCGGGCTCGGAGCGAACCGGATCTTCGCGATCCTGGCGGTTCCCCTCGTGCAGCCGCGGGACGACCGGGACTTCACCTCGGTCAACGGCGTCGGCGTCTTCCTGCGCGCGATGAGCGCCGTCTCGTTCACCGAGCGCCAGAGAGCGGACATCGCCCATCCCCTCCCGCCGGGGGTCACGCTCACCGTGATCGATCCGACCGTCGACGTGGTCGGCCCGTTCGAGGTCTCCCAGGGGCTGATGCTGCTCGACATGGACTACGGCTGGTGCCGCGCCGCAGACCTCCTGGCCGACGTGGACGAGGCGACGCGATCAGAAGCCGTTGCGGCCACGGATGCCATCGTCACCGCGAGGACGCTCGCCTGGCATCGCGAAGAGGAGCTCTGGGCCCGAGGTGCTGCCCGCCACAGCGACGTCCAGATGCTCCGGACGATCAAGCGCACCGTGCGCGAGGCGGTGGAGAGGCGCGAGAAGCTGGGTCTGCCCACACCGCCCGATGCCGATCGCTGGTGGTCCCATCACGAGGTGCATGCCGCCGCGAGGCCGAATGACGTTCCTGCACAGGTCCTGGCCGACGATCGCTGACGCGGGAAAGGCCCGGCTACTGGCCGGCGCGCATCCCGGCCGGGGCCACCCGGGGGCTCGAGGCGCGGTACCGGTCCATGAGCTTGCGCCCGTGGTGCTCGCAGGCGTCCGCCTCCCAGCACAGCCCGTTGCGGGTCGTCTTGAGCGTCCCGCGCCAGACGACCGCTCGCGGGCAGGCTCGAGGTACCCCGTCCCGGAGCACGGTGCCGAAGCAGACACCGGGAGTCGGGGCGAGCATGCTCATCGGTCGATCGTGCGCCTGCCGAGTTGCCGTTCCGTTGCCCTTGGGGTGCGGACCGGTGGGGGTCGCCGGGTTCAGCGAAAAGACCCGTCCACGGCCGGACATCCGGGACGTCGACGGGACGGCTCGGGGACGCACCCTCCGTACTGTGCGTTCTGCAGCACAGTTCCCAGCCTGCTGCAAAACAAAAGGGGAGGAGCCGCCGCTCCTCCCCTTTTGGCATCTCCGGGGGTCGTCGTACCCGGGGACGAGCCACGGCACCACGAGCCGCACCCTTCTGGTAGACGGGTGGGGTGGGCGCTCCGGCCGAGTCGATCGAGGGCTGCCGGTTCTCGCATGCAGCGCTGCTCTCGTCGATCGAAGGCCTGACCGACGAGGAGGCGAGGTCCCCGTGCCGCCTGCCGGGCTGGACGCGCGGCCATGTCCTGACCCATCTCGCCCGCAACGCCGACAGCGTGGTGCGTCACCTGGGCGGAGCGGCGCGCGGGGTGGTCCTCAACCAGTACCCGGGGGGCATGAAGGG
>Ga0307374_10012514_pt1 | contig 11885 bp, 6 predicted proteins | sample OX3MG_FD_202532 | JGI IMG/M metagenome (GOLD analysis project Ga0307374, IMG submission 202532) | Soil microbial communities from Risofladan, Vaasa, Finland - OX-3 | ecosystem: Environmental > Terrestrial > Soil > Coastal area > Acid sulfate soil | place: Finland: Risofladan, Vaasa | collected...
AGGATTCCACCGGTCGAGCGTGGAGACCATGATCGTTCCCGGATGTTCGGGGTCGAGAGCGAGACCGGCGTAGCCGAAACCAGACGGATTTCCCGGTTTAACAGGGGTAATGTCGGTCCACGTCCCGGCGTGGGTGTTGAGCTTCCAGACCGCGCCATCGGTGACGCCGTTAGGGCCGGGCGCGTTACCATAAGTCAAATAGAGATTACCGGCGGCGTCCAGGGCGCCATGCTGGGGCATGAGGTTGGCCGGCTGCCCGGGCACGGCAGACCAGGTTGCGCCGGCGTCACTGCTCCGGTAAAGGTTTGTGCCCGGGTCGTCCACGCCCACGTAGATAACGGGACTGGCCTGTCCGCGGGGCCGGCCGGCGCTCTCGAACAGCTCAAAACCAATACCAGTCCCATCCGGATTTCCGGCGTCCGGGAAACTCGCGACTTTGTTCCACGTGGCGCCATAATCGACGCTCTTCCAGAGGCCATCGTGCCGCGATCCGAAGTAGAGAACGCTGTCCAGGTTGGGATCGACGGCGAGACGCTCGCCGATCGACCGTCCATTCTCATTGCCGCCCATTTTGAAAGGCACGTCCGTCCGGCGCCAGGTCCGACCCTGGTTGGTGGAGCGAAGGATCGCGCCATTTCCGGACCAGGCCTGGGTGTACGTTCCCGCCGCCATGTAGACGCGATTGGGGTCCGTCGGGTCCACTCCGATGCTCTCGCAGCCGAGCAGGTTGGCGTCTTTGCCCCCGGCCCAGTCATTCAACGGTCTCCATCGTCCGGCCGCCGCGTCCCACCGGTAAGCGCCGCCGATGTCGGTGCGCGCGTAGATAAGGCCCTTTTGCGCCGGGCTGAAGAGAAGCCCGTCAACAAAGCCGCCCGCCGTGATCGTAACGTTCCGCCAGGTGTACGGCGTCGTTTTAGCCTGGCCCCAGACGACCCCGGCTGAGGCGATAATCAGGCCGATCGAGAAGCAAGCAGCGGGCATTCTGAGGTTCTTCACGACGGCTGTCCTTACTGCGCGGGCGAAAGGACGGGCGCGTTGGCGGCCGCGGGATCAGCGGGTCCTACAACCAGTAAAGCGGCTGAACCGGGCACATAATTCCGGTACCAGCGAGGCCGAGGCGGAGCGCCGGGAGCGAGGGGAGGAGCCGGCGCGACTTTAGCCGTCATCAGGTAGATGCGATGCGTCCGCCGGTCGAGAGCCATCGTCCGCGCGCCCGATTCGGTCTTCACCGTTGTTACGGAGTAAGTGTCCGGAGTATCTTCGTGGACCAGCGTCAGCGTCCCGCCACCATTGGAGCTGAGCGCTATCTGGGCGCCCGGGTCAAATCGCGCCGCATCGGTTCCCTGTCCGATGGCCGGGGTGGCGACAACCTTTCCGTTGTCCGCGTCCATGACAACCATCATCCCGTTGTGGCAGGTGATGAACAGGCGGCGGCGCCTCGCGTCTACCGCCAGGCCGGCGGGACTATCACCCGGCGCCACCGGCCAGGTATTCATGATCTTAAGCGCCTTCGAGTCGATCTCCACGATCGAATTCTTGCTTTCGATGTCGATGTAGACGTGACCCTGCCCATCGGCGGCGGAAGATTCGGGCCGGCCGCCGAGGTCGATGGTTCCGGCCACTTTTCCGGTTGCGGCATCCACGGCGGTGGTATCCTGGCTGCGACCGTTGCCGGTAAATACGCGAGCCGAGGCGGGATCATAAACGATTGAGTCCGGACCGGTCCCAACCGGCGTACGGCCAATCTCCTTCAGCGTCTTCAGGTCGAATATCGTGACGCTGTTGTCCCGGCCGTTGCTCGTGAACCCGCGTCCCAGCCGACGCGCAATGGCAATACCGTGAACACCCTGGGTATTGGGAATTGTGCCGACCACCTTGCCCAAATTCGTGTCGACCACTTCCACCCGGTCGCCGCGGGAGACGAAAACGCGATGCGCGCGGGCATCATCCATGAGATAATCCCAGCCGCCGGCCCCGCCAATCACAATTTTGCCCAGAACCACATATTGAGCAGGGGTAGGCTCCGGAGCAGCGTTGAGCGCCGGCCTGCCGGCGCCGGACAGCGCAACGAGCGCGGCGAGGCCAACGCGAAGGATTGAAAAGAGTGGTTGACGCATAAAACGATTCTCCTTCAAGACGAATTCAGGAAATACGGGGCCGCGAAGGACCTAAAGGCCGACGCGCAAATCCCCGCATGGACAGCGGTGAAGAGTATCCAGCACATTATGGCGGTGAAAGATGAAAAGGGGATTAAGGCCTAATTACCCGTCGGAACCCGGCGCAAATCCCGCGCCGGGCATACGGTCAAACGGCCCCCGGCACAGAACCCATGCCCGGTTGTCCCGTAACGTTGTAGGGGCGAAGCATTCGCAGGAGGGGTCGCGGTTACGAGAGATCTGATGCGAATGCTTCGCCCCTACGCCGCGCCCAATACGAACGCCGGGAGAATGGCGGAATCCTCGCCCGTCGGATCTGAAGCTCGGCTTCAGGACTTCGGAGATTATGTCGGCACGTCGGTCACCAGGGCTGAAGCCCTTCGCTATGTTCGGCCGTCCCTCCGCCCGCCAATGAATTGGCAGTCTGTATTGGCGAAACCCCTCCGGGGTTGACCTCGTCCGGTTCATGCGGCCGGCCAATATATCGGCTTGACTCATCCTTCATCCTTTCCCCCCTCCGGGACTTTACGGCCGGCGATTACGTTGGGTTGACTCACCCTCCGTCCTCCGTCCTCCGTCCGCGGGTTCGATTCATCCTTCATCCTCTGGTGCTCCCTCCATCTCCGGCAGGTCAAAGTATTCCAGTACGCCGCGCAATATGATGCTGTAGATGTCGCGGGAATCATAGAGGCGGTCGCCGCACCATTCGGCGAAGCTGCTGATTCCGTCGATGACTTCGATATCTCGCAGCCGAGCGTCGAGAATGGCGGCGAGCCGGGCGTAAAGGCCCTGCCGGCCGTGCGCGTAAACCCGGATTTTCGACGCGTCAAGACCAGGCCACTCCTCAATCATCCGCAGCGCGCGATGGGTATCGAAGGTCCGGAGGGCGGCAAGATCGTCTCCGATCCAGATCAGGTCATCGGCGAGTTTGTGGATGACGCCGTAAAACTGATCGGGCGCCGCAAGGGTAATAGCGTGGGGCGCCAGGGCGCCGACACCGGAAACGTCGAGCACGAGGATGGCCTCTCCACCGGCGCAGCGCTTCCGAACCCACTCCTCGTGAGCGGTGATGGCCGTCGTGCCTCCATCCCAAACAGCCAGCGTAACCGGGAGGGCCCGGCCCTCAAATTGCAGCTCTCGGAGGAGGCAGCCGTGATTGAAGATACCCTCCTGCGACCACCAGAAGGCCCATTCCGCCGATAAATCCTCGTGCCGGGCGCGGTGGTAGAAGCGCGGGTTCAGATCGCATGGAATGCGCTCGGAGAAAACCCTCGATCGCAGCCATTTAACCGCCTTTTCACGCCGTGCGTCAGGGGATGCAGCCTGCCGGCGCGCTTCAAGTTCTTCCAGACGCTTCCGGTTCTCCTCAAAAACGAATCCTGCGCCCGGTATCTCGCCCCTCACCTGTCCGGAGCGCGTACACCAGAGTTCGGAAGGCTCAAAGGGCGCTATCGCGGAGTCGTTCAGCTCCGGGTCGCGATCCAGGAAATGATCGGCGAAGAACTGCGCCGAGGCGCGTGCCAGCAGCCGCGTATAAGCGTGGTTGGATTGATCCTCTGACAGAGCGAGGCCGCCGGGCCGGTCGAACATCTCCCAGAACCGGCGGCAGCGGGCGACTGTGCGCAGAGTACCCTCAATGGGGAAGAAATCGCCGGTAACCGCCAGGACCCGGACCGGCCGCGGGGCCATCGCCAGCAGGATATCCTCATGATCGAATCCTGCGGCGGTCATACCGGGCCAAATCTGCTCGGCGTCCTGCGCGCCGCCGGCCGCCATGTAAGATTCACGGCTCATGATAAACGTGGCGGGAGCGGCGGCGGCGATGCGTGGGTCCGCCATCATCATCAACGAAGTCTGTGTGCCGCCTCCGGAGTTGCCGGTAACTCCAATCCGTTTCGGGTCTACCTCGGGACGGCTCATCAGGTAATCGATCCCGCGCATCGAGTCGTGCAGGAAGTACCGGGCCATCGCGTCGCCCAGCGGAAGGCACTGCGCCCCGGCGTGGTCATGCTCGGGGCATCCCCAGGGAACGTCCAGTTTCTCCTGCCCGGGCGTATAGTAGCTGAACCGCTCGCCCTGTCCAACCGGATCCTGGGCAAGCACAATGAGCCCCGCCTGCGCGAGATACTGGCAGACAATCTGATACTCCGGCTGATGCTTGGCGTCTTTATGATGGCCGCACAGGAACTGAACGACGGCGCCCGGCTCCTTACGATTATTGGGCAGATAGAGATTGGCGGTGACGTACTGCCCGGGTCGGGATTGGAAGATCACCTTCTCAATGCGGAACCCGTTTCCCTGAACCGTACCCACGATCTGAGGTTCTAAAGGCGTCTCCATCGAAGGAAGACCTCCGATATTCCGGATCAGCGTTTCCCGGATCGCCCGCTGACGCTCGCGGAGAGCCTTGGGCGTGGTAATGGCGTCCCGCGCTGCATCACCAGCGGCAAAAGCGCGGGCGGACCGGCCATAGACATGCTGTTTCAATTGATCGCGCAGGTCATAGAAATAATTGGCTGGTGACACTCCATCCCAATCAGAGATGCTCATCGCGGTCCCCCCAAAAGAATCGAAATTTTGTCTTCATCCGGTTCAATGCCAGTGTAGCCCGGTTCAGGCTTCGACACAGGGTCAGGCGGCGCACCGCGCCCGTTTACCGCCGGGAACGCTCGGGTATGAGTATGACGACGCCTCTTGCGGGAATGTGCAATAGAGGCGCCGCAATCCACTACGGCCATGTGTCCTCTACCGGGATGCGCGCCATCCACTGGCGCTGCCGGAGTGGATTAGATCTCCATTATCCCTGAATCAAGGCGCAGGTATGAAGAGGCGAACGTTTTTGCATGTAATCGGCGCGTCCGGCACAGCGGCCGCGCTTACCGGCTGCCAGCGGGGAGGTCCAGAACGGCTGATTCCTTATCTGGAACCGGAGGCGGATGTATCGCCCGGCGCCACCGTGGAGTATTCCACCGTTTGCCGGGAATGCCCGGCAGGGTGCGGCATGATCGCCCGGGTGCGCGATGGACGCGCCTTTATGGTTCGCGGCAACCCGGATCATCCGATCAATCGCGGCGCGCTCTGCATGAGGGGCACGGCGTCGCTGCAGGGCCTCTACAATCCGGATCGCATCCGGCAGCCACTCGCTCGCGACACTTACGGAAGACTGACGCCAATCTCGTGGAGGGAAGCAGAGGACCGGCTCGACGCCGCGCTCACCGCTTTGCGCGGCAAACGCGCCGCCTGGATTGGACGGCTGGAGACGGGCGCCATGGACCGGCTGATCACCTCGTGGCTCGCCGCAATCGCTCCGGGATCGACGTTTCTGCGTCATGAGCCGTTTGCTTACGAGCCGCTCCGGGCGGCGCACGCGCGGGTTTTCGGTACCGCTGAGATCCCGCAATACCGGATTGACCGGGCACGGATGCTCATCAGTTTTGGCGCCGACTTTCTGGAAACCTGGGTGAGCAACGTGGAGTACACCCGGCAGTTCTCCGAATGGCGGCAGGCCCGGGTCCGGGGCGACCACCGCGCGCGCTATGTGTTTATCGCTCCTCGCCTCTCGCTGACGGGTGCGAACGCCGATGAATGGGTGGGAATTCGTCCGGGGACCGAGGGGTTGGTCGCCAGGGCGCTCGAACATGCGGTGACCGCGGCGCACAGATCGGCGGCGGGAATAACTCAGGCTGGACCGCTGGCGGGCGCAGAGGGGATGAGTGAGATTGGCCCCTTGGCGGACGCGGCGGGAATCCCGGCGACACTGGTGGAGCGCCTGGGCCGGGAGTTCGCCGCTGGATCTCCCTCACTCGCGCTTCCGATCGGTTTCGCCGGTTCCGGAGAAGCGGCGGCGGAATCTGAAGCGGCGATCCTGCGCCTCAACGGCGCCGCCGGAAATATTGGCGCCACCGTGCTTCGCGGAGAGCCGCACGCGCTCAGCGCGGCTTCTCGCTATGCCGACCTGATCGCGCTGACCGGGGCGATGAACGCGGGCGATATCGGCGCCGTCTTCCTCTATCATGCCAATCCTTCGTACGACCTGCCGCCCGGCGCCGGTTTCGACGGAGCGCTCGCCAGGGTTCCTCACGTGGTTAGTTTCGCGAGCTTCCCCGACGAAACGACGGGGAGTCCGGGCGAGACGGGCGGACACGCTTCTCTGGTCCTCCCGGACCACACCGATCTGGAAGCGTGGGGGGAGTACAGTCCACGGCCGGATACGACCGGAATCCAGCAGCCGGTGGTGGCGCCCCTGTTCGAAACGCGGCTGACCGGCGACGTGCTGCTCGAGTCCGCGCGGCGGCTGGGACATGACCTGGGGCCGGCGAGGTTTGAAGATTATCTAAAGAGCGAGCACCGGCTGGACGCGGCCGCGTGGATAACGACGCTGCAGGCGGGCGGCCTCTTTCCCGGGTCCGGGACCGCCGGGGAAGGCAGCCGTCAACGGGCGGTATTCCGATCTCATGGCGCCGCGGCCCTCGCCGCTGGGGCAGCCGGCTCCGAGGCGCCGAAACGGCCGAAAGGTATGCCGCGGCCGGATCGACCGACGGATCTTACGCGTAAAGCGTCCGCCGCCCATAAAACTTCGGGCGAGCCGCCAACAGTGATCGGACCGCCGGAAACGACACTGACGGAACAACCACTTTCTGGCATGGAGCGTGCGGCGGGTACGAGTGTGGCCGGGCCGGGTGAAAGCGGTGAGCGGAGCGGCGCCAGCTCCCCGTTCACCGCCGCCGGGGGAATCGGGCGGCCGAGCCCCGCGAGTAAGCCTCCCACGGCGCCGCCGAATCTGTCCACGCCGATCACGCCCAGCCCGATCCGCGCCGCGCATCCCACCGAGTCCACAACCGGCTTGTTCCTTCATATCTTTCCTTCGATCCAGTTCTTCGATGGACGGATGGCAAACCGGCCCTGGTCTCAGGAGATTCCCGATTCCACCGCCAAGGCCGTCTGGGGGAGCTGGGCCGAGATTCACCCCGACCGCGCAAGGGCGCTCGCCGTGCGATCCGGACAGGTTTTGTCGATCACCACCGCATCCGGTAAGGTGGAGGTTCCGGCCCTGATCAGTGATTGGGTTCATCCGGATGTTGTCGCCGTTATGATCGGGCAGGGACATACCACTTTTGGCCGGTATGCAAGCGGCGTGGGCGCCAATCCCTTGACGCTTCTCGATGGCCGCGCGGACCCGGCTTCGGGCGGCCCCATGGTTGGCGGGGTCCCGGTCAACGTGGCGCGGATTCCCGTCACCCGGCCGCTGGCGGTGCTCCAGACGGGTATCCGGCAGATAGGCGAAGACGTGGCGCACGGCATGACGATCCGGGAGATGGACCAGCTTCCGGCCAACGCCCGGGGCGCCGCCCTCCGGGACCGGAATGACCACGATTCGCTCTATCATCTCCACTACCACCCCGACCGGCATTGGGGAATGGTCATCGACCTGGATCGCTGCGTTGGATGCAATGCCTGCGTCGCAGCCTGCTACGCCGAGAACAACGTCCCGGTCGTCGGGCATGATGAATGCGCACGGGGCCGGGAGATGTCGTGGATACGGATTGAAAACTACGTCGGCCCCGCCAGCCATGAGGCAGGGCCGCCGGTTCCCGTGGAGAGCGAATTCCAGACCGCCGCCGAGACCCGGGGAAATTCCATGCAGGTAGACGTGCGATTCCTGCCGATGCTCTGCCAGCAGTGTGACAATGCGCCGTGCGAATACGCCTGCCCCGTCTATGCCACGGTTCATGATAATGAGGGGCTGAACCTCATGATCTACAACCGGTGTATTGGGACCCGGTTCTGTTCCAACAACTGCCCTTACAAAGTGCGGCGGTTCAACTGGGCCGACAACAATTTCCCATCGCCCCTGGATGAACAGTTGAATCCGGACGTGATCCACCGCACGAAAGGCGTGATGGAAAAATGCACGTTCTGCGTGCAGCGTATACGTGCGCGCGAAATCGAAGCGGATTCCACCGGGCATCCGATTCGCGACGGGGAGATTGCGACCGCCTGTATGCAGGCCTGCCCGGCCGACGCGATTATCTTCGGGAACCTGAACGATAAAAACAGCGAGGTCCACCGGATGACTCGGAGCCCTCGCGGTTACGCGGCTCTTGCCGACCTGAATACCTATCCGAACGTGACTTACCTGGCGCGGGTGAGGCAGACATGAGTTCCGAGCGAGCGGCCTCAACTCAGGAATCCCAACTACCGGGCCGGGTTCCGCTGCACGAGTCATTTCGTGAGATCACTGAACACGTCATCGACGTGATGCAGCGCAAGCCCGGCCGGGGCTACTGGCTGCTTCTTCTATTGTCACTGGTCATGATGACGCTTGGGCTCGCCGCGTGGGGAACGCAGATTATTCATGGGCTTGGCATGACGGGGCTGATGCACCCCATGATGTGGGCAATCTACATCGGCGATTACATCTGGTGGATTGGAATCGCGACGGCAGGAACGCTCACTTCCGCAATCCTCTTCCTCTTTCGCGCTCCTTTCCGCGCTGCGTTCTCCCGCGCCGCCGAAGGGATGACCTGCATCGCCATTCTTACCGCCGGGCTGTTTCCCCTTATACACCTCGGGCGAACCTGGCGCTTTTACTGGGTCTTTCCCTATCCCAACGAACGACATCTCTGGGTGAACTTCCGATCTCCGTTGATTATTGACGTCTGGGTCATCGCAACCTATCTCGTGCTTTCGATTGTGTATTTCTGGTTGGAATTGCTGCCCGACGCGGCGGTGGTGCGGGACCGGTCAACGGGTTGGAAACGGACGATCTATGGCATGATTTCGCTGGGCTGGGAGGGGACCGACCGGCAGTGGAAACATTTATTGATGGCGAGCACGCTCCACGCGGCGCTGCTGACTCCCGTCATCATCTCGATGCACTCGATCACGTCGTGGGACCTGGCGCTCGCGATTGTGCCTGACTGGCACTACACCATCTTTCCTCCCTACTTCGTGACCGGGGCTATCTTCTCGGGGCTGGCGATGCTCCTTACGCTGATGATCCCGATCCGGAGCTACTTCCACCTCGAAAGGGTGATTACGGTGGATCGGCTGGAGCAGCTCGCCAAGATTATCATTGCCACTTCGTTGATGGTGACGTATTCGTACGCCGTCATTTACTTCATGGCCTGGTATCGCGGCGACCCGATCGAGGAAGTCGGATATCTCTACCAGTTTTTTGGTGGATTCAAGGTTCTCTTCTGGCTCTTCACCATTTGCAACTGCGTGTTTCCATTGACGCTGCTGTTCCGTCGCTTGAGGCGAAACCTGGTCTGGCTCTGGATCCTCTCGATCATCATCAACGTAGGGATGCTCGCGGAGCGCTGGTGTATTGTGGCGGCGCCGCTGGCGCGAGATTATGACGTTTACTCGTGGGCCCCGGGCACCTTCCATGTTTCGTGGGTAGGGATTGGCATCACGATCGGGAGCCTTGGATTCTTCCTGTTCAGCTTTCTGATTTTCATCAAGGTTGTGCCGATTGTGCCGCTCTACGAATTACGCAAGGACATGCTGCGGGAAGCACGAGAGGCTCGCGCCGAGACGGAGGCGGAGGGTTTGCTCAAGGCGCGATACGAAGAGCTCCGGATCAAGGCCATTGAGACACAATCCGGCGCCGGGGGTTCTGAATCATGAGTGAGTTCCTCGGAGTGATGGGCTACTTTAGCGACGCGGACGCGCTGAAGAATGCGGTTGAAGCGGCCCATCGCGAGCACCTGCGGCGCCCGGTTACTTATTCGCCGCTGCCGGACGAAGAGGCGCTGGAGATCCTCCGGCCCGGGACGAGCTCAACTCGTTGGACCTGCCTGCTGGGCGGCCTGGCCGGCATGGGGATCGGCTGGGCGATGACCGTCTGGATGTCGTTCGACTATCCGCTCGTGGTTGGCGGTAAGCCGTTCGTTTCCTGGCCGCCCTACGCGGTGATCGTCTTCGAGCTGACCATTCTTTTTGCATCGTTGGGAACGGTGGCAGGATTTCTGGTATTGGCGCGGCTGCCTCGCCAGAATCCAAGCGCCGGCTATCGCCCCTCATTTTCGATCGACGAGTTCGCTCTGTTCCTGAAGTGCGATGAAGAATCCGAGGAGCGGCGTCTGATCGAAAGGATCCTGCGAGAGTCCGGCGCCGATCGGGTGGTCTTGGTGCGCTCGCGAGACGATCTACCGATCCGGAGGTCAACATAATGAGCGATCATGGGCCGCAAGAGGTACGCGAGCTGGAAGCGGATGCGCTGCTTTTGCGCCGGCCGGCCGGATGGCTGACGCTCGCGGCGCTGCTCTGCGTGGGAACTGGATTGATCGGCTTCGGCATCGGGCTCTGGCTGGCGCCAAACCGGACGTGGGCGGCGATGCTGGTCAATGTCCTTTACTGGACGGGGTTGGCGCAGGCGGCCATTATTGTGTCGGCGATGTTCAACGTGGTTGTGGCTCGGTGGGGCCGGCCAATCCAGCGGATGACGGAGGGCCTCGCCGCGTTCCTGCCATTCGCCCTGCTCCTGTTTCTCGTGCTCTGGTTCGGCCGCGACCGGATCTGGGTCTGGGTTCACGAACCCGGCCGGAATGGCTGGTTTCGCATTAACCGGCTCTTCTGGCGCGAGGGGCTGATGCTGCTGGTGATGACGATCTTAAGCCTCTGGTACCTCTGCTGTTCTATCCGCCCGGATCTCGGAGCGCTCTATCGCGGCCGGCCGCCCCGCGGCTTCGCGGCTCTGATCACCCGCGGCTGGCGCGGCTTGAATCAGGAGCGAGCGCGAAGCCAGTGGGCGATGCGGCTGCTGTCGCCCTGCTTGATCCTCGGTTATACGTTTGGCTTTACGATGTGGGCCACCGATCTGGCGATGAGTCTCTATCCCAACTGGAAGAGCTCGATGTTCGGCGGCATCTATTGGGAAAGCGAGTTTTACGCGGCGCTGGCCGCCGCCGCCATTTTAACGCATCTCTGGATGCGGTTTGACCCGATGCCCCAGATTGTGACTCCACGCCGGCTGCTGGACCTGAGCAATCTCATCTGGGGATTTGGCTTCTTCTGGGCTTACTTCGCGTGGTCGCAGTATCTCGTGATCTGGATGGGAAACATTCCCGCTGGAGCGCATTATCTCATTGAAGAGTGGCGCGAGTGGCCCTGGACGGCGCTGGCCTGGGTATCGCTCTCGCTGCTTCTGATCATCCCTTCCCTTCTTTTTCTTGCACGCGGCTTCAAATCGCGATCGGCGCCGCTCGCCTGGATCGCCGGGACGGGCGCTCTGGGGGTGCTCAGCTACCGGTTTTTAGACGTCATGCCGTATATCGCGAACCTGGAACCGGCGGTGTACTGGATTGTGGAGGCGGCGATCACCATCGGCTTTGCCGGCGCCGTGGCGCTCCCGTATCTCTGGTTGATGCGCCGTGTTCCGATCTTTCCCGCCTCCGATCCGCTCTTCGTGGAAGCGATCGTGACGGAAGGGGTGGAGGGTTGAAGGACGGGCGTAAAGAATGAAGGACGGCCGTAAAGGATGAAGGATGAAGGATGAATCAAGAGCGCCTCGTACGCCGCGCCCCCTTTTGGAGCTTTGGTAATGGCAGCGGAATCTAAAGTGACCATCCTGACCATTGTGGTTCTGCTCGGGTCACTGATCGCGTTATATGCGGCGGCGGGAGGAATGGCGATCACGAACGCGACACCCCAGCCGATTGACTTCTTCCACCGGGTGCATGCGGGGGAGAAGCATATCGCCTGCGCCTTTTGCCACCGCACCTA
>Ga0307374_10012517_pt1 | contig 11882 bp, 7 predicted proteins | sample OX3MG_FD_202532 | JGI IMG/M metagenome (GOLD analysis project Ga0307374, IMG submission 202532) | Soil microbial communities from Risofladan, Vaasa, Finland - OX-3 | ecosystem: Environmental > Terrestrial > Soil > Coastal area > Acid sulfate soil | place: Finland: Risofladan, Vaasa | collected...
TTCCCGACAGTACAACACATGCGGGAGCGGCCGCAATCCTTCACATTCTCGAATGGGCGTACACGTACCCCGGCCGCTAGACTACCCGCATACATTGGATGATGAAGGGCCCCCGGCCGATCACCCAGGGCATCGGCACGCTCGCCTGCCATCTCCCGCAATCGACCCCGAATTGGAGCCCACACATGCAAGTCGCACCTATCCCCGGCCTCGACCCCGAAATCAACGACGTCCGCCTCGCCACAGCCAATATCGTCAACCGCTACATCATCCCCAATGAAGACCGTCTCCGTGATTGGAGCAGCCCCGAGACCCAGCGCCTCCGCCACGAAGCCCAGGACGCCGTCAAGAAGGCCGGCCTCTGGGCACCACACCTCCCGAAGGAGTATGGCGGCATGGGCATCGGCTTCATGAAGCACGCCTACATGAACGAGATCCTCGCCTGGAGCCCATTCTCCAACAACCTCTTCGGCGTCGTCGCCCCCGATTCTGGCAACCAGACCATCCTCATCAAGTACGGCACCGACGAACAGAAGAAGAAGTGGCTCGAACCTTCCATCCGTGGCGAAATCCGCTCCTGCTTCTCCATGACTGAGCCCGACGCTCCCGGCTCCAACCCCTATGCCATCCAGACCCGTGCCGTCCGCGATGGCGACGACTGGGTCATCAATGGGCGTAAGTGGTTCACCTCGGGCGCAAAGGGCTCCGCCTTCGCCATCGTCATGTGCCGCACCGAAGAGGCCGATGGCAACGGCGGCACACGCGAAAAGATGACCCAGATCATCGTCCCCACCGATACCCCCGGCTTCAACATCATCCGCAGCGTGCCCGTCTGGGGCCACGACTCGAACCACTGCGAAATCGTCTACGACAACGTCCGCGTCCCCGTCACCAACCAGCTCGGGCGCACCGGCACCGGCCACCAGGCTGCCCAGGACCGCCTCGGCGCTGGCCGCGTCTTCCACTGCATGAACTGCGTCGGACAGATGTGGCGCGCCTTCGACCTCATGGTGCGGCGGGCGATCGACCGCGAAGTGCACGGCGGCAGGCTGGAAACGAAGCAGTTCATCCAGGGCTTCATCGCCGATTCCTACATCGATATCCAGGCCGCACGCCTCATGACCATCCACACCGCGCAGGTCATCGATAACGGTGGCGATTCCCGCACCGACATCTCGGCGATCAAAGTCTTTGTCCCGGCCGCCCTCGAACGGGTCGTTGATAGGGCCATCCAGGTGCACGGCGCGATGGGCGTCTCCGGCGACACCCCGCTCTCGGGCATGTATACCGGCGCCCGCACCCTGCGCATCGCCGATGGCCCCGATGAAGTGCACCGCATCGTCATCGCCAAGAACGTGCTCAAGCACTATCACGACGGCATGAGCTGGGACTTCGGAGTCTAACGGCCGCCCGGCTTCAAAACATAAATGTCCGCGAACTCCTCGCGGCCCACATACGTGTACAGGTCGCTGAGGAGCTGTTGGAACGCCGCCGGACGTGCCGGATCCGGCTGCGGCGCCAGTTCGCCGGCCATCGTGTCGGCGATGTAGGCAGGCGGGTGGGCGCGAAGCTGCGCGATCGCCTGCGCGAGCGTGGCCGGGTCCACCCAGAACGGCTGGTCGAAGAGGAAGCGCGTGGCTGGTGTGCGTCCCGAATAGAAGTAGATCTCGCTCTCCCGCCCCCACACAAACACCCGGTCACCAGCGTTCGTGTGGGCGCGAAGGTAGAGGCCGATCGCCCTCGCCCCGGCCTGCCGGACGCCGCCCGGGCCGGGGTCGCGGAAGGAAGCCCGCGCTGCCGGCGTGGCCGGTGCATAGAACGGGACCGTGGCGCGCAGCGTTATGAAGGTGAGGCCGATCATTGCGCCTGCGCAGGCCGGCCCGGCGAATCGAACCCGCAACACCCCGCGCAGCTCGCTGGCGGCCATCCCGATAACGAGGGCCAGCGCCGGCAACAACTGGATAAAGTAGTGCCCATAGAATCGTCCGGGCGAAGCCACCGCCAACGCTGACGCAACGAGCCATCCCACGACGATCATCCGCGACCGGCTCCGCCTCCGCATCGCCAGCACCACAGCCACAGCGGCCGCGAACACGAGGGGTGCAGTCGCTATCAGGAACGCGAGCCCGTTCCGTATTCCCGCTGCAAACTTCGTACCGGCCGAATACCGCGCCGCATAGAGCTGGTTGTAGGTGATGTTGCTGTAGACAAACTCGCGCATCGCGCCCACGACGACGAACGGGAGCACAATCGCGCCGGCAACGCAGGCAACGCCGCCTCCATACAGCACGGCGCGTTTCAGTACCCGTCGCCGAGCGATGTCCCCCCGGCGCAAGTCCCAGAGGATGTCGATACCCAGCGCCGCCACGTTGAACACCGCCACCGGCTTCGTCATCAGTGCTAAACCGGCGAGCGCGCCCGCGAGCAGCACCCAGCGATCCCCTCGCCCCCGTCCGCGAGCGTAGGCGGCGAGCGAAGCTGTCAACGGCAGAAGCATGAACGGTTCGACGTTGCTCCACGGGGCGATCGCGGCAGCGCCGGTAGAGATGCCAAAAATCGTCGCTGCCACGAGGCCGGCGCGCCGCGAAGCGAGCTCCTTTCCGGCGAAGAAGAGCATGAGCGAGGTCAGCATGAGCACGATCACGCCGAGCAGGCGCGGCGCGTAGTCGTGCTCGCCGAACACGAAAAAACTGAGCAGATACCATCCGTATATTAAGGGTGGCTTCTGGTCGAAGAGGTCGCGGTACGGCACTTGGCCGTGCAACAGCCCGTTCGCGATGGTCGCGTAGACCGCCTCATCGCGAGTGAGCGGCTCGAAAAGGAACCGCGCCGTCATGAGCACGGGAAGCAGGCACACGGCCGCGACCACGAGCTGCGTGGCAGCGGGACTGCGCAGGCGAGCGCCAACATTCATGCGGCTGCGCACCGCCCCGGCCCCGGTTGAACTCAGTGCCATCCTGAGGAGTATCGACACCCCGCGTGGATGGCTAAACCGCCCGCTCGTATTGACCACGCCGCTGCCACGCTCGCCCACGGGTCATTCCCATGCCAAAACCTGCATGCAAAATGGCGGCGGTGGGTCTGCACGTCGTCTCCGGTCGTGCCGATGTTCTGATCACGAGCCCGGGTCATCGAGCGGTGCTGGAGGGCGGCCATGGCTGCGGTCATCACTTCGCGCGGGGTACACCGCTCCCGGCCAACTGCCCTGGCGGCGGCGGCGGCGGCGCTGCGTGCGGCGGTCAGCACGACCGTGGTCGCCGTCGCAGCTGCGACCGGACTCGGCTTTGGGGTTCGCCTCGGGCTCGTGCTCGCCGGCCAGTGGCCCCTCAACGACGGTGGCATGTTCTTCGCCATGGCGCGCGACCTTTCGGCGAACGGTTGGCGTATACCGGCAGAGACCAGCTACAACGGCCTCCATCTGCCGTTCGCCTATTCACCGTTCTCGTTCTACCTGGCAGACGCCGTTTCGGCGGTCGGTCACGTCAGCCTCATCCACGTGTTCATGTACCTCCCGCCCGTAGCCAGTGCGGCCACGGTCCTCGCCGCCTACCTCCTCTTCCGCGCGATGCTGCCATCGCGGGCGTCGGCGAAGCTTGCAACGTTCGTCTTTGCCCTCCTACCGGCAGGGTTCCTCTGGCTGATCACTGGTGGCGGAGTCGCTCGGGCCGTCGGATTGCTCTTCGGAGTCCTCGCTGTCCATCAGGCTCACCGTCTCTTCGTCCAGCACAAGGGCAGGGCCCTGGTGCCACTTGCAGCCCTGGTTTCGCTTGCCCTGGCAAGCCACCTCGAGACTGGCGCGTGGGCGGCGACGACATGCGTAGCCTTCATGGCCGTCTACCGGCGCGATCGAGCCGGCGCGCTCTGGCTCGCGGCCGCGGGTGCCTTGAGCCTGGCCCTCACGGCACCGTGGTGGGCGACGGTGGTGGCACAGCACGGTCTCAGCCCGTTTCTCAATGCCAGCACCACCGGCGGGCTGAACCCGCTCGGCCCGATCGAGCTTGCCGGGCTCCAGATAACGGCCGAACCGGGCTTCCCGCTGTTGGGCGGCCTGGCGCTGCTCGGCGCGATCGTCTGCATCCGCACTGGCCGCTATTTCTTACCTGCCTGGCCAGCCGTGATCCTCGCCTTCGACACCCGTGCCGGCGCGACCTACGCCATGATCCCCATCGCCATGCTCGCTGCCATCGGCTTCGTTGAGTGCTTGTTGCCGCTCCTGTCCTCTCGCTCCCCAGGGGCGCTTGGGCCGGTGGTCTCGGACGGCCGGAACCCACGACGGGCGACCGTGGCAGCGCTGTGTGTGGGTGTCTATACCCTCGCTGCGCTCGCGACCCTGCCGTTTGCTTCTCGCGAGCCGACCCGAGCACTCGCTTCTTCCACTCGCAGCGCCATGGCGTGGGTCAAGAGCGAAACCCCGGCCGGCACAACCTTCCTCGTGGTCAGTGGACAGCCCGACTGGCAACTTGACGCCGCGGCGGAGTGGTTCCCCGTGCTCGCCGCGCGTCGCAGCCTCGCCACGGTCCAGGGCACGGAATGGGACGGCGCCGCCCGATTCACCCGCGCCACCGAGGAGGCGAAGGCGCTCCAGGCCTGCGCCGGCCGCGACGGAGCCTGCCTATTCGCATGGATGCAGGCGGCGCATACCTGGCCGCAATACGTCTACGTCGGCAACGAACTCTATGCGGATCTCAGTGGCCGTGCCTCACCTTGCTGCGGTGGCTTGCTGCAGTCGCTTGCCCACGACCCCGGATATCGCGAAGTCTTCCAGAACGCTGGGGCTGCGGTGTTCGAGCGCGTCGCGGCCACGTCGCCCCGATAGCGCCCGCTCGCCCACCGGACGTAGCGGCGCCGCTTGCCCGCCCGCCCGCATGCGCGACATACTCGCAGCACGCCCGCGTATAGGGCTCGAGTAACTTCCATGCCGTTGCCGTCCTCTTCGACGCCTGCCCTGCTTGGCGGGCCCCCGGCCGTCTCTGCTGAAGCACCACCCTGGCCGCTTCTCGATGCTGAGACCCTCGCCGCAATCACGCGCGTCATCACCGAGGAGACGCTCTGCCCCGTCGGCGCTGAAGGCACGCAGGGTGATTTCGAACGCGCATTCGCCGCGATGCATGGCCGGAAGTTCGGGCTGGCTGTTAATGGTGGCACCGCTGCTCTCATGCTCGCACTCCACGGCGCAGGCGTGCTCCCCGGCGACGAAGTGATCGCCTCGCCGTTCACCTGGGGCGCCTCTGTGAGCTGCATCCTCCAGAACCTCGCTATCCCCATTTTCGCCGATATCGACCCACACACCTTCACACTCGACCCCGACTCCATCGAGAGGCGCATCACGCCGCGCACGCGGGCCATCGTCGTGGTCCACATCTTCGGCTTCCCGGCCGATATGACACGCATCATGGACGTGGCCGACCGCCACGGCCTTGCCGTCATCGAAGACTGTGCCCAGGCACACGGTGGTAAACACGCGGGCCGGCTCCTCGGCGGCTGGGGCACTGTCAGCGCTTTCTCCCTGCAGGCATCGAAGAATCTCACCGGCGGCGAGGGGGGGATTCTCCTCTGCGATGACCGCGTCATCTACGAACGCGCGATGAGCATGGGCACCCACCCCCAACGCCTCTATGCCGAACTCGAGCTGCCGGAGTTCCGCGAAAAAATCGACAGCCTCGCCTTCAACTACCGTATGCATTCGATGTCCGCGGCGATGGCGAACGCCCAGCTTCCACGCCTCGACGCCTGGACCCAGGCGAGGGGCCGCAACGCCCAGCGACTCTACGATGGCGTCCGCAGCCTGCCGTTCATCAACATTCCCGGGCCGTTGCTCGAAACCGACCGCCACGCCTTCTACAACATCCCCTTCACCTACAAAGCTGGCGTCATCCCTCTCTCGCGCGATGAGTTCATCGAGTCCCTGAAAGCTGAAGGCGTCAACGCAAACGTCTATGTCAAAGTCCCTCTCTACCTGCGTCGGCGCTTCCAGGAGCATGACTATTTCGGGCGGGGCTACCCGTGGGCCATCGCCGAAACGCCAGTGGTCTATAGCAAGGGTGATTGCCCCGTTGCCGAAGCGATGGCAGACGTCGAGTTCCAGGTAAGTGGAAACTACTACATCGATTGCCCGGAGCTGATGGGCCAGGCCGCTACGGCGATGCACAAAATCGGCGACAACGCCGCGGCCCTGCGCGAAGCGTTCGACCGCCGCCAGGCGCGAGCGCCGTCGCGCTGACCGCGCCGGCCTTCCAAGGACCTTTACCTCGCCCTTCGGTGCCCTGCGCGGGCACCCGGTGGTACGATAGGTTTGCAAGGTTCCATCAAACGGGCAGTCGCTGCCCAGGGTGCCTGCGGAGGAGATCGACTCGTGTCCTACTTTCCCTCTGAGCAAACGCGGCCTGTTGCTGGCGGGAAGCTCGCCACCGGGCTTCTCGGCAAGATCTTCGGGCTGCTCGCATTTTCCCTCGCCTTCGCGACGGTGGGTGGCTATGTCGGTGCCCAGATCAGCACCGCCTACATGCTGCCGCTGTTTATCGCTGAATTTGCGCTCATCTTCGTTGTTCAGGCGGTCCGCGAAAAAGAGGGGCTAAACCTCGTCGCCCTCTACGCCTTCGCCTTCGTCAGCGGGATGACGATCGGGCCCATTGTCGCCGCCTACACGAATGCGGGCCTCGGTAGCGCGGTCCTCGAAGCCGTCGCTGTGACGGGCGTGATGACCGTCGGCCTTTCCAGCTATGCCTTCGTCACCAAGCGCGACCTTGCGGGCTTGCGGCCCTACTTGTTCGTGGCGCTCCTCGGCCTGCTGGTCGCCATGATCGCCAACATCTGGGTCGGTGGTTCGATGATGTACGGCCTCATCAGCTGGGGCGGTGCACTGCTCTTCAGTGGCCTTCTCGTCGTCGATGTGAACCGGGCCAAGTACATGCCCGACACCATGGGCAACGCCGTCGTGCTCACCCTCGGAATCTATCTCGACATTGTCAACCTCTTCCTCTTCATCCTCCGCATCCTCGGCGGGGGCCGGCGCTAACAGCAGCCGGATCTCCTGCCCGCCTAACACAAAGAATGCCCCGGCATCGTCGATGCCGGGGCATTCTTGGCTGCTCCGCCAGGGTTAGAGCGTCGGGTCCGGCGGCCGTCCCTGGGAGCTGGGGTCGGCCGGGTCGATCCATGCATTCACAATCAGGTGCGCGGTGCTGAACGGTGCGTTCTCCCAGGGGTGGAAGTAGTTCCAGTTCAGCGTGTCCACAATCTGGACGTGGGAGTAGATCTGCCCCGCTCCCCAGGCTTTGAGGATGAGCCGCTCGGCCTGTTTGTTCAGATCCTTGCGCTCGGCGAGGTTCAGGTCGACATCCAATTTCTGCAGGATGGGGTCCAATCCGGGCACCGTCACGCCAAACTGCTTCCAGTTGGTCTGGCCCGTCTCATAGTTGCTCACCATGTAGCTGGTTGGCTCGGGGTCCGTGAGGTCCGTCACCCAGCCATACCAGATGTTCGCGTTGCCGTTGCCATACTTGCGCTGCGAGACTTTGGTCGAAATCGTCGCGTAGTTTTCGATTTTCGCGGTGAATTGGCTCGTTCCCAGGTTCTGGTTCAGCATCGAAATGAGGACGGAGCTCGCCTGGTAGACGCCCTCGAAGATGTCCGGGACGTCCAATGTCACCGTCCCGAGCGCTGGCCCGCCGCCCGCCTGCCACATCTGCTTCGCAGCGGCGACCTCCGTCGCACGGTCCGTGAGATAGCCGGGGTAGGTCGAAAGCTCCTTGTCATCGATCCCGAACGCTTGCTGCGTGGGAGGGATGTTCCCGGAAATGGCCCCGCGGCCGCCGTGGAACTGCTGGATCAGCTGTCGCCGGTCGTAGGCGCGGAAGATCGCGCCGATGAGGTTCGCGTTATTCCACGGGGGCGCACCGCCGTAATACGTCCCCGAAACCGGGTTTGCTGCATACCCCGGACTGTCGCTCAGCTGTCCTTTGTAGCGCGAACTCAGGTCATTCAATTGGGTGACAGTCGAAGGGCTGAACGAGTCAACCTGCTTCTGTTCGAACGCTGCCTGCAGGGCTGCCTGGTCCGTGAACAGCGGCACTTCGGTGTGCCCGGCGAGGTAGGTAGTCCCCCAGAACCTGTCATACTTCTTGTACGTGAGGTGGCCGTCCGGGTTGAACGCTGTCAGCACGTAGGGCCCGGTCCCGATGATCTCGCTCGCCTTGAACTGGTTGTAGATCGCTTCGAACGCCTTCACGGCCTCGGGTGCCTGGATGCCTTCATAGGACTGTGCCAGTAAGTTGACGAAGAGCGGGGCCGGCTTCTTGAACGTCACGACCATGTTGGCAGCGTCGGGCGTCGTTACGGTGTCAACCACCTGGTAGTCGGCCATACGATAAAAGTTCGGGTCCGATTTGCCGTTCTGCAGCTTTCCGGCCTTGTTCCGTTCGATGTGGAACTGCATGTCCTGCACGGTCGTTTTGCGGCCGTTCACGGGTGGCTTGTCCTGCCAGTAGTTGTTCGGGCGCAGGTGCACGCGCAGGGTGAGCGGGTCCGGCTGCTCCCAACTATCGGCGAACGCACCGCCGAGGATGCCCTTCGCGAAGTTGTCCCACTGGATGATGCGCTGCATCGTCAACCCGATGATTGTCGCGAACGGTGTGAAGCGGCTGCGGCTCGCGTCGAAGGTGTCGTAGGTCGCGTTCGCGCTGCTTGTCCGATAGACGCCGCCCGGTTTCGGTGCCGCCGTCGGCGTGGCTGCCGGGGTGTTCGAAGGTGCGGGGCTGGAACTCGGTTTCGCACCAGCTGTTGGCGTGCTTGCCGGCTTGCTGCTCCCGCAGCCCACCAGCGAGATGCTCGCGGCGGCTGCCCCAGCCATCGCCGCACCACCGAGCAGGCGCCGTCGCGTGACGCTTGTCCGCCCCAACTGGCGGCTCCAATACCCACCTTGATCGCTCATCGAGCCTGTCCTCTTGTCACCGAATTTCGAAGGCGGCGACCAGGCAGGGGAGGCCTGGTGCGGCCCTCACTATCGGTACGACGGGGACCGGCTATGGAGCCGTCAATCCCCGGGAAAGGCGCATAGCAAAGGCGTATTGCTACTCGCCGCGCTGCCCGAACCAAAAGTGGCCCGCCTGGTTGGCGAGCCTCAAATGAGTTCGACCGCCTCTCCCGGTTGGGCGGGAGAGGCGGTCGTGGTCCGGACAACGCGTACTCGGGGGGAGCGCTGCTGTCCTGCTAGAGCGTGGGGTCAGCAGGCCGTCCCTGGTAGGTCGGGTCTGCCGGGTCAATCCACTGGTTGACGATGAGGTGGGCTGTGCTGAAGGGCGCGTTTTCCGCCGGGTGGAAGTAGTTCCAGTTCAGCGTATCGACGATCTGCACGTGCGAATACTGCACGCCCGCCCCGTAATTCTTCAGCAGGATGCGGTCCACGGCCTGGCAGTAGCCCTTCCGGGTGTCGGCGTTGAGTTCAACTGCTAGCTTTGCGAGGATGACGTCGGCGTCCGGGAGTTTGAGCCCGTACTGCTTCCAGTTGATCTGGTTCGACTCAAAGTTGCTGACGAGGTTGGACGACGGCTCCGGGTCGGTCAGTTCGGTGATCCACCCATACCACGTGTTCGCGCTGCCATTGCCATACTTGGCCTGTGAGACCTTGGTGGAGATGGTCGCGTAGTTCTCGACTTTCGCCTTGAACTGGGTCGTGCCGAGGTTCTTGTTGAGCATCGCCGTGAGCACAGCGCTCGCCTGGTAGACGCCTTCGAAGATGTCGGGCACGTCGAGCGTGATGTCACCGAGCTTGTCGCCACCGGCAGCGGTCCAGAGGGCCTTCGCGTCGGTGATCTCCTTAGCCCGGTCTTCGAGGTAACCCGGGTAGGTTGAGAGTTCCTTTTCGTCGATACCGAACGCCTGTTGGGTGGGCGGGATGTTCCCGGAGATGGCGCCGCGCCCGCCGTGGAACTGCTGGATGAGCTGGCGGCGGTCGTAGGCGCGTGTGATCGCACCCATGAGGCGAGGGTCGCTCCAGGGCGGCGTGCCACCGTAATACGTCCCCGCGATCGGGTTGGCCGAGAAGCCCGGGCTATCGAAGATCTTGCCTTTGAGGCGGCCCATGAGGTCGTTGAGCTGCGCGACCGTCGAGGGGCTGAAGTTGTCGACTTGCTTCTGTTCGAAGGCAGCCTGCAACGCCGCCTGGTCGGTGAAGAGCGGTACTTCCTGGTGCCCCGCAAGGTAGGTGGTGCCGTAGTACTTGTCGAACTTCTTGAAGGTCAGGTGGCCATCCGGGTTGAAGGCGGTCAGCTCATAGGGGCCTGTGCCCATGATCTGTTCGGCCTTGAACTGGTTGTAGGTGCTCTCGAACTGCTTGACCGCTTCTGGCGCCTGCACGACTTCATAGGACTGGGCTAGCAGGTTGAGGAAGAGCGGTGCCGGCTGCTTGAACTTGACCGTCAGCGTGCTCGGGTCCGTGATCGTCGTGCTCTCGACGATCTGATAGTCGGCGAAGCGGTAGAAGTTCGGGTCCTTCTTGCCGTTCTGGAGCACGCCCGCTTTGTTGCGGTCGATGTGGAACTTCATGTCCTCGGCAGTCGCCTGGCGGCCATTGACAGGTGGCTTATTCTGCCAGAAGTTGTTCGGCCGGAGCGTCAGGACGAGCGTCGAAGGGTCGGGCTGTTCCCACTTGGAAGCGAAGGCACCGCCGAGGACGCCCTTCTTGAAGCTGTCCCACTGGACGATGCGCTGGTTCGCCAGGCCGACGATGAACGCGAACGGCGTGAAACGGCTGCGGCTCGCATCGAAGGTGTCGTAGGTCGCGTTGGCGCTACTGGTGCGCCAGACCCCGCCCGACTTCGGAGCCGGGGTCGCGCTCGCGGCCGGGCTCGCCGCTGCACTTGGACTGCCGGCGGCGGATGAGCCTGCAGCCGCCGCAGTTGGCGTGCTGCCGGAGCTGCTACTGCCGCAACCGACGAGGCCGAGCGCAGCAACGCCGACCCCCGTGGCGGCCGCTCCCCCAACGAAGCGGCGCCGTGTCAGGGCTCCATCCTGGAGCCGTTTAACCCAATAGTTATCCTCGTGACGCAAGATGCGCTCCCCCCTGTTTTGTGTATGGGCGGCACACACGTCCTGCGTCGGACAACGTATGCCAATCGAATCACGCTTCACTCGCCCAAACCGAGCGAAGCGGTGGAGGAAGTATAGGTGGAGCATTGAGCCAGTCAATCGGAAATGTTTACGAGGCTATCTGCCCGGCACAAGCCATAGCGGATACAGATACCTCCTGGCACCCGTCGAAAGCGCATCCATTGGCTCCGCGTATATCTCCGCAGACTGGCCCGGCGCCCAGGCGGCCCCTCTGAAAAACGCGGGAGACTTCGAGGCGGGCGTGCCCGAAGAGCCAGGCGCTTGCGCGTATCATGCCGCCCGAACCTGAGCGTGGAGTTGCCTGATGCCCGAAGTCCATGAAGAGCGTTCCCGGCGGCTCCCGTTTGCCTTCACGGAATTCGACCCGGCGGTGCGGCGCGAAGTCATCTACATCGACGCGAGCGACGCGGGGCAGAGCTTCGGCGTGCTCTACCGTCCGCCCACGCACGACCCCAGGACCGTCGTCTACCTGATGCATCCGCGGGCCGAATTCACGCGGCACTACGTCGTCCCGGGCTTGACCGCGCGCGGCTACGCCGTCTTTGGCCAGGACAGCCGCTACCTCAACAACGACAGCGACATGGTGCACGAGCGGCTGTTGCTCGATATCGCTGCAGGGCTGCGGCGTCTCAGGGAAGTGGGATTCGAGCGCATCGTGTTGCTGGGCAACAGTGGCGGAGGCTCGTTGCTGGGCTTCTACCAGTCGCAGGCGGGCCAGCCACCACAGGCGCGAATCGCCGCGACTCCCAGCGGCGAACCGATCGATCTGGTGCAGG
>Ga0307374_10012518_pt1 | contig 11881 bp, 11 predicted proteins | sample OX3MG_FD_202532 | JGI IMG/M metagenome (GOLD analysis project Ga0307374, IMG submission 202532) | Soil microbial communities from Risofladan, Vaasa, Finland - OX-3 | ecosystem: Environmental > Terrestrial > Soil > Coastal area > Acid sulfate soil | place: Finland: Risofladan, Vaasa | collected...
AAGGTGATCGCGGCCGAGGGCGAGTTTCAGGCATCCGAGCGACTGTCCCAGGCCGCTGGCATCATCTCACGGGAGCCGGGAGCGCTGACGTTGCGCACGCTGCAGACCCTGGCCGAGGTGGCCACGGAACACAATTCGACGCTTGTCTTCCCGATCCCGATGGATCTCCTCGACGCCGTCCGTGGGCTCGTCCAGAACGGCCGCCGGGACTCGCTGACCACGACGCAGCACTGATGGCAATCATCCAGTGCCGGTCGTGCGCTGCCCCTAATCGGGTCGGTGCGATCTCACGCGGTACGCCTCGATGTCCACGGTGCAAGTCGCCGCTCCCGTGGCTGGTCAACGCGGACGCAAGCACGTTTGACGATGAGGCGACCGCCTCGGTTACCGTGGTCGTCGACTTCTGGGCGGCGTGGTGCGGACCGTGCCGGATGATCGCGCCCGTGCTGCAGGATCTGGCCGTGCGTCACGCCGGTCGACTAAAGGTCGTCAAGGTGGACGTGGATGCGAATGCTCGCCTGGCCGCACGCTTTGGCGCGCAATCGATTCCCCTGCTGGTCGTGCTGCGCGAAGGCCGGGAGGTCGACCGGATTGTGGGGCGCGCTGCCGCGTCCCGCGCTGGAGCAGCGACTCGAGCAGCTGCTCACGACGCGCTGAGCGCCTTCCGGCGCGGGACCGGATATGCGGGGAAACCACTCTGCTGGCATGTGGAGGGCTGCGGATGTCCTGATTGTCGGCTAGAGCGACGATCAGGGCATGGTGTTCTTCGATCGTCGTGATGCTGGGCGCCAGTTGGCTGTCCACCTGGCGCCGTTGGCGCGGGAGCGGCCGGTGGTCATTGCGTTGCCACGCGGCGGGGTTCCAGTCGCGTTTGAGGTAGCGCGCGCCCTCAGGGCTCCGCTTGATGTGCTGGCGGTGCGTAAGCTCGGCGCGCCCGGCAATCCTGAGTTTGGTGTGGGGGCGATCGCCGAGGATGGGACGGCGGTGCTGAATACCTATACCGCTCTGAGCGTCGGCATGACCAAGGACGTGCTGGATGCCACGCTCGAGCGGGAGATTCGCGAGCTGCGCCGGCGGGTTGAGCGCTATCGCGACGGTCGCCGGCAGATCGATGTGCGAGGTCGCACGGTGATCGTCGTGGACGACGGGCTCGCGACGGGGCTGACGGATCTGGCGGCGGTGCGGGCGCTGCGCGCTCGCGGTGCCGCGCGGATCGTCGTCGCGGTTCCTGTGGGCACCCGCGACTCGGTGGCGCTGGTGGGTGACGAGGCGGATGAGGTCGTTTGCCACACGATCCCCCGGGAGCTTGGCGGGGTCGGCCGTTTCTATGAGGATTTCTCGCCCGTGTCCGACGCGGAGGTAGTCGCGCTGCTCGGCGCCGCCGCGCGTGCTCAGACGCCCACGCCTGGGCAGATGCCACCGCCTTCACCGCGGGTGTTACCGGTGGCCGAGCTGGCCGAGCGCGAACTGCTGCTGGACCTCGGCGGTGTCGTCCTTCCCGGTGATCTGGCGCTCCCGCCGCAGCCGCGGGGACTGGTCATCTTCGCGCACGGCAGCGGCTCGAGTCGCCTGAGCCCGCGTAACCGCGAGGTCGCCGTGACGCTGAACCAGGCGGGCATGGCAACGCTCCTGTTCGACCTGCTCACTGAGGAGGAAGGGCACCGGCGCGCGGCGGTGTTCGACATCCCGCTGCTCGCGCGCCGCCTTGAGGGCGTTACCCGCTGGGCGATCGCCGAGCCCGACACGCGTGGGCTGCCGGTCGGCTATTTCGGCGCCTCGACCGGCGCCGCGGCAGCGTTGCGCGCAGCCGCCGCCGCGGGCGATGCTGTCCAAGCGGTAGTCTCGCGCGGCGGTCGCCCCGACCTTGCCGCTGACCGGCTCCCGTACGTCACCGCGGCGACGCTGTTGCTCGTTGGCGACCGCGATCCGGAGGTTCTCGAGCTCAATCGGCGCGCCGCTGCGATGCTCAGCTGCGAGCACCGTCTAATGATTGTCGAGGGCGCCGGTCACCTGTTCGCCGAGCCTGGGACGCTCGAGACGGTCGCTCGGCTCGCCGCCGACTGGTTCACCGCGCACCTGACACCGGCCGCCAGCCGGCTCGTGGCGTAGCGTTGTGTCCGCCACGATCGCCCTCCCTCTCGGCGAGCGCGAGGTACTTCAGGCGCTCAGGCGCGAGGCGCACCCGCTGACCGGCGATCACCGCGACTACGACGCGCTCCTTGCATTGGTTGCCGACGCGCGGATCGTGCTGCTGGGCGAGGCCAGCCACGGCACGCACGAGTTCTATCGCGAGCGCGCCAGGATCACCAAGCGGCTGATCGCCGAGCACGGGTTCAATGCGGTGGCGATCGAGGGCGATTGGCCGGACGCCTACCGCGTCAACCGCTACGTGCAGGGCGCGTGCAGCGATCCCGACGCGGAGGCAGCGCTGGGCGGCTTCCTGCGCTTCCCGACGTGGATGTGGCGCAACGCCGACGTGCTCGACTTCGTCGGCTGGCTGCGTGCGCACAACGAGCGGCTGCATCACGGCGAGCCGAAGGTCGGCTTCTACGGACTTGACCTGTACAGCCTGGGAGCCTCGATGCGGGCGGTGATCGCCTACCTCGACGAGCAGGACCCGGCGGCCGCGGCGCGGGCGCGGGCGCGGTATGAGTGCCTGCAACCGTACGCCGGTGAGAGCACCGCCTACGGTCAGGCGGTGCTGCTCGGGGTGGGTGAGCCGTGCCGGCGGCGCGTGTTCGAGCAGCTCGTGGAGCTGCGCCGCCGTGCCGGCGATTACCTACTGCACGACGGGATCGCCGCTGAGGACGAGTACTTCTTCGCCGAGCAGAACGCGGCGGTGGTCGCGAACGCCGAGGAGTACTACCGCACGATGTTCGGCGACCGCGCGGGCTCCTGGAACCTGCGCGACCGGCACATGGCCGACACGCTCGACCAGCTGCTCGCGCACCTGGATCGCCACGGCGGCACCGCGCGGGTGGTGGTGTGGGCGCACAACTCCCACGTCGGCGACGCTCGCGCCACCGAGATGGCAGCGCGGGGCGAGCTCAACATCGGTCAGCTGATGCGCGAGCGCCACGGCCGCGACGCCGTCAACGTGGGCTTCAGCACCTACACCGGCACCGTCACCGCGGCATCGGAGTGGGGCGGGCTGGCCGAGCGCAAGCAGGTCCGCGCCGCCATGCCCGACAGCTACGAGCAGCTGTTCCACGCCACGCACATGCCAGCGTTCCTGCTCTGCCCGCTCGCCGCCGGCGACAGCGGCCGGGCGCTGCGCGAGCCGCGTCTTCACCGCGCGATCGGAGTCATCTACCGGCCGCAGACCGAACGCGAGAGCCACTGGTTCGCGGCCAGCGTCTCCCAGCAGTACGACGCGCTCGTCCACCTCGACACCACCCGTGCGGTCGAGCCGCTCGAGCGCAGTGCGACCTGGGAGCTGGGGGAGCCACTCGAGACCTATCCGACCGCGCTGTGACCTCTCCGTTGACTTCACCCGCGACGATCGCTTCAATGCCGGCCGACTTTGAGTAGGGTCCTGATCTGACCACCGAGGAGGTATCGATGCCGCAAGCCAAGAAGCCCACCACGCCCGCGTCGCGCCCGCGCGCGGCGGCGTTCAAGCAGCCTGCCGCATTGAAGCGGCTCAACAGATCGCTTGACTCCGCCCAGGAGGCGCTGACGGAGCTGCGAAAGGACACCGGCCGCGATGTCAGCCACGGCGCCCGCGGGCTGTACAAGGATCTGCGGACCTTCGTCTCAAGTTCGCGACGCGACGCCGGCAAGCTTGCGAAGGCGCTTCAGCGGGACTTCGAGCGGGCGCAGAAGCAACTCGCCGGCGGCCCGGCGGCCCGAGCCGCTCCTCCCAGAGCCGCCGCGACGAGCCGAAAGAGAGCGCCCCGAACCGCGACGAAGCGCGGCGCCGGCAAGGCGAGCTGACCCAACGGCGAGCGCCAAACAGACGTTATCGCTGTGGTCCGGAACCACCGGCGGCGTCATCGAGCAATCGTTCCGTCGGCGGCCTTCTGGCTACAATGCAATGGACGATCTGCAGCAGCGGTCGAGTTCGCTACGCCGAGACGCCTGGATCGCCAGGCAGAGCGGTAGCTGACCCTTTCGATACGCAGCTGGGCTGGGACGGTTGCTACCTCGCCGACGCGGTCGTGATAGCCAAGACCGCCGCCTTGGACGACGACCAGCACTGTCATCGCGATTACGAGATTGCTGCTCGCGCCCGAGGATCCGGAAGTCCGACGCCGCCCCACAATCTCGACGCTTGGCGCATGCGGCTTCGCAGTAGGGGGGCCGGGCGGCTCTGCTGCATTGCCGACTGGGGTGAGTGCCGGCTTGCGGGGGTGCAGGAGCAGTCAGGCGAATGATCCGTGCGCTTGCCACTCATCCGGATCAGCGGCGACTCGAAACCCCTCGACGCTTTCGCATTCGAGCTGGAGGGGCTAACGACCTCGATCGTTTGGCTGCTGGGCCCGCTCTTCCGCGATGTCTCGATCCCGTTCTGCGCGCGCCTCTCGCTCGTTGGCCTCAGCTGGCTCTTGCCGGCTTTCAGCACGCCGCGTCGCCGCTCGCTTCTGACGACCGCGCATCGACACGGTGGTGATCAGCACCACGAGCACGACTGCGATCGCGACGACGATCACGACGACTCCCGTTGCTACGGCCATTGGTGTCAGTAAGGCGTCGCTCATTTCATCCGCCTTTCCCGGATGCTCTAGGTCCGATGGGTCCGATGGTGCGGTCGCGGACTTGCGGGACCGCGGTGCGCCCAGACGGGCCGGCAGCAGCGATCCCTCGCGCCAACAGGGCCGAGAGCGTGGTCCCCGCGAGCATGCACGGTCGTTCACTTCCTGTCGACCTTGTGCTTCAGGTCCTCGAGCGCATGCCGTGCCTTGTCGAAGGTTGAGTCGAGCTTGCCCTTGAGCTTGCCCTTGTCCTCTTGGCGCTGCCCTTCGCGCTTGGTCTCCTCATCGCCGGTTACGGCGCCGACGGTCTGCTTTGCGCGGCCCACGGCCTGATCGGTCTTCGCGCCCATGGCGTGGCCTCCTGGGTTCTAGTGGGTTTGTTGCGAGCGTACGCCCGGGCTGCGCCACGAACATCCGTGCTGCCCACTGAGGAGTATCCGGGAAACCCCGTGGGGCGAGGGGGGCCGACTGGCGGACGACCGCATGGATCTCTTGAACCGGTTCGCCGGGATCACTGGGGGGCGAGCCGACCGGCCAGTGGTCATGTAGTCGTCTAGGGTCGGGTCTTGGAGCACCAGCCCGATGTGGCGGCGCACCCCGAGTGGATCCTCGCGCACGTCGAAACCAGCCACGCTCGCCTCACCGGAGCTCGGCCGCAGCTGCAACGAGCGGGTCATTCGGGTCACGGTCCGCGCGGCTCGCAAGACGCGCGGGAGGCGGGTGTGATGCTGATCCCGTCCGGGCCTCTACGCGGGCGACAGTTCGCCGTCAGCTAGAACGAGCTGTTCGTCGAACGTGAACCCGGCCTCGAGCGCGCGCCTCGCCGGACAGCTATCGGCGACTTTGCGAAGCCGCCTGACCTGGTCGTCCGTCAGCCCCTCAGGCAGGTAGATGCGCAGATCGACATGCCTGGGGGTGGAGTCGGAGTCGTACACGACCTCGACGCGGACCTCCCCGAGTGCCCAGTTCCGCGCACGCGCGTAAAGAGTGATCATCGTCGAGACGCAGGACGCGAGCATTGCGGGTAGCAGCTCGTGCGGCGCAGGCCCCTCGTCGGTTCCACCAAGTCTCTCGGGCTCGTCGGTGACGATCACATGGCGGCCGTTGACGCCGACCTCGTGGCGAAGCCCACCATCTACCGACCGAGCGATCGCGGTCATAGTCATAGTCGGATGGTCGGCGATGTTGCGGACTCAGTCATCCGCGAAAGACCGCAAGGTGCCCGAGGCACTACCGCGGTTTGAACGCGAGACCGATTCCCGCGGCCGCTGGGCACGGCGGATCTGACGGATGCCACTTGACTTCACGCCGAGTTGGCCAGCGCCGCGCCGCGACCTATTCGGGGTACGGGTTTCCCGCAACCGGCATCGATGTTGGAACGGATGCGCGACCCGGGCACGCGCAGGACGATGGGTGTTCAAAGCACGTCGCGCCGGGATTGCCGGCGGAGAGGTAACAACATGATCTACGTGATTGTCGTTCTGGTAATCGTCGTCCTCGCTGCTGGCGCCCTGTCGCTAAGGATCCTCAAGCAGTACGAACGTGGCGTGCAGTTCCGCTTGGGGCGCGTCAAGGACGGTCCGCGTGGACCGGGATTGATTTTCATCGTGCCGCTCGTCGATCGCGTTCGTCGCGTCTCGCTGCGGATCGTCACGCTGCCGATTCAGTCACAGGGGATCATCACCAAGGACAACGTCAGCGTCGACGTCTCGGCCGTGGCCTACTACAAGGTCGTTGATCCGGTAGCGGCGGTCGTAGCGATCGAGAACGTCGAAGCTGCGATCAACCAGATCGCGCAGACGACGCTTCGTGCGGTGGTCGGGCGCCATACGCTCGATGAGACCTTGTCTGAGACTGACACCATCAACCAGAACATCCGCGAGATCCTCGACGTTCAGACCGAGGAATGGGGGATCAAGGTCACGGTCGTCGAGCTGCGGGACATCCAGTTGCCCGACAGCATGAAGCGCGCGATGGCCCGCCAGGCCGAGGCCGAGCGCGAGAAGCGCGCGAAGATCATCGCCGCCGAGGGCGAGGCGCTCGCCGCCGGCGAGCTCGCCAACGCCTCCGACGTGATGATGGCCCACCCGCTCGCGTTGCAGCTGCGCAACCTCCAGACGTTGATCGAGATCGCGGTCGACAAGAACTCCACCGTCGTCTTCCCGTCCCCGTTGATGAGCACGATCGGAGAGCTCGGCGCGTTCCTCAATCGCGAGACCCAGGCAGCCGGCGAACTCCCCACGCCCACGATCCAGCCGGCACCGACGAACGGCGAAGTGGCCAAGACCTGACCGGGGCAAATGCGGCTCGTACCTTCATTTGATCGCAGACACCCGCGTCTCATCGCTCGCGTGCGGATCGATGTCGGTGTCTGGCTGCTCGTCCTCGCCGCGATTCTGTGCGGCTACGGCTACTGGTGGGAAGTGCTGTTCCTAGCGCCAGCAGTGCTGCACTTCTACCTCGCTTACCGCCTGCTGCACGCCGTCCAGACCTAGCCCGCACCCCGCCGGGGCGCGCTCGATACGTGCGACGCGCGGATTCACCCGCGGCGAGTCTCTGCCGTCATCGCGCACAAGACCTCCTAAGCGCGATCGCGTAAACCTCCGGAATTCGATCGCCTCGCGAGTAGTGGGACGAATCAGCGAAAAATCGGGCGAAATTAGGTCGTCGTCCCAGTTTGCGAACTCATCGTCCCTCTCCCACATGTGTTGTTCCACGGTGCATCGATGCAGCTAATTTCTGAGTGGTTTGTGCAACAGCCTCCGCGGAAACGAGGACCGCCGTTCCGCCTGTCGGCCGTCGACTGGCCGTAGTGTTGCGGGAGGCCCGGTGCTGGCGAGGAGCGAGACGCGACCGATCCGCGAGAGGAGCCCTGCATTCGCGCTCGCGCGGGTACGCATGGCGGGCGCCGCTCGCGTGTCCGCTGTTGTCCGTGGCTGTCGGGTAAACCCCGGCAGCCGGCGTCTTGTTGTGTGCGGGTAACAACCGCGCGTTCCCGCCGGAGGACAAATCAGTCCAAGGGAGGCGTTGATTGCCGCGAGACGGCCTCACGGGAGGTCGGTAAATGTCGCGGTTGTGGGGAGACGACACCGCGATTTGTTTACCCGACAGCCACGTCCGCAAGGAGCAGCGCACGGCGGTGCCGGCGACGTCGAAAATCGTGACTGCTTCGCGCCGGCGTCGCTCGCGTTCCGTTGCCCACCGGCACGCGGGTTTCTACGGAGCAACAATGCGGCAAGGACCCGGATGAACTCGGGTCAGGTCCAAGCTAGCTTCGGGGCATGGCATCCGGAAGGTCGACAAAGGCGCGAGAAGTCAGCATCAATCCGCAGACTTGGCGCTGGAGTCACCCGCGGGTGCTTGTTGAGGACCCTGACGGGGAGGCCGGCCTTGCGATTGCCTCTGGCCTTCGCTTCGCCGGCTACGCGGTCGCCGTCTGCCCCGGGCCGCGGGGACACGGGCAGTGTCCGCTGACCGGGCCGGCGGGCTGCGCCCCTGCACACGACGCCGACCTTGTCGTCTGCAACTTGGGCTACGAGCGCGAGGTGGCCCGCGAGGTCTTGCGCGAACTGCGCACGCGCTATCCCAGCACGCCTCTGTTGGTCGTGGTGCCGCCGGAGATTGATGCGGACCTGCGAGAGGTCCTGGACAGCTGCCATCAGCTGCCGGCAGGAGCGACCCCCGAGCAGGTGGTGGCCGCCGTGCAGGGCATCTCGGAGCACGCTGCCGAAGACGGCGCCAGTGCGTAGCCCCTTTCACAGCGAGCCAGAGGCCTTCCGCTTTGTCCTGGTGCTGATACTCGCCCTGGTGCCAATTGTGCTCGCGGCGGCACTCGGTCCCACGTGGCTCGCTCTCGTCGTGCTTGCGGTCGTACTTGGCGGTGTCGCTGCGCGCGCGGCGCAGCTGCGAATGCGCAAGCTCCGCAGTCCAGACCTGCTGGTGAAGATGGCTCCCCCGCACCTTGGATCAGCGGCGGAGCGCCGCGTCCTCGTCGTCGCAAACGACACGCTCAGCGAGGAGGCGCTGCTCTGCGAGGTCGAGAGACTGGGCTTAGCGCCGCGTATGCACGTGCTGTTGCTCGTGCCGGCGGTGATCACCCCCGCAGCCCGCTTGACTGGTGCGATCGACAGCCTCTTGGATCAGGCGCGCGCCCGGATGCAGGCAGCCCTCGACCGTGTTGGCCACGACAACGTTGCGGGGAAGGTCACCGGGGAAGACCCGCTCGAAGCCATCGAGGACACGTTCGCCACGTTCGTGCCGGATGAAGTCATCGTCGCCACTCGCTGGGAGCAAACGGCGGGCGGGCTCGAGCCGCGGCTTGCGGGGCTCGTACGTGAGCGCTTCGCGGTGCCCGTTCGTCATCTCGTCTTCGAGCCTGGCTCGGCTGCGCAGGAGCCAGACGAGGGCACGGAGGCGAGGTATCAGCGCGAATTCGGTGCAGCAGCTGCCAGGAAGTTTGGTCTCAGGGCGCTCGCGGGTGCCGGGATCCTGGCCGCACTCGTCATGTCCCTGGTCGCGTTGGCCCGAACGACCCCGACAACCCTGGCGGCGGCCAACCAGGCGGCCGCGGCTCTGCCGACTGGCGCTCCGAGCGCGCTGACGAAGGTCATTGAACTGAAGGTCATCGCGTCAGGCAAGAAGGGACCCGACGGGAAGCTGCACGACGACTTCACTGTGACCGATTTTCACGTTACGGTAGGTCAGCCGTTGACGCTGCGGATCGACAACACCGACACCGTCCCGCACTCGATCACGTCCCCCGAAGCGGGTGTGAGCATCATCCTTTCGCCGGGTACGCACGACTACACACTGCTCGTCAATCAGGCCGGCAAGTTCGAGTGGCACTGTGCCTTCCCGTGCGACCCGTGGTCGATGGCACACGTTGGCTACATGCGCGGGTTCATCACTGCCACGGCGGCCTGAGGGCCCCGAGGGGCCGCTGGCGAGTCACAACCTATCCTCGAACCGTGCCGGCCTTGCGGTCCAACCGCGCTGGACGTAACCGTTCAGGGGGTCGGGTGAGTAGGAGTCCTGCTCAACACCGCCGGCTGCACGACCACCTCACCGCGCGATCACAGCCGGCGCCAGGCCGGTGCCGTGGTACGCGCGCCTCTCACCGGAGCGAGAGGCTTCCCCACCCTGCGCGGTGGCTGTCGGATAAACACGCGAAATTACGTTGAGCGGTCAACGGTGGGACAAGCCGCCCCGACCTGCCCTATTGACGGTTGTCGTCCCAGGAACCGCGCGATCCCGAAAAGATTCTGATGGTGGCGTCCCACGACCAATTAATACACCGGAACGCTGAGTGGTTTTCCCGACAGCCACCGCGCAACGCACGGAACTCGACGTCACGCCCGAGATGCTCGTGGCGGAAGCAGAGCAGGGCTCTCGCGACGATCAGCCCCTGGAGTGCGTTCACGCGCGGAAGCGCAAGCGACGCGCAGCGATTGCTCCTCGGGCGGAAGCGAGCGCGCCCGGGACGCGACGGCTGGAGGCTCACCGGGGCCCGCAGCAAGCCCCGGTTACGGGCGAGGGGGGCCGGAACAAGTGCGGCGGCTGCCGACTCGCTGGTTGCCGACTGAGGGGCTCGCGGCTACGCCGGCAGCGGGGTCGGCGTAGGGCCTGAGTACACCTCGAAGAAGCGAGCCATCATGTCCTCCGGAACGGCGAGGTTCGCGGCCGGGTCGGTGCGTAGGCAGACGAGGCTGGGGCCATCGTGCTCCTGGGCGCGCCGCAGCGCCGTTTCGAGATCCTCGATTACCTCGACGTACTCGCTGTGGCACCCGAGGCCCTGCGCGACGAGGTCCCAGCGGATCTCGCCTTGCGCGGTACCGAACGTCCTGCCGTAGAGGGCGAGCTCGTTGGGTTGTTCCATCGTCCATGAGCCCTCGGCGAAGACGACCGTCGTGATCGCCAGCTTCTCTCGGGCCGCCGATTGCATTTCCATGATGTTGAAGCCGGCCGCACCGTCGCCGGTGATGCACACGACCTCGCGGTCGGGCGCACCGAGCTTGGCGCCGATGGCCGATGGGATGCCGGTGCCGAGCATTCCCAGCTCGAGGATCGAGTGATACGAGCGCGGGAGGGTCGGGGGCAGTAGGGCGTACGCCCAGAGCGCGGTGTTGCCGCCGTCGACGGTGTAGACGGATCCGGGGCCAAAGACCGCGCCGATCGTCCCGATCGCGTGCGCGGGGTGGATTCCCGGACCCTGCCACTCGAGGATCGGCGTCGCCTGCGTCATCCGGACCTCCTCGTCCAGCGCGCGATAGCGCGCGAGGTCGTCGCCGTTGCGGGCCGGCAGGCTCATCGAGCGCAACCGCGTGGCGATCCCCTCCATTGCACTCCGGGCGTCCGCGATGATGCCGAGGCTGATCGGGCGGGTGACGCCGAGGTGTCGCGGATCGACGTCGATCTGGATCACGCGCTGCCCGGCAGGGTCACCCCAGTACTTGTCGTAGGGCACGTCGAGGTTCCCCACGCGCGAGCCGACGATGAGCTGGACGTCGGCCTCGCGGCGCACCTGGTCACCGGCCGCTCCGAACCCGGAGACGTAATTCGGGTGATCCGAGGGCACGGTCGCGCGGCCGGCCATCGTCGTCATGACCGGGCAGCCGAGCAGCTCGACGACCTCCAGCAGCGCTTCGTTCGCGCCCGCGCGGTCGACGCCGGTGCCCGAGATGACGACCGGTCGCTCCGCGGAGGCCAGCAGCTCAGCCGCTTGCGCCAGTTGTGCGTCGGAGGCCTGCGGACCAGCGCCGCGGTAACTCGCTGGCGGGGTAACCGGTGCGGTGTCATCGTCCCCGGTGGCGTACAGGATCGGAGCTGGCAGCTCGACGTGCACCGGCCCTGGCCGCCCATTCCACATCTCGCGGAACGCTAGGCGCAGCACCTCGGGGATGCGGCCCCACTCGAAGACCGGGCCGCCCCACTTCACCACCGGGCGAAAGACGTCGAGCTGGTCCTGGCCCTGGAACGTTGAGGGCGGCGACGGGTAGACGATGCCCAGCCGGTGCTGTGAGGTGATGACGAGCACCGGTACGCCCTCGTGCAGTGCGGTAACCACGCCCGGCAGGAGGTTCGCCGACCCCGGGCCGGGGTTGCCGACCACCGCGGCGACCTTCCCGGTCGTCTTGTAGAGCCCTTCAGCCATGTGGACGGCTGCCGCCTCGTGACGCACGGGCACCTGC
>Ga0307374_10012520_pt1 | contig 11880 bp, 8 predicted proteins | sample OX3MG_FD_202532 | JGI IMG/M metagenome (GOLD analysis project Ga0307374, IMG submission 202532) | Soil microbial communities from Risofladan, Vaasa, Finland - OX-3 | ecosystem: Environmental > Terrestrial > Soil > Coastal area > Acid sulfate soil | place: Finland: Risofladan, Vaasa | collected...
ACGGGATGGATCTGGCAAACTGCCTGATCAGGCGACAGTGACGCAACCCCCGGAAGCCCCGCAAGACATCACGCTGACCAGGTGACCTGCGGGTTCCCCGCCCGGCTGATGCAATTCCCGAGGGTGAGCGTAGCCCTCCGTAGTTGCGACGGCGATGTGCTTGAGGTGCAGCTTCGCGGCGAGCAGGCCGCCGGGGCGGTAGGCGAACTCAAGCGATAGCGTTCTGCTTCTGTCCGCACTCGCCGTGTTCGGTGGTGCCCGTGTCGCAGTTAGCCTGCGCTGTTGGGAGGCTGACCCGTTTCATATGGTTCCGCGACAAGCGGCAGCGAGGAGGAGGTAGTCGAACAGCGCAGGCCGCAGGTCCGCTCGCCCGCCGATGATGGTTATCGCGACACGAACATAAAGCAGAGAGAATCCGGCGCAGGGCCCTGAGGCTAACGGGGCCATCGGGTATCGGGGCGAGCCCATGGCGCTCCCCGGCGGGGCTGTTGACCCAGTTCCGGAACCATGCGTACCGGACGTCGAAGGCGAACCGTCCCAGCAGCGGGACGCCGTCTTCAGGGTTGGCGTGGAGCTGCTCGAGAAGCCGGGCGGCCTGGTAGGCGGGTTCGATGACGACCCATTCGTCGGCGAGTCCGCCGAGCGGCTGGCCCTTGATGATTGTGCCGGCCAGCCGGTAGCGGACCAGCCCCGGGCCGTGGCTCTCGGGCGGGCGGCAGCAGCCGACCCGCAGTTCCATCAGCTCCGACGAGCGCATGCCGGAGACCGCGGCCAGCGTGATGATCGCCGCGGTGCGGACGATTCCGGCCAGCCCGGTGGCTTCGAGCCGGTCCAGCGGGAGCGTCCACGGAATCACGGTGCCAGCGTCGGCGCGGGCGACGGGGACGGCGCTGCGGGCGAAGGTCTTGTCCGCCCCGACGGCGCTCAGGGCGGCCTCGATCCTGTCCCGCAGGGCGGGAATCCAGCGGAGGGGAAACTGGCTGAACCCGGCTTGCCGTGCCAGCAGGCTGAGGGCGACCGGGGCGAGCGGATCGTCGGGAGACCAGCCGGATTCCAGCCGGTCCTGAAGGTGGTGGGTCGGCAGCAGCGGGAGCGGCCGGCCGTTGCGCTCGTAGTCATCGAGCAGTGCCGAGAACTCCTTTTCGGGGACGCGGCGGGCATGGGAGAGGCCGGGAGTGCTGCTGGACCAGCGCCGGTCAGCTTCTGCCACTTCCTGGAGAAGGCCGGAGACGTGAGGGCCGACAGTGCCGACGAGGTGAAGGGCGGCGGCCAGCAGCGGCCGGAGCAGGCTGTCGTGCACTGGCGGGGTCTTGTTGCCTGCCCTTCCCGAGGGCATCTCCGCGACGGCCGTCGCGGAGGCCCCGGCCCAGGGGCGCAGCCCGGGGCTGACGCGGTCGGCGGAGAACAGCTCCCGGTAGTTGACCAGGTCAACCGCGACCTGGGCGGCCCGGCGCCGCAGAGCGGGACTGCGCTCCCCGACGATGGCGCCGTTGCCGTCGAGAACGTAGCGGCGGTGCGCCAGGTATCCCCGGCAGCAGTCGTCATCGACTTCCGCCAGGCTGGCGATGCCCTTGCCGGCCAGCCAGCCGAACCACGTCGCGAACTCGTCGAGCCGGCCCTTCGCCGTGTTCAGGTGCAGCGGCATGCGGTAAGCGCGGGGCAGCAGCGCCACCACCGGGTGGCGGGGGCAGAGCAAGGCGAAGATCAGCTCTTTGGCGAGCGTCCGCCATCCGGCGTCGGCGATGACGGTGAAGTCGAGCCGACGGGCCGAGAGCCGCATCTGGACCGGCAGGCCGGCAACCCCGGTGAAGTCCCAGGAGTCATCGTCGAACATTGGCCCGGCCGTGTCGCCGGCCAGGGTGAATCCTGCCTCGCGGCAGACATCAGCGCCGACGAACGCCGGCTGCCTGGCGTCGGCATCAGGGAATACGGAAGATGCTGTCATTGTGTGGATTCCTCCGGGCGAAGGGGAAGCTCGCCGTCACGGTTGCTGACGCCGACGGCGGCGCTCGCCACCAGCGCGGGGTCGAAGCGGTCCAGGACCTGGCCGACCCGCTGGGAATAGAGGCCGAAGACAGCCATGAACTGGGCGGCGGGCTGCCATTGCCGGGAGAAGAACGCCTTCAGCCGCAGCAGGTTCGGCGCATGCCGAGGGGCGAACACCGCCAGCGGGCAGAGCAGGCAGACCCAGGGCCTGGCCGGGCAGGGCTTGCCCGCGGGGCCGTGCAGCCCGGACAACTGGTCGGCGCAGGCGGCGGTGAACACGTCCCGCTGCCCGCCGGCCAGCTCGGCGATCACCGTGTCGTCCAGGCCGAGCGAGGCGACCAGCTCCGGGTATCCGCGGGCGAGCGCGGCAGCGTCCTCGCCGTCGAGGACGGCCGGCGGGCTGGCCCGGCGCAGCAGGTCGTGCTGGGCGTCCTCGACGATGGTTTCCATGGCCTGGCGCTGGCCGGGCGTCGCGGCGCTCAGGTAATGGTCGCCCTCGACCTGCGGGCTGTGGTTCGGGTCGATGGTCGCCCGGCCTCGTCCCGCCCACGCGCTCTTGTCCCGCATGGCGTGATAGGTAGTGCGGATCCGTGCCCGGTGGATCTTCAGCGGCCGCCCGTCCTGGCCGGTGACATGGTGACGGGCTGTCCACCGCTGGATCGCGGCTCTCCCGCTGCTCCCCGTGTCCACGGCATGCTGGCCTGGATGGCTGAGGCTGGCCCCCAGCCAGAGGCGCCGCCTGTCGTCCTCGCTGGCGAAGCTGCGCAGCAGGGCGGAGTGGGACAGCCACTGCTCCAGCAGCCGGACCGCCGGCCGCGGCAGGTTCAGGCTCTCCCCGGACCTGCGGCCCTTGACATAGGACAGCAGGATGACGGAGTCTCCGGCCCAGTCGATATCGCTGGTGACGAGATCATCGATGCCGTCGGGGACGATGCCGGAGCAGACTCCGAACAGCAGCCGGTAGGCGATCAGGACATCATGGGAGGGGAACAGGTCCCTGATGGCGTCGGTGAACCCGCCCCGCTGCTGGACCGCGCTGCCGGTGCAGCCCAGCAGGTCGCCGAATTGCGCGGACGAGACCGGCCCGGTCCTGGCCAGCAGCCAGCGCAGGTTCGCCGGCGTCCAGCCGCCGGAGGCCGGGTGCTGCCCTCCGGCAGCGTCATCGAGCGCCCGCTTGTGCGCGGCGAAGGACTCGCCCGCGATCGTGCGGCACGCGCCGGCCAGCCTGTCCCAGTCTTCCTCCGGATAGGGAGGAAGCGCCCGGTGATTGCGCTGGGGGTTATAGGCGCGTCCGGCTGCCAGCTCGGCCACCTGCGGGTCGAGCCGGCCGGCGATCGCCTGCAGCATCCGCCGAGTGCACGCTTCCCTCGGGCCGGTGGCGGCAAGCCAGTACTCGGCCGCCAGCGGGCGGCGCAGGTCCGCGGCCCCGCCGGCGAACCCCCGGGCTGCCAGCTTGCGGGTCATGTCCCGGACCGACTGGACATAGTGAGTGACGGAGCCCGCGGTGTCCACCGTGCCGTGCGGGTGGACTAGGTCGGCGAGGCCGTCCAGGAGATCGCGGGCCAGCACCGGGCAGGGCAGCCCGTCCAGGCTGAACGTCGCGGCGGAGCCGTCGCTGAACACGCAGGCGATGCCCAGGGGGCTGCCGGTCACCGTGGTGGGCATCAGGCGGTGCCGCCTTCGGTGCCGCAGCCGAACTCGGCGCCGGCCTGCCGCTCGGCCGCCGCCTCGGCGATCAGTCCGTCGGCCAGGCCCGCGTGCTCGTAGGCTTCCCGGTAGATCCGGGTCGTGTCCAGGCGTTTTATGTACTTTTCCGTGGTCAGCACGGACGAGTGCCCAAGAAGGTCCCGCAGGACCAGCAGCGGGTCCGCTTTCGACAGGTAGAACACCAGGGCCGCGTCCGCGTCGGCATCCGTGACGAGTTTCGCGGCCTGCCGGTAGTGCCCGCTCACCAGGTACTCAAGCGTCCGCATCGCGAACGTGTGCCTCAGCCGGTGGGGAAAAACATGCGGGAACCGGGGTTCGGACCGGGCCCGGATCCGGTCCGACGTCCGCTCGAACACCGCGGGCCAGGCCGTGAACGGGCCGCCGCCGTTCTTCACCGCCAGCAGGCACGACCCTCCGTCCGGGGCGACCAGCCGGCGTCGCTCGCCCGGGGTGAGCGTGTCCCATCGGCGGCGGACCCCGTTGACCCTGCCGCCCCGCTCGTCCGGGCTGGTCACCAGCAGCGGGTCGCCCCACCGTTCCGGCGGCCGCCACGGCGAGCCGTCCGCGGTGACGGCGCGGTCCAGTTCCAGGTACTGATGGACATCCGCGAGCGCCTGGTGGGAGATCCAGGTGGTGCGGAACTTGCGGCCCTTGGCTATCGCAGCCGGGACCGGGAACGGGACCGGCATCGCCGTCGGCCGCGGCGGCATCGCCGGGACCTCGTATGACAGCAGGTAGGTGAACTCCTGCAGCCGAAGCCCGGTGGCCAGCGCCAGCCCGCCGACCGCCGCATTGCGGGCCAGTTCCCGGCCGTGATAGCCGGCATCGGCGGCCCCGCCGGGCATCAGGCCGCGCAGTCCCGCGAGGAACATCGCGGTGAAGTCGGGTTCCAGGTACTTGACGGTCACGTGCGGCTTCGGGGTGCGGCGGACGGCCAGGTTCACCCGGACCTCGCGGCCCGTCCCGGCGAACAGCGCCCTCGCCGTCCGGTAGGTGAACGGCTCGGCCTGCGCGTGGCCCTCGTCCATCGCCCACCGGTAGAACAGCGACAGGATGCTCATGTGCCGGCCCCACGTCGTGGCCGAGAACCGCTGCCGGGCCGGCCCGGTCGCCCGGTGCTCGGCATACCGGCTCAGCCCTGCCTTCAACTGCTCGCGTGAGTCGAACACCCCGACACCGTGCAGCCCGAGGAACTCGATCCATTCCTTGACCGCCTGCGCGTACGCCTTCCACGTGGCCGGCGACGGGGCGCCGCTGGTGGGCAGCTCCCGCAGCCACTGGTTCACCGCCACCGACGGGCGGGGATTGCCGGGCCCGTCCTCGAACAGGAGGTCGTCATCGACCAGGACCGGTATCCGCTCGGGGATCAGCGGCCGGTTCGCGATGTCCCAGGACTCCCAGCCCCGGGACGAGAAGAAGCTCATGATCATGAGCCGGAACGATAGAAACACGACACGGCCCGCCGCAGCCGGAAATCACAGCTCGCGAAGGGCCCCGGAACTAATCGCGACACGGTAACTAAGCAGAGAGAATGTGCCTGAGGTCATGAATCCGGAGCCGGCGCGGCATCTCCACCGGCAGGCCGTGCCCGGCCGCGATCCGCACCGCCCGGCCGTGAGCGGCTGAGAACACCTGCTCCCATCGCTGCTTGGTGAGCATCCGCCCACCCCGCCCGGCGAACAATGCCATCGGCTCCAGCCCGCGGCTGCCCTCGATCACGGTGATCCGGCGCAACTGCGCGGGCATCGCCTCAACCCGGAACACGCGCCGCCGCCCGTGCAGGCACCCGGTCAGCCGCATCGCCGCCGCGTCAACGTCGCTGACCACGAACAGCTCCTCGCGCCGCCGGGCCAGGACCGCGGCGGACCGGCGGATCACCGCGGCACGCTCGGTGCGCCGGTACACATCGATCTCGCCGAGCGTCGTGTGCTGGATCAGCACGTCGCGGGGCAGCCCGTACTTCGCGGTCGCCCGCAGCCGCACCGTCACCGGCAGGCCATCACGGCCCGGCGGCGGGACCTCAAGGTCCAGCAGGCAGGAGAACTCCCGCAGCCGCATGCCGGTCGTCGCCGCCAGTTCCGCCGCCGCGCAGTTGCGCAGCGGCGCCCCCCCGCGGAACGACCGGTCGGCGTCACCGCCGGGCAGCAGGCCGCGCAGCCCGACCTGCCGCAGCAGCCGCCACTGCCGGTAGGTCAGGCAGCGCACATCCAGATCGACGGTGGCGCCCCAGGCCAGCACGTCACGGCCGCCACCGCGCCGGAAGTACGGCCAGGCCGCCAGCCTCCCGGCATGCACCGCCCAGTCGTAAAAGCTGTTGATCGCCGCCCGGCGGCGCTTCCAGGTGGCCGCCGACACCGGCCGCTCCCGGTCCCGGGTGCAGTACTCCCGGTAGGCCAGCAGATCGTCCTCGCCTGCCGACAGCAGATCAGACGGCATCTGCAGACGGCTCAGGAAGGCGGCCAGGTCCAGCAGGTCATGGGCGTAGTCGGCCATGGTGGAGGCCGCCAGCGACTTCGACAGCTGGAAGAAGAACGAGCACAGCGGCTCCGCAGGCCGCATGTCCGGGCCCAGGATGAAAGGGGTGCCCTCCTTGACCGCTCCATTGCGCTCCACGTACGCGACAGCGTCGAGATTCATCCCAGGCACCGGGACGAAGTACCGCCGCACCTTCTCGTGCGACACGAAGTAGTGATCCACGCCTGACCTTCCGAAGAGACGGCAGCAAGCAACAAGCGCTGGACACTAACAGCAAGCGAAGAGGCCGCCTACCTGGTGATTTACAGTCACTGAGACACCCGCGAACCCTTGCCGTAACCGTTGCCGATGATCCGCAGCTGGGCGGTGCGCGGGAGGCCGGGCACCCCGGTCACCAGGTGCGGGATGCCCATCAGCCACTCGGCGAACGCGACGGCCAGGCGCAGCTGCTGGCCCGGACCGGGTTCAGCGGGCGGCGGCGCGGGGCAGCCCAGGATGTGCTCCCAGCGGCGGACCGCCGCCTCGTATGGCCCCCAGGCCACGGCGGGCGCGCCTGCCTGCGGGCCCGGGACGTCCGGGGGCTGCGGGCCGGCCTGCGGTTCCGGCGGCGGGTGCAGTGCCCGGACGGCCGCGTCCAGGTCGTGGCCGCTGTGGTGGCCGGTGCCCGGCCGCCCCCCGCGCCGGCCGTGTCCCCGCGGGGAGGTGCCGGTGTCCGGGGTGGGCAGCATCCGGTCAGCTGCTTCCCCGGCCCGGGGCGCCGGGGAAGCAGCAGCCGTCTCGCGGAGCAGGATGATCGCGGCCTGCAGGTCGCACGGCTGGGTCCGGCCGTTCTGCCGCCGCCAGGCCATGTGCCCGGCCGGGGTGCGCCAGGTCATCACCGTGGCCGGCGTGGGCAGCAGCCGCACTGCGATGGCCAGCGGCATGCCCATCCCGTTGCCGTTACGGCCCAGCCGCTTCTGCCGTTCCCGGCGGGCCTGCCAGGATTGCAGGGACTCGGTGTCGTTGAAGTTCCCGGCCGCCGGGGTGGGCAGCAGACAGGAGACGGGGCAGGGCGGCGGGCTGCCAGCCGAGGATGAACAGCCGGTCGCGGCGGTGCGCCGCGCCGGCGTCGCTAGCGCGTAGGCTCGCCCATTGCGTGTCATACCCGAGCGTGGCCAGGTCGGCGAGGACCCGGCCGAGTCCCCGGGTGCGGAGGGCGGCGACGTTCTCCACGAGGACGTAGCCGGGTCGAAGCTGGCCAACAGCCTCGGCGATGCAGTTCCACAGGCCACTGCGGGTTCCTTTCCTGATTCCGGCGCCCCGGCCGGCGGTGGAGATGTCCTGGCAGGGGAACCCGGCGGTGACCAGGTCCACCCGGGGCACGGCGGCCCAGTCCACCCGGGTCAGGTCCCCCAGGTTGGGGACGCCCGGGAGCCTCGCGGCCAGGACGGCGCTGGCATGGCGGTCGGTCTCGGCGCACCAGGCCAGGACTGCGTCCAGCACCGCGGCGATGGCCAGGTCCAGGCCGCCGTAGCCGGTGCACAGGCTGCCGGCCTTCAGCGGCCCGCCCACCGGGCCCGGGGCGGGAACGCGGCCCGGGGCGGGAACGAGGCAGGCGGCGCTCACGCGGCTGCGCTTCCGCGCGCAGCGGGCTGCGGGGCACAAGCCCCGGAGGCGGCGCGGCGGATCCGCCGGCAGCGGACAGGTGGCGGAAGACCAGGACGTCCTCGTGCACGATGAGGTGCCAGGGCTCGCCGCGGGCGCGGGCCTTGCGGACGTTGTCGAGCTGGAAGAACGACGGGCGGGGGATCAGCTGCTGGCCGCGGAGCCCGGCGAGCAGGGCGACGCACCGCTCGGCCGGGACCAGGCCCGCGGCGGCGCCGGCCGCGAGGATCGCGCCGGGCAGGTCGACCAGCTCGCCGCGTTCCCGCCAGGGCCGCGCGGTGACCACCACGGTCCCGCCGGGGCGCAGCAGCACCGCGCAGCCGGCCAGGATGCGGGTGAACCCGGCGAGCAGCTCGTCCAGGCCGCGGCTGGCGAGGTTGGCGGGGTCGTCGCTGTAGCGGTTGTCGTACTTGTGCACCCCGCCGCCGCCGGTGCGCTTCTCGGCGCGGACCTGGCCGTGGACATTGCGGCCGTAGGGCGGTGAGGTGACCACCAGCGCGACCCGGCCCGCTGCGGCGGGCAGCAGGGCGGGCAGCTGGCGGGCGTCCCCGGCCACGACCTCGGCGGTGCCCGGGGCGCCCTGGCGGCGGGCGTGCGCGACATTGGCGGCGGCCAGCCGCGCCCAGCGGGGCTCGTACTCCACCCCGGCGGCGTCGCGGCCGAGGTGGATGGCCTCGACCAGGGTGGTGCCGATCCCGCACATCGGGTCGGCGACCAGGTCCCCGGCCTCGGTGTAGCGGGTGATCGCGGTGGCGGCGATGGCGGGGAGCATCTTGGCGGGGTGGGCGGTGGAGCCGGGCAGGTACCGGCCCCGGCGCTGGGACCGGGCATCGCGCTGGGCGGTGGCCCAGACCGACAGCGGCGCGCCGTCCGCCTGGCGGGCACCGTTATCGCGGGGGGCGGTGCGGGGGGCGTGCGGGGGGCGGGGGCTGGTCATCGGAGGGCTCCTCCCGGCTTGGTGAACACGAGCAGGTCGCTGTGGACGGAGGCGCAGACGGCCGGGGGGCCGGGGGCCTCGTCCGGGCGGGCGGTGCCGGGCGGGCCGGGTGTGAGCTGGCCTTCGGTGATGGCGGCGTGCAGGGCGACGATGTGCTGGGCGTAGATGAGCCCGGCGGCGCGGGCGGCGGCGATGACCTCGCCCGGGTCATCGCGCAGCCCGCCCGGGCGGGGCGTGCTGGCGGTGAGGACGGCCAGGACGCCGCCGGGCCGCAGGACCCGCTCGCACGCCGCGTACAGCACCCCGGCGCCGGGGCCGCCGCGCCCGGTGATGACCAGGGCGGCCTGGCCCGCCTCCGGGCAGCCGGCGTCCAGCAGCAGGTCCGGGGCGCCGGCCCGGGCCTGCGCCAGCGGGCGTGCAGCCGGGCCGAGGTCCCAGTCGAGGCGCAGTCCGGCTGCGTGGCAGGCGGCCGGGCCGGAGAACAGGCCCAGGACCCGGCGGCCGGCCGCGGCGGCTGCGGACAGCAGCGCCCCGGTCGCGGCGGCGGGATGACGACCAGCTCGCCCGGCCGGGAGAACGCCGTGATGACATGCGCGGCTTCCGGGCCGGAACCCGGCACCGGGCCGGGCGCGGGCCAGACGCTGACGGGCACGCCGATCCCCGGCCTGGTCGCGGCCGTGCCGGGCCGCTGATCGCCGGTACCTGCCGGGCAGGACGCGGCGGGCGGTGCGGGCACCGGGCCCGCGTGAGGTGATGGGTGTGACATGGGCGGCTGGCCCCGCGGCCACCGCAGATCCGCTGACACTAAGGAAATCGGGTTTCCGGGGCCTTTTTTCACGCGCTGCCGCGAAATAGCGCCGAAAGTGGCAGGAAATGGCGGCCCGCGTCCGCTGGCGGAAAAGCCGGCCGGCTGCCATCCAGCCTGGCCCATTGCCCTGGCCGTGCCAGCAATTACTGTAACCCGATCCGGGGGAGGTTGCCCGGCCGCCAGGCGTGATCTGGCGGCGAGCCGGGTGCGGCGCTGTGGCACGCGGACGCCGGTTTCCGGCAGCCGGGCCGGCAGGCGATCAGCGTCTAGCCAGCCACCGGCCCTGGCCTGCCCGGATCGCAGGGGCGGCGGGCCCGCCGTACCTGTCACCGAGCCGCCCGGCGGGAAGCCGGGACGGCTGGCCACTGTGCCGGCGTACCTCGCCGGCGGCCATCCGGCGGATGCAGGGTAAGGGGCCGGCCATCTGCCCGCGCGGCGACCCGGCTGGGGGACGGCCAGGCTGCTGCGCTTCCGCTCGTCACGGTGGCCGGCCATCGCCCGTTCCCCGCAGCCCGGCGTATCGCCAGGCTGCGAGGCGCGGTCACCGGATCGGCGCGGGCGCGCTTACCACAGCACGTATACCTCGCGTGTACCTGCCGTCGACCTCTCATGGACCTGGCCGCGAAACAGCAGGCCAGCGGCGGATTTGACCCCGCCCGCGCCGGGCGCTCCCGGCTCAAGGCCGGGACCGGGACGCTGCCCGCCGGGGCCAGGTCACTGCCAGGTCCACGGGAGGTCAGCGCCAGGTCAGCGAAAGGTCCACCGGAGGGCGGCCAGGGGTCCACCGGAGGTACACGCCAGGTCAATGGGGGCTGGCTGCATGGGCTTCCGCACCCTTCCGCTACCCGTGACCAGGAGCCCCTTCATGCGTGATGACACCAGGCCCGGCCGCCCGGCCCGCCGGGCAGGAGATCGCCAGCCAGTCCCGCCGGCCATGCTGGCCGCCGCGCAGCCCGGCGGCGGGATGCTCAGCCCGCTGGATTCCGCGGACGCGTCCTTCCGGGCGCTGACCACGGGCCCGCAGCCGCTGGCCCTGCATGCCGCCTCCCTCGCCTCCGGGCTGCCGGACCGGCTGGTCCCGCTGGATGAGCTGCGGGCCCTGCTGCTGCACCCGGCGACCGGCGCCCGGGCCCGCAACAAGGTGTGGGCCGAGCTGGTCCGCCGTGCCCGGTCCGGGTCGCCCGCCTGGGTCGTCGGACTCGTCGGCGTCGCCATGCCGGGGCTGCGCCGCGCCGCCGCGACCCTGTCCGCCAGCTACCGCGGTGATCCCGACGACCTGCAGACCGAGATCCTCACCGGGTTCCTCGCCGCGATGCGCGCCCTGGACCCCGACGACCTGGACAGTGTCCCGCTGGCGTCCTGGCTGTGCTGGGCTGCGTGGCGCGCCGGGCAGGCCCTGGCTTACGCCGACGCCAGCTACGCCGCCGCCCGCCGCGACCTGTCCGACAGCGACGACGCCCCGTACCTGCCCTGGGGCCACCCCGACTTCGTCCTGGCCGCCGCCGTCGCCCGCGGCGTCCTGACCCCCGCACAGGCCCGCCTGATCGGCCGCAACCGCCTCGAAGGAATCCCCCTCGCCCAGATCGCCAGGGAAATGGGAATCAGCCATAACGCCCTGTGCAACCGGCGGAAAAGAGCCGAGAAAGCCATCACTGAGGCGATCCGCGGCGGCCGTCTGAGCGAAATCTCCCTTGATGCGCCTTAGCTGGTGCGCGAGCCACCTCAGTTGCCAGACAAACCGATCAGCCAACGGCTGCATTCAACTAGATCGGTGCCTGTCGCCCTATTCGTCATCGCCGAGTTCGAGGCCTACCGCTGCCTGAATTGCGGACCGGAAGCGGAGATCGAAGGCTTCAGCCGCCGAGCGAAGGGATTCACGGGCTGCTGCTACAGCCTGCCGGACACTGGCTGCCGTTGCGTCACGCGGATCCTGGCCGATCAGGCGCCCGGCCCCGACGCTCATGGTCCTGTACTTCCCGGAGCCTGGGGACCAAGGGCTGGACTTGGGCGCACCGGTCATCCCGATGCTTTGCGAGCGCCAGCGGTGGAAATGCTCGCCGCGTACGTCGTCTAGTGCCTGCCATAGTGAGCGTAATCAAATAGGTTGAGGGTTATTCACAAGATCATCAACTGTCAGTTGATCAAGCCCTGACCAGCGGCGGCGGCGTTTGTGACGCTTGATGATCATGACCGTGAATACTAAGGCGAGAATGGCTTTTTGGAGGTTGCCTAAGAACTAGGCGTAGGCGCGGCGGATGTAGGCGAGTTTTGGGTCCGCGAAGAATGATCGGATCTTTTCCGGTGTCGCGCGGAGCAGGCGGAG
>Ga0307374_10012522_pt1 | contig 11879 bp, 10 predicted proteins | sample OX3MG_FD_202532 | JGI IMG/M metagenome (GOLD analysis project Ga0307374, IMG submission 202532) | Soil microbial communities from Risofladan, Vaasa, Finland - OX-3 | ecosystem: Environmental > Terrestrial > Soil > Coastal area > Acid sulfate soil | place: Finland: Risofladan, Vaasa | collected...
GCTTGAGCGGCGGGGGCGCCCTTGAAGAGAGTGGTGACGAAGATCGGTTGGGTGGCGGAGATGATCGAAAGCACCAGACCAAAGGTGGGGACTGGCCCGCTATCAAAGAGCTGCCCAATGAGGGGCTTGAGCTGATCGCCGGGTACGTAGTCGGTGTGGTCATCGTGAAGGCTGCCGGTCATCCCAGCGAGCGCCACTTCGGCGAGCGCGCCAGGGATCACGGAGCTTGCCGGAAGCAGGCTGTTCAGGCTCGCGTACGCATGGGCGAAGAGACCCCAGTCTTGTCCCCGGCTCCCGGTAAACGCCGGCTCGCGCATGGCACCAGGCACCATGATCCCGTTCGCCTGAAGCGCGCTGTTCATTTCGGTATAGGCGCCCCGCAGCAGTACACGGTCGTCCAGGTTGGCTCCGGTGACATAGTGGGCCAGTAGGCACGAGAAACCCTCCTGAACCGTACTTAAGGAGGGAGTCCGTACGGGAGACACCGATCGCGCCGAGGAGAGAACCGTACAGTTCGCGGGGGTCGAGATTGCGCCGGCGTGGGTGGCTGCCGGCCAGATCAGGCAGGCCAAAAGCGCCAGCATGCCCATACGCGAACTCATGTGCCGGAGCGGGGCGGCACGGTTATTCGCGGCACGGTTATTTATGGTCATTTTCCGTCGAAACCTCGCTGGGTGATAGTATAGAGTACCCCGTTCGCGATAAAATAGGGGACCTATCCACACCAAGGACCGGGAATCTCAGTACACTGCACGATAGAGGACATCAGAGCGTAAGGAGGTTGGGCCAATGGGCTCCAAGGATAAAGGCACAAAAGAAGTTCGGAAGCCAAAGTCGGCCAAAAAGAAGTCTAAAGCGGCGCCGGTTATCCCGAGTCGGGTTCGTCCAGCCGAGGAGAAAGAGGCAAGCGACTGAACGCTCGGGAACGCCACGCTGCCGTCGCCGGCCGGATTCTCGGGGGACAGGCCCTTGGCTGAGGCACCGCTGGCCGCCGAGGTCTGGGATGCGTTGCGGTCGCTTGCCTTCGAGGATGGCGAGCGCGTCGCCGTTTTGGCGGCGGTCCAGCAGTGGAAAGAACGTGCCACCCGCGACGCGGAGCTAGAGACCGCCAGGGCAGTCTTCGAGGCGGCCCGCCAGGAATTGGCGGACACCGCCTCGCGCCGCCGGGCCGAGGAGGCGCGGATCGAGGACCTCACGGCCAAGATCCGCCGCACCGAGGACCGACTGGCCTCCGGCCAGCTCCATCATGAACGGGAGATTCTCACCGCCCAGGGCGAGGTAGATCGGCTGCGCGAAACCCTGGGCCGACTCGAACTGGCGTGGCTCGAGACCAGTGCCCTTGAGGAGCGGCTTACCGCCGCCCAGCCGGAACGGCGAGACGCGCTGGCCCTCGTTGAGTCGGAGGCCGCGGTTCGGATGGCGCACGCCGAGCAGGAGCTTCGCGCGGCGGAGGCGCATCTCGTCGTCATCGACCGCACCCGAAGGCAGGCGGCCCAGCTTGTCCCCGCGGAGGCGCGGGATCGCTACAAGGCACTCTACGGTCGAACCGGTGGGCGTCCATTCGCCCTGGCGGTGGCGGGAGAGTGCAGTTATTGCCATGCCGCCGTTCCCGCCGCCGCCGTGCAGCAGTTGCGGGGCCATACTGGGGTTCCCAGTTGCCCGCGGTGCGGTCGCTTGCTCCTGGCGGGCTAGCTTAAAGTCCCCACCAGAACCCAGCCGCGATGATCAGGTAGAGCCCAATGAGGGCAATCCCTTCGAGCCAGGTCGACTCTCCATCGTAGACGACGAGCGCCCCGAGGAGGGTGGCCAACAGCATGGAGCCCAGGAGCAGCGGCGAAAGCACCAAGGTAAGATGCGTGGGCGCGCCGATGACGAAGCTGAGCAGAACCAGAACCGGGATCAGGGCCAGAGCTACTTGCAGACTGCTGTTAAGGATTACGCTGATCGCGTAGTCCGGGCGGTTCCGCAGCATCAACTGTACCCCTACCACGTTCTCCACCGCGTTCCCCGCGATCGCCACGATCACCAGGCCGGTAAATTCCTGCGAGATATGAAGCGCGTTCGTGGCCGGGGTTAGGGAGCTGACAAACCAGTCGGAGACAAACGCCGCTCCCACGCTGGCCCCGAGGAGCACGGCGATGGCCAGGCCAACCGGCCATACGCCCTCCGCCTTCTCGCCCGACACGCCGGTTGGACCTCCCTTTAAGGAAAAAGGGATGCTGCTGACAAAAACCACCAGGAGAACTATGGCGCAGATGACGGCCAGCGCCTCCTCGTGGGCCGCCGCCTTGGTGTGTAGTTGGGCGGCAAGCGTGGGGATAGCCAGGGCCGACACCGCAAGCAAGGTAAGGGTCGCGATATTTCTTGGGGTTTCGGGATTGAACATCTGCGTACCGTTGCGCAGACCGCCCCAGAGAAAGGCAAGTCCTAGCACCAGGAGGCTGTTCCCCAGGACCGAGCCGATCAGGGCCGCCTGAAGCACATGGACCAGTCCCTGCCGCAGGAGGAAAATCCCGGTGAACAACTCGGGAAGATTGCCCAGGGCGGACTGCAAGACGCCGGTCGCGCCGGGACCGAGACGGGCGCCGATCTGGTCGGTTCCATCCCCCACCAGGGTGGCCAACAGGGCCAGGGTACCGGCGGTGATAATGAAGGTAAGCACGGTCATGCTCGTCAGTTGGAGGCCGAACGAGACGAGCGTTGCCACGACCGCGATCCCAATACGGAACCACTGCTTTTTCTCGGGCATCACCACCTGGGTAGGATGAGGGTTCGGCTTCGGACCCTGACTCATGAAATGCGGCTCCCTGTTGATTCACCTACGATAGGCATGTTCCGTAGGGGCACCCCTACACGTGCAGGACAAACCAAGTCAAGCCTCAGTGTACCGAGGATCAATGGGCACTCGTGACGAACCGCTCATTCGGGGTGCTCGTGTTTAAGCGGGGCCCTGGGTGATGTAAAGATGCCGGGACATGCGCTATGATGCATACCAGAATGTTGACAATGGAGACGAGTGACGGATTTTGGAGGTAGCTCGTGTCAACAGCATTGAGGTACGAGGCCCGCGGCCGTCGCTGGACGCCTCACGCGATACTTTCCGGGTTCATCGCGACGATCTGCATGGGACTGGTTCTCCTGATTGGGTTCGTCGTGGCCTCGAACGCGGGATCCCAGTCGGGCAGCTTCGTGGCTCAGTGGTTCTATGGCCTGGCCCACAATCGCATCACCAGCACGACTCAGAATTACCTGTTCATCGCCGCCGCGCTCTATCTCACCTTTGGCTTGGTGTGGGCGATCATCTATGCCTATGTGTTCGAACCGCTGCTGCGAGGACCGGGCTGGCTCAAGGGCTTGCTGTTCTCCTTGCTGCCGTTTCTCCTCTCGATCGTAGTGTTTCTCCCCAGCTTGGGCGGCGGTTTCTTCGGCGGCACCCTTCATGCCGGCCCCTTGCCGGTGATCGGCAACTTCATTTTGCACGCCGCCTACGGCATGGTCCTTGGCACGGTCTATAACCAGAGTATTCATTCCGGCTTCGATGAAGAAGATGAGGGATCAAGAAACGCCGAGCCGCATCAACGGGCCGCCATGCAGGGAGCGGAGCGGAATGGAGCAATTGGGATCTTGATCGGCCTGGCGGCGGGAGCAATCCTGGGGAGTATCCTGGGGCAAAGCGTCTATCCGACCAAGGCTCTTGATGTGAGTGCCAATTTGATTACCGGTTCGGGTGAGCTGAGCCTCGCGGGGGCTGTCCTCGGGGCAAGCCTGGGGGCGCTCATTGGGTCCATGTTGGGGCTGAGCGCGACTCCGGGCGGAGATACCGCCGAGCCTTGAGGACGGGAAAAACTCGCTTGACAGGGTGTAACCGGCTCCGTACACTCCACAACCAGCATCAGCGAAGCGTCAGCATCTCCGGAGCGGCTGGATACGCGTGGCGCGGGGCCGCTCATCAAACCACCAGGTAAGGAAACAACTACGGGCGAGCATCTTCTTGAAGTTGAGGGTCTGAGAACGACCTTCCGATCGGCGCGCGGTCCGGTTACCGCCGTGAACGGGATCAGCTTCCACATCGACGCCGGTGAAATCGTGGGCATGGTGGGGGAGTCAGGGTGCGGAAAAAGCGCCACCGCGCTGTCGCTCATGCGGCTGATCCCGGAACCTCCAGGCAAGGTCGCCGCGAACGCGATTCGCTTCCGCGGGGAGAATATTCTCGCCTATTCCGGGGCCAGACTGCGCGACCTGCGAGGAAAAGACATCAGCATGGTGTTTCAGGATCCGATGACTTCCCTGAATCCTATGCTGCGTATTCGCCGCCAGATGACCGAGGGGCTCCGTCTCCATCTCAGGCTGGGGAAGAAGGAGGCCCTGGATCGGGCGATCGAAATGCTCCAATTGGTCGGTATTCCGGCTGCCGAGCGGCGAATTCACGACTACCCGCACCAGTTGAGTGGGGGAATGCGCCAGAGGGTGGTCATTGCCATCGCGCTCTCCTGCAATCCGGCTCTTATCCTGGCCGATGAACCGACGACCGCCCTTGACGTGACCATTCAGGCCCAGATCCTGGAGTTGATGCGCTCGATCATGCGGGAGCGGAATACCGCCGTGATGCTGATCACCCACGATTTGGGGGTGGTGGCCGGGATGTGCGACCGGGTGTTGGTGATGTACGCGGGTTCCATCGTGGAGGAAGCGTCGCGGCGGGATGTCTTTTATACCCCTCGCCACCCCTATACGGTGGGCCTCTTGCGTTCGGTCCCGCGCCTGGATCGCGTGCGGGCCGAGCGGCTGCCCCAGATCGAGGGCGTCCCGCCGGATCTGGCTCAGTTACCCATGGGATGCTCGTTCCAGGCTCGCTGTCCCTTCGTCACCGAGGTCTGCCGCCGGCAGATCCCCGAATTGCGGACCATTGACAGCGGGCACCGGATCGCCTGTCACCACGACATCACGCGCGTGGACGCGGCCTGAAGTGGAGTTTCAGGGGAATGGCGCCGAGCCTCAGCCGCTGATCCGGGTCCAGGAGTTGCGGACCTACTTCCCTACCAGCCGCCAGGGTCTTCTGGGCCGCCGAGGCTCGGTCAAGGCGGTGGATGGGCTGACCTTCGACATTTATAGGGGCGAAACGCTCGGCCTGGTGGGCGAATCAGGGTGTGGGAAGAGCACCACTGGGCGCACGATCATCCGCCTGATCCGAGCCACCTCCGGCAGCGTGTGGTACGACGGACGCGATCTGACCAAGGTATCGGAAGCGGAAATGCGGAAGCTGCGTCAGAAGCTGCAGATCGTGTTCCAGGATGCCTACGCCTCGGTTAGCAGCCGCATGCGCGTGCGGTCGATTATTGGCGATGCCCTGGCCATTCATCGTCTGGCCTCGGGCCGAGCGCGGAGTAATCGGGTGGCGGAACTCCTGGAGGTGGTGGGACTCGATCCGCGGTTTGCCAGCCGCTATCCGCATGAGTTTTCCGGCGGCCAGCGCCAGCGGATCGGGATCGCGCGCGCCCTGGCGGTTCGGCCGGAGTTCATTGTCTGTGACGAGCCGATCTCCGCCCTTGACGTATCGATTCGGGCCCAGATCATCAACCTGCTTGAAGATCTTCAAGGCGAGTTCCGCCTCACCTACCTCTTCATCGCGCATGATCTGGCGGTGGTGCGCCACATTTGCGACCGGGTAGCGGTAATGTACCTGGGCAAACTCATGGAGTTGTCGCCCAACCAGCAACTCTACGACCAGCCCTTGCACCCCTACACCCGGTCGCTCATTTCAGCGGTGCCGGTACCTGATCCCGATCTCGAGGATTCGCGCCAGCGTATCATCCTGGAAGGTGATGTACCGTCGCCGGTGGCGCCTCCCTCGGGGTGCGTGTTCCACACTCGCTGCCCCATCGCCCGTGAACGGTGCGCGCGGGAGGTGCCGGACTGGCGCCAGTACGCGCCCAGCCATTGGGTGGCCTGTCATTACGCGGGGGAACCGCTGATCAAGAGCAACGGCGGCGAGCCTGACCAGGTGATCCTGGCCCGATCGCCGGAGCCGGTCGGAAGCGCCTGAGACTCGGGACGCGAGAAAGGAGGAAGAACATGGAGATGCCCGCCGATCCCGAGGTTCCCATGCCGGCCATGGGGGCGTTCGATCCCTTGCGAGCCGCCGATCCCGATCCCAGCGTCTGGCGGCGCATGTGGGACAGCCTCAGGCGCGATAAGGTGGCGCTCGTGGGGGCGGTGATCGTCCTGGCCTTCGTGTTGGTCTCTGCCTTCGCGCCGCTGCTGGCCCCTTTTGACCCCAATAATCAGTTCAACGACGGTTTGACCGCCATGGGGGCGCCGCTCCCGCCCGGTCATCCCTACTTGCTGGGAACCGACGATCTGGGCCGCGATCTGCTCAGCCGGCTGATTTATGGGGCGCGGGTATCCTTGATAATCGGGGTGGTGGCCAACGGTCTGGCCATGATCATTGGGGTCTCGATTGGCGCCATCGCCGCCTACGCGGGCGGCTGGGTCGATATGGTGCTGATGCGGTTTACCGATACGATGATGGCCTTCCCGGTGCTCCTGTTCGCGATTGCCTTGATCGCGATCACCAGCCCCAGCTTGCAAAATATCATCCTCGTCATTGCAATTCTCTATTGGACCACCACCGCCCGGATTATTCATGGCATGGTGCTCTCGCTCAAGGAGCGCGAATTCGTGGAGGCCGCGCGGGCGCTCGGGGCCACGGGGCCGCGGATCCTCTGGCTCTATATCATGCCGCATCTGCTTTCGGTGATCATTGTCTACACCACCCTGGGAGTGGCGACCACGGTCTTGGTGGAAGCTTCGCTCAGTTTCGTGGGGATCGGGGTACCGCTTCCCACCCCAACCTGGGGCAACATGATCAACGAGGCGCAGAATTATTATCATTCGGATCCCTGGATGATGGTTTTTCCGGGGGTTTCCATCATGGCCACCGTTTTAGGGTTCAACCTGCTCGGCGACTGGCTGCGCGACACCCTCGATCCAATGCAAAGCGGCGGCCATTGAAGGAGAGCGTCCGCGACTCACTCTATTCGGCCGCTATGTTTCATTGGCACATGAGTGCCGCGCCGGTGATCGCCGGCTCCTAGCCCAAGGAGGAACACACATATGCCTACTCATGCGAGACGCCGGGTTCTGGCCGCGCTCCTGGCCGGCGCCTTGATTTTCCCAGCCGCCGGCCACGGGGCGCAGGCGGCGCCCGCTCGGGCCAGCGGCACCCTGATCGTGGAATTCCAAACCGACATCGCCCATCTGGACACCGCGCTCTGTTACGACAATACGTGCTACCCCTTTGCCAAGGCCATGTTTGACCGCCTGGTGGACTACAAAGGTGCCACCAACAACATCATTCCCGATGCCGCCGCCGCCATGCCGGTGATCAGCAATGGCGGCAAGACCTATACCTTCAAGTTGCGGCCTGATGTTCACTTCTGGAATGGCCGGCTCGCCACCTCGGCCGATTGGATCTACTCGTTCGAGCGCATTATTAATCCCAAGACCCAGTCGGGTGGGCAGAGCTTCTGGCTCAATATCGTGGGCGCGAACGCTTTCGCCAATGGGAAGGCAGCCCATGTCTCGGGTCTCAAGGCCCTGGGCCAGTTCGGGCTCCAGATTACCCTGGCGGCTCCGGACTCGTCTTTTCTGAATGTGCTGGCCATGCCCTTTGGCTCCGTGGTGGACAAGAACCAGATCGCCAAGTACGGCAAGAGCTACGATGCCCTCCATCCCATGGGTACCGGGCCTTATATGTTTCAGCAACACGTCCCCGGCGTGAAGCTGATCCTGACCCGGAATCCGCACTACTTTCTTCCCAACGTGGGGAAAGTACAGACCATTCGGGCCGACATCGGCGTCTCCACCTCCACTGCGTTACTCCGGATCGAGAAGGGGCAGGCCGACCTGGACGGTGACTTCCCCACCACCATCCCGGCGGCGGATTTCCTGAACGTGCTCAATGACCCAGCCCTGGGAAAACGGCTCTATCAGGCTCAGCAGATCGCCACCGAATACATCTTCTTCAACGTCAACATGGCTCCGTTCAACAACCTGCTGGTCCGGCGCGCAATCAATATGGCGATCAACCGGACTACCCTGTCCCGCTTGGTGAACGGCCGCGGCATCCCCGCCACGACGATCGAGCCGCCGTTGATGCCGGGCTACGGCAAGTTTGACCTGTATCCGTATAACATCCAGGCGGCGAAGGGCCTGCTGGCCAAGGCGGGTTTCCCCAATGGCTTCAGCACGACCTTCTACACCGACAACACCACGGACGACGCGCGGGTGTCCGAGTCGATCGTGCAACAACTAACTCAGATCGGGGTCAAGGCCAATTTGCGGGTATTGGATGCCAACACCTTCCAGACTCTCTATGGCACCAAGAACAAGATCCCGTTCGGCCTGAACGGCTGGTATGAGGATTTTCCCGATCCGAATGACTTCATCGAGCCGATTCTCAGCTGTGCCTCGGCGGTCACCGGCTCACAGAATGCTTCGTGGTTTTGCGACCCGAAAGTGGATGCCGTCGCCCAACGGCTGAAAGGAATGACCGATCAGAAGGCCCGCCTGGCTCAGTATCCCGCCCTTGATCGGATGATCATGGAGGAGGCGCCCTGGGTGCCTTTGCTGACGCCCGTGTTTTACGTGCTCCCCTCGACTCACGTCAAGGATTTCTACTTCAATCTGGTCTGGTTCTACGTCTATCAGGATTACGCGAAGGTCTGATTTTCACCGTCTTTCGTCACGGGAGGTAGCAATCCATGGAGAAGAGTACACGGCGCGCGATCGGGTCCGGGTTGGCGGCGTTCGCGCTGCTGGGGGCGCTGGCCCTGCAAGGCGTTCCGCGCGAGACGCGGGCCGCGACGGCGCACAGCAGCAACCCGAACACCCTGATCATCGATTATCAGTCGGACATCAGCCATCTTGATTCCGGCCTGTGCTACGACACACAGTGCTATCCCCTCACGCACGCGATGTATGACCAGTTGATCGGGTACGACACCTCGCACGGCAACGGGGATACGCTGGTGCCGGACGCGGCGGCGGCCATGCCCACGATTACCAACGGAGGCAAGACCTACATCTTCAAGCTGCGCCATGACGTGCACTTCTGGAATGGCCGGCTCGCCACCTCGGCCGACTGGGTCTATTCATTCAACCGGATCATTGATCCGAAGACCGCGGCGGGGGCTCAGGCATTCTGGCTGGACATCGTGGGCGCCCAAGCGTTCGTGAGCGGGAAGGCCAAGAGTACAAGCGGGATCAAGGCGCTCGGCCAGTGGGGCCTTGAGATCGATCTCAACAGCCCGTACACCGGGTTCCTCAACGTATTGGCCATGCCTTTTGGCTCGGTGGTGGACAAGAATCAGATCGCCAAGTACGGGAAGACCTACGATGCGCTCCACCCCATGGGGACCGGGCCGTACATGTTCCAGAGCCGGATTCCTGGGGTGAAGATCATCCTGGTCAAGAATCCGAACTATTTCGGGTCTCATAAGGCGCACATCAACACAATCGAGGCCGACATTGGGGTCAGCACCCTGACCTCCTACCTGAGAGTGGTCAAGGGCGACGCCGATCTCGACGGCGATTTTCCCACCCCAATCCCGCCGTCCGAGTTCCTCAATATGCTCAGTGACCCCACGCTCAGCAAGCGGGCGATCAAGCAAGTGCAGGTCGCCGACCAATACATCGCCATGAATACCCAGATGAAGCCGTTCAATAACCTGCTGGTCCGGCAGGCGGTGGAGTACGCGGTCAACAAGCCGGCCCTGCTCCGCCTGGTCAATGGCCGCGGCTCGGTGACCAACAACATCATCCCGCCGAATATGGCCGGTTACGGAGCGTTTAACCTGTACCCATACAATCCCACCAAGGCCAAGCAATTGCTCGCCCAGGCCGGCTACCCTCACGGTTTCAGCACCACCTTCTATACCGATAACCTTGGCGACGATCCGCGCCTGTCGGAGGGTATCGTGCAGCAGTTGAGCCAGATCGGCATTCAGGCCACGCTGCGGTCTCTGGCGGAGCCAACCTGGCAGGGTATTGTCATGGCCCGGGGCAAGGCCCCGATCAGCTGGACCGCCTGGTACCAGGACTTCCCCGATCCCAACGACTTCTTCGAGCCCATTCTCAGTTGCGCCTCGGCCATCCCCGGCACCTTCAACCTTCCCTTCTACTGCAACCCGAAGGTGGATGCTTACTCCGCTAAGCTCAAGCACATGACCGACCGGCAAGCGCGCCTGGCCGGCTATCCGGCTCTGGACAAGATGGTGATGCAAGACGCCCCGGTGGATCCGATCTTCAATTCGGTCTACTATGCCTTGCCGTCCGCGAATCTGCATAACTTCTATCTCCACAATGTGTGGACCCTGGTCTTCGCCGACTACACCAAGTCCTGACCGCATGGGCGGCACGAGGCGGCGATCTCGTCGCCTCGTGCCGCCCACGGGAAGGCCGTGAAGGGGATGCCACCGTGCTTCGGTTCATTCTTCGCCGCCTGGTGCTGATCGTGGTGGTGCTCCTGGGGGTCTCGCTGATCACCTATGGGCTCACCTATTTGATGCCCGGCGACCCCGCGCGCCGTTTGGCGGGGAACAATGCGTCGCCCGAGGTGGTCCAGCATATTCGTCACCAACTTGGCCTCGATCGACCGTTCTGGGTGCAATATTCCACCTATTTCAGCCATCTGATCCGACTCGATTTCGGCTATTCCTATCAGCAAAATCTCCCGGTTCTCCCGACCATCTGGGCTCGGTTCCCAGTCACCGGCCAATTGGCGCTGGGCGGGGTGATCGTGGAACTGCTGATCGGTCTCCCGACGGGGATCATCTCGGCCTACAAGCGCGGCTCGGTGATCGACCGCGCGGCCACCATGTTCTCGCTGGCCGGTCTCTCGGCCCCCCCGTTCTGGTTGGGATTAATCCTGCTGTTCACTCTGGCCTTCAAGGCGGGGTGGTTTCCCATCGGCGGCTACCAAGATCCGGCGTTTTATTTCCTGATTCTCCCTTCGTTCACCCTTGGGGTCGGGGGAGCGGCGGTCTACACGCGGCTATTCCGATCCACGATCCTCGATGTTCTGGATCAGCCCTATATTCGCATGGCCCGCGCCAAGGGTCTCTCGGAGCGAGTGATCCTATTCCGCCACGTCGTCCCCAATGCCATTCTGCCGATTATTACCCAGATCGGCATCGATCTCGGCACCTTTCTGGGCGGCGTGTTTATCATCGAGTATGCCTTCGGACTGCCTGGGATCGGCCAGCAAGCGATTACCGCGATTAACCAACTGGACATCCCGATTATTCTGGGGACCGTCCTCTTCACCGCGTTTCTCATCGTCCTATCCAACCTGGTGGTGGACGTGGTGATCGGTTTCGTGGATCCGCGCATCCGTTACGATTAGTATCTCCACTCGCCCCTAACCTGGCCGCCGAACCAAACGGGCCTGGAGGTCAGTGCTGCTATCCCACGACCGCCAGAGTGCCGTAGTTTACAATCCTTTGCCTCTCGGGCCGTAAGCTGGTAGGCTGTGATGGGACGCAGATGCAGCTATTTGCATGTGCAAATCTCATCATCCTGCCGCGGGTTCAGGGAAATGGTCCCCGCGAGGCTGGGGTGGTTTCCCCGAGTGTACGCGGAGACTGATCGGGCGGGCGGCACGCCATGGTGTGCCAGGAAAGGTTGGCGGTCCATGCTGGAACGGACACGGCGGTTATGGCGGGATGCCACACCCGAATTACGCCGGCGCATGATCATCATGTATAGCCTGCTGGCGGGTATGAACGTGGGGGCCTGGGTGCTGCTGTTTCTCGAGGCTCAGCGGTATCCAACCCTGCTGGGGCTGGCCACGGTCGCCTACGGCTTTGGCCTGCGGCACG
>Ga0307374_10012524_pt1 | contig 11877 bp, 14 predicted proteins | sample OX3MG_FD_202532 | JGI IMG/M metagenome (GOLD analysis project Ga0307374, IMG submission 202532) | Soil microbial communities from Risofladan, Vaasa, Finland - OX-3 | ecosystem: Environmental > Terrestrial > Soil > Coastal area > Acid sulfate soil | place: Finland: Risofladan, Vaasa | collected...
GATCGATTTGGGCATCGAGCCGTTTTTGCTCTCCAGCAGCCTTCTGCTGGTCGCGGCGCAGCGCCTAGTGAGGGTGCTGTGCCCCGCCTGCAAGGTCCCTTATAAGCCGAATTCCCAGGAACTCGATATCTGCTTAAAGGAATCATTGCTGACCAGCCTGCCTAACCCCCAATCCATCACGTTTTACCGCAAGCGCGGGTGCGACAAGTGCATCCGGACGGGATATATAGGAAGGCGGGCGCTCTACGAGATATACCGCATCAACGAGCAGATGCGGGAAGTGATTTATAAATACGGCGGCGACTTGGCGCGCTTGAAGGCCATCGCGGCCCAATCGGGGATGTGGAACATGCGGGCCAGCGGCTGGCGCAAAGTTTTGGAAGGAATCACGACCACGGAAGAGGTTTTGGGGAGCACCACTCTTGAGTAGCCGGATTTTAAAGGCATCCCGAACTATTAATTAGAATCAGCTATCCATGGCCCGATTCACTTATACGGTTCAAGACAGCCAAGGGCAAACCGTCTCCGGCGCGGTCGAGGCCTCGGATGAAAACGAGGCGATCGGCTCCCTGCAGGGGAAGGGTTATTTCATCCTGTCCATCGTTGGAGAAAGAACCCAGACCGCGACCGGACAGCCGGTCAAAACTTCCTCCAAAGGCGGCGTCGGCATCCGGGACCTGGTGTTTTTCGCGGAGCAGCTGGCCACGCTCCTTAACGGCGGAGTCCCTCTGGTCCGGGCGCTTTCTCTTCTAGGGGAACACTCCTCGTCCAAAGGCCTGCACGACGCCCTTTTGTCGGTGACTAAGGACGTCTCGAGCGGCTCCGCGCTCTACAAGGCTTTCGAGAAGCATCCGGCCGTTTTCAACACTCTATGGATTTCGCTCGTTCAGGCCGGAGAAATGGGCGGGCAGCTGCCCAAGGCGCTCAAGCAGGTGGGAAGCTACATGGAGGCCCAGGCTGAATTGAGAGGAAAGATTATGACCGCGCTCGCTTATCCGGCGGTCCTCGCCTTCATGTCAATGGGCGTCCTGGCATTTTTCGTCGTCAAGATCGTCCCCATCTTCGCTAAAATTTTCGATCAATTTCACATGACATTGCCGCCCTTGACCGCCGCGGTCATCATGGTGTCGAACCTAATCGTCCACCACCTGTTCCTGCTCATCGCCATCGCGATTTTCGGCTACCTGTCCTGGAAGGCCTACACCGCGACGGAAGTCGGCCAGGAAACCAAGTGGAAACTCATCTTTTCCGTCCCTTTCTTCGGAGCGTTCATCAAGAACATCCTGATTGAGCGGCTCTTAACCACGCTTTCCACGCTCATCGAGAGCGGCGTGAGCATCCTAAACGCCATTTCGGTCCTGGAGCTGGTTTTCTCCAAGAACGTCATCTTCCACCGTCTGCTTAAAGGCGCGCGGGAGGACGTGGCGGGCGGCAAGTCCATCTCCGCGGCATTCAAGCGGGAAAAAATTCTGCCGCCCCTGGTCACGGAGATGATGTACATGGGCGAGGAATCGGGAAAGCTTCCGGACATGCTCATGACCCTTTCGGCGTTTTACCGGGAGCAAATCGATCAGTTCACGCGGCGGTTCACCGCGATCATCGACCCCATCCTGGTCGTGGGCATCGGCGGCCTAGTCGGCGTCATCGTCTTGTCGGTCTTCCTGCCCATCTTCAAGCTCTCCACGCTGGGAGGCGCGCATTGAAGAACTTCTGCGAGGCTGGGTTTACGCTCATCGAGCTCCTCGTCGTCGTCTTGATTATCGGCATCTTGGCCGGAATTTCCGTGCCGTACTACCTCAAGGCCGAAGAAACGAGCAAGGCCAACCAGGCGATCGCTCTGGCCAACATGGTCGCGACGGCGAACCGCATGTATGCGGTGGACCATCAGAACCAATATTTATCAGGGGTATTGAATAGTTCATGCTCCGGCGGAAGCGCGAACTGCGGTTCTGGCGGGGTCTGCGATTTGATTTATTGCGGTTATCTGACCCAACAAGATTGGAGCAATTCGCCTTATCAAGTGTCATCGGAACCAGTCAACAGCACAAATTGTTCCGGACTTGCGCTGAGCAGCTGTGTTAACATAAGCGGACTCCCTCCGAGTGCTGATTTAGCCGCTTGCGCCAAGCGGCAGGGAACCAACACGTCGCCGTATAAGGGATGGGGATACGCCGTGGACGCCAACGGCGTGACCTATGCCTGCGGCGGCGCGCCGGCCCCGCCGCCGCAATGAAAGATGGACATCGGATTATTCGGATATGAAGGGAAGAAATCGCGGATTCACCTTGGTCGAAGTCGTCATCGCCATGCTGTTGACGGCGATTATCGTCACCGGCGTCTTTAGCCTCGCGCTCACCATCCGCGCCGGCAACGTCCATACCGACAGGAAGCTCATCGCGGATCAGTACGCCCGGCAGCTGACCTCCATTCTAAAATCATACGTTACGGCGGACTGCTCCGCGAACACGGTAAGCATGGCGCCAAAGACCGCGGCGGGCAGTCACAGTTGGTCGCTGACGGGTGTTGCGTCGCCCGGCGGAACGATTGCGGATACCTGCGGAGGGTGCTACGCTTTGGCTCCCGGTCATCATGTCTTGACTCATTTTCTGCCATCGACCGCCGGCACCAGCGTACCCTTGGCGGAAGGCTCTCCCTATAACGGAAGAATTTGTTATGACGTAAATTATTCCGGCGCTTGCACGCCGGATCCAACGTGCACTAATACTGCGGTCGGAGCGCCGCCCTGCCAGAGCGCCACGGCCGCGGGACCGCCTTCCGTTTGCGTCAACGTTTATTGGGCCGAGCCCACGCCATGAGAAAAGGGTTTACCTTGATGGAGATGATCATCGCGGTTTTCCTTTCGACCATGGTGCTTCTCGGCATCATCGCCGTGGCCGCTTCGATGGTGCGCCAGCATTTCGAGAGCATCAGCCAGGGCGAAGTGAGCGGACAAACCCTGCTCAGCCTTGATCAAATGAATAATGAGATCGAGAACGCGAATTCCCTTGTCGCGCCCAACTCGACAACCACTTCCGGAAACGTTCTTTCCAGTTGCGAGAACTGGTCCCTGCTCTATGGACAGGCTTTAAATTCGGCGCCGAACGCCCAAGTCGAATCTTATTATTATTGCGCGGCGCCTACGAAGGCGTCCGTGCATGAGCCCGGCGCTTACGATTTGTGGCGTTATTCATGCAAGAAGACGGTCGGCTCGCCTGGCAGCAATATATGCCCGTTCCCGGCTCTTGGCGGCGCATGCGGCGTAGGCTCCGCGCCTGCGGTGGCGGGTGCGACTTGTTCGGGCCCGGTTAATGTTATTTACAACGCTTTATATCTGGAGCCGTCATTCGGCAATTTTTTCTACTACGACTTTAAAGGCGGAGTCGACATGCATTATATCGTAGGCTACCCACAGCGGACGTCCCAGCGGCCCACGCCGGTTTCCTATCAGATCGACAACGCCGTCATGATGCAGAAATCTCCCGGGGATGCGAGCGATTAATTCCCATGAAGCGGGTTCAGAAGGGCTCGGTGCTGCTTCAGGTGATGATTCTCGGGATCATCGTCGCTTTTTTAGCCGCGGGCATGGCCGCCATGCTTTTGTCGCGGAGCGGCTCAACGGCCCGCATCGAGCAGGGAAACGCCGCCGCTCGCTATGATGGCGCCGGCCTCGATGTTTTGATCAACGCATGGAACGCTAACGGTATTTGCACGAACGCGGCCGGTATGTACTCTTGCAGCTCTAAGGCATGCAGCTGCACCTGCACGCCAGCTCAGGCTTACTTGCCGACGGTCGTGGTCTCGGGAGCGGGCGTGTGGCCAGCATGCCAATCGAGCGTGGCGGCGAATTATTCGACAAATTAAATGCCGGCGCGAGGCCCTCTGAAAAATTTTGTTATCACCGCCGATGATTTCGGGGCCAGTTCTTCCGTCAATCGCGCGGTGATCAAGGCCCATCGCGAGGGAATTCTGACCCACGCCAGTCTCATGGTCGACAGGGAGGGCGCGGCAGAAGCCGTGCGCATGGCTCAAGAAAACCCGAGCCTCGGCGTCGGGCTTCATGTCGAGCTTTGTTCCGAGAATCCTGGCGCTTGGGGCAGACGCTATTTTTTCAGCCGAGAGCATCGGCGGCGTATCGAGCCGGAAATCCGCCGGCAAATCGAAAAATTCCTGGCGCTGGGCCTTAAGCCCACGCACATCGATTCGCATTTTCACATCCACGTTCACCCGGTTATTTTCCCCATTCTCGCACGGCTTGCCCGGGAGTACAAAATCCCCCGGGCGCGCCTCCCCGGAGGGGAATATTGGCTCTCGATTCGCTATAGCCGGGAAAATGCGTTTTCCAGCTGCGGTTTGGCCGCCACCTTTTTTCTTCTGGGAAAGATGCTCGGGCCGAGCGGCCGCGGGCTTGAGATTCCCGAGCGCTGTTACGGCCTGCTGCGTTCAGGACTGATGAAGAAGGATTACCTGAAGTGGCTTATTGGGCAGGCCCCGGCGGGAACCACGGAGATTTACCTCCATCCTTGCGACGATCCCGCGACGCGGATCGTGGATAAGCCTACCGAAACACACTATTCCATCGATGAATTGGAGGCCCTGCTTGACGGCAACGTGCGGCAGGCGCTGGAGGAATTTAAGCGAGGTTGACGGCAATTAGGGCAGGTACCCAATCGGCTTATTGTGGACGAGAACTCCGTCAACCAGGAAATCCTCGTAGGGTTTGGACATGGTCAGGTTGTGAACGACGGCTGCCTTCCTCGGCAACTTCCGTATTGAAACGATTTTAAGATCCCACTCAAGCGCCGGCGTCAGGCGCGGATCTCCGCCTGCGAAAGCGACATCTTGAGGCGCCGCGCCGCTGTTTTCAAGGAACGCTACGCGGTCCCCTGCTTTAAAGTACTGGATTTCCTTGAATCGCCCGCTGTCCGGGTCATAGAAGGGATGAATGGGCGTCGCCTCGATTTTGATTCCGTTAGACAATACGACCTCAAGGATAGTATCCACCGTCTTGGTCTCTACCGCGCGTACCTTCTCCGGCACCAAAGCGTAGGAGGCGGGATCCACCGCGTAAACGATGTCTCCCGGCTTGATTTTCTCGATGGGCACGCTGCCGGCCGGAGTCAGGACCGGCGTGCCGGCCACGAAGCATCCGATAATAATCGGCTGGCAATAACTTCCCGCCATGCAAACCGATCTGACCGGACATCGGCTGCCTCGGCCGCAGCTATCCCCGCAACTGTCAGTATAAGTTTGCCCGCACGCGACAGTATAAGCGCTAGGGCAAGAAGAAGAACACACGCACGTTCCGCCGTTGCAGCTTTTCCCCGAGGAGCAGGCGGTGCCCGACCCGCAGGAATTGCCGCAACTATCGCTATAAGATTGCCCGCACGCGACCGCGGACGCGCTTGCGCATGTGCCACAGGAAGGAGATGATGGATTCGAGGCTGCGATGCAGATGCCCCCGGTGCAGGTGCCGCTCTGGCAGAATTTTCCCGCGCCGCAACTGTTGCCGCAGCTATCTGAATAAGCGTTTCCGCATGCGATGCTGGAGACGGGCATGGCGGAGCAGGGTTTTAGCGGAGAACATGTGGTGGGGGGCGGCAAGGGTAGTGGGTTTCGCGGCGCTACCGCCGGCGGAGGAGAGGAAGATGCAACCTGCGCCTGGCTGCACGTGCTTGGGGCCGGACAGCTGCCGCCGGCGGCGAACGTGTAGGACTTTCCGTCGGCATCGACGCACACGCCGGTCACCGAAGCGCCGGCATTGGGCGTCGCGGCCGAGGCGACGCAATGATTGGATGAATTTCCCGCCGAATAGGAGTAGAAAGGACTGCTCCAGTTTTGATTCGCTAAATAATTGTTGGAGACTAAGGTATTGATATCTGGCGCGTAGCTGCGTTTATCATTGTAATACTGCTGGTCGGCCGCGGCGATGACCTGGGCTTGGGCCGTGGCGTTGGTTAGGCGCTGGTTGTTCACGGCTTTCGTGTATTGGACGTATCCGAATGAGGCCAACACCCCTAAAATAAGGATAGTGACGACCATTTCGATGAGGGTAAAACCCCTCGCCGAGGTCCGTGTATCGTGGATTTCCCACGCCAATGTGCGTTTCATCGCGTTATGGGAAAAGGCGAAAGTAGTATAGCCCCAGAACGGCTTAAAATCAATGGGCTAAAGAGTTTCGGAGAGGGGTTCGGAGGAAGGCGCGGAAGGCCCGGCTTCCTTCATAAAGGCCGCTTGGCGGCGCTTCCAGGCGAAGACCAGAAAGCCTGCCGAGGCCCAGATAAGCTCGCGGATATGGCGGATGAGGCCGAAGGCCAGTCCCTTGGCCGCCGGGAAGCCCAACCATAGGAAAATAGCCGTTTTCCCGGCTTCCTGGGTCCCGACCTTGGCCGGGACCATGAAGAAGATGGAGTCGATGATGTTGGAGAGGACTTCAATGGCCAGCGCCGTGACCACGGCGATGCGCATGCCCATGAAATGGCAGATAACGAACGCTTCAAGGGCGCCGGCCGAATACCCGACCACGAACAAGCCGATGCACGTGGAAAATCTGACGGGGTGGGAGACGAGATAGTCGGCCATGCCGTCCTTGGCCTCCCGCCATTTGCCTTTCGTGAAAAAAATGGATTTGGGGCTTGCCGCCAAGTAGAGGGAAACGCATAAAAAAATGAGCATCCCCAGGGCGGCCAAGGTCGCGTATTTTCTTTCCCGCAGGGACAGAAAACTCAGGCGCTCATCGAGCACGAAGACCAGACCGCCCAGGATGAAGACCATCTGCGCGATGGCTTGGGCGAATTTGGCGACGAACACGCTGGCGTTCTTGACGGCCTCGGGCCGAACGTCGCCCAGCACCATCGGGCGGATGAATTCCCCGGCCACGCTGCCGCTGGGGGTGAGGTAATTGACGCCGTCGCCCGCGATACGCCCGAGAAAAAGTTTGTAGAGCGGAATGCCCCGCCCGTCCTGCGATTTGAAGGCGAACCGCCACGCCTGGGAGTTGAAGAACTGGTCGCAGAACTGCAGCGGCAGGACGGCGGCGAATCCCCAGCCGAAAAGTCGTATTTGGGCAAAGACGACGTGCGGGTTGAATCTCCAGACAAGATAACCGATGGTGGCGAGCCCGGCGACGAGGATGACGCGCTCAAGCCATTTCATTTAGAGTTTCATCGCTGCTTGCGGAGGACAAAAGGCGGCCATGCGTTCCAATTTCATAGGAGTTCCCGCGCCAAACGACGGGCGTCGATTTCCAGCCTTGGAACCAGGCGTAGAAGCCCAGCCACTCGCCGAACGGCAAGAGAATCAACGTTTTCGGCGCTGGGGGCGAATCAAACGCCGCGACGGATAGGACGAAGACACCCGTTGCTTTCATCAGAAGGATGGCCCCGGCCAGGAGTACGGCGGGAATGCTCGCTCCCGCCAGCGCGATTTTAAGGGTTAACAGCGAGAAGCCTTGAAGAAAAAATGTTCCCAGATAACCTGCGGGCTGGCACATGCGGATGGTTCGCGCCCACCGTTCTTGATGGCGGAGGTAATCGGAAAAACGCGCCAAATGAGGGACGGACTCGATGGCGGCGCTTGAAAACGCCACCGTGTAGCCGGCACCCTCGATAAGCCGGCCCAACAGGAAATCTTCGGCCAAATGATTCGAGAGGCTCTTGAATCCGCCGATTTCGCGGAAAGCCTCTGTCCGGACCGCGATGGCGGCGCCCATGGCGAAGGTCATGCCGAAGCTCGCGGCGGTCAGCGCCTGCGGCAAAAACTGGCAGTTGACCGACAGGGCTTCGAGCCTTTCCCATGGGTTTGAGGATCCGGCGATCCGGTAGAAGCAGCTGGCCAACCCAACGGCAGGATCGCGGAAGGGCGCGACGCAGCGCCTGATGAAATCGGGCGCGACCCTGACGTCCGAGTCCGCCATAAGGAGCACGTCCGACGTCAGGTGATCTTCGGCGCCGGCGAGACTGTTGATCTTGGGGTTGCAGCCCAGGGATTCCTTGGAGACGATAATCTCAGAGGGGATGTCCGGGAAATCCCGGCATACGCGCTCGATGATTGGCCGCGCCGGATCGGCCTCGTTTTCCAAGGTGAAATAAATCCGGTAGCCGGGATAGTCCTGGCGGAAAAAACTGGCCAGGTTCTCATAGAGGCGCCGATCGAGTCCCTTGATGGGCTTGAGGACGACAACGGAGGGGGTAAAATCCCCGGGTAATTTTGGCGCGACAGAGCGTTTAAGTCGCCGCAGAAAAATAACCGAGGCGACGGCTGCAAAAGCGGCGAAGGCCAGGGAGAATGCCCCGGACGCGTAAGCTAGGAGGTTAAGCCCGCTTCCTGCCTCCCGCAAGAGCCAATGCATTTCGCTCATCACCGGAGCCAAGCGGAGCCATCCGCCGGGCAGGATGCGGACAACTTCCCGAAGCATGGCCGTCTAAGCGGCTATTTTCTCCGGTTCCGTTTTAGCCGGCTCTGCGTCCGCGGTCTTGGCGGGGGCATGATTTCCCCGCTTGCCCAAGTAATTGAGGAACTCTTTGCCTTCGCGGAGGCGCCGCCGGCGTTCCGCCGGGTCCTTGATCATGCCGCCAAGCATGCGCAGGATAGGCATGGGGCGGAAGTAGAACTTGGAGTACATGCGCGAAACCGCGTCGTTGATCTCCTCGGCGCTCAAGTGCGGGTACTGCAGCGTGGCTTCTTGGAAGCCGTCGCCCCGGACCATGGAGTCGTTCTTGAACCACTTGTTCGCCGTCGCCTGGCGATAGAGCTCGGTGCCGGGGTAAGCCGCGGCCAAGGACACCTGGATGGTGTTGACGTCGAGCTCCTTAGCGTAGCGTTGGGTTTCCATCATCGTTTCCTTGGTCTCGCCGGGAAGGCCCAGGATGAACGTGCCGTGAATCGTAATGCCGAGCTTGCGGCAATTCTTGGTGAACTCCTTGGCGATGTCGATGCGCACGCCTTTCTTGATGTTGTTGAGGATTTGCTGGTTGCCGGACTCGTAGCCCACCAAGAGCAGGCGCAGTCCGTTTTCCTTGAAGGTCTTTAAATACTGATAAGGCACGTTGGCGCGGGAGTTGCACGACCACATGATGCCGAGCTTGCCCAGGCCCTTGGCGATTTCCACGGCGCGGGGAAGGTCCGCCGTGAACGTGTCGTCATCAAAGAAAAATTCCTTGACTTGCGGGAACATTTCCTTGGCGCGGGCCATTTCCGCGACCACGCTGGCGGCGCTCTTGGTGCGGTAGACGTGTCCCCCGACCGTCTGAGGCCAGAGGCAGAAAGAGCAGCGCGCCGGGCATCCCCGTCCGGTATAGATGGAGACGTAGGGGTGCTTCAAGTAGCCGATGTAGTAGTTTTCAATCGTCAGGTCGCGCTTGTAGACGTCCAAGACGCTCGGCAGCGCGTCCATGTTCGGGATAAATTCCCTGTCCGAGTTGTGCTGGATTTGGCCGCTGGGGGTCTTGAAGCTTAAGCCCGTGATGTCGGCGAAGGGCTTGCCTTCGGCGACTTCCAAAAGGGTGTAGTCGAACTCCTCGCGGCCGACGAAGTCGACGGCCGGAGCGCCCTTCAAGGACTCCTCGGGCATGACCGCCACGTGGGCGCCGACCATGCCGATGACCATCTCGGGATAGGCGTCGCGCAACGCCTGGGCCACCTTGGCGTCGTTGTCGAAGGACGGCGTCGAGGTGTGCAGCACGCACATCTCGAATCCCTTGGCCCGCTGGAGGACCTCGGCCAGGCTCAGGTCGTCCGCCGGAGCGTCGATGAGCTTGGAGTTGGAGATGAGCGCCGCGGGCTGGGCCAGCCACGTCGGGTACCAGAAGGATTTGATTTCGCGGCGCGCCTGATAGCGCGAGCCGGCGCCGCCGTCAAATCCGGAGTAGGACGGGGGATTTAAGAAAAGCGTTCTCATCGTGGACATGTCGCGGGTGTCTCCTTGCGTCTGTTCCAAGGCCTTTAAGTGGGGCGAGCCGAGGGCTTGTCTATTTTATCAAAAAACAGGCTTTAACGCGCCTGGAATTTTCCGCGGAGAGCTTAGTCGTTCCGCCGGCGCCAGCGCTTGGGATGCCGGGGGCGGACGAAGCGCGCGTGGCGGACGGGGCGGCGGCGCCGGAACCATCGTCTGCGCGCCGGCCTATAGGGGCGGACGCGATGAATCGGCCGCTGGAACGCGCGGGGGTAGCGCTGCCGCACGCGCGGCTCGATGGTGGACCACGTCACGGGCGCGGTGCGCAGCCGCGGATGCTGGACGTAATAGGCCCGCATCGGCTTGGCCACGGCGGTGACGCGGGTGATGTAGGTTTTGGCCGCGACGGAGCCGGGCGCGTAGACGTAGGTCGGCGACAAGATCACGATCTGCTTTTGATAGGCCACGTACTGCCGGGCGAAGAAGAAATTGACGTCGTCCGTCACCGCGGGCGGAGGCGGCGCGGGGCTTTGCGCCGAGCCGCCGATGCCGGCCAACTGCGGCGAAGTGCCGATGAAGTCCTGGTAGCGCTTGAGCTCCTCCATGAACGGAGCGCTGGCCAGGGCCTTAATCTGCGCGGGATCAACCGCGTTTTGGGCTTGCACGCACGCGTCGTAGTTGATGGCGACGGTGGCGTAGCCCTCGAAGCTCCCGTTGGCGTCCGCCACGAAATGGTTCTCGACGCGGGCCCGCTTGGGCACGAACGAGCATTCGTTCGCGAGGTCTTGGATGGCCATGCCCTCGGCGGCGAATTGCGCCTGGTTGGGGTTGAACTCCTGGGCCTCGCCGAGGTAGACGATGTAGCCGTTGTCCACGAGGCGTGCCGGTTCCTGGGTCCAGGCTGGCAGGCGGGGGACGCTCGCGCAGCCGCCGAAGATGGCAAGGAGCGTTGGAAAAATCGCGGCGCGCGTTTCTGCAAAGTGGCGGGGCATATGGCTGGCGTATTCTCGCATTATCTCACGGGGCGTTTCCAGTTGCGGGCCGTTGTCCGTTCGAAGAATGGCTGGAAGGGCTGCGGGATCGCGTCGGCGACTTTTTCCAGCCGCGCCACGAACTGCGACTTCAAGTTGAAGGCCATGAGGAGACCTTGAAAAATCGCGCTGGACGGGTTATACACAATTGTCCGACTCGCGATATTAGGCCTTTAAGAGGACGGCATTTGATGAGCATGAAACATATCGATCTAGTCTATGTCGGCCCCATACATTACGAATTGAACAAATCTCGACTAGAAAAAATTCTGAGAGAATTTTCGACTTTTAAGATACGGAATATTGAGAGCATTCACCCCGAAATTAAGACGGCTAGCCTCGGATTTGTTCCCGATAATTTTTTCTTTTCTGAACTCCAGCCCCTAACGGATGGTGAGTTTGTGGTTTACATCTCCAGATCGGTTCTGGAGGAGAATTGGTTTGTCCGTAGAAATGATCGCGAGCACAAGGGGGAAAATAAGAACCCAACAGCGCTCGTTGTTACGACGCATGAGACGTATGATATCGCACGGGATGCCGACGTCAGTTTTGAAAAACTGCTCGCGGGTTTAATTGTTGTTTCAATAATGACCTCGTATTTTCTTGCGCGAGGAGGCACATATGAGAATCTATATTCAGAAGAGCATGATGGCTCGGTATTTAGTTTCTGTGCTAATAAACCAGACATAGTTCAAGGATTTAAGAACCCCAAGACGGGTCCACGAGCACAGGCTGCACTTCTTTCAGTTGGTCTCTCCGAATCGATGCTTGAGTGTTTTTCAAAGGATCTAAAACTATTGGAAGAATCTTTTTTCGAAAAGCTTTGCCGACACATAAAGTATCACCCATTTCTGTGGGGGGTTGCTTCAAATTTGGTTACTGGCGCAATCTTCTATTGGCTGGGACGGCACCATTAGGTTTAGTAGGAGCGACCTAAATGTTAAGTCCTCTCATCAC
>Ga0307374_10012525_pt1 | contig 11876 bp, 10 predicted proteins | sample OX3MG_FD_202532 | JGI IMG/M metagenome (GOLD analysis project Ga0307374, IMG submission 202532) | Soil microbial communities from Risofladan, Vaasa, Finland - OX-3 | ecosystem: Environmental > Terrestrial > Soil > Coastal area > Acid sulfate soil | place: Finland: Risofladan, Vaasa | collected...
AGGTCCTCGAGGTCTTCGCGCGTCTGGGCGTCCAGGGAGCCGAACGGCTCGTCCATGAGCAGCAGCACGGGGTCGCAGGCGATGGCCCGCGCGATGGCGCAGCGCTGCTGCATGCCACCGGACAATTGCCAGGGATAACGATGGGCCGCGTCGGCTAGCCCGACCGCGGCGAGCGCTCGCTGGGCGATCTCCCGGCGCACGGCCCGGCGCGGCTGGGTCTTGTGCAGCGGCAGTGCCACGTTGTCGCGGACGGTCAGCCACGGGTACAGCGACCTGCTGTAGTCCTGGAATACCACGGCGAGCCCGGCCGGCACCTCGCGGACCACGGTCCCGTTCACGACGATCGTGCCCTGCGACGGGTGCAGCAGCCCCGCGATGCACCGCAGCAGCGTGGACTTGCCACAGCCCGACGGCCCGGCGATGGCGGCCAGTTCGCCCCTGGCGACCCGCAGGCTGATTCCGTCCATCACCTGGTGCGCGGCGTCGCCGCGGCCGTAGGAGTAACCCATGTCCGTTATCTCCAGCAAGGTGGCTCCCCTTAGATCGTCAGGCCGCGGGCACCACGGTGCCAGGCCAGCAGGTGGTGCTCCAGGCCGAGGACCGCGGCGTTCAGCGCGTAACCGGCAATGCCGAGCAGCACGATCCCGGCCCACAGGCCGGTCAGGTCAAAGGCGCTGCTGGCGTTGTTCATCTGATAGCCGATGCCGTTGCTGCTGCCGGTCAGCTCGGCGATCACCATGAGGACCAGGGAGAGCGAGACGCTGATCCGCAGCCCGGTGAAGAACCTGGGCAGCGTGGCGGGCACGATCAGCCGGGTGAGCCGCTGGCCGGCCGACAGCCGGAAGACCCGTGCGGTCTGCGCCTGCAGGAGGTCCACCGACCTGGCACCGTCGATGGTGTTCAGCAGGATCGGCCAGGTCGCGCCGAACGCGATGAAGGCGATCTCCATCTGGGTGCCGAGCCGGAAGATGACGACAAAGACCGTGACGAGCGCGACCGCCGGCAGCGAGCGGCCGAAGTGCAGGAGCGGGCCGAGGTAGCCGGCCAGCGCGGCGGAGCGCCCGATGGCGATCCCGAGCGGGCCGCCCACGGCGACCGCGATCGCCAGCCCGCCGATGGCCCGGCTCAGGCTGGGCACGACATTGGCGGTGGCGCTGGGGGTCAGCAGCAGGTGAGTGACCGGCCCGGAGAACCACAGGTGATACATCCGCGCCACGATCGCCGACGGCGGCGGGAAGAACGGGCTGGCCCGCCAGCTAGCCCAGGCCTGCCAGGCGCCCGTTCCGGCCGCCAGCACGACCCAGCGCCAGAGCCAGCGGGCGGCCACCGCGGTACTGGCCGAGGCGGTTCCGGACGAGGCGGTTCCGGACGAGGCGGCCTGGCTCACCCGTCCTCCCCGAGGCTGGCGTGATACCACGGCAGCGCCCGGCGGCCGGCCCAGCCCAGCAGCGCGTTGAGCGCCAGCCCGAGCAGGCCCGCCCACAGGGCCGCGGCGAGGACCAGGGCGGTGTTTCCCGCGCTGGAGTTCGCGTCCGCGATGAACGCGCCGATGCCGTTCCCGTCGATCCGGCCGGTCACGATGCCGGTGCCGATGCTGAGGATGATCGCGATCGAGGAGGCCAGCCGGATGCCGGTGACGATGAACGGGGCAGCGGCCGGCAGGCAGACCCGGCGCACCACGGCGAGCCGCCCGAATCCGAACGCGCGCAGCGTCTGTTTCGCCACCGGGTCGACGTCATCCAGCCCGTGGATCGTGTTGAACAGCACCGGCCAGATCGCCGCGTACACGATCAGGGTGACGTTCATCCGCAGCCCCGGGCCGAGGATCAGCGCGACCAGCGGGATCAGCGAGACCGACGGGATCGGCCGCAGGAACTCCACGAGGGCACGCGTGGCGCTGCGCACGCCGGGCACGCTGCCCAGCACCAGGCCGCACGGCACCGCCACGGCCACCGCGATGCCCAGCCCGGCCCCGATCGCCGCGAGGGTGGCGGCGGCGTCCGCGAGAAACCGGCCGTTACCGGCCAGGCCGACGGCGCGGGCCAGCACCGTCGAGGTCAGCGGGAGGACCGCCTGGCTGATCACGCCGCAGCGGCCGAGCACCTCGCCCAGGAGCAGGAACGCCGCGACGCCGGCCAGCCCGCGGGCCCACGTCGCGGCGAGGACCCGCCGAGTCCCGGCCTCGGGCCGGGCGCGGACCCGGTCGCCGCTGGTCGTGTCGCCGGTGATGCCGCTGGTCATGCCGCCGGTCATGCCGCGCCGGCGGCCATGGCGTGCTCGGCCAGCCCGACGAGGACGTTCTTGACGGACTCGCGACTGCGCGCGTCGCACGGCACGACGGGCACGCCGGGACTGACCGACAGGGCCTCCCGGACATCGTCCGGTCCGTGCGGGAAGTCACCGTGGAAGCCGTTGACCGCGATGATGAACGGCAGGCCCGCCGCCTCGAAGTAGTCCACGGCCGGGAAGGAGTCCGCCAGCCGCCGCGTGTCGACCAGGACGATCGCCCCGATCGCCCCCCGGGTGAGGTCATCCCACATGAACCAGAACCGGTGCTGGCCCGGCGTGCCGAACAGGTACAGGATGAGCCCGGCGTCCAGGGTCACCCGGCCGAAGTCCATCGCGACCGTGGTCGTCGTCTTGTCCGTCGTGTAGGAGAGGTCGTCCACGCTGGCGCTGGCCGCCGTCATGACCGCCTCGGTGGTCAGCGGGGTGATCTCCGACACCGCGCTGACGAACGTGGTCTTGCCCACGCCGAAGCCGCCCGCGACGACGATCTTGACCGATATCACCTAGCTGCCGCTCCCCGGCCACGGGCTGGCGGGAACGCCGCGCAGCTCCGGCGTGAGGACGGCGCCCGCCCGCTCGGCTAGCAGGGCCATCTCGTAGGCCAGCAGGCCCATGTCGCAGTCGTGGCCGGCCAGGACCGCCAGGGCGCAGCCGTCGCTGACCGACATCACCATCAGCAGGCCGCGGTCCATCTCCACCACGGTCTGGGCGACCGGTCCCCCGTTGAACATCCGGGCCGCGCCCTGCATGAGGCTGGTGAGGCCGGAGGTCACGGCGGCCAGCTGATCCGCGCGATCGGGTGGCAGGCCGTCCGAGAACGCCAGCGGCAGGCCGTCGGCGGACACCACCAGCGCGTGCGCGACCGAGGGGACGCGCTGGGCAAAGGCAGTGACCAGCCAGTTCAGGTCCTGCACGGGACTCACGAGGCATCCTCACTACTCGGGCGGGTGGTGGCTGGGCAGGCGGCTACTGGCGGCGGGCTGTTCCCCGGTCCCGGGCCGGCGTCCCCCGCACCCCGGGCGTCCCCCGCACCCCCGGCGTCCCCCGCACATCCGGCGTCCCCCGCACATCCGGCTGCCTGGCGCCCGGGGTCAGGACGCTCCCGGCCTGCTCGGCCAGCATGGTCATCTCGTAGGCGACAAGGTCCAGATCGGCGTCGGCCGCGGCCAGCACCGCGAGGCTCGAGCCGTCGCTGATCGCCGTGATCACCAGCACTCCGTACTCCATGGTCACCAGGGTCTGGGTGAGCGAGCCGCCCCCGAACATCCGGGCGGTCCCCTGCGCCAGGCTGATGAGGCCGGAGGTCACCGCCGCCAGGTGCTGCAGGCGATCGGTCCGTATTCCGTCGGAGACCGCCAGCGGAACCCCGTCGGAGGAAACGACGATGGCGTGGGCCACATCGGGGACACGCTCGGTGAAGTCGGTGACGAGCCAGCTGAGATCCTGCGGCTGGCCGCTGGCGGGATCCAATGAACTCCCCTGTCCAATCTGGTCGTGCCTGCTGGAGGGCCTCTGGCCCGCTGCTTTCCGGGCACGGCGAGCCAGGCGCGTGGCTCACTGCGGTGCGTCCGGCGTGTAGGTGACGGGCACGGTGGCGCGGGCCCGGCGCGAACCACGCTGGAAGCCTGCTAGCCGGTTACGCGCGGCCTCCGCCGACTCGGCCGGCGTGACGATCCTGGCCGGCCTGGCCGGCCTGGGCGCCCGCTCGCCGGCGGATCCCGGCACGAGGTTAGCCCGGGGCGTGCGCACGGGCAGGCCCGCGGCGGTGACGCCCGCGGAGACGGGGGCCAGGACTACTTCCGCGGCCCGCCAGCCCTCGTCACCCGGCGCCGACCACGACACCGCGGCCTCCGGGCTCGCCGGGGCCGAGGTCATGGGCAGCGCGGTCATGGGAGTCGCGGTGCCGGGCAGCGCGGTCATGGGAGTCGCGGTGCCGGGGTCGGAGGCGCGTCGCGGCAGGCCGCGACCGCGCGCCCGGAACCAGTCCGACTCCACCGAGTCGAAGATCGGCAGGGCCGCGCCGTACTGCGAGCCTTCCGGTGCCGGGACGGCGACGGGAGCCGGCCGCTTCGGGAGGACGACGTGCGGGGGCGGCGCGGCGGCGTACGGGGGCGGCGGGGCTGCGTGCGGGGGCGGCGGGGCTGCGTGCGGGGGCGGCGGGGCGGCGTGCGGGGGCGAGTCCGGGACGACGACCGAACCGCGGGCCAGCGGAGACCGGGCAGCGCGCGCCGACGGCTGTGCCCACGCCGGCGCGCGCGTGCCGGGGGCCGCCGGCTGGGGCGCTGCCGCGGGCTCGCCGGTAATCAGGGCACCGGGCAGGTGGACCTGCGCGGCGACGCCGCCGGCCGGCGGCTTGTGCAGCCGCACGGCGATGCCGTGCCGGGCCGCCAGGTGCGCGACCGCGAACAGGCCCATATGGCGGGCGACGGCCAGGTCGGCGGCCGGCGGGTTCTCCAGCCGCAGGTTCAGCTGGGCGAACTGCTGGTCGGTCATCCCCATGCCGCTGTCGGTGACGCCGAGGAGGACTCCGCCGCTGACGTGCGCGTGGCCCGTCACGATCACCTGGGTGGTCTTCGCGGAGAACATGGTGGCGTTCTCGAGCAGCTCGGCCAGCAGGTGGACGATGTCGGTGACCGCGTTTCCCGCGACCGCCAGACCCGGCTGGATGGTGAGGGCGACCCGGTCGTACTGCTCGATCTCCGAGGCCGCCGCGCGCACCACGTCGACCAGCGGCGCCGGCCCGACCTGCCGCCGGGGCGGCTCGTGGCCCGCCAGCACGAGCAGGTTCTCCGAGTGACGGCGCATCCTGGTGGCCAGGTGATCCATCCGGAACAGGCTGCCCAGCCGCTCGGGATCCTCCTCGCCGAGTTCCAGGCTGTCGATCAGCCTCAGCTGCCGTTCCAGCAGAGACTGACTGCGCCGGGAGAGGCTGACGAACATGGCGCTGACGCTGCCGCGCAGCCGGGCCTCGTCCGCGGCCAGCCGCACGGCCTCGCGGTGCACGCGGTCGAAGGCCCGGGCCACCTGGCCGATCTCGTCGGTGGAGTGCACGCCGATCGGCTCCACCTCGGCTGCGCCGTCGGCGCTGCCGGCCTGGCTCAGCTCGCGGACCTCGCTGGGCAGCCGGACCCCGGCGATTTCAAGCGCCCCGGCCTTCAGCAGCCGCAGCGGGCGCACCATGGATCGCGCGATGATCACCGTCGCCAGCAGGACGAAGATCAGCACGGCCAGCGCGGCGCCGCCAGTGAGCACGGCTGACCGCGCGGCGCCCTGGTGCAGGACCCGCGCCTGGGCGACAATCGAGGCGACCAGCTGCGCCTCGGCCGTGCGCATCCTGGTGATGGTGTCGAACATGTCGGCGTCCCACTGCTGGCTGACGCCGGCCCCCAGCGTCCCGCCGGTGGCGCCGGCCACGATGGCGTGCTGTTCCAGGGCCTGAGCCTGGTCGACCATAGGCCCGGCGACGATGTCGTTGAAGGCCTGCCGCTCGCCCAGGGTGGCTGAGGTGTCGAAGGACGCGAGGTCGGCGGCCTGCTGGGCCTGGGCGGTGGTGAGGGCGCCCATGGCCTGGGGCCCGATCTGGCCCGTGGCCAGCGACGTGGCCACGATCGCCTGCTGCTCAGATGCCTGGTCCTTCATCCGGGACAGCGACCCGAGCGTCCGCACGCTGGCGATCAGCGCGGCGTTCCCGCCCTCCTGCGCGATGTCGTCGTCGAGGGCGAGCAGGTCGGCGTTGGCCAGCGAGTACTCGATGATAACGGGCAGCGCCGGGGCCTGGCTCCCGGCCGCGTAGCTGCGCAGATCAGGCAGGTCGGTGATCCTGGCCAGCACGGCAGCCACGGCCGCCCGCGTCTGGGCGGGGAAGGCCGGGCCAACCCCCTGGGCCAGCGCCGTGACCTTAGCCGCCTGCGCATCGGTGACGCCGTACTGGGTCCGCAGGCCCGCCAGCTCGGCGAGCGGACGGCCGTCGGCAATATAGACGGCCGTCCGGTCCCGCTCGTTCTCCATCGCCTCCGCCAGGGCCGAAACCCGCTGGCCGAGCTCCGCCAGCTGCTCCACCCGCCCGAAGGTCGTGGCGCTGCCGGCCGCGACGTCGACTCGCAGGCCCGCGAACACCATTCCAGCCACGAGCGGGATGACGATCAGCGCGATCAGCCGCCACGCCACCAGCCAGTTCCGCAGCGCCAGCGCCGAGCCCGCCGCGGCGGCCTCCTCCGCCTGGCCATGGGATGGCCCGGGGGACGGCCCGCCAGCCGGGCCGACGGGCACGGCTGGACTGAGCTCGGTCATGCGCGCCTCCTCACTGGTCTTCGCGCTTTCTGGTCAACGGGCTGTCCCGGCGGAGCCAGGCCCCGCCGGGGCAGCCCGTCAGGTCAGCTCCGGCTGCCCGGCGACCGGGTCGCCCGCCGCCGGGCGCCGGGCGATCAGGTAGGCCATCTGAATGCGACGCAGGAGGCTCCCGTCGGGCTCGCGGAGATCCTCGGCCATGGAAATGGCCTCGGCGCGGGCGTCGGCCAGGCGATCGGCGGGGATATGCCGCCAGGTGACCCAGGGGCCTTCCGCCACCGACGCCTCCCACCACTGCTGCGGGCTGTCATAGCGGACGGTGACCGTCTCGACGGTGCTGGTGATCGAGGTGTACCCGCAGGCAGCGAGCATCTGCTCGGTGCCGGACACCGGTCCGGGGCGGTGGACGTAGCTCTCGAAGCCGACGGCTCCGGCCGCGTAGGCGTCCACCGCGGCGATGACCGGGGACCAGCGGGAGTCCGGTCCCGCGCCGCGGGAGAACGCGAGGGTCCCGCCCGGCGTCAGCAGCTCGCGCCACCGCGCCAGCGCGGCCGCCGGGTCCGCCAGCAGGTACAGCACCAGGGACGCCAGCACGGCGTCGAAGCTGGCCGGCTCCGCCGGCGGGCTGGCGGCGTCACCCTGGCGCAGGGTGACGCGGTCTCCCACGCCCTGGTCGACGGCCTCGCGCTCGGCCCGGACGAGCATCCGGGGTGCGAAGTCGAGACCGGTGACGTGGCCGCCGGGGCCCACGGCCCGGGCGGCGCGGATCAGGACGGCCCCCGACCCGCACCCGACGTCCAGTACCCGGCCGCCGGGCCGCAGCCCGGCCAGATCCACCAGCCGGGCCGCGATCGGCCCGGCGAACTGCGGGCCGATGCTGTCGTACCGATCCGCCGCGTCGTCGAACGCCGCCGCCACGTTGGCGGTGATGCCTGCCCCTAGCCCGGCCATCTCAGCCGCCCATGATGGACTTGACCATGAACCGCTGCTTGAGCTGCTTGTACTGCAGCATCAGGTCAGCGACCCGCTGGAGTTGCACCGCGCTGGCTGTCGTCGGGAACGACCCGACGGCCATGACGCCCGTCACGGAAGGGCTCAGGTGCAGCTGCGTGGCGAAGGTGCGCTGCAGGACGGCCAGGTTCGTCGCGGCGATGGCGTTGCCCTCCTTGATCGCCTTCGCGAACGCGGCCGCGGTGCGCGGATACTTGGCGGCCCAGGACGCGAGCACGCCGTACCCGGAGATCGGGAAGCCCTGGCTGGCCCCGGTGTCGATGTCGGCCAGTTCCTGCACGCCCTGCTGCTTCACCGCCTCGGTGAGGAACGGCTCGATCTCGAAGGCGGCGTCCACTTTTCCGGCGGCCAGCACGCCCGGCATCGCCGGGAACGGGAACGGGACCACGTGGACCTGCGCGGGCGTGATGCCGTAGGGGGCGAGCACGGTGTACAGCAGGTCGGTGGTCACGCTGTTCGGCTGGTTGACCGCGATGATCTTGCCCTTGAGGTCGGCCACGGACGTGATCTTGGAGTGGGCCGCGACGATGATCTCCTGCACATGCGGGCCGAGAGCGTACCCGGCGGCCAGGATCCGCATCTTCGCGATTCCGGCCGCGTCCGCGCCGATGTAGGAGGTGTACTGGCCAGAAGCCACGTCGATGCTGCCGTGCAGCATCCCCGGGATCACCGTCTCCGCGCTGATCACCGGCTCGATCTTGACGTGCAGCCCCGCCTTGGCGAACAGCCCTTTGTCCTGCGCGATGTACAGGCCCGCCGCTCCCTCGCCGGGCACCGCCGCGACCACCAGGTCCCGCTTCTCCGGGCCGCTGGACTTGGCGGCCGTGGCCGTACTGCCGCAGGCGGCCAGGGCCAGGACGGCGCCGGCCGCCGTGCCCCCCGCCAGGACGCGATGCAACCGGCGGCGTGCCGGGGTGACCGCCCCACCTCGTGAGCTCATACCAGGTTCCGCCTTTCTGGCCGGGCAGGCAATAAAGGCCCCGGCATGGTCCAGGAATCTGCGACCTGCGCGGAGATGAAGATAATTAGGGGACATATCAGGCATGCGGGGAATTATTGGGTGACGCAGTGACGGCAAGTGCCGCCGTCACCGATCTGCGTCACCTTTCTGAGCTCGCCTCGCCGGATCGCGGCACCGCCGGACGGGCGCCGGGCGGGCTGCCGTTACTAATAGGAAAGTTTCATAAAGATTAGGCAACTGGTCTAGAAACGCCCGGTCTGGGTGGTGTTGACTCCCTGGAAACGGCTTCCTGGAACCCAGCCGACGGGTCCGAGTACCCCCGAGCACCCGGTACGGCCCGCCCGCCAGCGAGGAGATCACATGAGACGGCGTCTTCCCACAGGAATCACGATCGGGGCGGTGGCGCTGCTGGCGGTGGCGGGCTGCGGAGGCTCCCCGGGCACCGCCGCCTCGGCCGGCTCGACCACGCTGTCCTTCTTCGGCGCGGACTACGGCACCGGCCCGGCTAACACCACGACCAAGTACTGGGACGCCATCGCGTCGGCCTTCCACAAGGCCAACCCGAGCATCACGGTCAGGGTGCAGACCGTGGACTGGACGGACTTCCCGACCAAGGTGCAGACGCTCGTGCAGAACAAGCAGTTCCCCGACGTCCTCGAGGGTGACGCCGCGCCCCAGTTCGCCCAGAGCCAGCTGCTCTATCCCGACAGCGCGGTGCTGTCGCCGAGCATGCTCGCGAACATGATGCCGACCTTCCTCAAGGACGGCCAGTACCAGGGCACCGACTACGGCATCCCATTCACCACGAGCACCCGCGCGCTGTACTACAACAAGAAGATCTTCGCCGCCGCGGGGATCGCCGCGCCCCCGCAGACCTGGGCGCAGCTACAGTCCGACGCCGCCAGGATCAAGGCCAAGGGCTACGTCGGTTATGGCATGCCGCTGGGCAGCGAGGAGGCTCAGGCCGAGGCGCTGCTGTGGTTCCTGGGCAACGGCGGCGGCTACGTGAACGCGAGCGGGGCCTACGACATCGACAGCTCGCAGAATGTGCAGACCCTGCGGTTCATGAGCGGGCTGGTCAAGGCCGGCGACACGCAGCCGAGCCCGGGCACGACCGATCGCAAGGACGTGTGGGCGCAGTTCGCCCAGGGCCGGGTCGGCATGATGCTCGGCTCGCCCGCCGTGATCCCGATCATCCAGGCGGCCGGCATCCTCAAGCCGGCGGGCTACGCCACGGCCGACGTGCCCGGCAGGAACGGCCCGCTGACCTCCACGCTCGGCGTGCACGACGACATCGTCGCCTTCAACACCGGCGGTCACCAGGCCGCGATCCGCAAGTTCCTCGACTTCGCCTACCAGGATAAGTACCAACTGGAGTTCGACCACGAGTATGACCTGCTCCCGGCCACCAAGAGCGCGGCCGCCAGCATGGCGGCCGACCCGATGTTCGCGGCGTTCCTCAAGAACATCCCCCAGTCGGTGAACTACCCGGCCAAGGCCAGCTGGCAGACGGTGCAGGATCAGATCCAGACCACGCTGGGCCAGGCGGTCACCGGCAACCCAGGCAAGATCCTCAGCGCGATCCAGCAGACCGCCACAAGCGGCGGCTGAGGCAGGCATGCCGCAGGTGGCGGCCGTCGGCCGGGGCGCGCGGATCCGGCGGCGCCTGGAGCCGCTGCCCTGGCTCGCCCCGGCCGCGATACTGATCGCCGTCGTGGTGCTGTGGCCCATCGTGACCCTGGTCCAGACGTCGACGCAGGACATCACGCCCATCGGCGTCACGATCGGGTCGGCCGGGACGAGGAACTTCGCCAAGCTGCTGGGCGACCCGAACCTGCCTGGCATCCTCGTCCGTACGGTGGTGTGGGTGGTCGCCGTGGTGACCCTCACCATGCTGGTCTCGCTCGGCCTGGCCCAGCTGTTCAACCAGCGCTTCCCCGGCAGGCGAGTCGCGCGGTGGGCGCTCATCGCGCCGTGGGCGGCGTCGGTGATGATGACGGCGCTGATCTTCCGCTGGATGCTGCAGCCGGACAACGGCGCGATCAACATCTTCCTGCATCAGCTCGGCATCGTGGCGCGGTTCAACTCCGACCAGTCGTCCTGGCTGGGCCGGCCGGACAGCGCGATGGCGTGGATGATCGGCGTGGCGGTGTTCGTGTCCGTCCCGTTCACCACCTACGCGCTGCTGGCCGGGCTGCAGTCCATTCCCGGCGACCTCTTCGAGGCGGCCAAGATCGACGGGGCCACGCGGTGGCGCAGCTACCGGGCGATCACCCTGCCGCTGCTGCGCCCCGCGTTCCTGGTCGCGGCGGTCATCAACCTGATGAACGTGTTCAACTCCTTCCCGATCATCTGGGAAATGACGCGCGGCGGCCCCGGCTACGAGACCAACACGACCACGGTGTTCATGTACAACCTCAAGGAGAGCTACATCGGCGAGGCGGCCGCGATGTCGATCGTGAACTTCACCCTGATCATCGTGATCGTGCTGGTCTACCTGAGGCTCAATAACTGGAGCCGGCCCGATCCGCGGGATCCGCGCTGAGATGGCGGCCGGGACCCTGACCGCGCGCCGCGGCCGGCCGGCGCGGCGGCTGCCGTCGGTCAAAACGGTGGTCCTCGCGGGCACCGCCTACGTCGTCGCCATCATCTTCCTGCTGCCGTACGCCGAGATGGTGATCACGGCGCTGCGGCCGCAGCGGGAACTGCTGGAACGCAACTACCTGCCGCGCCACTTCGCCTGGTCGAACCTCACCAACATGTGGGGCTCCGGCTTCGGCATCACCACCAGCCTGCGCGTCAGCCTGGAGGTGGCCGGCGGCGCGACCATCCTGGTGGTGCTCGTCGCGCTGCCCGCCGCCTATTACACGGCCCGGCACCGGTTCCGGGGGCGCGGCCTGTTCCTGCTCATCGTGCTGATCACCCAGATGCTGCAGCCGACCGCGGTGATCGTCGGCATCTACAAGGAGTTCCTCAGTTTCCGCCTCATCGACACCGTGTGGGCGCTGATCCTGGTCAACGCGGGCTTCAACATGGCCTTCGCGGTCTGGATCCTGAACGCCTACTTCGGCTCGATCCCGGTGGAGATCGAGGAGGCCGCCATGGTCGACGGCAGCAGCCGACTCACCGCGCTCCGGCGGGTCACCCTCCCGCTCGCGATGCCCGGCGTGGTGACGGCGCTGATCTTCACGTTCATCGCGGCCTGGAATGAGTTCATCGCGGCGCTGACCCTCACCACGAGCAACGACGTCACGCCGCTGACGGTTCGCCTGGACATGTTCATCGGCCAGTACACGGTGGACTGGCAGCACCTGTTCGGCGCGTCCGT
>Ga0307374_10012526_pt1 | contig 11876 bp, 19 predicted proteins | sample OX3MG_FD_202532 | JGI IMG/M metagenome (GOLD analysis project Ga0307374, IMG submission 202532) | Soil microbial communities from Risofladan, Vaasa, Finland - OX-3 | ecosystem: Environmental > Terrestrial > Soil > Coastal area > Acid sulfate soil | place: Finland: Risofladan, Vaasa | collected...
GCGGTCACGGCCATGGCGCTCCGAGGGCCGCTGTCGCAAGGGATGGGTCGCCGGACGATCAGTGTGATATGGTCCGGTGGTCACCGATCACCCTTGCAGCTCCCGCACCACGGGCGCCCGGTGCCACCGCGCGGATATTACCTGGAAATCACCGCGGCGATGTGCGGAAAATCAGCCGAGCGGCCTTGTGCACGATTATCAATTCGCCGCTAGTGCTCATAGATCAGGCATTCCGCCCTTTTTGTCAGTACAAAGAAAGTAGCCGGCCGGTTGCTGCACACAGCCACGGTCGCCGAGCAGATCGTTCACATTATTCAGCGCCAAGCAGACGACTTCCTTAAAACCCGCCTTTGAACCTACTGGGCGGAGTGAGTCCAGTCCGATAATGCACTGCGCCTCGGTAACCTTTTTTTTATAAACAGCGATTTCCATGGGCCATGCGTCGCTTGTGTGACTGCTCCCCAACTCGACGATTACAAAGTACAGACCTGCGGGTTCAGGTTTATCGAGTTCTTCATATGCCCAAAAATGACCGTCCTGTTTTTCGGATGCGAGACTAATTTGATACAAATATGGAAACTGCGCAGACGCGGCACGTTGCGCTTCCTTCAGAGTATCCTCACAGCGCACGCGACCACCAGAGTTAAATAGCCCGACACACTCATCCGCTGTCATCGGACCTGTCACGAACGCACCAAAGGCCGTAAATTGCACCATAAATGCGTAATCTACTGGTATTGGCTTTATTTCTGGCGGTGGTGCGTCATTTGAAGGGGACAATGATTGCGGTCTCGGCGCCGGGGCGGCTTCGGCTGCGGTGACACTTCCGGAATATTTCCACAGGAAGCAGCCGGAGCCAAGGATGATCAATAGCGGAGTCAGCTTTATCTTACTCATGACATTCTTTCCCAACGTAAACCGTTGATCACGACACCCACCCTTGGTGACCCGTATAAATGGAACCAGCGCCGGCAACGGGGTACGCGCCACCTGTCCCGGCACTAGTCCGCTCTCCGGCGGCGGGGCGGATGCGCCTGCGCGCGATCGCCGACCAGATTGTGCCCGGGGTCGTTTGTTCTCCGCCTCGTATCATCTGCTGGTAGACGCGCGCCGCTTCCACAGGATCGGCCGTCGCAATGGCGACTCCGGCAACAAAGGCACCGTCCTTGCCCGTCACCTCGTGCGACTGATTGGATCTCCATTGGCCGCCCCGGCGGTTCGTGAGCCACAGAGTCGCAGCGCCCACATCAGGGGGTATGTGCTCGGTGTACGGCACGATGAGCGACTGGCCGTTGTGCTGCATGACCTTAACGGCCGTGTAATCGTACCCAATCGCACGTGATAAATCGATGCCTCGACTGGTCGTGTAATTCACAGGTATGGGCGACGTGTTCCCCGCGTGCGCGGGGATCGCGAAAGCCGCGTTGCAATTGCACGCAGCGGGCATCATCGAATACCGTCGCGGCCACATCAGGCTCCTCAGTCCGAAGCAGTTGGATGAGCGAACGTGCCCGTACGCCGGAATCATCAGGCGCGCGTTTGAGGCGGTGTCCGAGATAGGTCGCTCAGAACTGCAACGTCGGCCAAGACCAGCAGCCACTGGCGACACGGATATCGAGATACTCAGTCTTGCGATGCTTCCGGGTCATGCAGTTAATCCCCCGGCCAGCAACAGCGACGCGTCCGAGAGGACTCCGACGCGGAGGCTGGGAATTATCGGTACAAGGTAGGGGTTCGTTAAACAATTCCGGAACGAGTCCGGAATTGTCACGAACCCCCTTGGTCAGGGCTACGCCCCGACACCCCCGATAACCGGAACTCGGCAGCCTCTTACATCCGTGTTCCGCGCAACGCTTGTCACACGATGCCGGGACGGTCGGCCGATAGCAGGAATCCAGCGGGAAACCGTACCGACCTGATGCAGCCACAGCGCCGGCCGCCGGACCAGCGTGTCACCGGTCGACACGCAGAGCCCCGGCGGCGGCGGCGAAGTTGATGGGTGTGCAGAGCCGCAGAGATCGAACGGACTGCGCCGCAAAGCCTATCGCGCCTTCGATCGGAACCCCGGCGGCTAGCGGCCCCGCGTCTTCAAACCGCAATGCAGATAGGGGATCGATCCTGCTGCGATTACCCCGACTTCACTTGCGGCACGGTTTCCACTTCTCTCGCAGTCTCTGGAGGGTGCGGTGCCCGATCTCGGAAAGTGCGATCGGCCCCGAGGAAGGGTGTGTGCGTTGCCTGTCGGGTTGCCATTCGCGCACTGGAGTCTCAGCCCATTGCCGCGGATGACACGCCAAGCCGTGATTGGGAATGAACTCGCCGCTCTTGGCCTTCCGCACCAAGGAGCTCAGCAGACCCAGCGGGCTTTTGACAGTCCCTTGAGCATCCATGGCGCCAATCTCATCGAGCACCGCTTGCCGTTGCCCGGTCGGGCAATCCTCGATCAGCTTTTGCGCGGAGACCAGCAGCGCACCCGCCAGAATCTCCGGATATTGGATCTCGTCGATAGACGCTACTACTACGGATTCGTCTCCCGAACTTATGGTGGCTGTAGTAGTAGGTATTGAGTTATCAAGTCTTGAGTAATCTTGAGTCTGTAGTATATCGACGCCTTGGCCGTCGACGGCCGAACCGTCGACGGCTGAGCCATCGACGGCTGAGCCATCGACGGCTAACCCGTCTATGGAGGCCGTATCCGGGCGGTCGCTGAATTCAATGTGCCAGACCCAGCGCCCGTCGGGCCTGCGGGCACGGGTTCTGGTCAGGTAACCCGCCATCTCCAGCTCACGGAGGTATCGCCTCAGTTTGTCGCGCCCAATACGCTCGCCCGGTCCCGCGTGGTCCTGAAGCAGATGCGGCAGCACCCCGACGCGGATCTCCCAGCCCGAGGGCTTGGCGATCAACCATTGGGCGAAGCCGCGGGTATCGAACTGAAGCCGGCGATCGTTGATCAAGGCACGGGGAACCTGTATCCAACCGTGTTTGTACTTCTTGATTCGTAGTACGGAGTATTCCGTCGTAGATCCAGGCGACTTTTCTCGTTTACCGCACTCAGGAGCCGATACAACCGACTTGGATTCAGGCCGCTGGGTGAGCATTAATCGAGCATCGAGCGCATCGTCTGTCGCTTATGCGCGGCATTCGCAGCACACATTGGCCCCATCGCGAGCTCGCGATGCATGGCAGTTACCGGATTGGAGAAACGTAGCGATGCAACTCGGCAGCCGTGATGAACGTTCGGCGCCCATCCTTTTGGGTGGCGATCAGTCCGCCGCGGATGCGGTCGTACAAGGTCGCGCGGCTGATGCGCAAAATGCGTGCAGCTTCAGTGATTTCAAAGCGCAGTTGCGGAAGGGAATCGGCGGTTGGGCTCATGGACGTCTCCGGACAAGCTTGCGTAAGCACAGATAAACGGTGGTCGACGTCTGCTTAAATAATCCCATTATTCGGTTCGCGCAACTCATGGTTGTGGTCATGACGCACGGAGTTCGCTTGGCCGCGATTGAGCACGTCCTCGCTACTAAACGAAAAACAGGAGTGAGCCAATTTGCGCAAATCATACTGACAACTCGGTAATCCACTCCGCAACAACCGCATCGCCGGACAGGGTGGCGTGTTGCGCGTCCGAAGGATTAAAATTCCGAGCGGGTCCTATCCGGGAGGTCATCACCGTGGAATACGACATGCTTTGGGTTCGACGCGCTTTGGTGAAAACCCGCCGCGACGGTACGCGGCGCGTGATACACGAGGCTGATGAGATTCCAGTCAAAATAACTCATCGCGGCCCCCGCGCGACGGACGATGCAGGGCCGGGGTCGGGTGGCGGATCGAAAGTGCGCATTCTGCGGCAGGACACATTGGAAGAAACCTATGTGTACGCGCGGAACCTTAAGCCAAGGGCGCGCGCCGCGCAGAGATAAGGCGAACGGACAAGATAACAATTCAAGTGCGAGGGAGAAATGGCGCTAGTTAAATGCACAGAATGCGGGAGAGAGTTCAGCGACAAAGCCTCAGCGTGCCCGCAATGCGCGGCGCCGCTGGCGGCGGTCGAGGCTCCGCTGGTAATCACGGAGTTGCAGAGTAAGCGAATCAAAACACACAAGCTGATGGCAGCGCTGATGATGATCGTCGGACTTGTTATGGCGTTCGGCGCGGCGAGCGCAGGCGCACAGTCGTCCGCCGCGACCGTGGGCATCGGGACTTTGCTTTTTCTGGCAGGCGGCGTCTATTGGTTCGTGACCCGCTTTCGATCATGGTGGCACCACGGCTGAACGAACGTCACGCCTGACGGGCGCCGTTGCCGGGCTTGATCTGTTTCAACAGTTCGCCGCAGCGGCGGATTGCGCGGTCTTGCGCTGGCGCTCGGAGAGGCCGGCGTTGGGCGCCTGCGCGATCAGCGTGAAAAAAGCGCCGCAATCAGGCCGATGATGATCGGCGCGAACAACACAGCAAGGATGATCCAGAGCAGCCGGCGCCAGAAACGGCCTGGCGGTCCGCCGCCTGGCGCTTCCTGCGCTTCGTGGCGCGTCGATTGCGTCGTGGTGTAGAAAGCCCCGGACCCCGGCACGCCGACCGTCTCGCGCACTCGGCCGTGGCCGACCGTGACATGCGCGCCGCGCACGCCGACCGACGTCGAGATTCCCGAGCGCGAGAGGTTGAGCCGGATGCCAGGGAGAACCTTGATCGTGCGGCGGAAGCGAAAGCCCATGCTCAGCCAACCGCTGCAATGCGCTCGCGGGGCAGCGGCTTGACCGAGGCGGAGCGCCGTCGCACCTGCCACAAGTCCACCGCGCTCTGCATCGCGAGCCAGCTCTCGGCCGAAGTCTGAAGCAGCGCGCCCAGACGCACGGCCATCTCCGGCGACAACGCCCGCCGTTCGTGCAGCAATTCGGAAACCGAAAGCCGGCTCACGCCAAGCCGCCGCGCCAATTCGGTCTGCGTCATATCGAGCGCCGGCAATACGTCCTCGCGCAGCACCGCGCCGGGATGCGTCGGTGCTCGGTTCGGATCACGTAGCGTGTTCATCAGTGATAGTCCTCCAAGCCAACGTCGGTCGCGTCCGCGCCATCGAATCGAAACGTCAGGCGCCAATTGCCCGACACCTCGACCGCATAGGTGCCCTTGCGCGAGCCCTTCAGCGGATGCCAGCCGAAGCCCGGCAGATTCATATCCTCGGGCCGGACGCTGCTATCAAGTAGGTCAAGCAATCGACCAATGCGTGCCACGCGATCCGCCGGTAGTTTGCGCGAATCGCTCTTGCCGAAGTACAGAGCCAGGCCCTTGTGGCGAAAACTGCGAATCATGGTACCTCGGCGATCGGCCGCACCTATTGTAATGCATTACATTACAAACATATAGCCGTGGAGGGTACGCCGCGGCGAGGCAAAACTCGCGCCGGGGAGTTGCCACGCGCGGTTGGCTCTAGGCCGCGAACCATAATTTGATCTGTTCGCGTATCCTAATCAGCTAATAGAGACGGCCACGCAGCGTATATCTCCTGCAGTGCACGGCTGGCAGGCTCATCAGTCGCGGCTGCCGATTCCTCGGCGGCCATAATGACTGCACTAGCATCGTAGTCTGAGAGAGGATGCCCGTCTGCATTGAACTCAGTCGTATATCCCCAGTCAGCGCCTGCTAACCGCAGAGCTACATCACGTAATAGGGCGCGTTCGTCTGGTGTAATCATCTTCCAATGTATTTCGCTATTCGGTAGCGTTTCCATGTCCTGCAACATGGCACCCTCGGGGTGCGCCGCAGGACCTGACTGCACGTCGGCGATTCGCGCAAGGGATATCTCTATAGCAGCCACTGCGTGAGGCAGTGCCTCGTGCTGCGCCAGCACTGCAGCCTCCGTCGTTGGCGGCCCCTTCCGGTCGCAACCTGAGAGTAGCGTAGCTACCGCGAAGATCGTCCCAATGAGTAACCTACTCGATCTCGACTGATGTGAAGTGTTCATGGAATATGCTCAAGTAGCGGACGTGATACGCGCGATGCGCCCTATCGGCCATTGATCATCTGTTGATACATCCGCATGGCCTCAACCGGATCGTCCGTATCAATCGTCAGCATCGGCGCCGGCGCGCTGGTGTGCTCGACCGCGATCGCTTGGGCCGGCCGACCGCATCCGCGGTCCAGGATCGACTTGCACGCTGCAATTGCTGTCGCGCCGTCCTCCGACTCCATCAGTTCCGCCAGCCGCGCAATCGCACGCGGGCAGTCCTCCTGCGCCAATTCGCGCAATTCGGCCTCGCGCTTCGGACGGCCGCCGGGGTTGGGCGACCGACCGGGACGCCAGCGCCCGTCGGCGTCCCGCATGTGCACATAGCGTGATCCGGTCGTGTTCTCAGGCGCTACATCGGTCACGTGGGCTCCTCGTCCGGCCGCGCATCTCACCTCGGGAGCATACCGCGGCGCCCGCTCCTCGCGCACGGTGACGGGAAACAGCGGGCCGCGACCCTCGGGTGTGTCAAGAGCTTGTGCCCGTTGCGTCGGGCCGTCTGAGAGCGCGCAGTAGCGGCGTCGTAGGCACTGCGGTATGCATCGGCGACGCTGCCATACCGGATGTAGTGCTGGCAAAACGCCTCTTGTTTGGGTGTTAGCCGCGACACCGTGAGAGGCCGCACTGTGGCTGTCATGAGCTCACCTTTCCGTATCGCGTTCCGTACCGCGGATAGTTCCAGCGGACGGCCTCTACAAAACAAGCCTTGAATGACATTTCACCCCTGCTTTGTAAAGGCAACATCGCCGGCCGATTGTGACGCCCGATGTCGCTGTCGTACAACGTGGGTGAAAGTTTTTCGGCGGCGTGTGTCTGGCGGCCGAGGTGCGACCGAGGTGCGACCGAGGACCGAAAGCCACTTCGTTAGGCTCTTCGGTCTCGTCGGTCCTTCGCACGGCACGAATTGGGTCATTTCGGTCCTTTTCGGTCTTCGTCGGCTCGTCCATCTGTGAAGCGATAACCCCCAATGGTGGTGACCATGTACGCGCTTGTGGTCAGCGTATCGACGACGCTGCTGGCGGTGTTCTTATGCAGTCCGATCTCGCGGCCGACTCGCCGCAGATCCATGAGCGTCCAGACCCGGTCGGGCTCGGCTTCCGAGCGCACCCGTAGAGCGGCGAGCAGTTGTCGCTGCGCCTTTCCGCGAAATTCGCGCAACGCCGGGGTAGCGACTACGGCCTCGATTGGCCGGACGACGCAACTGGTCAGGGGTGAGCCGTCATCCGGGTCGGTGCCGATCTGCACCGAGACGAGCTCGAAGGGCATCGCTTCGCCGGTCTCAAGGTCTCGCTGTTTCGTGATACTGGCCGTGCGCGGTCCGGTGACGCCTTCGATCAGGATCTCGGTATCCGTCGCGGCACGCAGCGCCGAGCTGCCGCGGGCGCCTTTGCTCGGGTCCTTGCCGGCGTGGTGTACGAATCCGACGGCCGCGCCACTTGCCACGCGGATCTGATCGGCACCGGTAACGGCGGTGCCCACGTCCTGCGCGCTGTTCTCATCCGCGCCCGGCAGCGCGCGGGCGAAGGTGTCGATGATGATGAGGACCGCCTTCTCGCCGCATTCACTCTCGGCAGCGCGAATTGTCGCTGTCAGCGTCGCGACGGACTCGGCGTCGAGGAAGTTCACCGCCTGCGGGACGATGGCGAACGGAACACCCGCGCTCATGTCCGGGTGGGCGATGCGGTAGGCTGCGACCCGAGCACGGACCGAGGCTGCACCTTCACCGGCAACGTAGATCACGAGGCCGCGTACTACCCGCCGTCCGCGCCACGGTGACCCGGATGCGACCGCGAGCGCCAGGTCGAGCATGAAGAACGTCTTGCCTGAGTTCGATTCGCCGTAGACGACGAACAGGGAGCCGGCGAGTAGCAGTCCCTTAACGATCTGCTCGCCGGGCACGTAATCGTGCAGGCTCGCGAACCAGAGCAGCAGGAATGTCGGATCAGGTGACTCGGGAGTGTCCGCACCTCTTGGCCGTGCGCGGGCCGCTGGAGGTTCGGCGGGAATGGTATTCCTTCGGCTACGAGACTCCCGCGAGCCGTCCACTAGCGAGCGCAGGTCCGCCCAGTGCCGATCGGCGCAGCTATTGTGCATGCACTTGAACCCAAGTCGGCCATCCGCGTTAAGGAATACGGCGCTCTCGGTGGACCCGTGATCCGGGTTGAACGGACAGCACTTGAGCTTCCAGCGCAGCGCCCCATCGTGCACCTCCGGGCCAGCGGCCTCGATGCCGCCGCGAGCGAGGAGCCCGGCAACGTCGGTCTCCGTCCAGGCGTGATCGCTCACAGGGCGCGAATGCCCGTTGACCTTCTGTGGCTTCGGTGCGGCCTCCGCGGCGAGCGCCTGCAGCAGCTCGACGGATACCAGCTCGATCGGCTCCGGCACCGCAGAGAGCCTCGAGAGCCGCCACGGCGCGGCCGGAATGTTGTCACCCTTGCAGGCGACGGTGCCGTGTATCTTCACGATGCGCGCCGCGTTGAACACCGACTTGTCGATCTTGACTACGCTGTCGTCGAACTTCACGGCGAGTGCCTCGAGGCATCCCTTCACGAGGTCTCGGCTCGACTCATCGTTCGCCAAGTCAATCCGGTAGAACAAATGCATGCCGTTACCGGACTCGGCGGCGACCGGTTTCGGCCAGCCGCGATCAGCGAGCCAGCTGTACAGCTTTCGAGCCCGATCCTTCGCGGCCTCGAGCTGCGCCTCGGTGCTGCTCGTGTCCTTCGGCCGCTGTGGGTCGATGTCGACGAGAAACCAATGCCGGCGCACGACGTTCGCGTCGGTGGCAGTCGCTGGCGCGTACTCCTGCACCCGATTTGCATGCCGTGCGAGCAGCTGCACATCGAGAGGATTCATCACGACGTACACCGCCGCGCCGTGCCTGTTGAGATTCATAGCCTCCTCGATCAGCTGCTCGCGGTGCTCGACGTCGAAGTATCCGGCGTCCGTCCTCTTGCGTCCTTTGGAATGAAGCGCCCGTAGCTCCACGATTCCGTTCGCCGGATGCAAAACTCGCAGCGCCCGCGCAATCTCCGCCGCATCCGGCGATGGTGATGAGACAGCGTTCACGCGTGCCCGCCCGGCTCGCAGAACGCGAGCGCCACGCGCCCGGCAATCTCATCGAAGCTCGCCCGACTGCTGCTCGCCGTCGCGAAGCAGCTCGCGCAAAGATAATGCGGCACCGGATCGCCATGCGGGGGCACCCACAAGCCTCTGTGGCCGTGCTCGTCGATAGGGGCGTCGCAGTGGACGCAGCGCGCATTCGCCTCGAGGAGCTCGCGACGCAGGCGGCGGCGCTCGGCGCGGGTCATGGCCACACCGGCTGTGCGTCCGCTCGCAATAGTTCCGAATTGGGGCGGCAATACTTCGCGAAGCTCGCCGGCGCTTCGGCCACGAGAGCGACTGCGCGCCCTTCATCGGTTGCGGGATCAAGACCGGCAGCGATGGCCGGGAGCACGCTGGCAAGTTCGGCGTCCCGAATTGGCCCAGCCAGGAGCACCCCTCTCCCGAAGCGCCGCAGGGTTCGCGCGACGAGCATATGGCGCTCGCGCGCCGCAACCGATCGCGCCGAGCGACGCATGCCTGCGGCGATTGCCGCCCCGCGAACAGGGTGCGCGGGAGGGCGTTTGGCGACATGATCGGCGCGTTGCCAGCCGATTAAGCCGTTGCCTGGGGTTCCAGCCCTAGGCGCGGCGCCTTGAGTTTTCATTTCACGCGGCGCTCGCTTCGACGCGCGACCGGCGAATGAGCTCGCTCCCGTGAACGTAGGTTCTTGAGCGGTCCTTGATAACGGAGAGGCGGCCGGCCGCAACATCGTGATAAAACGATGACCGACTTGTGCGCAATACGGCTAACGCTTCGGCCACCGTGTAACGCTGATTCTCGTCAATGACGGCGGGGGGCGTGATTTTCTGGAACATGCGACACCTGCGTGATCATTAAGTGTCGATTACAATACGCGCCGATACGGCGCGATTCCGCAAGTGCCGGGAAATGGTTTCCCGATCTAGCGCTAGACCGGAAGATTATTTTTTGCGAACGGCTCGCACGTGGTCAGAAAACGTCTTTTCCTGCATGCGACCGATGATTTTGCGGTCGGCCTTCTTGAATAATCGCGATGGGCTGCTCCGCGGCGTTTTGTCGAGCAGTGCGCGAATGTGCGCACGCACGGCTTCGGTCGCTTTATTCCCGCGCCCCTTGGTGCGACCCGCGCGAAACGGGGCGGCGCGTTTTTCGGCTGCGTCGAAATCTTTGGCGGCTTCGGTGAGTAGCTTCGCCTGATCCTGGGAGGCGGCAAGAAACGGGTTCGCCAGATAACGCTCGAATTCCGCGCGCACCACGGGCGGCGTCTTGGAATCGCGCAAAGCCATCCGAGCGTTGCGCTTGCCGCCATCGTCCGTAAGCAGAGCGGCGAATGGGATCGCATGCGCCGCATGGTACCAATGGCCGGCGCCGCTTGGATTAGGCTTTTCTTTACGGGCGCTCACAGCATCGCGACCTTCGCGAGCCGTTCCCGAGCAGCGCTCGCGACCAAATGCCCGTAGTGCTTCTCGATCATCATCACCGACGTACCCACGAGCCGCGCGACGTCGAGCGTCGAGAGTCCATTGGTCAAGGCTTCGGTCACAAATGAATGGCGCAGCACGTATAGACATGTGCCCGCGGGTAGGCTTGCCGCCTTCGCGGCGTCGCGCACGAGCTCGTCCCAATCCGAGTGAGTCCACGGCTTGCCGTCGTCGCGAACGAGCAGCCGAGCGGCCGGAAGTTTGTCTTTCGCCAGTCGCTTGAACAGCGCCACCGCATCGGGCGACAGCGGAACTGTCCGCGATCCGGTCTTGCCCGTGAACGTCATCGACATGGTACGCGCGTCGAATTGGGATCGGGTCGCGTTCACAAGCTCGCCCGCTCGAGCGCCGGTCACGATCACCGCCTCGATGAGGTCATGCACGGCGCCCTTGGCGGCCTTGAGGAGCGCTCGCCGTTGCTTCAAATCCAGGTAGAGTTCGCGGCGCTTGTTGGCGCCGGGTAATGGCTTCACGTCCCGCCATTCCTGCGCCCGCGTTCCGGCGACATTGCGCTCGCGTACCGCGAGGTTTAAGGCAGCCTTGACCGCGACCAACGTCCGATTGGACGCGGCGGCCTCGAGCCCTAGGCCATCGCGCCATTCCCGCACATGGGTCACGCGTAGTTTCGCTAGAGGGCGCTTCCCGAACGGCGCCTCATATACGGTCCGCTCGAAGCGCTTTTCGGCATCGTGTGCGCAGGCGGCGGATTTGGATACGGTACGTTCGGCCACGTAGCGCCGGCATGCGTCGGCGACCGTGACGACGTCGCCCGTCTTTATGCCGTCCGCCAATTCCTTGAACCATTCCTTCGCGACGTCCGCGGCCTTGTCGAGGTCGAAGTCGGCGGTGACGAAGCCGAGCGATTTGTAGTTTTGACGTCCCTCGTCGTCGCGGAATCTGGCGATCCACGTCGCCGTCACAGTGTCGATCTTGCGTATGCCGATATACCGGCCTCGGGCGAGCGGCGCGCCCCAGTAGGGCTCTCTGCGGGGTTTTAGCGCGTTGCGAATGCTCGATTGGTGGAGTCGGTGGGACATGACTTTTTACCCCTGCCGCGCGACGGCAGCGCTTTCCGTACGAACTGTGTACGGAAATATTACCATAGACACCCCTGGACGGCTAATTACACAATCCCGCTTAATCAACCACTTACGAGACGGCGGTAGACAGCGGTGGACGATGATATTGCTTTCACACGGCAGGGGTCACAGGTTCAATCCCTGTACCGCCCACCATTCAGAAGCGGCCCTAGGTGCTTCGCTCCGGCTACTTTGGATGCAGCGGCGCGGCTGCCGATTTCGCAGGCGGTAGCG
>Ga0307374_10012530_pt1 | contig 11872 bp, 10 predicted proteins | sample OX3MG_FD_202532 | JGI IMG/M metagenome (GOLD analysis project Ga0307374, IMG submission 202532) | Soil microbial communities from Risofladan, Vaasa, Finland - OX-3 | ecosystem: Environmental > Terrestrial > Soil > Coastal area > Acid sulfate soil | place: Finland: Risofladan, Vaasa | collected...
GCCGTCGGCGGGGAGCACCTGCGCGATCTCCGCGCAGATGCGCTCGGGCCGGATCGGGCTCTGGGATGAAGTCAGGTTCGCCTGCGCCTCCTCCCGAGAGCGCTTTACCGCAGCCTCAGCGCGGCCGATCCAAGCCGGATTGGAGCGGGCATCGCAGGTCTCGATCAGGCTCGCCAGGGTCACCTTGACGTCGCCCAGCAAGGCGAGGGTCGAGGCGTAGTGGCGCCCGATCTCGGCCGGCTCGATGTCGAGCTGAACGATGCGGGCCCCCGCACCCGGAATGCGCCAGTTGGTGGTGACCAGGCTGCCAGCCCGGCTGCCGATGAAGAAGACCAGATCAGCCCCGGAGACGATCTCGTTGGCGGCCCGGCGCGAGTAGAGCCCAGTCACACCCAGATTCAATGGATGCGCCTCGGGCAGGGCTGACTTGGCGTTGAGCGAGGTGGCGATGGGGATGGAGAGCTTCTCGGCCAGCTGTACGAGCTCTGCCTCGGCGCCCGAATTGATCACACCGCCGCCGGCGACGATGACCGGGCGCTGAGCCGATGCCAGGGCGCGCGCCACTTCCACCACGGCCTCGGGCTCGGGCCGAGGCCGGAACGCAGGCAGGCGCGTGAAGCGCTCCTCGGGTACCGGCTCGGCCTCGATCTCGCCCTCGATGGCCTGGCCCCAATGGCCGCGAACCTCGAGATGGACCGGGCCCGGCGCGCCGGTGGTGGCGGCGCGGTAGGCCTGGCGCAGGAGGTCGGGCAGGCGCTCGGCGGCCTCGATCGATGCGTGCCACTTGGTCACCGCGTCGAACATCTGGTAGTCGCGGATCTCCTGATAGACGTGCTTGAAGCGGCTCTCCTCGTAGGGACCTCCGGTTAAAGCGATGACCGGGGATCCAGCCATGTAGGCGTCCTTGAGTCCGGCCGCCAGGTTGGCCCCGCCGACCGCCTGAGCCATGCACAAACCGGGTCGGAGCGCGGCCCGGGCGTAACCGTCCGCCATGTAGGCGGCGGCCTTCTCGCCGTGAACCGAGATCAGCCGCAGGCCGATGTCGTCCATTTCCCGAAGCGCGGGCAGGACCACAGTCGGAACGTGAAATGAGTGGGTCAGGCCCGAGGCCTTCAGCATCTCGGCGAAATACCTGCTTCCGGTCATTCGAGCCATACCTGTACCCCTCCTGGATCCCGATTCGCGCCCGGCCCTAGGCCGCGGGCGGATTCACCGTGTCAGTTGCCAAAGCCGAAAAGCCGGGCCGGATTGTTCTCGGCGATGCTCCGTACCGCCTGGTCGTCCACGGCGTGTCGAAGCTCGTCCATGGGCTCGGGCGTCGCCATGTCAAAGGGGATGTCGGTCCCCATCACCACGTTCTCCACCCCCATCCGCTCGACCACGTAGCGCAGCGCCGCGACGTCGTGGGTGATGGTGTCCACCACCACCTGGCCGCGGTAGGCCCAGGGGTCAGGGGGAGAGTCGGCCAGCTCGGCTCGTACCTTGGCCGCGTGGCGCAGGCGCCCGGCCTGGAATGGAAAGTACCCCCCGGCGTGGACCAAAAGCACCCGCAGGCCGGGGTGGCGGTCCAGCGTCCCGGCCCCGATCAGGCGCTCGATCGCGATCGTGGTCTCGAGCAGGTTGCCGATTACGTTGCGCAGATAGAAGCGGTTGAAGCCCCCCGATTCCTCGCCGTAGGCGGGGTGAATCATGACCGGCAGCGAGAGCTGCTCAGCGGCGGCCCAAAAGGGCTCGAAAAAGGGATCGTCGAAATAGCGGCCGACCAGCGAGGTCGCGATCTCCACCCCCACACAGCCCTGCTCGCGGGCCTGGCTCAGGTGCCACGCCGCCCGCTCCGGGGTTTGCATCGGCACGCTCGCCATCCAGCGCAGGCGGTCGGGGTTGACCGCGCACATCTCCGCCAGACCGGCATTGGCCGCCAGGCTGAGCTCATCTGCCACCTCAGCTTGCAACTCGTAGCCGAAGATCATCGGCACCACGGAGAGCACGGCTGCGTTCAGGTCCAGATCCTCGAGCTCGCTCAACTTGAGGCGCGGGTCGCTGAAGCGAGAATCGAAGTGGATCTGGAAATGGCTGCTCTTCAGCACATCACCACTGATCTCGAGGCCGGAGCCGGAATGGGAACGGATGAAGTCGAGAGCGGTCTCGGGAAGGGCGTGGTTGTGGGTGTCGATCCTCATCTGCGGGGCACGCCTGCGGTCATGGCTGGCTAGTATCCCACACTGCGCTAGGAGCCCGGGCCGGCCCCTACTGGCGCAAGAGTTCCCAGGTCCGCTCCAGGGTGAAGGGCAGGCGAAGGGTCGAAGATCCGCGTCCGCCGAGCGCGTCGAATATGGCCGCGCTCAGGGCGCAGGGGGTCCCGATGCTTCCCGCCTCACCGATGCCCTTGGATCCGAGCGGGTTGTAGGGCGAGAGGGTCTGCAGCAGGTCACAGGTCATCGGGGGCACCTCGACCGCGGTCGGCAGCAGGTAGTCGAGAAAGCTCGTGGTCATGGGCTGGCCGTCCTCATCGTGGATGACCTCCTCCAGCAATGCCTGGCCCAGACCCTGCACCGCCCCCCCCACCACCTGGCCTTCGGCCAGCAGCGGATTGACGATTCGACCGGCGTCGTCGACGGCAACCAGACGCAACACCTCGATGCTGCCCGTTTCCATATCGATCTCGACCACGGCGACATAGACGCCGAAGGAGACCACGAAATCGGGCAGCTCAAAGCGAACGGTCGCGGTCAGGCCGGGCTCGAGATCGGGGGGCAGCATCTCCGGGCTGTGAGCCGCCTCGGCCAGCTCGGGCAGTCCGATGCCGCGCTCCGGCGACGCGGGGTCGAAGAAACGACCCTGCTCATAGAGTGGATTTTCACACTGAAGCAGGTGGGAGGCGATGCGCTCGAGTCTTGAGCGAACCTGGGTCGCGGCCTCGAACACGGCCGAGCCGCCGACCGTGGTCGCCCGGCTGCCGAAGGTGCCCACCCCCACCGGGCCGAAGAACGAGTCTCCCTGCCGAACCTGAATCTGGGCCGGGTCCAGCCCGAGCCGATCCGCCGCGATCTGGGCGAACGTGGTCTGGTGTCCCTGACCGGTGGGAGTCGCACCCGAGCTCACGATCACGGCGCCGTCGGCCTCGATGCTCACCGTGGCTATCTCCCACAATCCAGTACCGGAGCGCTCCACGCTGGCCGACACGCCGACTCCGAGGCGGATCGGGCCTAAGGTGCCGCCTTCGCGCTGGCGGCGCCGCCAGGTCGAATACTGGGAGAGTTCGAGCGCGCGATCTAGAACCGGCTCGTAGTCGCCGGAGTCATACGTCATCCCGACCGGCGTCCGGTAGGGGAACGATCCCGGCGGGATCAGGTTGCGACGGCGAAGCTCGGCTGGATCGATGCCGAGCTCGACCGCGGCTCGCTCCACCAGGCCCTCGATAATGATCGCGGCCTCGGGTCTCCCCGCCCCCCGGTAGGGACCGGTCGGAACCTTGTTGGTGGCCATGCCGATCACCTGCACATCGGCCGCCGCGATCGCATACGGACCGGGTAGAAGACCCGCGGTGGTCAGGGGTACGGTGGCCGTATTGAGGATCATGAAGGCCCCGAAGTCGGCCTGGAGTCGCGCCCGCAGCGCAAGCATGCGGCCGCCCTCGTCGAGCGCCAGCTCGGCTTCGGAGATCATTCCCCGGCCCTGGTAGGAACCGAGGAGATTTGACTGACGATCCTCCACCCACTTGACGCTGTGACCACTGCGCATCGACAGCACGGCCGAGACGACGGTCTCCGGGGGCACCGGCCCCTTGCTACCGAAGGCTCCTCCGACGTCGGGAACGATCACGCGCAAGCGCTCGAGCGGGATGTCGAGGATCCGCGACAGCTGGGCCCGCGGGCGGTGTTGATCCTGGCTCGAGCACCACACGGTGAGGACTCCCGTGGCCTCCTCGTAGCTGGCCACCGAACCGCGACCCTCCATCGGCGCCGCCGCCAGCCGGGGCATCTCGACCCGCTGCCGAACCACGTGCGCGGCCGAATCGAAGGCGGCGTCGACATCCCCGGAGCTGACGCTCCAGCGCATGAGGACGTTGTCCGGTGCCGCCTCGTGGAGGACGGTTTGGCTCTGGGTTTTAAGGTCATAGTCGACAACCGCCGGCAGTGACTCCAAGTCCATCTGAACCAGCGCCGCCGCGTCCGCCGCCACCTGGGGGGAGCGAGCCAGGACCGCCGCCACCGGCTGGCCCACATAGCGCACCCGATCGCGCGCCAGCACCGGGTGGCCGGCTTCCACGACCTCGGCCCGAGGCGGGTGTACGAAGTTCAAGTTCTCCATCCCCGGCGGCAGTTCGGCCGCCGACACCGCGTCCACCACCCCCTCCAGGGCCAGCGCGGCGCTGAGATCGACGCTGATGATGCGCGCGTGCGCGAGCGGGCTGCGCACCACCGCCATGTGGAGCATGCCGGGGAACTTGAGGTCGTCTATAAAGCGCCCGCCCCCGGTGACGAGGCGGTGATCTTCGTGGCGGCGCCGGGGGCTGCCGATCAGCGCCGCCGGACGGCCCCGCCCCGCTCCCTCGCCGTTTTCTTCCAAGCCCACCACTGTGCTCGGGCATGATACCGAAGCGGTACCCCATCCCAACTGGGACGCGAAGCCGAAAAGCCCTCCGGTCGATGTATCGTCTTCACGATGTCGACAAGGCCCGTCGCGGGGACTTCACCACTGTCGCTGCGGCGCCAGGTCTACAAGAGTCTTAAGGACGCGGTCTTGAGCGGGGACCTCAAGCCGGGCGAGATCGTGAGCGAGATCGAGTTGGCGCGCCAGTGGGAGATCAGCCGGGCGCCGATCCGAGAGGCGATCAGGCAGCTTGAACAGGAGAACCTGGTGCGATCCAGCCCGCGCCGCAGCGCCACCGTGGTTGGCATCACCGCGGCCAGCGTGCGCGACCTCTACGAGGTGCGAGAGGTCCTCGAATCGCTCAGCGCCAGGCTGGTCGCGCTGCGGGCCACGGACCTCGATCTGGATGCCGTCGAGGAGCTATCGCGGGGAGTTGAGCAGACGCACGACACCGACGACTACCGATCCGCAATCGTGGTCGATGACGAGCTCCACCGTAAACTCGCCAACTCGACTCGCAACCGCGTCCTCGAGACCCAGCTCGCCCGCGTCCTCGATCGGCTCATGATCGCCCGCATGATGGTGCGCCAGGAACCCGGGCGCCTGGACGACATCGGGGTCGAGCATCGCGCGTTGATTGTGGCGCTGCGCGCTCGCGACGCGGACGCAGCGGCTGCCGCCGCCGCCCTTCATGTGCGCAACGCCGGCGCTAGATTGGTCGACATGCTGCTACGGGCATCGGTCGACGACGAGGGCTGAGGGCAGACAATGACGGCGGTGAACCAGCCCCAATCAGAGATGCGCCGATTTTCCATCGAGCGGCTTCAGACATTCGTTTCCGAGGTCCTGACCAGCGTCGGGCTGGACGATCAGAGCGCGCGCCGGACGGCGCACCTGATGGTGCTCGCCGACGCGCGCGGGGCCGACGGGCACGGCGTCTTCAGACTTCCGCAGTATGTGCGCCGTCTTCGCGCGGGCGGGATCAATCTGAAGCCGGAGCTGCGCCTGGTGCAGGACCATCCAGCCTGCGCCCTGCTCGACGGTGACAACGCCATGGGGCACCTGGTCATGAGCCGGGCGGCCGAGGTGGCGGTGGCCAAGGCCCAGAGCTGCGGGGCGGGTTGGGTGGGGGTACGAGGCAGCAACCACGCCGGGCCCGCCTCGCTGTATGCCGCCATGCCGCTGGAACGCGACATGATCGGGATCTACATCGCCATCGGGAACGCCAATCACATGGCGCCTTGGGGCGGGATCGAACTCCTCCTCAGCACCAACCCGATCGCCATCGCGGTTCCGGCCGGCAGCCATCCCCCGGTGATTCTGGACATGGCCACCAGCGTGGCGGCTTACGGCAAGGTCAAACGCCGGATTCAGGACGGCGAGACGATTCCCGAGGGTTGGATGATCGATCGGCAGGGTCGGCCGCTGACCGATCCCGAGCGTGTGCACGAGGGCTCGCTGCTACCCATCGGCGGCCCCAAGGGCTATGGCCTGGCGTTCATGATCGGGCTCCTGGCCGGGACCCTGAACGGGGCGGCCTTCGGCCGCGACGTGATCGACTTCAATGCCGACTCCAAGTCTGTCACCAACACCGGGCACGCCCTGCTCGCGATCGACGTGGCGCGCTTCATTGATGTGCGCCTCTTTAAGCAGCACGTCGATCAGGTCTGTGAGCAGGTCGAGAGCTCCGCCCCGCTGCCGGGAGGGGAGGCGATCCGGGTGCCGGGAGCCCACTCCGCCCACCTCCAGGCCGAGAGCGCAGAACTCGGGGTCCCCCTCGCCGCCAGCGTGATCCGAGAACTCGAACTGGTCGCCGCCGACTGCCGGGTTACCCCGCTCGCCCGGTCCTGAACAGGAGACAGCCAAGATGTCCACACAACCCCAATCGCCCTCGCTCCTCGTCCGCCCGGCGGAGGTGGAAGCCTTCGACCGCGGCAACGGCGTGGCCACCATCCCCTACGTGGGCAAGTGGAATTCAGAGGTGACGACGGTCACGACCGGCGTGACCTCGTTCGCGCCCGGGACCGCGATCCCCCTCCACACCCACAACGTTGAGGAGTCGGTTCTAGTCCTGGAGGGCGAGGCGACCGCGGTCATCGGGGAGGAGAGCTTCGAGCTCGAGGCGGGGGACGCGACCTGGGTCCCGGGCGAGGTGCCACACCGCTTCATCAATCGAGGCGCTGGACGCATGCGCATCTATTGGGTCTACGGGGGCAGGCGCGTGACCCGGACCATGTGCTCCACCGGCCGTACCGTCGAGCATCTATCGGCCGAAGATCGAGGCGCGACCAGCAGCTGAACCCGCCCCAGGAACGCCGGCCTCAGCTGGCCGGGCCCACCCAGACCGTCTGCAGGTTCATGAATTCCCGGATGCCGAACTCGGAGAGCTCGCGACCGTAGCCCGACCGCTTCACCCCTCCAAAGGGCAGGCGCGGATCGGAGGCGACCAGCCCGTTGATGAAGACCAGGCCGGCCTCGATCTGGGCCGCCAGTTGCTCGCCGCGGTGGGCCGAGGTGAAGACCGCCGCTCCGAGCCCGAATTGCGATTGGTTGGCCACGCGTATGGCGGACGCCTCGTCCCGGACCCGGATCAGCGCCGCCAGCGGCCCGAAGGTCTCCTCCTGCATCACCACGGTGTCCGGCGCTGGAGCGCTGGCCACGGTGGGTTCGAAGTAGTATCCCGGTCCATCCAGCTCGTGTCCCCCGACCAGCGTCCGTGCCCCCTGGGCGAGAGAGCGCCGGAGCTGGTCGTGCAGGCTGTCCACCAGGTCGCGCCGGGCCAGGGGGCCGACCTCGGTCGAGCGATCGCTCGGGTCCCCGACGCGGAGCGCGCCAACCCGGGCGCAGAAGCGGCGCTCGAACTCGTCGGCCACCTCCTCGACCACGATGAAACGCTTGGCGGCGATGCACGATTGGCCGTTGTTCTGGTTGCGCGCACGGCACGCGATCTCGGCCGCAAGATCGACGTCGGCGTCCTTAAGGACGATGAAGGGATCGGAGCCGCCGAGCTCTAGAACGCACTTCTTGAGCACCGATCCCGCGCTCGCCGCCACCTTGGCGCCCGCCGCCTCCGAGCCGGTCAGGGTGACCGCGCTGACGCGCGAGTCGAGGATCAGGCGCTCGACCGGGGCCGAGCTGATCATCAGGGTCTGGAACACGCCCTGGGGCAGCCCGGCGCGGTCGAATGCGCGCTCGATCGCGAGCGCGCATTGAGGCACGTTGGAGGCGTGTTTCAAAAGCGTCACATTTCCCGCCATGACGGCCGGGATGGCCGCGCGCAGGGCCTGCCAGAAGGGAAAGTTCCACGGCATCACGGCCAGGATCACGCCCAGCGGCTGCCACTGCACGAAGCTGTGGGCGGCGTTGCTGGGAGTGTCCACCGCACGCAGAAAGCGCTCGCCGTGCTCGGCGAAGAAGTCTGCGGCCAGGGCGCACTTCAAGACCTCGGACTCCGCCTCCGCGATCGGCTTGCCCATCTCCAACGTGGCCAGGCGGGCGTAATCGGCGTGATTGGCCCGAAGCTCTCCGGCCAGCGCGGTCAGGTGGGCGGCCCGGGTCGTAAATGAGGTCCGCCTCCAGGCGTCAAAGGCCGAGCGCGCCCGATCCAACTTGAGCTCCAGCGCCGCCGGCGACTCCTCTTCAAAGCGCGCCAGCTCCTCCTCGGTGGCCGGATTGATGGACACGATCGGCATCATCCGACCTCCCTACTTTCTACGCCCGGACTGAGATCGCAACCGCACCTCAACATTCTGACCCACAAAGACCCAGCCCCGGAGTGAAGCGGAGGATCAGGCGGAGCCTCCGGGGGCGGTCAGGCAGCGGGGCCGGGCCGGGAGCTGGTCCAGGACCGAACGCGAGATCATCGCGTGCACTCCCTTCTGGCCGTTCACGACCTGGGTGATATGAAGGTCGACACAGAAGCTGGCCAGGCGAAGTCCGTCGTTGAACGCAACCTGGCACTCGCGCTCGAGCAGTTCAAGCAGCGCGCGCAGGGCCAGGCGGGCGGCCTCGTCCAGATCCTCACTGAAGGCCAGCGAGATGAGGTGAGTGGGGGTCAGAGCGAGAGGAAGTTGGAGTTTGAAATCACGCCTCACCCAGGCTCTGAAGTCACCCTCGAGGGGGGTCTCGACCGCCGTCAGGCAGACCTCGCCATCACCCTGGACTCCGTGCCCGTCGCCGATGCTGAACAACGCCCCCTCGACGTGGATGGGAAGAAATAGGCTGCTCCCCGCGCCGAGTTCCTTGAGGTCCAGATTGCCGCCATGAATCCTGGGCTCGGCACTGCCGATGCGGCCATAGCCGGGGGGAGGGGCGACGCCGATGTTGCCGAAGAACGGCCTCGCCGCCACGTGCACCCCGGGGAAGACCTCGATCCTGCCCCGCTCCAGGTCGATGGGAACGATCCAGCGCGTGGGAGCATCGACGGTATGCCCGAAGATCCCCTTCAGGGGATCGAGGACGCTGTAACCGTGGGGACTGCGAAGGCGCACGTCCAGGATGTCGAGCTGGAGCACCTCACCCGGCCGCGCCCCCTTCAGACGCAGAGGCCCGGTCATGATGTGCAATCCCGGACCGTGATCTGCAACCGCGCCGTGGATGGCGCGCGCCTCCTCGGGCACAAAGCGTTCCGGCTCGGGGTCCCAGGCCAGGCCCGAGGTGCTCTGGAGACGGAAGACCTCACCCTCGAGCACCTCCCCGATGGCGCTGAGGCGAGAGTCGTAATACCCCCAGTGAACGGTGTCCGGGCGGGGACTGAAGATCTGCATCGACGGACTTCCTCCTGGATGAGCGCGGGCGCGCGCGAACTGAATCTAGCTTGGCCGATGCCTTCGGCGTTCGCAACCACACCCATGGCAAGCGAACGAGTTCAGGGCGCGCGATTCGTGCGGCCGACCCGTGGCCGAGGCGCCGGACACAGCGTAGGTTGAGAGCATGGCAGCACGACTCGACGACCTCAACGCCAGCCCCTGCGCCGTCCGTTCCCAGATGTCGGTGAGCGCAGTCCCCCACCGCCTCCAGCTCTGGCTCTTGGGCCTGCGCGGAAGATCCCTGGTGCTCGAGGGCGGCGGACTCAGCTCCCTGCCCGAACGTTCGCGGCTCGAGGTCGGCATCCCCATCGTGGGCCCTCGCTCCATCCTCTGCGCCCTCTCACTGCACGGCCCCGGCGAGGTGGGCGAGACCATCCTGCGGGGCTGGATGCGCATGCTCTCCCACCCCGTGGACGGAGGCGTGAGCCTGCGCTTTGAGGGCCGCAGCTCAAACTCGCGATGCGGGGCGGGCGAATCGGAGGTGGCGCACGACCTGCTCGCCCTGATCGCCCAGCGCTCCCAGCTGAGGTAGCCCCGGGCTAGCCGGCGTCGAACAGGCGGGGATCAGGGTCCCGGACGCTGAGGGTGAACACGTCGGGTCGGTTGTAATGCCCGCTGTAGTCGTGCACGACCTTGGCCCGGACGCAGTCCTTAAGATCGATCTCCGCGCACAGAAGGCCCTCCTCGTCTCCTGGCATGGGCCCGGCCAGGATCCGGCTGGCAGCTCCGATCACGCTCGATCCGCCACCGTTGAGCCGGTTGGAAAGGAAGGCTCGATCCTGCTCGCGGTAGGGCAGCAGCTCGGCCATCTCCGAGGTGATGACCCCGCAGGCATTGAGCACGAAACAGCTCGCCTGGTAGGACAGCGACAGGGTGTTGAAGGTGATGGCGTCGACCATCGGGTGCTCGTTGGTGGAGAAGTGGCTGGGCCAGCTGGCGACGTGGATCTGGGTCCCGCGCGCGGCCAGGGTGAAGGTGGCCAGTGGATTGGCGTTCTCCCCGCACAGCAGACCGCTAAGGCGTCCGAACGCGGTCTTAAAAACCGGCAGCATCGGTCCCCGACCAGGGGTGTGCACGATGCGCTCGCCCACCGTTGGCACCAGCTTCTGGCGCCGGCCCAGGAGGCGGCCCTCAGCGTCGATGAAAAGCTGGCTGTTGAACATGGTCCCGGTGGTGCCGGGCAAGCGTTCGCAGACCCCCATCACGACGTGAATGCCCGCGGCGCGCGCGGCCTGGCAGATGGCCCTTACCTCGGGCCCGTCGATCTCAACCGAGTTCTCGAACAGCTGCGCTGACCAGGCCAGGCTCTGGGACCCGGTGACGGGATGAAAGTGGAACCAGAGCGGGTGACCGGGTATGTAGCCCTCGGGGAAGGCGACCAGATCGACCGCCTCACGCCCGGCCTGAGCGATCCAATCCAGGGCCTGAGCAAGGCAGCCGTCGCGGTTCAAAAAAGGACCGCTGGATTGGACCACGGCCACCTTGATCCGGCCCGAAGCGGCGCCCAGGGGATTAGCCACCGCGCTTAAGCGGCGCTGGACCCGGGCCCAGCGCGCCCGGAGCTGGAGCAGGACTCGGCGGCGGCCACGGCGCGGGCGGCGACGGCGGCGAACGCTTCCTGCTCGGCCCCGCTCAGGGTTTGAAGGGGCCGGCGCACCTCAGGCCGGATGGCGACCCCGCGTCCGGCCAGGCAGGACTTGAGGGCAGAGTGAAAGGGGAACCTGGCTATCTCCCGACGGACCTCAGCGCAGGCGGCGGACGCCTCCGGCGCGCGGGACCGAACCGCGTGCAGGACGAGTTCGGGAAGAGCGGAGGCGAGCGCGGAGACGGCCCCCACCGCCCCTCTCGCCAGACCCTGTGAGATCAGGGCCTCGGGTCCCACGAAAACGTCGAGCCCATCGAGCAGGTAGGGCTCAAAGCGCTCCCAGGGAGCGTCCGACACCTTGAGTCCGCGCAGGTTGGGTAGGCGGCTGCGCAGGCGGTCCAGAAGCGGCGGAGGAACCCTGTAACCACTGCGGTCCTCGAACTCGTATACGTAGTAGTCAAGGGGCGCGCAGGCCTGACCGGCGGCCAGAAGGTGGGCTTCAATCTCCTCCTCGCTGAGGGCAAAGTAGGGCGGCGAGATCACGGCCACCGCGGCCGCCCCCGCAGCCGCCGCGTGCGCGGCCAGATCCACGGTCTGAGCCGTGGTCTGGGCGCCGCACTGGGCCACGATGGGGAAGCCGGGTCCGGCGGCGGCCACGAACAGTTCAAGTCCCCGCCGGCGCTCGCCAGGGTCGAGCAGCATGCCCTCGCCGGTGGTGCCAAACGCCAGGAGCCCATCGAGACCTGCTGCCCTCAAAAAGCCGACCACGGCGGCGATCCCAGCTTCGTCCAGCTTCTCGCCCCCGGCGCCAAGCGGAGTCAGGGCGGCGGCCAGCGTCCCCCGGAGCTGGGCTTGAGCTCTCACCGCCCCTCAGCCCCCCGATTGC
>Ga0307374_10012534_pt1 | contig 11869 bp, 9 predicted proteins | sample OX3MG_FD_202532 | JGI IMG/M metagenome (GOLD analysis project Ga0307374, IMG submission 202532) | Soil microbial communities from Risofladan, Vaasa, Finland - OX-3 | ecosystem: Environmental > Terrestrial > Soil > Coastal area > Acid sulfate soil | place: Finland: Risofladan, Vaasa | collected...
CTCCATCACCGCCAACCACCCCGAGATCGTGCTCATCGTGCTGCTGATTGACGAGCGCCCGGAAGAGGTCACCGACATGCAGCGCACGGTCAAGGGCGAGGTCATCAGCTCCACCTTCGACGAGCCCGCCAGCCGCCACGTGCAGGTGGCCGAGATGGTGATCGAAAAAGCCAAGCGCCTGGTCGAGCACAAGCGCGACGTGGTCATCCTGCTCGACTCCATCACCCGCCTGGCGCGCGCCTACAACACCGTGGTGCCCCCCAGCGGCAAGGTGCTCTCCGGCGGCGTGGACTCCAACGCCCTGCAGCGCCCCAAGCGCTTCTTTGGCGCCGCCCGCAACATCGAAGAGGGCGGCTCGCTCACCATCATCGCCACCGCCCTGATCGAGACCGGCAGCCGCATGGACGACGTCATCTTCGAGGAGTTCAAGGGCACCGGCAACATGGAGATCATCCTCGACCGCAAGCTGGTGGACAAGCGCGTCTTCCCCGCCATTGACATCCAGCGCTCCGGCACCCGCAAGGAGGAGCTGCTCATCCCCAAGGACGACCTCAACCGCGTCTGGGTGCTGCGCAAGGTGCTCAACCCGCTCTCGGTGACCGAGTCCATGGAGCTGCTGCGCGACCGGCTGCTCAAGTCCAAGAGCAATGGCGACTTCCTGGCCGCCATGAACGCCTAGTGTAGTGCCCCAGAAATGGCGATGACTTCACCCTCGTCCCGTCTGCGACTTTTTCCCAAGAAAAGTCGCAGTCCGCTTGCAAGGATACCAACCATTTCCTCTGGAGCACTACACTAGTAGGCCGCATGCCCAGTTTGCTGGAACAGGTGCGCCGCCTGCGGGACGAAGAAGAGTTGCTGCGCCAAGGTGGCGGCGCCGCCGCCCTCGGCCGCCAGCACGACAAGGGCCGGCTCGGCGCCCGCGAGCGCCTGGCGCTGCTGCTCGATCCCGGCGCCGCCTTCCACGAGATCGGCCTCTACGCCGCCTGGGGCATGTACGAAGAATGGGGGGGCGCCGTCGCCGCCGGCGTGGTCTGCGGCCTCGGCCGCATCCAGGGCCGCTGGGCCATGGTCATCGCCAACGACGCCACCGTCAAGGCCGGGGCCTTCTTCCCCATGACCGCCAAGAAGGTGCTGCGCTGCCAGACTATCGCGCTGGAGAACCGCCTGCCGCTGGTCTACTTGGTGGACTCGGCCGGCGTGTTTTTGCCGCTGCAGGACGAGGTCTTTCCCGACATTGACGACTTCGGCCGCGTCTTCCGCCACAACGCCGTTGCCAGCGCCCAAGGCATCCCCCAAATCACCGCCATCATGGGCAGTTGCGTCGCCGGCGGCGCCTATTTGCCGGTGATGTGCGACACCATCCTGATGACCGAGGGCAGCGGCCTCTACCTCGCCGGCCCGGCCCTGGTGCAGGCCGCCATCGGGCAGAAGGTCTCGAGCGAAGAGCTGGGCGGCGCCCGCCTGCACGCCGCCGTCAGCGGCACCGTGGATTTTCGCGAGCCCGACGACCCCGCCTGCCTGCAGCGCGTGCGCTCGCTGATGTCCCGCCTGGGCCCGCCCCCGGCCTCGCCCTTCGACCGCATCGCCGCCCAGGAGCCCGCCCGCCCGGCCGCCGACCTCTACCAGCTCTTTCCCTCCGATCCCCAGCAGCAGTACGATGTGCGCGACCTGCTGGCCTGTGTGCTCGATGCCGGCGGCTTTGACGAGTACCGCGCCGAGTACGGCCAAACGCTGGTCTGCGGCTACGGCCGCCTCGGCGGCTTTGCCGTCGGCGTGGTCGCCAACCAGAAGAAAACCGTCAAGCGCTCCACCGCCGACCAGGGCAAGCGCCTCGAGTTCGGCGGCGTCATCTACCCCGAGAGCGCCGACAAGGCCGCCCGCTTCATCATGGACTGCAACCAGAGCCGCATTCCGCTGCTGTTCGTCCACGACGTCAACGGCTTCATGGTGGGCAAAGAGATGGAGGCCGCCGGCATCATCCGCGCCGGCGCCAAAATGGTCAACGTAGTCGCCAACAGCGTCGTGCCCAAGCTCAGCGTCATCCTGGGCGGCAGCTTCGGCGCCGGCCACTATGCCATGTGCGGCCGCGCCTACGATCCCCGTTTCCTGTTCGCCTGGCCCACCGCCCGCTACGCGGTGATGGGCGGAGACCAGGCGGCCAACACCCTGCTCGAGATCAAAGCCAAGCAGTTGGAGAAGCAGGGCCACGCCCTTGCCCCCGCCGAACGCGAGGAGCTGTTGGCCGGCATCCGCGCCAGATACGAGGCCCAATCCGATCCCCGCTACGGCGCCGCCCGCCTGTGGCTGGACGCCATCCTCGATCCGCTGGACACCCGCGCCCGCCTCATCGCCGCCCTCGAGGTCGCTTTCCTCAATCCCGACCTGCCCCCCTTCCGCACCGGCGTGCTGCAGACTTAGAGCAAAAGCAGCCCTGAGTTTTTGCTCTTGGCGGCAGCTTGCAAGCGCCCTGAGCCGAGCGGGCGCCCCCTGCCGGGAGTCGAAGCCACGGCGCTAAACGACCATCGGGAGCGACCCGAGTCAGGTTGGAGTATCCACTAGGCCACCGCCGCTTGCGCGAAGATGTGGCCGGCCGCCACGCCGCCCTCTCCCCGCCCAATGCGCTGCCCGCTCTCGGCGTGGGTGAGCTCGTAGCCCAGCGGCAGCAGCAGCGCCGCCAAGTCGCGCACCCGCTCCGCCTTGTGGCGGCGGCTGGCGCCGTGGGCCTCGATCAGCAGCGTCGGGTGCCAGCGCGCCAGCGTCGCCTGGGCGCCGTCCAGCACCTCCAGCTCCATGCCCTCGACGTCCACTTTGATGAAGTCGGGCACGGGCAGCGCCATCGTGGCGATTAGCTCGTCCAGCCGCTCGATCCGCGTCTCGCCCGCCGCCCGCCGCAGCGGCGTGCGCGCCTCCGCCGCCAGCGAGGCCGTCGTCGCCATCCCCGGCAGCATGTAGATCGCCCGCGTCCCGGCCTCCCCGCCCAGCGCCAGCCGCAGCGGCATGACGTTGCCAATGTGGTTGTCCTGCAGGTTGCGCGCCAGCTTGGCGAAGCTCTCCGCCTGCGGCTCGAACGCGATCACCCGCCCCCCCCCGCCCACCCGCCGCGAGAAGAACAGGCTGTAGGCGCCCGCGTGCGCCCCCACGTCGTAGACCACCTTGCCCGTCAGCTCCAGGCACTCCAGCAAGCGCTCCTCCGGGCTGCTCCAGCCCAGCCGCCGCGCCCACCCCGGCGTCGCCCGCACGTCGCAATTGTGGAAGCCCGCCGCCATGTCCTTGCGGAACAGCCCCGGCCGATACCGCCCCAGCGGGCCCAGCCAGCCGCGCAGCCGCAGCGCGATCCCGCTCATCGTCCCGCCCCTGGCGTCAGCTTGCAGGCGCCCTGAGCCGAGCCGGCGCCCCCTGAGCGACCCAGGGGAGCGACCCGAGCCAGGTGTGGAGTATCCATCTCCACTACGGGGACGACAGGCGTGGTCGAGGTGAGGGCGTAATCCTGGTAGGTGATCTCCAACTCGGCATGGCCCCAAAAACGCACGCGGGAGGCGGCCTGGTGGCTGGCGGCCAGCCAAAATTCACCGATCTTTTGCGCGTGATACCGAATCGTAGTGCGGGTCACCCACCAAGACGGCGAATGCGTCAATTGTCCCTCCATCCGCTCGACCGCAAACTCTGCCGAGTTGATCCATAGAGTACCCCGAAACCAGGATTGGGAGCGGTCGAGCGGCATGGCCTCGATCACATAATCAGGCTGGGCGGGCGCGCGCGGCCGGTGGAGCATCTTGAAACGGTACTTGTCCGGCACGATGGCGATGTCTTCCCGCCTCCCCTGGGGGCTTTCGCCCCGCCCCAATTGCAGCAGCGGGTCGAGCACGTGATGCAACAGCAGCTTGGAGCCGCTTGCGGCGATGACCGTGAGCCGCACCGGCCCGGGTTGCTGGTAATCGGCCTGCACCTCCATCTCGGCGCTGGCGTGCAGCAGGCCGGAATAGGCCACCCGGTACACCCGGCACCCGGTGTAGGCGTGCAGCGCCGCCGTCCGGGCAGCGTTCATCGCCACCATCTTTTCGACCACGGCCACCGCCGATAGGGGCGGGTGGTCGGGCGTGCTCGGCGGCTGCGCCAGCCCGCATAGTCCCGCCCACAGCAGTCCCAGTAACCCCGCCCGCACCCGCCTCGGCCTCATTCCCGTTTAGATGCAGCCTCGGCTGGCTCGACCGCGAAGCCTTCACTCGCAGCGCATGCGCCCCAAGCAGACGATCACCCCCCCAAGGCTCAGGGGTCGGGAATCCTCCTTGGTTATTCGCAGCGCAGCGCCACCGCCGGGTCCACTCGTGCCGCCCGCCGCGCCGGCCACCAGCAGGCTCCCGCGCAGGTCAACCCCAACAGCGCCGCCGTCCCCGCCAGCGTGGCCGGATCGTAGCCGCGGACCCCATACAGCCAGCGCGCCAGCACCTGCGCCAAGGCCAGCGCGCCCCCCAGCCCCAGCGCCACCCCCATCCCCGCCAGCCGCAGCCCCTCGGCCAGCACCATGCCTCCCACGGCTTCCGCCCTGGCGCCCAGCGCCATGCGCACCCCGATCTCATGCGTGCGCTGCGCGGCGGCATAGGCCACCACGCCGCCCAGCCCGACCACGCTCAGGCCCAGCGCCAGCCCGGCGAACAGCCCCAGCAGAATGGTGCGGAACCGCGGATCGGCGAGGTCGGCGCGCATCAACTCCGGCATGGTGGCGACCTGGGCCAGGGGCACGTCCGGATCTATCCCCGCCACTGTCCGCCGCAGGCCCGTCGCCAATTCCGCTGCATGGCCGCGGGCGCGCACCACGATCGCCACGGAAGAGCCGGGGAACTGCGCCACGGGCATATACAGCGTAGCTGCGGCTTCGGCGCCAGGCGTTAGGTGGATGTTGCCCACCTCGCCCACGATGGCCAGCGATTGAGTCACCCCCGGGCGCCAAGGCAGCACTAGGGTTTTCCCCACCGGGCTGGCATGGGGCCAGAGCGCCGCCGCCAGCGCTTGGTTGACGATCGCCACCTTCGCGCCTCCCAAGTGGTCGGAGTCGCCAAAGTCCCGACCGGCGATGGGCGCAATGCCCAGCGTCCGGAAATAGCCGGGCGTCACGTAGGTGAAATAGGCGCCCTTGGTCCCCTCGGCCTTCACTCGCACGATGATGGTGGCTCCGGTGTTGAGCGGCAAGTTGTCGCCCAGCGCCGCGCTGGCCACCCCAGGCAGGGTCGCGAGCCGCACCTGCAGGCGTCGGAAAAAATCGGCGCGTTCCGTGTCGGCGTGGTAACGCTCGCCCGACAGGCTCAGCTTCGCCGTCAGAACGCCTTGGGGTTGGAAGCCCAGATCAACCTGCGCCAGACGCCACAGGCTCTGCAACAGCAAGCCCGCGCCAGCCAGCAGAATCGTTGCCAGCGCCAGTTCCACGACCGCCAACCCGTTGCGCAGCCGCCGTCCTTCCTTCCCCGTGGCTCCGGCCGGCAGCGCGCCCAGGCGACGTACCCGCGCAGCCTGCAGGGCAGGGAACAGGCCCACCAGCACCCCTCCCAGCACCGCCGTGGCCAACGTGAAGCCCAGCACCCGTCCATCCAGCGCCAGCGGCGCGGCCAGGGGCAGCCGGGCCGGCAGCAGCAGCCGTAGGCCGGGCAGGCCCAGCCAAGCCAGTAGGCAGCCTGCTCCTCCGCCCGCCAGCCCCAGCGCCAAACTCTCGGCCAGGTGTTGCCGCACCAGCCGGCCGGGCCCGGCGCCCAGCGCCTGCCGCATCGCCATCTCCTGGCGCCGCTCCAGTGCTCGCATGAGCTGCAGGTTGGCGGTGTTGGCGCAGGCAATCAGCAGCACCAGTCCCACCGCCGCCAGCAGCAGCCACAAGACCGGTGCCGCCGCCGCGGTTTGGCTCTCCTGCAGCGGCGTGACCGCCACTTCGGGTTGGTACGCCGCCGGCGTGTTCGCGGCGCGGATCAGCTCCGCCCGCGCTTCCGCGGACGTGGAGCCTGGCCGCAGCCGCCCCAACTCGTTGAAAAAAATTGCCCTCGAGGCCAGCGTATCGGTTTCCATGTTCCACGGTTGGGGAAGCGGCAGCCACGCCTCAGCCCCCGCCGGGAAGCCAAAGCCCGCCGGCATCACCCCCGCCACCTGGTATTCGGCCGCGTTCAATCGAATCGTCTCTCCCGGCGTCCCGCCCCAGCGCTGCGCCAGCGCGTGGCCCAACACCACCACCTGGTCGCGCCCGGCGTGGTCCTCGCCCCGCCGCATTCCAATGCCCCGCGGGGCGACCCCCAAAAGCTGGAAAAAATCCAGCGACACCTCCGCCGCCGGCACCTGCTCCGGCAGCCGTCCGCCCTCGCCGCCTACGTTGACCTCCCCTTGTTCCCAAACCGCAGTCTGCTCCAGCGCCGGCGCCTGCCAATGCGGATAGACCCCGGTGAGGCCCGGGCCCGCCATCGTCATGCGCAACAGCGGCACGCCCACGATGCGCACCAGCCGCTCGGCGTGCGGATAGGGCAGGGGATGCAGCAACACCGCCTCCACCACGCTGAACAGCGCAGTGTTGGCGCCCACCCCCAGTCCCAGCACGGTGATCGCCGCCGCGACGTAGCCGGGGCGGCGCCGCCACTGCCGCCCGCACTGCCGCAGATCCTGGCCCAACTGCTCCAGCCACAGCCAGCCCCAAGCCTCGCGGCTGCGCTCGCGCCATCGCAGCTCGTTGCCAAAGGCCCGCTCCGCCTCGGCCGCGCTCAGCCCCTCGGCCCGTTGCTGCTCGCGGTGGAACTGCATCTCCTCGGCCAGTTCGCGGCTCCGGGCCGGGTGCAGTAGCATGCGCAGGCGGCGGAAGAGGCGTCCCATGGGTTACACCGGGCGCAGGACGCGGCCAATTGCCGCGACCATGCGCTCAAAACTCGAAACCTCGAGGCCCAACTGCTTCTTCCCGGCGGCGGTCAGTGAGTAGAAGCGCGCCCGCCGCTTGGTCTCGCTCAGCCGCCACTCCGCCGTCACCCAGCCCTGCAGCAACAGCCGCTGCAGCGCCGGGTAAAGCGAGCCCTCCTCCACCTGCAGCACCTCGTCCGAGCGCTGGCGGATGTGGCGCGCGATGCCATAGCCGTGCAAGGAACCTTGGCGCAGCGTCTCCAAGATCAACAGATCGAGCGTGCCCGGCAGCAGCTCGCTGCGGTTGGCGGGAGTGCGTCCCATGGTCATGCAGTCTATGCATAGGCAAACTATTTGTCAAGTCCCAACCGCACTGCTCTACAATGGCAGCCGTGCCCCAAGTCTTTGCCATCTCCGGCAGCCTGCGGAAGGCCTCGCTCAACACCGCCCTGCTGCGCGCCGCCAAGGAATTGGCGCCAGCCGGCATGGCCATCACCCTCTACGAGGGGCTGGGCGCGATCCCGCCCTACAACCAAGACGTCGAGCAGGCGGGCGATCCGGCGCCGGTTTTAGAACTGAAGGCCGCGGTGCGCGGCGCCGACGCGCTTTTGATCGCCACCCCGGAGTACAACTACGCCGTGCCGGGCGTGCTCAAGAACGCCATAGACTGGCTCTCGCGGCCCGCCGCGACCACGCCGCTAAAGGGCAAGGCGGCGGGCATTCTGGGGGTGAGCATGGGCGGCGGCGGCACGGTGCGGGCGCAACTGGTCTTGCGCCAGTGCTTTCTCTTTACCGAGACCTATGCCATGCTCAAGCCCGAGTTTGCCTTGGCCGGGGCGGGAGAGAAGTTCGATGCCGCCGGCCGCCTGGTGGAAGAAGCCACGCGCAAGCGGCTGGCGGATTTTTTGCAGGCTTTGGCGGTGTGGTCGCAGCGCTGGAAATAAACTTATGAAAACCCTTGTTCTCACCCTCGGAGCGGCGGCCGTGCTGGCGGGCGCCGCGGCGGCGCAGTCAACCCCCCAGGTGCTGTTCGTGCGCACCGGCACGCTCATCTACGACACCCAGCAGGCGCCCATGGCGCATGGGGACGTGGTCATCACCAACGGCCGCATCACCGCCGTCGGCCCCGACCTGACCGCGCCGGCGGGCGCCCAGGTTTTGGACTTGTCGCAGGAGACGGTGATGCCGTCGCTGATTGACGCCCATACCCACCTCTCCACCTCGCTGCCCGGCGCCGGCCGCGGCGCCACCCCCAGCGACGCCCTGGCGGCGCTGCTCGCCAGCCAGGACGTCGCCTACGCCCAGGACTCGGGCGTGGCCGCCATGCGCGTGCTGGGCTCCTCCGGCTTCATTGATGTCGCCCTTGGCAACGCCATTGACGCCGGCGTGATCCGCGGCCCCCACATCATCCCCGCCGCCCACGCCATCTCCATTCCCGGCGGCCACGGCGACTTCTTCACCCTGCCGCCCCAGATGCCGCTGCAGTCCTACTACACCCCGCTCAATGGCTTCATCAATTCCACCGCCGACGCCGAAGAGGCGGTGCATCTGCAGGTCAAGTACGGCGCCAAGGTGATCAAGATCATGGCCTCGGGCGGGGTGCTGTCGCCGCTCGACCTCTTCACCAGCGAGCAGCTCACCCCCGAGGAGATGCGCAAGATTGTCGAGGTCGCCCACGGCGACAACATCAAGGTCGCCGCCCACGACGAAAACATCAAGGCCATCATGGACGCGCTGCGCGCCGGCGTGGACTCGATCGAGCACGGCTCGGACCTCAACCAAGAAGCGGTTGACTACATGAAGGTCCACCACCAGGTGCTCGACGCCACCCTTTACGTGGTGGACAACATCCTGCAAAACGGCGAGCGCATGCACATGGCCGCCTACTCGCTCAACAAGGCGCGCGAGCTGGCGAGCAAGCACTTCGCCAGCTTCTCGCTGGCGTTGCGCTCGGGCGTGCGCATGGCGGCCGGCTCCGACCAGGCCTATGCCCCCGGCACCGGCACCATCTACAACGAGGTGGTGAGCGAGGTGAACCACGGCGCCAGCCCGCAACTGGCGCTGACCGACGCCACCCGCCACAACGCCGCGCTGCTCGGCCTGCCGCAGTTGGGCACCATCGCCGTGGGCAAGGAGGGCGACCTGGTGGCGATGCCGGGCAATCCCCTCAGCGACATTCACGCCGTCAGCCACCTCACCGCCGTGGTTTACCAGGGCAAAATTATCCGCGCCCCGGCCAGCCACTAGGGAAAATTTTCCACTCGCGCCGAAGCCGGGGCTGCTCCCCAAGGCTTTAGGGTTTGGCACGCAAGTTGCCGATCACTGCTTGGGAGGAGGTCGGCAACTATGCGAGTGCAATCCTGGTTTTGGTGTTTCGCCCTGGCGGCGGCTGCGGCGGCGCAAGCCCCGGCGCCGTCCCCCGGATTGGCGAACGGAACGCGCATCAACGCGCAGCTCAAGTCCGCGATTGACAGCCAACACGCCCGGGTGGGCGACAAGGTCACCGCAGTCACCACCGCCGCCGTGAAAAGTCACGGCAAGACCGAGCTGCCCAAGGGCACGACCTTGACCGGCCGCATCACCGAGGTCACCGCCGCCCAGGGCGGCGGATCGGCCTCGCGCATCGGAGTATTGTTCGACCAAGCCGTCACCCAGCAAGGCCGCGCGGTGCCGCTGCGCGCCGGCATCGTCAGCGTGCTCGGCGCCCGCGGCGCCGCGGCGGCCAACGGCATGCCTGCCATGGCTGGCGGCATGGATGCCATGGCTGGCGCTATGGCCATGCCCGCGCCGATGCCCGCCGGGGGCGGCATGCGCGCCGGCGCCGGCCTGGGCGGGGTGGTCGGGGGGGCGGCGGCGGGCGTCGGTGCCGGCCTGGGCGCGGTCGCCAGCGCTCCGCTGGGCATGCCCGCGATGCCGGTCGCCAACGGGCGGGCCATCGCCCGCGACAGCAACGGCGCCGCCCTGCGGATCTTGCCGCCGCTGCCGGCCTCGGCGGGCCAGCGCTCGGCGCTGGGCAGCGAGTTGAGCACCCCCCGCGGCAATCTCAAACTCAATTCCGGCACCCGCGTGCAACTGCAAGTCATGCACTAGCGACGCATTCTCGGGCTACCGCGGCACAGCCACTCTTGGCTGTGCTCGCGGATGGAGGTACGGCGTCAGGGGTGGCCTCGCAGCCCGTGGCGAAACTACCTCGCGCCCGCCACGGCCCCATACGAGACCCGCGCCCAGAGCGGGTCTCGCGCGCCCCGAAAAGGCGAAACAACAGATTCGCCACGGGCTGCTAGCCCCCCCGGACCCGCCTCGGGCGACAGCCCAGCCGGACCCAGGTTTGGGCGGATAATGGCAGCAGGAGGGTAATGATGCGATTGATGCGATCTGCTGCCTTGTTCGCCCTGGCGGCGCTGGCCGCCACCGGCTTGGCGGTGGCCCAGGCCCCGCTGCCCCGCGGCACCCAGGTGAATGCCGAGTTGAAAACCAAGCTCGACACCCAGCACGCCAAGGTGGGCGACCCCGTCACCGCGGTCACTACTGAGGCGGTCAAGGCGCACCGGGTCATACTATTGCCCAAGGGCACCACCCTCAGCGGCCGCATCACCGAGGTGGTGGCCGCCGAGAGCCGGAAATCGCCCTCGCGTCTGGCGGTGCTGTTTGACCGCGCCGTGTCCAAGCAGGGCGTGGCCATCCCCTTGCGCGCCGCCATCGCCAAGGTGATCATGCCCAATGATTCCGCGATGGACATGGGTACCGACGACATGATGCCGATGCCCTCGCCCCAGCCCATGCCCAATGGCGACATGGGTGCCGACAACTCCTCCAGCAACCATCAAACCGCCACCCTCGGCGACGAGCCGGTGCCGCCCATCGTCACCGCCGCCGCCCCCGCCGCGATCGCCCGCGGCAGCAACGGCAAACCCATCCGCGTCCAGTTGCCCGGCTCGGAGCAGTCGGCGCAGAACGGCAGCGTGCTCAGCACCCCGCAGGGCGATCTCAAGCTCAATTCCGGCACCCGCGTGGTGCTGCTGATCCTGCCCGATTAGCCTGCTATCCTGAAGCGTGCCCACCGCGCCCGACTCCGCCAACGCCCGCCGCCTGGTGGCGGGCCAATCCGGCGAAGACGATGCCAGCTTTGATCTCTCGCTTCGCCCGCGCAAGCTGGACGAGTACATCGGCCAGGGCAAAGTCAAGGAGCAGTTGGCGTTGGCCATCGAGGCGGCGGTCAGCCGCGGCGAGCCGCTCGACCATGTGCTGCTCTACGGCCCCCCCGGCCTGGGCAAGACCACCCTGGCCGCCATCATCGCCGCCGAGCTGGGCGCCGCCTTCCAGCCCACCGCCGGGCCCCTGATCCAGATCAAGGGCGACCTCACCGCCATCCTCACCAACCTGCAGGCGCGCCAGGTGCTGTTCTTCGACGAGGTCCACCGCCTCCAGCCCCAGCTCGAAGAGGTGCTCTACTCGGCGCTGGAGGACTACCGCCTGGACATCATCATCGGCCAGGGGCCGGCGGCGCGCACCCACACCCTGGAGCTCAAGCCCTTCACCTTTGTCGCCGCCACCACCCGCGCCGGCTTGGTCTCGGCGCCTCTGCGCTCGCGCTTTGGCCTCATCCTCCGGCTCGAGTTCTACCAGCCCGCCGAGTTGGAGGTCATCCTGCGCCGCTCCGCCCGCATCCTCAACGTGCCGGTGCAGCCGGAGGGGGTCGCGGTGCTGGCGCGGCGCTGCCGCGGCACCCCGCGCATCGCCAACCGCCTGCTGCGCCGGGTGCGCGACTACGCCCAGGTGCGCGCCCAGGGCGAGATCACCGCCGCCGTCGCCACCGAGGCGCTCGCCCTGCTCGAGGTGGATGAGTACGGCTTCGACGAGGCCGACCGCCGCCTCATGCTCACCCTGATGGAGAAATTCGACGGCGGCCCGGTCGGCGTCAACACCCTCGCCGCCTCGCTGGCCGAGGAGCCCGACGCCATCGAGGAGATCTACGAACCCTATCTGATGCAGATCGGCTTTTTGAACCGCA
>Ga0307374_10012535_pt1 | contig 11868 bp, 12 predicted proteins | sample OX3MG_FD_202532 | JGI IMG/M metagenome (GOLD analysis project Ga0307374, IMG submission 202532) | Soil microbial communities from Risofladan, Vaasa, Finland - OX-3 | ecosystem: Environmental > Terrestrial > Soil > Coastal area > Acid sulfate soil | place: Finland: Risofladan, Vaasa | collected...
CGCGCGTCGTCACGATAACGCTAGCGCGCGCAAGCTTTGACACCTGCCCGGAGAGAAACCGGAAGGCGCCGTCTACTCTAAACCTAATGATTCCACGCCCCGCGCCGGGGTTGAACACGTATCTATCGAGCGTCAACCTTGTATTCTCGCCAAGCGTCATCAAGGTGTTGTCAGCGAACGTAAGTTGCAACCGCGCCGCTTCGCCGGTGGAGACGACCTCGTTGAGAAAGACCGATGCGTTAAGGTCAAGGGGACGCGTTGCGCTCTCGCGCGTTGCGCTTGCCTGTCCCTGCATGCGAGTGACCGTTCCGATCGCTTCCTGGGCCGCGGCTAAACCAGTCACGATGCTGGAAAGGACGATCGCCGCAACGACAGTCAGCCGATACAACATCCTGATCCGTCCCGATTCCATTGAGCTATCCTGACACAAAATGTGAACGCAGGGCAGCGTAGCCCGCCGACACGCACGCAGAGTCCAGAGGTGGGCGCCGACAAAGCAAAAAGACAGGGCTCGCGGGACGGCATACCTACGTAGAGAACGGGTTCAAATATCGGACTGGCGGAGGGAGTGGGATTCGAACCCACGATACGGTTTCCCGTATACACGCTTTCCAAGCGAGCGCCTTCAGCCACTCGGCCATCCCTCCGGCGCGCGAACGGCGCAATATAACGAGCCGGCCCGGCGGCACAACCCACGCCGTGCGGCGCGTTTGCACGCTTCGCGAAGCATCTGCTACCGTCACTTTCGCAATAATGAGTGCCGATTTTCGTTGTCCACCGGGTGGGAAAAATGATCGTACGCGAACGAGCCGACGGCGCGTTGATTCTGATTTGCCAGACCGATCACGCCAAACTGTCGGGGCAGTGCGCGGCGCATTGGGGCAACAAGGATTTCGCGCGCCCACAGCCTTATGAGGCGGTGGTGCGCGCCGCGACGTTTCACGACAGCGGCTGGTACGACTACGAAGCCAGCCCGACGGTCGCACCCGACACCGGAAAGCCGCTCAATTTCATGCAAGTCGCGTGGGGCCAACCGCAGCGGCGCGCATTCGAATGGGCGATCGACTGGATGAGCCGGATCGATCCGTATTCGGGACTGCTTATCGGCAAGCACCGGACCGGACTGCAACGCGGCCGCTACGACAAGGTCGCGCACCCGAAATTCTTCAACGCGCAGAACCTGCCCGAGGACAACGAGGACTTTCTGGCGCGCAACGAGGCGGCGCAGGCGGCCACCCTGCGCAACTATGACGAAGGCGAGTTCTGGATCAATTACCAGCTGCTCCAGGCCTTCGATCTGATTTCGCTGTTTCTCTGTAACAAAGACGTGGTCGACGACTATATCGATCCGGTTCCGACGTCGTATGACGACCGCTCGCAGCCGGTGAAACTCGCCTTGAAAACCATCGAGGCTAACCGGATTGAAATCGATCCGTTTCCATTCGACGTCAATCCGTTGCGCGTACAACTGGTCCGGCGCGAACTCGACCAAACGATGTTCGCCGAACCGGCCGCTTTCCGGGAAGCCTATTTCAAGACCGTTCCGCAGGCCGTCGACTTCGTTTTGTGCGGCCGGGGACGTTGACGCGCCTGGAGCAGCAATTGTGAGGGCGATCCGCGTCCACGCTCACGGCGGCCCGGAAACGATGCGGCTTGAGGATATGCCGCTGCCATCACCCGGCCCCGGCCAGGTCTTGGTCGAAGTCAAAGCCGCCGGCGTCAACTTGTTCGATACGCAACTGCGCAGCGGGCTTTACAAGCGCGAACTACCGCTCACGCTCGGGCTTGAAGGCGCCGGAATTGTCAGCGCACCCGGCTCCGATGCGGCCGGCATGAACGCCGGCGATCGTGTCGCTTTCATCTTTGCACCCGGCACGTATGCGACGCACGTGCTTGCGCCGACCTCCCGCGTCGTACCGCTTCCCGACGCCATCAGCTTCGAGGAGGCCGCCGCGATCCTGTTCCAGGGGTTGACCGCGCACTATCTGGCGACTTCGACCTTTCCCCTTAAGCCCAGATCGAGCTGCGTGGTTCACTCCGCCGCCGGCGGCGTTGGCATTCTGCTCTGTCAGATTGCGAAAATCCGCGGCGCCGAGGTGATCGGCGCGGTGTCGACGTCGGCAAAGGCCGAGATCGCACGCGCCGTCGGCGCCGATCACGTCGTCGTTTACGCGGACGAGGACTTCGCGGCCGCGGCCCGGCGCGTTACCAAGGAGCGCGGGGTCGACGTGGTCTATGATGCGGTCGGGCTTGAGACTTATATCCGCAGCATGGATGCGCTGCGGCCGCGCGGAACGCTGGCTCTATACGGCGAGGCGAGCGGGCTGGTTCCGCCGATCGATCCGCGTGACTTGCTATCGCGCAAATCGTTGTATCTCACCCGCACCGGCCTCGATCATTATATTGCCGACCGCGCCGAGCTACTCTCGCGGACCGATGAAATTTTCGGCTGGGTCGCAACCGGGCGGCTGAAACAGACAATTTTCCGGACTTATCGGCTGGAGGAAGCCGCCGACGCGCATCGGGCAATCGAGTCGCGCGCCACGACCGGCAAGCTCCTGGTAATTCCATGACCGCAAAATCGCCGCCGCGTTTACCGTTGATCGACGCACCGGACGACCCGTTAGCGCGCGAGGAGTTCGACAAGCTCGCGAGCGGACGCGGCATCCTCAACCTGCATCGGATGATGGCGCACGCGCCGCCGCTGATGAAAGCATCCGGCGGCATGGCCACCGCCTTCCGCCAAGCCGCCGAGCTCGGAAGCGACGTAGCCGAGATCGTCGTTCTGCGGACGGCACAGATCGCCGACTGCGCCTATGTGTTTCGGCGCCATGTGTCGTTGGCGCGAGCCGCCGGCGTCACCGAACAACAGGTCGGCGAGATCCAGCGTTGGCGCGAAAGCGCCGCCTTTTCGCCCGCGCAGAAGGCCGTGCTTGGATTTGCCGAGAAGGCAGCGCAAGGCACTCCGGTCGATGACGCAACATTTGCGCTCTTGCAGCGAAATTTTTCACCGCGCGAGATTGTCGAACTGACCATGCTGGTCGGCCACTATGTCGCGACTGCCATCTTCATCAAAACGCTGGCGGTTCCCGACGAGACGCTGGAGACGGGGGCGGAGTAGATGGGCGGCCTCGCGCGCGAGTATCCGGCAACGCTCTGCGTCGTGCTCGCCGGCGGGCGCGCACGCCGCATGGGCGGTGGCGACAAGGGGCGCATCGACATCGGCGGCGCAACCATTCTCGACCGCGCGCTGGCGCGGCTACGCCCGCAATGCGACCGACTCATTATCAACGCCCCCGATCCGGCTCGCTTCGCCGACACCGGACTGCCGGTGGTCGCCGACAGCGTACCGGACCACTCCGGCCCGCTGGCCGGCATTCTCGCCGGGCTCGATTGGACGGCAGCGCACGCAGCCGAAATCGCCTGGGTGATCAGCACGCCAAGCGATTGCCCGTTCCTGCCGCATGATCTCGTTGCGCGGCTGCATCAGGCGCGCACCAATGCCGATGCAACGCTCGGCTGCGCGCGGTCGGCAGACCGCCGGCATCCAGTCGTCGCGCTCTGGCCGGTAAACCTGCGCGATGACCTGCGTCGCGGGCTCGCCGAAAACGTACGCAAAGTCATGGAATGGACCGCGCGTTACACCGTTGGCATCGCCGAATGGCCGGCCGTGCCGGTCGATCCCTTCTTCAACGTCAATACGCCGGAACAGGCCGCCGAGGCCGCGCGCCTTGCGGCAAGCTATCCCGACGCTTGAACGCCGATCCGGTCACGCGGCAGCGCCTCGGCTTGCAAGACGTTGGCGATAGCCTCGATGTCGTCGAGCATCAGCACCGGCAGCGGCGCCTGCGGCATCGGCTGGCCAGTGGCAATCGCAACAATGCAATCGTCCTCGGGATGCAGCAGCGGCTTGCCGACCGACGGCCGATACACTTCGAGCTTCGGGTGCGCGTGGCGCTTGAACCCTTCGACAATCACCAGGTCCGCCGGGCCGAGTTTGTTCAGGATTTCGACAAGCGACGGCTCCGGCTCGCCGCGCAATTCGTGAATAAGCGCCCAGCGCCGGCTCGAAGCGATCGCGACCTCGCTGGCGCCGGCCTCACGATGCAGCCAGGAATCCTTACCCGGCTTGTCGAGATCGAATTCATGATGCGCGTGCTTGACGGTCGCGACTTTCAATCCGCGTCCGACCAACACCGGGATCACCTTGGTGATCAGCGTGGTCTTTCCCGACCCGCTCCAGCCGGCAAGACCGATGACGCGCATGGGCCCGCTCATGACCTTATGATAGAGACGCCCTGGTGAATTTGCGACTCTTTGCGACCCTTGATGAAGCTTGGCGACCCTTGGCAATGGCCGAACAAACCTTCGATTTGCGCGGCCTCAAATGCCCGCTTCCGGTATTGCGCGCACGCAAGGCGCTTGCCGGCATGAATTCGGGCGATGTCCTCAGCGTGGCGTGCACCGACCCGCTCGCCGCCATTGATATTCCGACCCTGCTGCGCGAAACCGGCGACACGCTGGAACAGACGCGGCACGACGGCAACGTCATCACGTTCCGCATCCGCAAGCGCTGATCGCCGCGCTCATACCGGAACCGACGTTGCGTCGTAGCTAAAAAGCCAATCGTATCGCTCCGTAACGCGCTGCTCCTGCCACTCGTGCGCGACATGGGCTTGCGCGGCTTCCGCGTCCGCCAACGCACGGCTGTGAAAGCGCGGAATCATTTCGGCCGAGCCGGCCACCGCTTTGTCGGCGCGCGGGCGGCGTGCGGTTTCGTAGCGCGCAAATGCCGTTTCATGGCCGTTTGGGTATTTTTCGAGGCAGCGCGCGAGCACCAGGCCGTCCTCGATCGCCATGACTGCCCCCTGCGCCAGAAATGGCACCATCGGATGACAGGCGTCGCCAAGGAGCGTGCAACGGCCGTTGCTCCAATGCTGCATGGTCGGCCGTAGCGCCAGCGCCCATTTAAATGGAACATCGATGTTGCGGATAATGCCATGCACGTCTTCGTGCCAGCCGTGAAAGTCTTCCAGCAATTCCTCGGCGGTGCCGCGAACGTTCCAGCCTTCGACCTGCCAATCGCTGCGCTCGCGGATGCCGACAAAGTTGAGCAGAGTTCCGGCGCGCAGCGGATAGTGCACCACATGGCCGCCGGGTCCGACCCAGTTGGTGCCGGTGACGCGGGACACCGTTGGCGGCAATTTTTCAATCGGGACGACGCCGCGCCACGCCGTGATGCCGCAAAATTGCGGCTTCGACGCTCCGAACAGACTTGCACGCACGGCCGAGTGTAGTCCATCTGCGCCGATGACGAGTTTTGCCTGCACCGGTTCCGCATTCTCGAACGCGAGTTCAACGCAATCGGACGTTTGCCGCACACCGAGACATTTGCGGCCGAGATGTACAACGTCGGGCCTTTCGCGCATCAGCGCGTGCGCAATGACGTTGTGCAGGTCACCGCGATGGATGGTTATGTAAGGAAAGCCGTAGCGAGCCTCGGACGCGACGCCGAGATCGAACAGCTTCCAGCTCTGCCCGGTGTTCCAAAGCCTGATCGCCTTGCCGGCCGGAAGCACCTGAACCTTTTCCAGCGCCGCTTTCAGCCCAAGCGCATGCAGGACGCGGGTGCCATTGGGGCTGATCTGCACACCGGCGCCGAGCTCGCGCAGTTCCGGCGCCTGTTCGTAAACTTCCACGTCGATGCCGCGCCGAAGAAGCGCCAGCGCCGCCGCAAGACCGCCGATGCCGGCGCCGACAATGGCGATTTTGTTCGGCGCCGCGCCGGTCACGCCGGTTTGCCGGCGGCCGTAAGGTTGAGGTCGACGAAGACATCGTCGCCTTTGAGGATCACCCGGTAGGTACGCAGCGGCACCTCACATGGCGGATCGACCACCTCCCCGGTGGGCACGCGGAACGACCCCATATGCATGCAGCACTCGATCACGTCGCCCTCGAGGATGCCGTCGGCCAGGCTTGCCGCCGCATGCGTGCATTCGTCGTCGGTGGCGTAGTAGGTTCCGCCGATATTGTAGACCGCCAGCGTCTTGGCGCCGGCCGGGAATTGCTTGACCGTATCCGGCGCCACGTCGGACTTCGCGCAGACGCGCACGACGCTGTCGAAACTATCCGCCATCGTTGATACCCCCTCACGATTCTCGCTTACAATACGAAATGCGATCGGAAGGAAGCATGCAAGTTCTCGTGATCGGCGCCGGCGTAATCGGGCTCGCGGTGGCGCGGGCGGCGGCGCGCCGCGGCCACGACGTCATTGTTGCCGAAGCAACCGGCGGCATCGGCAACGGCGTGTCGTCGCGCAACAGCGAAGTCATTCACGCCGGCATTTATTATCCGACCGGATCGCTGCGCGCGCGCCATTCGACCCGCGGACGCCGCATGCTCTACGACTTCTGCGCTTCGCACAACGTCGCTCATAACAAATGCGGCAAGCTCATTGTCGCGACCGACGCGGCCGAGCAGGCGAAAGTCGAGACGCTGCTGGCGCAGGGGCTCAAGAATGGCGTCGAAGGACTTGAGTTGATCGGCGGCAACGCCGCGCGCGCCCTCGAGCAGGAGCTATCCTGCATCGGCGCGCTATCGTCGCCCGAATCCGGGATCGTCGACAGCCACGGCTACATGCGGGCGCTATGGGGCGACCTGGAAGATCGCGGCGGCAGCATTGCCTTCGAGACGCCGGTCGAGCGCGTGACGCTCGCCCAACCGCATTGGCATGTTCAATTCGGCGGCAACGACGCCGGCACCGCCATGTTCGATGCGGTGATCAACGCCGCCGGCCTCGGTGCGCAAAAACTCGCGCGCCGCATCGAAGGATTTCCGCCGGCAAAAGTCCCTCCCCTCATTCTCGCCAAGGGCAATTATTTCGGCTTTACCGGCAAGCCGGCGTTTTCACGCCTCATTTATCCAACGCCGGTCAACGGCGGCCTTGGCGTGCACGTCACCCTCGACCTCGCTGGACGAATGCGCTTTGGCCCCGATGTCGAGTGGATCGATCACGAAAGCTACACCGTCGATCCGCATCGCGCGCATGGATTTTATGAACGCATCCGCGCCTACTGGCCGCGCATTCCGGCGGGCTCGCTGGTCCCCGATTATTGCGGCATTCGTCCCAAGCTCAGCGGACCCGGCCAGCCGCAATCCGATTTTATGATCGTCGGCGAACGTGAGCACGGCCTGCCGCGGCTGGTTTGCCTGTTCGGCATTGAATCTCCGGGACTGACCGCTTCACTCTCGCTTGCCGAGCAGATCATCGATGACTTGACGGTTTGATCCGTCCCCGTCGGCTTGCGGCGCCAATCGCGACGCACGCGCAATTCACGCGCAAAAACCGGAGTTGGGGACGAAATATGGCGTTTCGCCGGAAGCGCCGTGGCACCGTGTACGATACGCCCGCCAATGAGCGTGGTTGGGGAGGCGCTGGGGATGAAGCGGACTGCGGTGCTGGTGTTCGTTTTTGTAACTGTGGCGTATCCGGCACTGGCGCATCAGCATCGCAGTCATCTTCTTCATCGCAGCCATCCGCACGCCGCGCGCAACGAAGGTCGTTCGCCGAACGAAAGCCATTCGCACATCACCTGCGCAATGGTGCGAAGCTACGTGGCGCAGGTCGGCCTCGAACAAGCCAAAGCGATGGCCGCCGCCGCCGGCATGACTGCAGCCGACGAGCGCCGGGCGCAGCAGTGCCTGGCGCACAGAGTCTGATTTATCGGCGCGCTAGAAAAATCAGCACCAGGCCGGCGACGGCTATCGCGCCGCCATAATAAATCCACCGGCTCGCGCCGACCATGAAGCTCTCGGCCGGATACGGGAAATAGCCCGAGCCCTGGCCGACGAAAATCAGGCCGGCGAGCAACAAAACAATTCCGATCACCGTCAGTAGCGTCTGCATGCTTCCGATTCCAACATTCGCATCCGTATTCAAACACCCTCACCCGGACGGATGGGGAAATTCAGTGCGCGGCATCCCAATTGTCGGCGGCATGCGCCTCGACCTGCAACGGCACCGAGAGTGATACCGCCGGCAGCGGCGCGTCTTCCATCACTTTCTTGATCACCGGCAGCGATTTTTCCACTTCGGCTTCCGGCACCTCGAACACCAACTCGTCATGCACCTGCAGCAGCATCTGCGCCGCGAGCTTATGCCTGGCGAGTTCGCCCTCGATGCGGATCATGGCGCGGCGGATGATATCGGCCGCGCTGCCTTGCAGCCGGGCGTTGATCGCGGCGCGCTCGTTGAACGAGCGAATTGAAGCATTGGACGCCTTGATCTCCGGGTAATGGCACTTTCGGCCGAACAACGTCTCCACATAGCCGTTCCGCTTGGCGAATTCCTTGGTCGTCTCGATATAGTCGCGGATGCCGGGGAAGCGCTCGAAATATTTTTTGATATACGCGGCCGCTTCATCGCGCGGAATGCCGAGCTGGTTGGCAAGGCCAAAGGCGGAAATGCCGTAGACAATACCGAAATTGATCGCCTTGGCGCGGCGGCGGATTTCCGGCGGCATCCCTTTCACCGGCACACCGAACATTTCCGACGCGGTCATGGCGTGAATGTCGAGGCCGTCGCGAAAGGCCTTTTGCAACGGCTCGATGCCGGCGATCTCAGCGAGGAGCCGCAGCTCAATCTGCGAGTAATCGGCGGAAACGAGCTTGGTGCCGGGCCCGGCAACGAAGGCGCGGCGGATTTTGCGGCCATCCTCGGTTCGCACCGGAATGTTTTGCAAATTCGGATCCGACGACGACAACCGGCCGGTGGTGGTGGACGCAAGCGCGTAATTGGTGTGCACGCGATGCGTCGTCGGATTGACGAAGCCCGGCAGCGCATCGGTGTAGGTCGATTTCAGCTTCGAGACTTGCCGCCAGTCGAGAATCTTCTGCGGCAGCTTGTGGCCCTGCTCCGCCAGCTCCTCGAGCGCCCGGGCGCCGGTCGCCCACTGGCCGGTCTTGGTTTTGGTTCCACCTTCAAGCTTGAGCTTGCCAAACAAAATATCGCCGAGCTGCTTGGGGCTGCCGGGATTGACGGTCTCGCCGGCAATCGCGTTGATCTCGGCTTCAAGCGCCGCGGCTTCCTGGGCGAACTCGCCCGAAAGCCGCGACAATATTTGCCGATCAACAGAAATGCCGCGCCGCTCCATCCGCGCCAACACCGACAGCAGCGGACGTTCCAGCGTTTCGTAGACGGTCAGCACATGCCCGGCCGGCAGGCGCGGTTTAAGCACGTGCCACAGCCGCAGCATAATGTCGGCGCGCTCGGCGGCGTATTCGGTCGCCTTGTCGATACCAAGGAAGTCGAAGGTAATTTTGGCTTTGCCCGGCTTGAGCAGCTTATCGATCTCGATGGCTGAGTAGGTGAACACGGCTTCGGCGAGTTTGTCGAGCGCGTGATTTTGCCGCCCTGCATCGAGCGCGTACGACATCAGCATAACGTCATCACCGGGCGCGATCTCGATGCCGCGTTGCGCAAAAATCTGCCAGGCGAATTTCAAATCATGGCTGATCTTGAGCGTGCCGGAGTCGGTGAGCACCGACTTCAACGCATCGAGCGCGGCGCGTTCGCTCATCTGCTCGGGCGCGAGATCGCCGGAAAACAGGCCTTCCGCGCCGCCTTCGGCACCTTGCCGGTGCGCCAACGGCACATAGCAGGCCTCATTGGGCGCGACCGCGAGCGAAAAGCCGCATAATTCCGCCTGCATCGGATCGGAATTGGCGGTCAGCGTGTCGATCGCGACCAGGCCCACTTCGCGCGCCCGCGCCAGCACGGCATTGAGCTCGTCGATGCTGCGCAAGGTCCGATACTTCGAGCGGTCGAATTTGGCATTGCGTGCCGCCGCGATCCGCGCGGCAGCGAGCGCTTGCGGCGTATCTGCAAAGTTTGCCGCGCGGTCACCGCCTTGTTCGCGCGGCGTCATTCCTCCCCCCGTGAGTGGAAGCCTGGCCGCACCGACCGCTTCCCCTCCTCCCGCGCGCGCAGCGCGTGGTGGGGAGGGGTCAGGGGTGGGGGGCCCTTCGCTGCCGCCCCCCACCCCGCCGCTCATGTCATTCGCGGCGACGCTCCCCGCCGCTTCGCGGGGGGAGGGAAAGCCGGCTAATCGCGCCTCGGCCTCGATCTCGCTCGCCTCGACGCTGGCGAATTCCGCCACCCGCCGCATCAGTCCGTTAAATTCCATCGCCTTGAGGAAAGCGATCAGCCGCTTGTAATCGGGCTCGTGGACCGCGAGATCGCCGATCGCCACATCGAGCGCGACGTTGGCGTCGAGCGTGACGAGCTTTTTCGAAAGCCGCGCCGCCTCGGCGTGCTCGATCAACGCCTGCCGGCGTTTTTCCTGCTTGATTTCGTTGGTGCGCCCGAGCAGCGTTTCGAGATCGCCATACTCACCGATCAGTTGCGCCGCGGTCTTGACGCCAATGCCGGGCACGCCCGGCACGTTGTCGGTCGAATCGCCGATCAGCGCCTGGACCTCGATGACTTTCTCCGGCGGCACACCAAATTTTTCGATCACCTCGGCGCGGCCGATCTTCTTGTCCTTCATCGCGTCGAACATGATCACGCGGTCGTTGACGAGCTGCATCAGATCTTTGTCGGACGACACGATGGTGGCGGTGGCGCCCGCCGCATCGGCTTCGCGCACATAGGTCGCGATCAGGTCGTCGGCCTCGAAACCGTTCTGCTCCAGGCAAGGCAGATCGAAGGCCCGCACGGCTTCACGGATGAATTTGAATTGCGGCTTGAGGTCGTCGGGCGGATCGGGACGGTGCGCCTTGTAGTCGGCATACATTTCGGTGCGGAAGGTCTTTTCCGATTTGTCGAGCACGACGGCGAGATGGGTCGGCTGTTCATCCGCCTTCATGTCGCGCAAAAGCTTCCACAGCATGTTGCAGAAGCCGAATACGGCGTTGAGCTGAAGCCCGTCCGATTTGCGGGTGATCGGCGGCAGCGCGTGATAGGCGCGAAAGACATAGCCCGAGCCGTCGACCAGAAAGACGTGATCGCCTTTCTTGACCGGCTTGGCGGCGGGTTTGGCGGCAACCGTGCCAGCAACCGCGCCGGGCCTGGATTTTTGTGCAGTGGGCATGATGACCGCTAATATATGAGTTTGCCGTCATTCCGGAAGCTGCGAAGCAGCTGTCTGGAATCCATAATCGCCTGCGGTGCATAACTCGCGCTGCGGGTCATCCTCGGCGATAGTGGCTATGGATTCCGGGTTCGCGCCGGAGCTTGTCATCGGGCCGGCCACTTCGGGCCGGACCCGCTGGGCGCGCCCCGGAATGACGGGTTGAGAGCCATGGACTATTCCCCGCAATTGCCGATCGACGCGGCGCTGCCGGAGCTCACCGCGGCGTTGCGCTGGCGCAATGTGGCGGTTTTGGTCGCTCCGCCGGGCGCGGGCAAGACCACCCGGGTGCCATTGGCGCTCGGCGGCGAGCCGTGGGTGGCCGACCGGCGCATTCTGGTGTTGGAGCCGCGCAGGATCGCCGCCCGCGCCGCCGCGACGCGGATGGCCAGGACCTTGGGCGAGAATGTCGGCGAGACCGTCGGCCTGCGGATACGCTTTGGCTCGAAGACCTCGCAGCGAACCCGAATCGAGATCGTTACCGAAGGCATTTTCACCCGGCTGATCCTCGACGATCCGATGCTCGAGGACGTTGCCGCGGTTCTGTTCGACGAGTTCCACGAACGCTCGCTCGACGCCGATCTCGGGCTTGCTTTGGCGCGCGACGTGCAAAAAGGCCTACGCGAAGATTTGCGGCTTCTCGTCATGTCGGCGACGATCGACGGCGCGCGGGTGGCCAAGCTTCTCGACGACGCGCCGGTGATCGCGGCGCAAGGCCGCTCGTTTCCGGTCGAAACCA